>Ga0210384_10008025_pt1 | contig 11059 bp, 10 predicted proteins | sample IncBWH2MmetaG_FD_160574 | JGI IMG/M metagenome (GOLD analysis project Ga0210384, IMG submission 160574) | Forest soil microbial communities from Barre Woods Harvard Forest LTER site, Petersham, Massachusetts, United States - Inc-BW-H-2-M | ecosystem: Environmental > Terrestrial > Soil >...
CTCCGTCGCCGTCGACGACCGTGTCGTCCTGTCAATTTTGAAGGAGGATCGGTAGAAGTACTCTCTATTTTTCCAGGTAGCGCTTCGGGATCGGCGTGCCCGGTCTTTCCGCATCCCAGTAGATCGAGACAACCCACCAGCGTTTCCCGTCGTTGAAAAGCTGGAAGCTATTGATGCCTCTTTCAAACGGCTCGCTATCCGGCGTCTTCCGTGACGCGTACGTGCTGAAAACATGCATGATGTGCCCGAAGCTTTCCGTCTTCCGCGAAATTTCGCGTTCGTAAAACGCATTCTTCTTGAAATAATCGCCAGCCCCTCGCTCGTAATCCTCGACCGTCATCGCGCGATAGCCGATGTTGTCGCCCGCGCTTTCCCTCACCGCCGTGAGCCGCCCATCAGGAATAAACAACGACCGAAAGCGGTTCCAATCGCGCTCTCCGGCGGGGCCGGAGATCACGTCATAAACCGCCGCGAGTATCGCATCGGCGCTTTCCACATCCTTCGTGTTTGCCGTCGGCCATGCGGCCTTTGCCTCCGCGGCCTTCGTTTCCTGCCGGGGCGCGGCCCCGAGTTCTCCGGCCACGTATCGAACGCCGCAAGTGACCAACAACAACACGACGATAGCCCGCGCTATTTTCATTCCTGACTCTCCCAATTTCAAATGAATCGCACTTTCACGTCGGGCCGCTTTTCCAGGTGCACCGAATCGATGAATCGCACCTGCCGGTCATCCAGCGTAAGGATCATCGAGCTGGTGCGCGTGCCTTCCCCGAAAAACCGCACGCCTTTCAACAAATTTCCGTCCGTAACACCCGTGCAGGCAAAAATCATTTTCTTTCCCGGCGCCAGATCTTCCGTCTCGTAAATCCGCTTCGGGTCCATTACGCCCATCTTCGCCAGGCGCTCCAATTGTTCCGGCTTGCTTACCACCAGCCGCGCCAGGATCTCTCCGTTCAGGCAGCGCAGCGCCGCCGCTGTCAGCACGCCCTCCGGCGCGCCTCCAGTTCCCATCACCATGTGCACGCCGGTTCCGATGACCGCCGCCGAAATCCCCGCGGACAGGTCGCCGTCCCCGATCAGTCGGATCCGTGCTCCCGCCGCTCGAATTTCTTCCACCAATTTCTCGTGTCGCGGCCGGTCCAGCACGATCACCACCAGGTCTTCGACGTCGCGGTCCAGCCGTTTCGCCACCGATTTCAGGTTGTCCGCAACCGGTGCGTCCAGCTCCACCGCGCCTTTGCATGAAGGCCCCACGACGATTTTCTCCATGTACAGGTCCGGCGCGTGTAGTAAGCCGCCCCGTTCGCTCGCCGCCAGCACCGCAATCGCGTTCGGCGCTCCCGTCGCGCACAAGTTCGTTCCCTCCAGCGGATCGACCGCGATATCCACTTCGGGAAAAAGCGCCTTGGGCGCGTGCGTGGCCAGGCCAACCTTTTCGCCGATGTACAACATCGGCGCTTCGTCGCGCTCGCCTTCTCCGATGACGATCGTGCCGTCCATCTCGACGGCATCCATCGTCTTGCGCATCGCTTCCACCGCCACCTCATCGGCTTTGTGGCGGTCGCCAAATCCCATGGTGCGGGCCGCCGCCATCGCGGCATTCTCCACCACGCGCAAAAATTCCAGGCTCAGTTGTTCTTCCATTGAACGCATCTCCGCCTTGCCCCGTCTCGCGGGGTTTACCCCGCTAAGAATTCCCCTGCCATCACGGAGCGGCGCTAATCATAGGCCAAAGCCCCTCTCGCCGTCGATACTTGCTCATGTCAGCGGTCGCGGCCTGCCCCGATTCCATGGAGGACTCCCCGTGCTTGCCTGCCGTGGCGAGCATTTTTGCCTGTGCATCCGTAGCGGCTGGCCTCCCGCAGGCAGTTCCTCGAACCAGTGCATTGAGGGGTAGAAGGTCGGAGCTTCAGCTCCGACATGGTGACCCTCCCACACCTCCCGTCATTCCGAACGGAGCAACCCTCTAAACCCTTTCGACCCCTTCCCTTACCGCGTCTCATCTCATTCGAACGGTATCAGACGATGAATTACCTTGACAGTAAAATCAATCTGCGCTAGGATGATTTATGGTTTCGGCGGTCTCCGCGCTGGGCAATAGCCCTTGCGCAATCCCGACCCGCCAGGCTGTTTGCAATCTAGTTACCCCTAACATTCCAGCGGCAGCTCGTATCCCCTTTATTTTCAATATCGCCCCCTCCCGTCGTTCCCGTTGGAGCCCCGTTGTTTTCCCACGGAAAATCCTCTCTATCTCTTTTAGCTTCATATCGTTACCGGACTCTCTTCGCCCCAGCGATGGGGGGTACACCCCCTCCCCCCGCCCGTTTCATCCTCTTGTCGCAATCTCGTTAGTCCGTATTGAGTGTCCGTGGCTATCACGTTGGTCGTCCGTGGGGAAGCCGATGGCATGGATCACAGGGCACCGGTTCGGGTTGCCCTTGGGTGGGTCAGTTCTACTCTTTTCCGTGGCTCAAGGGCTGGATCGTGGTGTTCACCAGGAAAGGGTCATCGAATTCGGACATCTCCCCAGGGCCTTTTCCCGCGACTGGCAGAAGCCGCGCCGAGAGCGGTTTGTGCCACTTGAAGGCGAGGCTGGCCATGTCGCCAATGATGAGCGAAAGCTGCTCCACGGTGGTATTTCCCGGCAAAGGGATGGCATCCAGTCCCGTCCCGCAAACCGCGGAGTAGCTCAGCAGTCCCTCGAGCGAGAGGTACCCTTCGCTCCAGCGCTGCGCCAGCCGCGTATCTTCGAGGACCGGCAGCATCAACCCGGAGTACCCGGTCTGCTTCACTTTCACGTCCTTGATCGCCGCGGTAATCGTGGCCGCCGCGGTCAAAGTTCCCGCCGACCCCGCAGGTTGCGAAGTCAGATTCTCGATGGCCGCGCCGATGGAAATATCCTTCAGCGGCGCCGGCGAAAGATCGATGCCCACGTAGGCCCACCCTTGGTCTTGGTCGATCCGTTCGGCCAGCGCCTGCACAGCAAACGCTTCTTCGGCCAGCGAATCGGTCAAGCGGCGCTTCGCGACTGCCAGGTCGGTCGCGCCCTCAAACGCCGCGGCGACGACATTCGCCGATTGCAGCGCGATCGCGAACTGATGCCCGAAGCCGCTGTGATACGCGGCGGGGAAAAAGGGGGTGAGCGGCGATACCATCGCAATCGCCGCAAACCGGAAGTTTCCCTGGCTGTGTTCCGTCTCCTCAAGTTTTTTCATGACTTGCGCCGCGGCGCCTACAGCATTCCAGCGCACTCCATCATCACCGGCGACAACCACGCTCCCGCTAAGCACTTTCGTATTGCTCAGAATCTCCGCGAGCAGATCGGCCCATCCCGGCTTGTCGTCGGCGTTCAGCATAGCCGGCCCGATGGAGGCATTGAATTTTTCTTTTGCCGCCAGCGCGTCGTATTCCTTGAAAAAAGCCACCGCCTGCTCGGTGGTCAATCCTTTGGCGTATTCCGGAAAAGGCTGCGTCGCGATGCGGATGGTTTGTACTTCATACCCGCGCGTTTCGTAAACCGTCCGTGCGTATTTCAGGAACTTAAGCGCATCCGCAACCTGCTGCTTGTATTGCGTCCGGTCCAGGTTGATAAACGCGGTGATCGCGCGAACCTTTACCTTGCTTGCCGGGGGAAATGTTTTCTGTTGCGCGTGGCAGACGTCGCTGACGCAAAACAGCATCGCGACGCACAATCCAATCGACAAGAAACGGATTCGCGGGATCTGAAGGAGAAATTTGTTCATGGCGTGCACTCCGGTAATCTTTGCTTCCCAGATTTAGAAAAACGCGGAAATGCCGGTGATGCGCTCGCCGATCACCAGCTTGTGGATGTCGTTGGTTCCCTCGTAAGTGTAAACGCTTTCGAGATTATTCATGTGCCGCATGATGCAGTAATCGTCGACGATGCCGTTGGCGCCGAGAATGTCGCGCGCTTTCCGCGCGGTATCGAGAGCGATTGCCACGTTGTTCATCTTGAGCATGGAGATGTGCGAGGGATCGACTTTCCCTTTGTCCTTCAGCCGGCCGACGTGCAGCGCCAGCAACTGGCCTTTCACGATTTCAGTGATCATCCACGCCAGCTTTTCCTGCACCAGCTGATGCGAGGCGATGGGCTTGTTCGCAAATTGCTTGCGCGTTTTCGCGTATTGCAACGCGGTGTCGTAGCAGGCCATGGCCGCGCCCAACGCGCCCCAGCCGATTCCGTACCGCGCCTGGTTGAGGCACCCGAGCGGCCCCTTCAGTCCGCTCACGTTCGGCAGAAGATTTTCCTCCGGAATTTCGCAATCGGAGAAAGACAGCCCCGAGGTTACGGACGCGCGCAGGGACCATTTTCCGTGCACGTCCCACGCCTTGAATCCCGGCGTGCCCTTTTCTACCAGGAAGCCGCGGATTTTGTCGTCCTCGCTTTTGGCCCAAACTACGGCAACGTCCGCAATCGAGCCGCTGGTGATCCACATCTTTTCGCCGTTCAGGACGTACTTGCTGCCCTTCTTCACCGCGCGCGTGAGCATCCCGCCCGGATTCGAGCCGAACTGCGGCTCCGTCAATCCGAAACACCCGATCGCTTTGCCCTGCTGGAGCAGTGGAAGCCATTTATTTTTCTGCGCGTCGTTTCCGTAGGCGTAAATCGGATACATCACCAGCGCGCTCTGCACGGACACGAAACTCCGCAGTCCGGAATCGCCGCGCTCGAGTTCCTGCGTCACCAGCCCGTACGCCACGTTGGACATTCCCGCGCAGCCGTAGCCCTGCAGGTTCGCGCCAAAAAATCCCAGTTCGCCGAGCTGCGGCACCAGATGCTTCGGAAATGTTCCTTCGCGGCTGTGCTTTTCGATGATGGGAATGACTTCGTTCTCGACGAACTGCCGGGCCGTTTGCCGCACTAGTTTTTCTTCGTCGTTCAGCTGCGAATCAAAATCGATGTAATCCACTCCGGAAAATCCGGCCATACTTCGCTCCTGTCGCGCGGCATCGCGTGCGGCACGCTCTCTTCACCCGGCCTGCTCGCTAGGGTTGCATGGGAACCAAAAAATGGGATGCTGGCGCTGTGTTCCGCCGAGTGCGTCCCCTTCGGCACGATTTTTACGCGGTTAATTGTAACAAGCCCATTCTGGCGGCAGCAACCGCGGCGTCATTGCCCGCGGCTTTGCGGAGAAGGAAATTTTTGCATTACAATTCTGGTGTCGAGGTCACGTGCCCAACTCCCGGAACCGCAAAGGAACTCTGCTCTCTCCAAAAATACTCATTTTCGATGTGGATGGCGTCCTGGTGGACGTACGCGGGAGTTTCTGGGGCTCGGCACTCGAGACGGTGCGCTTCCTTACTGGGAAACGCGTCACCTGGGCGGAGCTGTATAAATGGAAAGATAAGCCCGGCAACAACGATGACTGGAGCATGGTTTCGAGATGGGCTACCGCGCTGGGGTGGCCAACGACGTACGAAGAGGCTCGCGCCGCTTTTCAACCGTTTTATTGGGGCGAAAACGGCAAGCCGGGAAACGTGCTCAAGGAAAAGCTGCTGATTACGCCCGCGCAGATCGAGCGCTGGGCCGGACGCTATGAGCTTAATCTCTTCACCGGGCGCACGCGGCAGGAATTTGCATATACGTTTGACCGCTGGCCGGCTACGCGTCGTTTCCGGATGGTGGTGACTATGGACGACGTCAAGCGCAAGAAACCGCATCCCGACGGCTTGCTGAAAATTCTTGGCGAGCGCGATCCCGCTACCGCGCTCTATGTCGGTGACAATATTGACGACGCGCTCGCGGCCCGCGAGGCGCAGGTTCCGTTCATCGCGATATTGCCGCCCGGCGCGCATGCTTCTCGCGAGCGTGCAAAAAAGTTTCGCGAGCTTGGGGCGCTATCGTTGTTGCCCCGTGCTACCGATCTGAACCTCTGGCTGCGGCCCATTTGACGCAACCCTTCTGGCAAGAATCCTTCTATAGTAAGGGAGGCGGCCGCTAGAAACAGACCGCGGAACTTTCTTTCGGGGAAACAGGAACTTGTATTGGGGCAAACCAAAACAATGCAAGCAAAGTTCTCAAGGCAATTTCTAATTTTCGGATTCCTTGGCATAGGCGCTTTTGCATGGCCGCACATAATGTGCGCGCAGGCACCCGCAGGACCCATGCCGGCCGCGGAACCCCAGCCATCCTCGATACCGGGCGCAAAACCTCTCCGCAAACAACCCGAAGTTCAGCCAAGGACGTCGATCTTCGGCGCATGGAAACTCAACAAAGACGATAGCGACGACGCACAGAAGAAAATGCAGGAGGCGCGCGGCTCGGACAGACAGGGTAGGAGCGGAGGCGGAGGTGGCGTACGGATGGGCGGCGGGATTCCCGGAATGGGTGGATACGGCGGGCACAGAAGAGGCGGACAAGAAAACGAAAGCGATCAAGAGCGGCAAGGCATGCATGAGCTGTTGAACCCGGCGCGCTCGCTTTTCTTAGGCGAGGCCAGGAAAGACGCCGAGACCGACCTTTTCGACGATCAAGACCGCAAACGAGCCTTTTTCACGGACGGACGAAAGCTGGAAAAATCAAAAGACGACAAATACCAGGAGATTGCGGCGCATTGGGACGGCACTCGGCTGGTCACCGACGAAAAATCTCCGCGAGGTGGGAAGATGAGCCGCGTGTTTGAATTGTCACCGGACGGCAAGCAACTTTACGAGACACTGCACCTGACTACGGGTCGTTCGAATACGCCCGTGGTCATCCGGTACGCGTACGACCAGCAGGTTGGGACGCCGTCGGGTCGATAGGATTCCTGCAGCTGTTTCGGGCTCGCCGCAATGTGGTTAACTGTCACTCTCACTGATGTTGGCGCGATATTCGCCTTGCAGGTGCGAGAAACGGGGCGAAAAGGAATCGAACGCCAAAGTAAACCGTCCGTTCAGGTCAAGTTTGACGGGACGCAGGGGCGGATGTTATAAAGTAGAGTTTCAAAACGGCAGCTTCAGGCCCACCGTAGCATCCTTCCCGGGAGGGGGCACGGCGCGGCTGCCAACCTGAGGTACAGGCTACACAATCTAAATGCAAGAAATTGTTCGCCAACTGGGAGAACTGTTCCTTCAAGCTGTGCCCACAGTCTTGATTGTTCTCGCCTTTTACCTGATTCTCCGCTCGCTTTTTTTCAAGCCGCTCTTGCAGGTGATGGCGGAGCGGGAATCGCGCACTGCGGGGGCGCAAAAAGCCGCCGAAGCCGCGCAGGCCGCTGCTGCCGAGAAAGTGAAACAGTATCAAGAGGCGCTGAGGCAAGCCCGCGCGCAGGTATACGGAGAGCAAGAAGCGGCGCGCAAGAAACTCCTCGATGAGCGCGCGTCGTTGTTGAGAGACGCGCGAGCGAGAGCCGCCGCGGAAGTCGCCGCGGGCAAGGATCGCGTGGCCAAGGAACTCGCCGTGGCGCGGCGCGAAGTGGAAGCGACGGCCGGGCAACTTGCTGCGGAAATCGCGCGGCGATTCCTGCAAATCCCACCGCGTCCGGGAACTCCAGCGAGAGAGGCTCGATGACGCGAACTCGCGGGAGAATCTTTTTTTGCGTCAGTGTGTTTGTAGTTTTTCTGTGCGGCGCGGTGAGCGCGCACGCCGCGGAAGAGAGCGCGGCCGCGTCCGAACACGCCAAAGAAATTTTCAAGTGGATCAATTTCGCGATCGTTGCCGGGCTCCTCATCTGGGTGTTCGGAAAGAAATTGCCGCCGATATTCCGGAAGAACGCCGACAAAATCAGCTCCGCGATAACGAGCGCGACAGCCGCGAAGGCCGCCGCCGATGCGCAGGTTCGCGAAGCGGAAGCAAAGTTCGCGCGGCTGCAACAGGAAGTTACCGACTTGCGAGCGATCGCGGAGCGCGAAGCAGTTGGTGAAGCGGAGCGCATTCGCGCACTGGCGCAAAGCGACGCGCAGAAAATTTCCGCCGCTTCCAGAGCGGAGATTGAAGCAGCAGAGCGCGCGGCGCGTCTGGAGCTGAAGTCCATCGCCGCGAAACTCGCGGTGGACGGCGCGGAATCGCTGCTCGCGAAACAACTCACTCCGCAAACGCAGGAATCGCTGGTCAGCGCCTTCGTGAAAAGCCTCGATGGGAGGCCGAATTGAAATCGGCTAGCTTGCAATACGCGAACGCCCTCGCCGATGTCGCGTTGGAACAGGGTGCGGCCGAGCCCATTCTAAAACAGCTCAACGATTTTGGCGCGACCTATGCGGAGTCGGCCGAGCTGCGAAACTTTTTTACGAGCCCGGCGGTGACCCGCGAGGACAAGCATGCGGTGATCGGAAAAATCATCACCCGCATACGTGCCAGCAAGATTCTGCGAAACTTTCTTTTCATCATTGCGGACCGCCAGCGCATGCACGTACTTCCGGAGATTGTTACCGCGTTTCAGGAAGTGATCCAGCAGAGGCAGGGAATCGCGGAAGCGGAAATCTCGTCGGCGGCGGAGTTGAATGCGGCGCAGAAAAAGGAATTTCAGAAGACGCTCGAGCGACTCACGGGCAAGCGAGTGGAACCGAAGTACTCACTTGACCCCACGCTGCTGGGCGGCGCGGTCGTGCGCATCGGCGATACCATTTATGATGGGTCTCTGCGCAACCGCCTGAACGGTTTGCGCGCGCGGCTCACGGCAGAATAAGAACGAGTTTGGGAGACTGGCCGGGGGCCGGTGAATTGCGGAAGTTTGAGCGGGAGCTACGGAGCCAGAATGGCGAACATCAAGGCAGATGAAATCAGCAAGATTCTGCGCGAGCAGATCGAGAACTACGAGCAGACCACTTCGGTCGAGGAAGTAGGCTCGGTCATCAGCGTGGGCGACGGCATTGCGCGCATTCATGGCCTTGAGAAGGCCATGGCGGGAGAGATGCTGGCGTTCCCGCACAACGTTTTCGGAATCGCGCTCAACCTCGAAGAAGACCAAGTAGGCGCGGTACTGCTTGGCGAGTCGACAGAATTGAAGGAAGGCGACACAGTCAAGCGCACGAACACGATTATGTCCGTGCCGGTTGGGGAAGCGTTGGTGGGCCGCGTGGTGAATCCACTCGGTGAACCGCTCGATGGCAAGGGGCCGATCGCGTCGAAGCAGCGCAACGCGCTGGAACGCATCGCGCCGGGCGTACTGGACCGGCAGCCGGTACGCGAGCCGTTGCAAACGGGAATCAAGGCCATTGATTCGATGATTCCGATCGGGCGCGGGCAGCGCGAACTGATCATCGGCGACCGCCAGACGGGCAAGACCGCGGTCATTCTCGACAGCATCATCAATCAAAAGGGCGGCGACCTCATTTGCATCTACTGCGCCATCGGGCAAAAGCGCTCGACGATCGCGCAGGTGGTGAAGACGCTCACCGACGCTGGCGCCATGGATTACACCATCATCGTGGCTTCTTCGGCGGCCGAGCCTGCGTCGCTGCAATACATCGCGCCCTATGCCGCGTGCGCCATGGGCGAATATTTCCGCGACACGAAGAGGCACGCTGTCACGTTCTACGACGACCTTTCGAAACACGCGCAAGCGTACCGCGAAATCTCGCTGCTGCTGCGCCGCCCGCCGGGCCGCGAAGCATTCCCCGGAGACGTTTTCTATCTGCACTCGCGCCTGCTGGAGCGCGCCGCAAAATTGAACGACAAACTCGGCGGCGGGTCGCTGACTTCGTTGCCGGTAATTGAAACACAGGCGGGCGACGTGTCCGCGTACATTCCCACAAACGTGATTTCCATCACCGACGGGCAGATTTATCTGGAAGCGGATTTGTTCAACAGCGGCATCCGCCCGGCGATCAACGTGGGCATCAGCGTGAGCCGCGTCGGCGGCAACGCCCAGATCAAGGCCATGCGGCAGGTGGCCGGCTCGCTGAGATTGGACATGGCGCAGTACCGCGACCTGGCGGCATTCGCGCAGTTCGGGTCCGATCAATTGGACAAAGTGACGCAGGCGCAATTGGCGCGCGGGCAGCGGCTCACCGAAGTTCTCAAGCAGGATCAATACGCTCCGCTGAGCGTGGAAAAACAGGTGCTCGTGATTTACGTCGCCACCAGCGGAGGCGCCGACAGCATTCCAGTGCCGGAAGTGCGGCGCTTCGAGCGAGAATTTTTGCAATTCGTGGAGACCAGTTATCCCTCGATTCTGAAAAACATCGCGGCGAAAAAAGCGCTCGACGATGGAATCAAGGCCGAAGTCAAGACGGCGCTCGACGGCTTTAAGGATCGGTTCACAGCAGCCGTTGCAGCGGGCAAGAACTAAGGATGAGCGCGCCGCGCTAGACGATGCCGACACTTCTCGATTTCCGGCGCCGCATCCGCTCGGTGAAGAACACCCAGCAGATCACCCGGGCGATGAAATTCGTCGCCGCGGCCCGTCTGAGGCGCGCGCAGGAAGCGGCGCTGGCGGCGCGGCCATTTGCGAGAGAGCTGGCGCGGGTGTTGCGCTCGACGATGGCGCGGATTGAGGAGCCTCAGAATCCGCTGCTGGCGCATCGCCCCGAAGAAAAAATCCTTGTCATCGTGCTAGCAGGCGAGCGCGGGCTGGCGGGCGCGTTCAATACGAATATCCTTCGCAAGGCCAACGATTTCTTCCGCGCCAATAAGGGCAAAAAACTTTCGATGGTGGCTGTCGGCAAAAAAGGCCGGGACACGCTAAAGAGAGCGGGTTTCAACGTCGTCGCGGAATACATCAATGTGCTTGCCCGCGTGAATTACGGCACGGCGCGGGAGATTGCCACCGTCGTCACGGATCTTTATGCCAAGGAAGAGATTGATTCGGTCTACATCGTGTTCAGCGAATTCAAGACGGTGATGACGCCGAACCTGGTTATGGAAAAACTGTTGCCGGTTGAAGCCATCCGCAGCGGCGAAGAGTCCAGCGCCGAGCAAGCCGTGGCGCAAGTGGACTACATTTACGAACAACCGGAAGAGCAGATCCTGAATAAGCTGTTGCCACGCTATGTGGAGACGCAGATTCTTCGCGCCATGCTGGAATCCTCAGCGGCGGAACACGCCGCCCGCATGACGGCGATGGAATCAGCCACTAAGAATGCAGGCGACGTGATTGAGGCCCTCACGCTGCACATG
>Ga0210384_10008026_pt1 | contig 11057 bp, 11 predicted proteins | sample IncBWH2MmetaG_FD_160574 | JGI IMG/M metagenome (GOLD analysis project Ga0210384, IMG submission 160574) | Forest soil microbial communities from Barre Woods Harvard Forest LTER site, Petersham, Massachusetts, United States - Inc-BW-H-2-M | ecosystem: Environmental > Terrestrial > Soil >...
CGCAGGAACTCTCAAGTATTGCCCGCTCTGCAGTGCTGAATATACCGGGGCCCACCAGCGGTGCACCGTGTGCGGAGTTGAGCTGGTGCCTGCCGAGCTCCGCGGGAGCCCACGAACGAGAGCCGAAGGCAACGACCGCCTGGAAATGATCTGGCGAAGCGGCGATCCTTCGGCCTTAAGCAGGGCGGTAGCCATCCTTCGCGATGCGGGGATTCGCCATCACGTACAATCGAGCAGCGATCATCTGGTCTTTGAACTGGCAATGCCGCGACCCAAGTACAATTTGCGGGTTTTGCAGAGCGATGCCGAACGAGCAAGACGGCTCCTGGCCGAGGTTTACGAGACTCCTTTTTTTGGTGCCCCAGTTAGCCAGGACTTTCCCGAAGGCACACCGCCATTGACGAAAGAACCTGCAGCTCCCCGGAATTTAAGCGCCGCCAGCACCGAGATTTGGTTTGGCGAAGATGCGGCGTTTGCGCGCCTGCTCGAAGCGTGTCTGGCAGAGAACCGCATCGCCGCGCGCCGTCAGGGTGTCGAGCCTGGGTTGCAGCGGCTGCTGGTGTCGGTGGCTGATGAATCGCGGGCCAAAGAAATTCTCCGTGAGATTGTGGAAGGGACACCGCTGGGATAATTGGCGCTCGATCGCAAATCATCACTCGGCTGTCGTCGCCAGCTCTAAGCACTCGCCAAAGGACTGCTTTCCCGAGACTGGCCCAGTTCGTAAGCGCAGTACGGGCAGAAGCGATCGGTCTCGGCGACTTCCTGCTTACAATGCGGGCAGGCAGGGTGAAGATTGCATTTGCAGTTGGGGCAGAAGTTGAATCGCGCGCCGACGGTGGCGCTGCACTTAGGGCAGGGGTAGGGCAGCGGCTCGCGCATCAGCAAATAAATGATGAATCCGAGAACCAGGTAGCCCGGAATCAAGATGAGGCACACCAGTGTCCATAGCGCGGAGTTCATGCCGCGGCGCTTGGCGTCCTGATTCACGTACACGGCCATGAAGATGATGCTGGCGAAGACCAACGAGCCGCCCGTGATGATGCCCGCGAGAGCGACTGAGGCCAGCGCCGGATTGCTCTGCAGCTCAGGCGGAAAGATTTGATGGTCCTGCTGGACATGAAAGACGTCCAAATTGACAACCAGCGCTATGCCTTGCGCGAGCAGGAACAGCACTACCACTAGCCCGATCACCCAGCGCGGGATGAGCTTGAATTCGTTCCAGAAGCTAAGGCTTTCGCGTTTCCGGCGAAAGCGAATCAGCCGCATCCGTTCCTGCCACGCGCTGCTTGCACTGCCGGGTATCGTGTTTGGTGCCATGCCGTTCATTGCCGCTCTCTCTCTACGAATTTGCACGCGCTGCACCGCTGCAAATTCCTTAGATGCTGGACTGCTCGTCCTTCTTCTCGAGAATCACCGCGGCGGCGGCGATCATTGCAGGTATCCCCCACCACAGCACAAAGCCCATCTCCCAAAGCGGCTTGGGCACGCCGGTGTGCAGGCCGAGCCACTCGAATCCGCGCCAAACCCATGGGGCAGTGGCTACGCCGAGTCCCCAGGACATCGCCGTGATGGCCCACAGCAACTTTCTCCCGGGGGCGCGCTCGCGAAGTTCTTCCGCACGCATGCGCACACGCATTTGCGTACGGCTGGCGAGGCCACGCGGCAGGTCCACGCTGGAGGCGCGCAGCAAAGCGAGGGCTTGCTGCGTGGCGCTGGCCGATGCCGCGCAACGCGCGCATTCGTCAAGATGTTTCGCGAGCCACTCGCGCTCCGCTGCGGAGATTTCTTCGACGCCCTCCTGCGCGATCAAGTGTTCGGCTCGGGCATGCAGTTCTTGGTTCATGCTCGCGCCTCGATGATCGATTTGCGCAATTCCTCGAGCCCGCGGTAGAGGCGCGATTTCACCGTAGAAAGCGGCGTGCTCATCACCGCGGCAATTTCTTCAAGTCCCATTTCCTCCTGAAATCGCAGCAGCAGCACTTCGCGGTAGATTACGGGAAGTTGTGTGAGCGACACTTGCACTTCGCTTTCGCCCTGCCTCTGCATCACCTGCGCGAGCGGCGATTGTTCGGCAGCGGTCGCCGGCTCGAACGGAGTGGCATCTTCGCGGGGTTCCATCAATTCGTCCAGACTCGCGGGTTTCTTGCGGCGCTGCCAGTCAATCACCAGATTACGTGCAATGGCAAAGAGCCAGGTCTCAAATTTCCATTTGCCTTCGTACTGATGGCCGCGCTCGAGTACGCGCACCCAAGTTTCCTGAAAGAAATCTTCGGCGCGTTCGCGGTTGCCGGTCAGATGCACTAGATAACGGAACAACCGGTATTGATACTGTTCGATCAGCCGATCGAGCAGGTCGGGATCGCGGCGCTTCAGGCCGTGCACCACCTCTTTCGCCTCATCGCCCATCATGGTCGAGAACAGGAGGCCCGGGCGTCCTGCGCCGAACAATCCATTCGTTACACCCGCCGATAAAAGAGTCGCGCTCATTCTACTGTCATTACGCCTGAGCCGCCCCAAAAGACGCATGCTCCTGCAGGCCCGCGGGTAAATACTTGGAAACATTGCAATTAGCTCGCTGCCGCGGCATGCTGGAAGCCCCGTTTGAGCCACTGCCGCGGAGGTTCGCTGTGAAGCAGGCTGCCGTTGGTTTTCGCGTACATTCCGGTTGGACGGCGGTCGTTGCGGTAGCGCTAGAGAAAGCCGAGCCGCGCGTGCTGGCGCGCCAGCGTACCCATCTGGTTGAGACCTTTACCTACTATTTTCGGCAGCCGTACCACACCGCTAAGGGGATAGGCGTGGAGAAGGCTGCCGGCTTTGTTTCCAGCGTGGCATCCCAGGCCAAGCGCCTCGCTGAGGAAGCCATTCGCTCGCTGCACAGCAGCCTGCGTAAAGAGAACTACGAACTCAGCCGCTGCGGGCTTGTTCTCGCTTCCGGAAGAGTGCTTCCCAGCCTCGAGGGAATTCTCGCGTCGCATGCGCTGATTCATACCGCCGACGGCGAACTGTTTCGCGAAGCGCTGCTTGATGCGAGCAGGAGCTGCGGCCTGGCGCCATTCACGATCAAAGAGCGCGAACTCGTCGACACCGCCTCGCGAACCCTTGGCGTAAGGCGAGACGCACTTGCGCGCCGGCTGAGTGTTCTCGGCAAGGCATTCGGCGCGCCATGGTCACAAGATGAAAAATTCGCGGCACTCGTCGCGTGGCTCGCCCTCTCGCTGAAAAAAAAATCGTAGTACACTCCGCTCCGATGTTTTGCCCGATCTGCAAATCTGAATTCCGCGCGGGATTCGCGGTGTGTTCCGACTGCGGAATTGACTTAGTCGAGGTCGCGCCCCGGGTTGAGCAGCGGTTTGCGGCGATCCGCGCCGCCGCTCCCGCCGAATACGACGAACGTCTGGCATGCAGCAAAGATCCCGGATTCTACCTGAGCCTGCTCGAAACACTTTCCAACTGCAGGATTCCGTGTTACGGAAAGGCCGTGAACCCGGTCAGCTCGGGATCCCCCTGGGCTGACGGAACGCCGGAATTTGAAATCTGGATTCACAAGGAGCAAAGCTCTCTGGCGGCGTGGGTGCGTGATTCCTTTCAGGAAAACTACCTGCGCCGAAGCCATCTGGATGGGGATGAAGCTGAGCCGCCAGTTGAAGCGAAATCCGGCTCGAATCCGCAGAAAGTTTGCGCGCTCTGCTCAGCCGAGTATTCTCTGGAGTCGTCGCTGTGCGAGAATTGCGGCACGGCGCTGCTCTGGTCGAATCAGGCGCCGGACCAGGGCGATGTGGTTCGCGCGCTTTTCAGTCAAGCCCAGCCACAGCTTCTTGGCGCGATCAGAATGGCGTTGCTCGAACAAGGCATTCCTTTCAACAACGGCCTTCTTTATCGCGATGGTTTCTTGCGAAGCGGCTCTTCTGCATCGGCCTCGGAAGTTGTCGTTCGCGAGACTGACTTCGAGCGTGCTACCAAAGTGCTCGCGCATTTGCTGGAGGGCTACGAGTTCGAGCCAAATTCCAGCATACGGCCGTTTGTCGATCCCACCGTCACCCACTGGCCGCGCCGCGCGGACCATCATCGGTGGCTGCCCGAAGACTTAACTGCGCAGGTCTGGACCGGCCATAATTTCTTTACCTTGAGCGGCGTGGCGATGGCGCTTCGCGAGCATAAGATTCCTTATCGGGTCGAAGCCGAGGATCCAAAGGCTACGAAGCTCTACGTTCATCCCGATGATGAGCCCGCAGCTCGCGAAATCGTGGGAATGATACTCGAAGGACCAGCGGCTGACGGCGACGAAGACGCCTGAACCCGGCTTGACCCTATACTTCCGCGCGTGCATCCTTTAGTTTCCTAATCGCCTTCACCTCCTTTACCCTTACTTCGTTAGTTTGGAGGCTTGGTCGTGTCGATTGATTCCATCAAGACCGTCGCGGTGCTTGGCGCTGGGACCATGGGCAACGGTATCGCGCATGTTTTTGCGCGGGCTGGGTACAAGGTGATTTTGCGGGATGTGGAGCAGCGCTTCCTGGACCGTGGGCTGGACGCTATCGCCAAGAATCTTGACCGGGAAATCAAGAAGGGCAAGCTGGCGGAAGCGGACAAGGGCAGCGTGCTGGCCCGAGTGATTCCGGTTACGGATATGTCCGCCGTAGCCAACGCGGATTTTGCCGTCGAAGCGGTGCCCGAAAAAATCGAAATCAAGCGGGCGTTGCTTACGGAAGTGGATAAGCTGCTGCGTGATGACGTGATTCTCGCCAGTAATACTTCCTCCATTGCCATTACCACGCTGGCCGCTCTTACCAAGCGGCCGGACCGCTTCGTGGGCATGCACTTCATGAATCCGGTGCCGGTGATGGTGCTGGTGGAAGTGATTCGCGCGCTGCAGACCAGCGACGCAACATTCAACTTCACCATGGAGCTGGCCAAGAAACTGGGCAAGACGCCGGTCGCCGTCAATGATGCGCCGGGCTTTGTCTCGAACCGCGTGCTCATGCCGCTGATCAACGAAGCGGCCTACTGCGTGATGGAAGGCGTGGCCACACCGGAAGCTGTGGACGCGGTGATGAAGCTGGGCATGAATCATCCCATGGGCCCGCTCGAACTCGCTGACTTCATCGGCCTCGACGTGTGCGTCGATATCATGCACGTGCTGCACGATGGCCTGGGCGATCCCAAATACGGCGCCTGCCCGCTGCTCAAGAAATATGTCGCCGCCGGCTGGCTCGGCCGCAAAGCCGGCCGCGGCTTTTATCCCTACGCCCACTAGCGGATAGGATTACCAGGGCAGGCAGCCTATTGCGCGCAGCTAAGCTAGGACAGGGTATGGCTACCAAGAAAGAAACCATCCACGAGCCAACCGAGTTGCTTGTCGAGGCGGAAAGCCCCGAAACTCTGGCCGCCATTGACGAAGGCATCCGCGACGCGGATGCGGGCCGAACTGTAAACGCTGACCAAGTTCGCAAGCCGATGCCCAAGTGGTCTACCGCGTCGTCTACAGGGCGCTAACGATCTCGCTCTAGATCGTCGGCTAAATCGCTGAGGACAGCGCCGATGCGGCTTCCTCGTTCGGGGAGGCTCTCATAGACCATAGCGAGTTGCTAGCGCAGTTTCCACAAATGGGTGACCTTATCGGGCAACGATCGAGAGTGCGGCGCCTGTTGCACAGCCCAGTGATTGTGTACTACCGCGCGGATGTTCGAGGTCACCAGGTGGCAGTGCTGCACATTCGCCACGCGTCGCGGCGGGGCCTACGTTTCTGAGTCTCCGCGTCTCGGGGAGTCCGGTCAAAATAACAGGCGAAACTAAGGCGAAAAATAATGTTTGCCTTTTCTTCGCCTTCTTGCTACTCTGCCCCTCGCGGTTTTCAACAGGTGTGTGATGCTTTCCTCCCTCTTGCTTGCGGTAAGCTGTGTTGGCGGTTCTGCCGCTGCGCAGTGTGCCGAGTGCGAGAGGCTGGAGGCGGAGTTCCTCGAAGCGCGGGATCGCGTGCGCAACCTGACGAGGTTGCGGAGCCTGAACGCCGTCGAGGAGAAAAAGCTCGCCGACCGGGTGGCTATGGTGATCGCCCGGGCGAAAGAGCATGCCGCCGGACACGCCGGGTTCGTACCAACGAACGCCGCGAAAAGGGCATGGCGGTTGAATAAATTAGATGGTAAATTTTAGCATCCGCTATGTTCCATGCTGTTTTCGGCCGCGTTTCGAAGAAAGGCTGCGGACCTTGCGCTTTCCCGGCGCAAGACCTCCAGCCCAGGCTCAGCACCAAAGAGTTCCTACTTTCCTCTATTGAGGTGTGAAATGACAGACGACAAAACGAAAATGCTGGAAGCGGCGATAGCGCAAATCGAAAAGTCTTACGGTAAAGGCTCCATCATGCGGCTGGGCAGCCGGGACGTTCTAGTGCCGGTCAGCGTGATTCCTTCGAGTTGCCTTTCGATCGATGCCGCCCTCGGCGTTGGCGGCTTTCCGCGCGGTCGCGTGATTGAGATTTACGGCCCGGAATCCGGCGGTAAGACCACCATGACGTTGCACGTAATCGCTGAAGCGCAGAAGCTCGGCGGGCTGGCGGCGTTCATCGACGCGGAACATGCGCTCGACCCGGTGTACGCGCGCAAACTCGGCGTGGACGTCGACAATCTGCTGGTCTCGCAGCCGGACAACGGCGAGCAAGCGCTGGAAATCGCCGAAACGCTGATCCGCTCCGGCAGTGTCGATGTCGTCGTCGTCGACTCAGTCGCAGCGCTGGTCCCCAAGGCCGAGCTCGAAGGCGATATGGGCGACCCACAAATGGGTCTGCAAGCGCGCTTGATGTCGCAAGCGCTGCGCAAACTCACCGCCATCGTCTCCAAGTCCCGCACCTGCCTCATCTTCATCAACCAGATCCGCGAAAAAATCGGCGTAATGTTCGGCAATCCGGAAACCACCACCGGCGGCCGCGCGCTCAAGTTCTACGCTTCCATGCGCGTGGATATCCGCCGCATTCAAGCCATCAAAGAAGGCGATCGCGTGATCGGCTCGCGCACCCGCGCTAAAGTCGTGAAGAACAAAGTGGCCGCGCCTTTCCGCGAAGCGGAATTCGACATTCTCTACGGCGAAGGCATTTCCCGCGAAGGCGACCTGATCGACCTCGGCGTCGACCAAGGCGTGCTGGAAAAGTCCGGTACGTGGATCAGCTACGGCGGCGAGCGCCTCGGCCAGGGCCGCGAAAACGCCCGCGTCTTCCTCAAAGAAAACAAAGATATCCGCGACAAGCTCGAAGCCGCCCTGCGCAAGAAACTCGAACTCACCGCAGTGGGTCACCACCATGCCGCTTCTCACGGCACCAATGGCGCTACCGCCGCTACTCCGGCAACCGACAAGCCACAAGCGAAAGCCGCTGCCGCGACAGCTGCCGCCTCGGCTGCCGACGCCAAGCGCCCCTCGCGTTAGGCACGCTGCCCGGCATTCCTGGGCCACGCCGCAACTCATAGAGCCTGCGGGGCACGATCCGTCCGTGCCCCGTAGCCAACTAGCGCGGGCTTCAGCCTGCGACCGCGACACTAGAAAATCCCCGTCTCAACGCTCCCTCCGACGGGCCAACTCCCGCAGTTGTTCCGTCTCAACACCCATTTGCTTCCCGCAAGCCTCCTGGGGGTCCTCACCCTTGCCGGACGCATGGGCAGGTATTTTCCCTAGCCCTGTACTCCCGGCCAGCCTATTCAAAATAAAGCACATAGCTTCGTACTGGGCCGCACCGGCTATTGCCGAGCCGCGCGCTTCGGTCTAAACTTTGTCTCACCATGAGAGAAGCAGTTTCTCATGGGAACGGAGACGCATTATCAACCGGCCGGTAAGTCGCATCTAATCAATCGGATCGATTTTGGCTGGTTATGTGCTACCTCTTACGCTCGCAGGCTGTCCGCGTTGTTTCGCAGCGAACCAGGGTCGGATTTGGCGTTGACCGTCCGGACAGGCTGAGGTACAAAGGCGCCCCCAGGAGAAGTGCGCAGTAGAAATGCGAAGGCGCGAATTCCAAGCAGGATGGGAAAATTGAAGCAAGCTTTGCAAACGACAAAAATGATTCTGGCCGTCGCGCTCGCCGCTCTCTGCGCGTTTCCCGCGCAGGCTGGGCCGCTTCCTGCCACGCCCGGCGCCAAGCCTCTTGTGAAACGCGTTTCCCGTCATCGTGTTTCGCGCGAAAAGGGCGTTGATCCCACGCTCGGCGATGTTGCCGATTTCGATGACCCCATTGTTCGCGCCGCTGCTATCGAAGCTCTGGGCCGCTACAACGGTTCCGTAGTCGCCGTCGATCCGAGCTCCGGCCGCATTCTTACCGTGGTCAATCAAAGGCTGGCTTACTCCGACGGCGCCATTCCTTGCTCGACCATCAAGCCGACCATTGCCGTCGCCGCTCTTGAAGAGAACGTCATCACCCGCGACACCATGCTCAAAGTCGGCCGCCGCAAATACATGAATTTGACCGAAGCCATGGCGCACTCCAACAATCAGTTTTTTGAAGCGCTGGGCACCCGCATGGGCTTCGACACCGTTTCCAAATACGCCCGTCTTCTCGGGATCGGCGAGCTCGCCGGCTACGGCCTCGAGAACGAGCATCCCGGCGCGTTTCCTTCCGCTCCGCCGGCGCACGGCGGCATCGCGCGCATGTCCAGTTTCGGCGAAGGCATTCAAGTCACGCCGTTCCAGCTCGCTTCTCTGGCAGCCGCGTTCGCCAATGGCGGCACGCTTTACTATCTGCAATACCCAAAGCCCGGCGCGGAGCTTTCCGCTTTCGAGCCGCGCATCAAGCGTGAGCTGAATATCGGAGCGCTGCTTCCGGAGCTTCGCGAAGGCATGCTCGCCGCAGTGCTCTACGGCACCGGCAAGCGCAGCTTTGATTCCGGCGGCGACGAATTGCCGCTCGGCAAGACCGGCACCTGCTCCGACCAGACTTCTCACGTCGGCTGGTTTCTTACTTACGCCGACGAACTCCACCCGCGCATCGCTCTCGCGGTTCTCATTCGCGGCAGCAGTTCGCGCATCAAGGGCCCTCTTGCCGCAGGCGTTGCCGGCCACATTTATCGCCGTCTCCGCGAACAAAACTATTTCGCGGGACTGCAGCTTTCGTCCTCGATTCGTTCCGGCAACTGAAGCCGGTTAGCCTGCAATTGTTTCTAGACTAGGATTTCACTCTGCGGCAAGGTTGCGGTCTAACCGTCGTTCTGGCCGCGCGGCGCGCGAATGCACCGCTATTACAAAGGACCAACCTTCTTTTGCTCCGCCTTGGGCAGTTTCTCGTAGCGTTTGGCTTCCGGGCTGCTCGAGTTCCAGTCCTCGGGCGGAAACGCAATCCGCCAGAAACGCGGCGCCGGCTCGATAAACTCGATTCCGACTTCCATTTTTCCTGCTCTGCTATCGCCCACGACCACCACCTTGCACGGCTGCTCGTCGCCGGTCTTCTCGTTGCGAATCCTCAGCAGTTGTTCCTCGCGCACCACTTCTTTTAGCAGCACCAGCGCTCCGTGCGCATTCACAACCACCGTCGTGGTGTGTTCGGCGAACTTCGTGCCCGCCGTTCTTTCTCCTGCAACGATCACATTCATACTCAGAAAAACCCGCTGGCTGCGTCGGGCCTTCAGATTCTTGTTCGCGCGAATCGTGGCGCTGGTGCTCATGCCGGAGGGTCCTCTGAACGCTCTATCGGCCCCGCGCCGATTTTCTTTAGCTCTTGGCGCTCGAGTCCCACCGATTTCCTATCGCGCCCTCCCGCCAAAATCAGGAAATTCTAATCAAAGCGGGCTTTTCGTTGTCTTGCCACTCGCTGCCAAACCGCTCTTCCTCCGCCGCCATCTCATTCATATTTCAACGCCACCAGCGGATCGACGCGCGTGGCCCGGTGCGCCGGGATATAGCACGCTAGAATAGCTACCCCAGTTAACAGGGACGATATCAACACGAAAGTCGTTGGATCGCCTGCTCGGACGCCATACAGCAACTCAGAGAAACCCGACAGCAACCGCGTCAGCACAAACGCGCTCGCTGCCCCGACGACGACGCCAACAAGGGTCAGCCGCAACCCCTGCCCAACTACCATGCGAACAATCCCCCGCTTCTCCGCGCCAAGCGCCATGCGAATCCCAATTTCGTGCACCCGCTGGGTCACGGAATAGGAAATCACCCCGTAGATTCCTACCGCCGCCAGCAGCAACGCCACAGCGGCAAACGCCGCGAGCAGAATCATCGGAAAACGTTGCGACGCCATCGATTCCGAAACAATCTGCTGCATGGTGTGAACGTCATAGACCGGCTGGTCGCTGCCTGCGCCGTAGACCGCTGCTTTGATGTCCGGCATGAGCGTGGCGGGTTCAAGCGGCGTGCGGACAACGATGGTCGAGCCGGGATAGTTCACGAGCACCCACTGGTCCGGATCTTGGTACAGCGGAAGGTACGCTTGAATTTGCGTGTACGCGCTGGGGTCTTGCAGCAACCAATGTTTTACGTGACCCACTACGCCGACAATCCGGCAAGGGCCCAGCGGCGAAAATCCGGCCGAAAGCGTTTGAGTCAGCGGGTCACTGTCTGCAAAATACTTTTGCGCAAAAACGCTGTCGATAATCATCACGCACGGAGACTTGGTGGTGTCTTCGGAAGTGAAAAAGCGGCCCCGCAGCAGCGGTATTCGCATCGTTCGGAAGTAGTCCTGACCTGTAAGTGACATCACCACCCGCGGAGCTCCCTGCAGCGAATCGGGCCTCTGCGAGCCGATCCAGAAGGGCATCGTCCAGCCCTGCCCACTCAGCGGGACGGTGCTGGCAAAATCCGCCGCCTGCACGCCGGGAATCTTCCGAATCCGCTCGATCAACTGCTGATAAGCAATTCGCGTGCTTGCCGCCGTCTTGGTCAGCGAATGCGAAACTCCGACCTTGAAGGTGATCACCTGCTGGGTCTCGAATCCGGGATTGACGGTCCACAAATGGCGGATGGTTTGGAACAATAGGCCCGCGCCCGCCAGTAAGACGACGGTCAAGGCCATTTGCACGATCACCAGAGTGCTTTGCGCGCGCTGATGGCCGCCCGTCGAGCCGCGCCCGCCCTCC
>Ga0210384_10008027_pt1 | contig 11056 bp, 6 predicted proteins | sample IncBWH2MmetaG_FD_160574 | JGI IMG/M metagenome (GOLD analysis project Ga0210384, IMG submission 160574) | Forest soil microbial communities from Barre Woods Harvard Forest LTER site, Petersham, Massachusetts, United States - Inc-BW-H-2-M | ecosystem: Environmental > Terrestrial > Soil >...
AGCTGGCGTGATGTGGTCTCTGAAGGGCAAATCGAGCGAGCGTTCGTACTGACGCCCCTCCTAGCGGTCCTTGCCTGCCTATACGGCAGAGGAACCTGGCTCACCTCCCCGGTCCGCCACGATGCCCGGTTCCAGGGTTACAGTCGCAGCCTGGCACGCCATATGGATCGAGCGGCTCAAGACGCCCGGCTTCTGGAGGCCCTGTGCCAATAGGCGAGGCCCTCCCCAACGCGGTCACGGAAGTGCTACACGGAGTGCAGGTTGTGGATCCCTATCGTTGGCTTGAGAACCGCGAGTCCCAGAGAACAGAAGCATGGATTGCAGATCAACGACGAACTTTCGACAACTATTTTGCTGATCTCCGGGGACTGGATGCACTGCGACATCGCGTGGGTCAGTTCTTGAATATCGAAGATCTCGATCAGCCAGCACGGGTTGGATCCGAGTATTTTTACAGGCGAAGAGACAAAGACCGTGAGCAAGCGTGTATTTTCGTCAAGGATGTTGCCACAAATCGAGAGCGTCTTCTGGTAGACCCTTCGGCGAAGGGTCCCTTCGTCTCGGTTGCGATCCACCGCATATCAGAGGACGGTCGACTGCTTGCGTATGAAGTTAAGCAGGGTGGCGGAGAAAGGAAGGCCATTCATGTTGTCGATGTCGGAAGAGAAAGCGTCCTGCCAGACAGCCTGGACATGGGACACGCACGCGGCTTCGTTTTTGCTTCCGACAAGAGCGGATTTTATTACTGCCACGAACTAGCTGCAGATATCCACGACTACAAGATTCGATTCCACCGCTTCGATGAACCCATGGATCGGGATAGAGTGGTTTTTCGCCTGGATCGCACAGCGCGAAGTAAACTCATGCTCACCGCGGACGAGCACAATCTCGGGGCCCTGTTTGTTCATCACCAGAGTGGCGATGTTGTTCTCGATTTTTATCTCGCACGCCGCGAGCAGAATCTTCAGTGGGGGCTGGTGTTTGCGAATAAGGCGCTTCGACATGGGCCTCTTCTCAAAGATGGCCGCATCTTAGTCGTCACAGACCACGCAGCCCGCACCAGCAGAATTATTGAGCTGACAAGAGATGGCGCCGAATCTCGCGTAATTGTTCCAGAGTGGGACGCCGACATCCGGCAAATAGCAATCGCTACCGGTGAAATCTACCTGAGCTACATGGTCGATCGTGAGACCATGATACGCAGGTGGACGCTCGCCGGCGAATATGTGGGCGCGATCGAGCTTCCCCGCCACGGATCGATTCGCCTGCTTCCGAGCTTCAGCAGTACCACGGACTCATTCTTCTACACCTATGAGTCGTTCACGAAACCTCTCGGCATTTTCGAATACCTACCGACGACAAGCAGGTCGGTCCCTGTGGGCAAACGGGTGTTTCCTGAAGCGCTGCATCCCTATGTGATTGAGGAAGCGTGGTATTCGTCGAAAGATGGAACCCAAATACCATTGTCTCTTGTCATGCGAGAGGATGTTGCTCCCGCCCACGAGCGACCCACGATTATGACCGGCTATGGAGGGTTCGGCGTCTCCATGACGCCGCAATTTTCCATCCTCGTCGCCATGATGCTGGAAGCCGGTGCAGTGTTTGCTCTGCCTAACATTCGCGGCGGATCCGAATTTGGCAGAGCTTGGCATGAAGCTGCTCGCCGGCGGAACCGCCAGACAGCGATCGACGATTTTATCTCTGCAGCAGAGTGGCTCTGTGCGCGACGAGTAACACGGCCCGACAGGCTCGCCATCTTTGGGGGATCAAACTCAGGATTGCTGGTGGGCGCCGCCATGACGCAGAAGCCTGATCAATTCCAGGCGATGCTATGCGTTGCCCCCCTGCTCGATATGGTGCGGTACGAGCAGTTCGATCAAACCTACAAATGGCAGCTTGAATACGGCTGCGTCGATGATGCTGAGGATTTCCAGGCACTCTATGCGTATTCACCGTACCATCATGTCCGAGAGGACGTAAATTATCCATCGACGTTGTTCGTCTCGGGCGACAAGGACGACCGTTGTAGTCCCGTCCATGTCCGAAAGATGGCTGCCCGCCTTCAGGGTCGCAGCGGCCAGAAAAACAAGATACTAGTCGACTACAGCCCGGAGAGAGGTCATTCTCCCACCCTGCCTCTGTCGGTCCGTATCGAATCGCTGACCCGCCGAATCGCATTTCTGGGTCGAGAATTGGGTATTGAACTGTCCGCTCGGGATGCTTTGTGAAACGAAGCGTGTTTGATAGCTACGTGCTTCTGATCCGGCTTGAAATCTTTCTATGTTTTGGCGATCTTCGTTCCCTGCATGAGCTGGTACGCGCTGCCAGAGTCCGAGGGAGGGCGGAGAATGTGGGTCCAATCGTCCGAGACGTATGCCATGCGATCAATCTTGCGTGCGTCTTCTACCCGAAGAAAGTGCTGTGCCTCCAGAGATCAGTGGCGACAACCTTGCTTCTTCGAAGCTCTGGAGTCAGCGCTGAGATGGTGATTGGCGCGCAGTTACTTCCCTTCCGTTCTCACGCCTGGGTGGAGGTCGACGGCGCCGTGGTTAATGACAAGCCGTACATGCGAGAGATTTATCAGCCACTGGAACGTTTAGGAGCATGCGAATGAGTGTCATCTTTGGAATCCGCCGCGCCCTCGGCCAGGCAACTCGGCATCAGGACGTCCTCCTGCTTGCCGCTGCGACAGACCGCTACGCTCCGGACGGCACGTTCGTTCGCTCGCAAGGCGAGATCGGGATGGGTTTCCAGCCCTTTCATACAACAGAACGGTCCCGTCTGGAGTCACAGCCGGCCTGGGATGCTCACGGAAGTTTGTTGGTTCTCGACGGGAGACTTGATAGCCAGGAAGATCTTCGGCGCTCGTTGGGTAACGGCGGCCAGGACATTGCTGATTCAGCCCTTATTCTATCGGCTTTCGCTCGCTGGGGTGAAAACTGCTTCTCTCGCTTGATCGGAGATTGGGCGCTCGCGCTCTGGTGTGGCGTAAATCACACTCTCTACCTCGCCCGGGACCATGCCGGCAGCAGAACCCTCTTCTTTCGACAGACGAACGGGAGAATCGAATGGTCTAGCTACCTGGAAACCTTCTTTACTCAAGGAATGTCCAAGGCTGTTGATCACGAATATGCGGGGTGCTTTCTCGGCGGGCTTCCGATTCGGAATCTGACGCCCTATCGAGGCATTCGTGCTGTTCCACCAGCTCATTTCCTGGTTGTGCAAGAAGACACGATCACGTCAAGAGCCCATTGGAACTCAATGGCGCACGAGACAATTCGATACCATTCCGACGGCGAATACGAAGAGCATTTCTTTGCGCTTTTCAAGACCTCAGTCGATCGGCGGACCATTCCAGGGGCGTCCGTGGTGGCCGAGCTCAGCGGAGGGATGGACTCGACCGCTATTGTTTGCATGTCCGACCATGCTCGGAAGTCCCAAGGGGGCTCACCCTCCAATCTCCTCGATACCGTCTCCTACTATGACGACACAGAACCCAGCTGGAACGAGACGCCGTACTTTTCCCTGGTAGAGGCTAGACGAGGAAAAGTGGGCGCGCATATTGACGCTTCCCTGATGCCTCCCACCTTTGAGCCGGCTGATTCCTCTCGGGGCGTCTATCTCTTTCCTGGGGCCGACAGCACAACCATCTGCAAGGAAGAACACAGGAAGAATAGCATCGGCGAGTACCGTGTGATTCTTTCCGGACTGGGAGGCGACGAGCTACTGGGAGGTGTTCCGACACCCGCCCCAGAATTGGCCGACTACCTGGTTTCCGGACATTTCAAGCTACTACTGAAACGTGCAACCGAATGGTGCATGGTCGCGAGGACCCCCTTGCCACATATGCTTTACGAAACCGTGAAGTTCACCGCCGACCTCTACCGACGGCCACGCCCAGATCCAACCAAGCTCCCGCCGTGGCTCACGCCCCAGTTTCGGAAACTCTGCCTCGATCTCCAGCAGAGGGTTACCGGAGAGAGCAGTCGTTTGTGCCTCGCACCTACAGCGGTCAGCAATGGGCATACGTGGTGGTCGATTCTAGAATCACTACCGCATCTAGTTCCAGGCGTCCTACGACGGTATGAATATCGCTACCCCTATCTCGATCGAGACCTCGTAGGTTTTCTCCTCCGTATCCCCCGCGACCAGCTCGTGCGACCGGGACGAAGACGTTCGCTGATGCGACGCGCGTTGAAAACCATTGTTCCCGTTGAAATATTGGAACGTAGACGAAAGGCCTTCTTGATCCGGGGACCACTGACTTCGATACGAACTGGCAAGGAAAAGATCGGCGCACTATTCGCCTCTCCGTTGTCCGCAGAATATGGATTCATAGATCCAATAAAGATTCGGTCGCTTGCGGAGCTTATCGCACACGGTGAAGAGACCAGACTGTGGAAGCATCTCATGAAGGCGATTGCGTTTGAACTATGGCTCAGAGACAGGAACGCGGACTCTCCCGTAACCGAGCGTTCCCGTCGTTTGCGCGCCGCAAGTAACGGTCATGCGGCAATGAGCAGACAAGTTCCATGTTGACCACGTTGTGGCTTTACCTGGCTAGCACGGAAAATCCGACAGAAACGAGGAACGAATGTATGCGTTACACACAACCACAAATCCTGAACTCCACCAAGGCAACAGCTACCATTCAAGACCTGGGACATCCAGAGAAAGGCGGATCCCCAACCGACCATACGACTGACATGTACGCTTTCTCCGACAATGCTGCATACGAGGCTGACGAGTAGGCTCTCGTGATCCGGTGACGATCGTCGAAACGCTTTGGACTTGGACCTCAGCTGGCCTTCTCGATCAAAAGCGTCCAGCTGAGGCTTTTTGTTTAGGCAAGGATTTCTCCTGCGCTCGGTCGGACGAACTTCCCAGGACGTCGGGGCCTTGCCGCACTTGACATGCCACATGGGCGGTAATTTGTTGGTCGCGTGAAAACGTTGCGCAGCCTGAAGCCTGCGCAGTGGACCGCTCTATTGCCATATCGTGCCGTCTTCAATGGCTCTCCTCCGGAATGCTCCCAGGTTCGGCGCCGGGCTTAGCGGTTCGTAGCGATCCGAATTGAATATTCAATCGCTCTTTCCTTGCAACTCTCGCAGGTTGCGCCAGCGAACATACTGCTGCGGATCTTCCGGAGTTGGGCGCTGATAGCCCTGCAGCCAGAACCGATACCAGTCGAGATTGCGCTGCAAACTGGCAAGACGGGCCCGCGGATGTTCGGGCTGGTGAACCTCTTTGGGATAGTAGTACAGCTCTACGGGTTTGTGCAGCCGATTCAATCCAGTAAATGTTTCAAACCGAGGTGCTAGGGTGAGGGGAAGTACGGACTGATTGTCATAGGGTTCTCCGTATCCCATAACCTCCAACAGCATTGGAGTGTGAATTTTCTCGAGGTTGAACGAAAACGAATAGTCTAACCAGTTCTTCCGGGTCTCCCCGTATGGCGGGCCGCCATACATAGAATCGTACCCCGCGACCGCTCTCGGAATGAGCCAGTATTCTCCGAGACTGTATTGAACATTGTCCACCAGGGTCGCGGCCCGATAGGGGATCGTCGAATGAGCAAGGGTGAACTGCGCATACCATCCCCCACGACTGAACCCGACAATACCAACCTTATTGAGGTCGATGAACCCGCGCTTAGCCAGCTGCTCTACAGCACTGTCCGCGATATCCATTCTGAAGGCAGCTTCCGCAATCCCTCCTGGATAGCCTTTAGGATAGTGTTCTTGTTCCTCTTGGCGCCGTCTTCCTCCGCTCATCGTCCGGATCAGGTACATTACTCCAGAGTCAGCCAACGGTTGCGGAATAAAGGATGGGTCATGTTTAGGCCCTGAATCACAGAGAAACTGCCCCTCATACATAGGATAGACCTGTATGACCAGAGGGTATTTGGCGGCTTTGGTGTAGCCGGGCGGTTTAAGCAGGATTCCACTAACATCGTACCCGGTGGATGTGGTCCAATGGACTTCCTCTCCGGAGGCGAGTTGGATACCATCAAAAGCCGGGTTTAGTTTTGCTATGACAGTGGCTTGCTTCTGTCCCGGTGAATACCTGAACAATTCAGGGGGGGTAGTGAGATTCTGATGATCTCCTACGATGCGCTTCCCATTCGTCGTCAATTGGGCTCGAGAATAGAACCCGGGGAGCGGTATAGTTATTTGCTCTACGGGCTGCCAGCGATTGTCCTGCCGGCGGAACCTGGTAATCGTATTGTTGGCGGTATGAGCCAGCAGCTGGTCCCGCGAGGCCCAAAGCGCGTACGGGGCTTCATCCGTTGCGTGTGAGGCCACTTCCTCCAGCCGCCCGCTGCTTGGTTCTACCCAAAACAGAGATATCGTGTCTGCTCCGTCGGCATGGCTTTGAATTTGCCGCTTCTCTGCTGCGCTCCCGATCGCAGCCAAGCCGGTTATCAGAAACGATTGACTATCGTCCATCCACAGCGGAACAAACCCGGCATTCGGAAGCCTTGCCGGCATCCACGATTTTCCCGTTTGGAGATCCTTCAGCATCAAGATCTGAGTCATGTTGTGACCAGCCTTGCTGAGTATCTGGACGAAGGGGTTCTCTTTCCATGATGTTGGATACTCTATAAAGTAGCGCAATAGTAAAGATCGCCCATCCGGGGATAGCGTCAACTGGAGCGATCCCCCCTCGACCATGGGCAATTCACTGATTTCCTCTCCCGTAAATGGTGATTGCACCTTGACCAGTTCCGGCGTCGTCCAGCGACCATCAGGTCGCCGCGCTGTCAGATAGACACGTCTGCGGGGCATCGCTGATATCAAACTGTCGTTAAATGGGATCCGGTACCCGTTAGCAACCTCCTCGGCCGTGTGCTCTTCACCTCGCTGGTTGTGAGGAATCTCCACAGCGAAAACGATGATGTCACCATTGGCGTCCGTGCCGTAGTCGGTAAGATCAGAGTCGGCTTTGACCAGAGTCTCGTTGCCCCCCGTGGTGACGTCAAGCTTCCTTAGGGAAACACGGTTGCCGTCACTGCTGAGCATTGTGATATGTTTTCCGTCCTTCAGCCAGCGAATCTGTGAAATCTTCGGGCCTCTCAGCATCAGTTTTCCCATGCCCTGGTTCTGCTCGTCCAGCTCTTTGAGGTAAAGGGAGATTTCATTTTGGTTGCTTTCGAGGCGGGGTTCTCTTACCAGGTAGGCGACACGATTCCCGGCCGGATCAATCCGGATCGAGGTCTCAGAGTTTTGAGCGGGCAAGTAGCGTGTACTCACGCAGTCGCGAGGCGTAACCGGCCGTCTGTCCTCAGCTGAGGCGGGAACACTCCAAACCGTCCAAATCCCCGGAAGAAAGACAAGAATCGGTCCGAACCATAAACTTTCTTTTCGAAAGCGCAATTTTTTCACCTTTCCAGAAAATCAAGAGATGCACCCTAACCCAGCGCTATTAGGGGCGCTTGCAGCTCAGTAAAGAAGTTTGAGAGCGAATTGCATGGACCTGGGCCCGCCCTGCTGATACTGTGCGGCGACTGTGCCCAGACTTTGATTCAATGTTTGCGTCGCCTGACCAAACAACAAGTCGGTCAAATTCGGATCAATATAGCCAAAATTGGGGTGGTTCACGACATTGAAAGCCTCAGCGCGGAACTGCAGCCTGAGCTTTTCGCGGACAGGAAACTCGCGCCGTAAGGAGAGGTTGACCTGCCATGCACCGAAGCCGCGGACGAAGTTCCTCGGAGCGTTGCCGAGATCGTTTGGGTTTCCTGGCAGGCTGAAGGCTGCTGGGTTTACTGTCCGGCCGCCTGGATATTGGCTCCCATACAGATAGAGCGGATGTCCGGGCACAAGGTCAAGATTGCCATAGTATTGGTTCCCCGTCAGCGGGTCGCTTAGTAGATTTCCGAGGAGGGTCAGGGGAAAAGCGCTTCTCACCGAAATGCGGCCATCGACTCCCCAGTCATCGAGTACAGCTCGAACCACTCTGTTGCCTCGAACACTGGATAGGCTCGAGGTCAGTCCGCCTTGAAAATTATGCCGCACGTCGAAATCGCAATTACCTCGCGTGGCTGGTAACGCGGCATCGCTCGAACCAAAATCGAGGCAGTGTGACCAAGTATAAGAAGCGAGGGCTTGGAGGCCGTGGTTCACGGTTCGCTGAAACTGGAGTTGCAGAGCCTGATAGTTGGAGCTCACACCCGCTTGCAGAAATCGAATCCCGGCGAAGTTCGGATTGATCGACTGCACGTCCCGCTGTTGCAATTGGACCAATCGCCTTCCCGCCGCTCCCACGTAGGAGACGGTTATCGCTTGTGCTTTACCCAACGACTGCTGCAAGGCCGCGTTCCATTGCAGCGTGTAAGGAAGTTGCAGATGTCGTGGAAAGGCGGTTAATGACGTGCCCGTATAAGGTGGGTTGGTCGAAGGAACGAAGTTGAACGCGGAAGCCGGTAGCGGAAGTGATGCCCCGAAAAGACTGCTGCTTGCCGAAAAGCCAAGTCCATCGTACCCCTGCGTCGCCACTTGATTGTCCGTATCAAGAAAGACTCCTCCCCCTGCGCGCACGACTGTCTCCCGCCCAGGCCTTCGGTTGTACGGCTGCCAGGCAGCACCTAGGCGTGGGGCAAAGTTGTACGCAGGAGGCTTCCACAATGATGTTCCTCTCGGTGCCACCGTCAGTGTGCCCGGATTGTTGATATCGCCGAGTAAGGTGAACGCATCTTCCCCGTGAGCTTCCCCTGGCGGCGGATCGTACTCCCAGCGTAGACCCAGGGAAAGACTGAGTCGTGGAGCGATTCGCCATTCGTCTTGAGCAAACACGGCAATCTCATTGAAAACAGGAGTTGCCGGTAAGGACTTACTAAGAAAAGTGGCATCTATGCTGTTGCCGAGGACGGATTGTGCGCTGAAATTCAAGGCTAGCACTTGAGGGGACGAAGGTGTTAGCGGCGACGTTATGCGACGATAGTCGGCCCCCATTTTCAGCTGGTTCCGCCCAAACGCCCAGCTAAATGTATCGATCGCGTTCCACTGTTTTGCCTCCAGCCGGCCCTTCTGGGTCAGCAATAAGGAGTCTCCAATTCCAAAAATGTTCAAGTCAAAAAACGAAAATGAAGTCGGACTGGAGCTTGCCCCCATCGCTTCCCCTAGGTTGATCGGTTTTGCTCCTGCAAACGCATCCAGTCCGGCTTGCTGTTTTGAGCTGCTATCGGCATACCCCCATCGGAACTCATTGCTCATTCGGTTCGTCAGTTGACTGGTCGCTCCCAAGGTGTAGGTCCGACTGTCGAGGTGCTGGGTCGAGAGCGCCGACAATAAGCGAGTTGAGGTGAAGCTCGGAGTATTTCCGAATCGAAAGAATAGGGCCATCTTGGGACTGAACGTATGATCTAGGCGAAGACTGATGGAATTGATTTGGCTGGGCAGCGAATAGGAAGCAATCAACTGCGCTACGCTGGGACTCACACGCGTACCATAGTCAACGCCGTTCTGCACAGGATAAGCATTCAAGATGGGCTGGAGGGCAGCCGGGGCTTGTTGCCGCAGATAGGTATCGGGGACATATTGGACCGCAGCGGGTTGCGGCTGGGTCAGACGCAAGCCCTCGTAAGAGAAAAAGAAGAACGTCCTATCCTTACCGCTGTAAAGACCGGGGAGTTTGATTGGTCCGCCAATCGTTCCGCCAAAGTCATTTTGACGGAGAGCAGACTGGGGTTTCTGAAAGTAATCGTTGAACCAATTGTTGGCGTCGAAAACGCTATTGCGCAAATACTCGAAGACAGTGCCGTGAAGGACATTAGTACCGGAACGCGTGACCAGAGAGAATTGCCCGCCAGGGGAGCGGCCATATTCAGCGGAATACGTTGAGCTCTGAACCCGAAACTCTTGCAGAGCGTCTACCGAAATCAGACTCTGGGTGGTGCCGAGAGCGGTTGATGCCGGAAGGGTGCCGCCGTTGACAGGCCCCGGGATGCCTGATCCCGGACTAATATTCGCGCTGACACCGTCCACCGTGTAGTAGTTTGACTCGGTGCGCTGGCCATTGACGCTGAAGTCACCATTTTGGCCGGTCGCTTGGCTTGTGGTTTGAGGACTCTGCGTAACTATCCCTGGCGTCATCGAAATCAGGTCCTGAAAGCTTCGACCATTCAATGGGATGTTCTCCACAAACTTCCGGTCGATGACAGTACTCACCGCGGAAGACTCCGTATTCACCAGTGATGCTCCGCCCTCCACAGTCACAGTCTCCGCTAATGCTCCGATCGGAAGGGTAAAACTGATGGCTAACGCATCTTGAACGTTGAGAATGATGTCAGGTTTGACAAGTGTCTTGAATCCAACTTTCGACACCTGCAGCCGGTAGGGACCTGGAGGAAGATTCGCTAGAACGTAGATGCCTTCGTCATTTGTTTTGGTGGTGTACTGCAGGCCAGTAACATCGTTCACGATTACAATTCCAGCATCGGCAATGGCTCCCCCGGAAGGATCGAGCACCTGGCCATTGATGGCTCCGTTCGGAGATTGGGCAACAACGCTTAGGACAAACAAGGCAGCGCAAACAAGAACAACACGGGCGAAGCGCATTTAGGTTCTCCAGCGGCCGACGCGGTTCTAGCTCACTCTTCTATTGTTCGCAGGACCGTCCGCAGCTGTACCACGTGGTTTTCATTCTAGGCCAGATCCCACAACTAGAAAGTGATACCAACAGGACTATGGATGATTGGGATCGACCCTAAGGTAGGCGAAGAGGAGAGATTTACCACTGGGCTTGGGGCTGCCTCCGTTTGGTTCGATCGTTACGAAGACCCCGTCAATTTGAGCGAGCGTCTTGGGGTCATCGCACTTCACGATCCAGCGCTTCTTGGAAATACTGTCTTCGTAAAAAACGCCGAGGTTGAGCGCCTGCCCTCGGTCGGGTCCGCGGCGGCCCCAGGCTTGAAAGGTTGTGGCATTCTTGACACCCTTCTGCTGGTCCAGATCGTACGCGTAAAAGATCAGCGACTTTCCCCTGGTATAGAAAACGCGGCCGAAGGGTTTCTCTGTCCCGTTGCGTACGACGTTATAGACTTCCGCGACGTAGA
>Ga0210384_10008028_pt1 | contig 11053 bp, 8 predicted proteins | sample IncBWH2MmetaG_FD_160574 | JGI IMG/M metagenome (GOLD analysis project Ga0210384, IMG submission 160574) | Forest soil microbial communities from Barre Woods Harvard Forest LTER site, Petersham, Massachusetts, United States - Inc-BW-H-2-M | ecosystem: Environmental > Terrestrial > Soil >...
TCCGCGCGGATTCGGCAACAACAAAAAGTAGCCGTGCGCGGGCAACGCCATAAAATAGGCATGAGCGCTCGGCCAGTTGGGCTGGACTCCATCACCGGGGCCGCCATGCACGCAAAGCACCAGCGGATACTTCTTCGAAGTGTCAAAGTTTTTCGGATAGATCAACCAGCCTTGAACAGTGAACCCGCCACTCGTCCAGTGCAAACTCTTCGCTTCGCCCCATTCCGGTTTTACTCCCTCATTCCGGTGGGTCACCTTCTTCCACATCCCCAAGGGCCCAGCCCAAATTTCCGGCGGCGCGCTGAACGAACTCCGGATGAATGCCGCCGTCGATCCGTCGGGTGTCAGCGACAGGCTGGTGCCCCAATAACCCAGCGTCAATAATTCTGGCGCGCGATACAACGACTCGATTTGCCCGGTCGACGGATCGATCCGCGCAATGCTGGATTCGCCCTCGACATTTTCCCCGACCACCAATTTTCCGCTGCTGGTCCAATTGAGCGCGGAGGCGGAGGCTTTCCGCTCCGGCGTAAGATTGCGCGGTGTTCCACCACTGAGCGGTAGAACAAATATGTCGCCACCGACGGAATCTTCGTCGCTCATCAGCCCTTCAATGAAGGCGATGCTCTGGCCATCCGGGGAAACTGCTGGGCGGGCGATTTGCAGTTTGGGTTTGTAGAGTGGTTGCATCTCCGCCGAAGCAACGTTCACGGCAAACAATTCCGCGATGTACCAGTTGCTGTCGCCATTCCCTTTGGCAGCGGTCAGAACGATGCTCTTTCCGTCCGGCGCCCAGTCGTACTCGTAAATGTAGGTGTCTGCGGGAGTGACCTGCCGCAGATTCCCGGTTACGGCGTCCACGATGGCCAGCCTCTGTTCAAAAAAGGCGTCCTTAATTTCGCCGGTTTCCGGCGTTTCGGCGACCAGCGGCCCGGCTTCGCGCGTGGCATTTTCGGTGAACAGGACGGCGACGGATTTTCCATCCGGGGACCATTTCGTCCCAGCAAGAAAACCGTTCACGCTGGTCAGTTTGCGCGCCACGCCTCCGCTGGCACTCGTGACATAAAGCTGCGGCTGGCCGGATTTGACGGCGTCGGAGATAAAGCAAATCTGCTTACTGTCCGGAGACCAGGCGGCGTTGCCTTCACTGAAATGGGCGGCAGGAGCGCCTGCGGTAACGCGTACCGGCTTGCCGTCCGCCGAAATGTCCTGCACAAAAATGTCTTGTTTGCCGGTGGGGGCGCCGTCCTCGTCGCCACGGATTTCCACCCACGCAACGTGCTTTCCGTCGGGAGAGATAGCTGCCTGATCGAAATGCTGCGCCTTGAATAGGCTCTGCTTCGTTTCCTGCCCCGCCTGTTTCGCGACTTGCTGTGCAAGCACGCACGTACTGAGCGCGTACAGACCCAGCGTAAACGCCAATTTCTTGCCATGAAATTGCATTCGGATTCCCCCAAAAAGCGCGGTTATTGCAATCCCATACGGTATGCGGTTTCTCCGCGTGCCGCAACCCGACCCAGGAAAATCGGACGGGCGGCGTCGAGTGGCGATAGAATCGCCGGGACATTTACGGGAGGCGGCAATGTTTGACCGGCGAGGATTTCTTTCTTCTATGATGGCAGTGGCGGGCGCGGCTCCCGCATTTTCCTGGAATTCAGCGGGCGAAGATCCGCTCGCAGGCATCCCGGCAAAGCTTCCCGACAAATCGCTCTACGACACGAACGAAGAGAGCTATTGGGCGGAACTTCGGCGACAGTTTCTGATTCCCGAAGACGAAGTCTATTTGAACAATGGCACGGTTGGCTCCTCGCCAGCACCTGTGCTGCGCGCGGTTTTTGAAGGCTATCGCGACTCCGAGCGGTTGGCACAAGCGGACCCGGAAGACTATCCAATCTGGGGTTACGCCTCCTGGAACCAATTTCGAGATCCGCTGGCGGCATTTCTCGGCTGCACGCGCGACGAACTGGCGCTGCTTCGGAATGCCACCGAAGCCAACAGTTACATCGCCAATGGATTGGACATGAAAGCCGGCGATGAAGTGCTGATGACCGACCAGGAGCATCCCGGCGGCGAGCAGCCCTGGAACCTCCGGGCTAAGCGCTATGGCATCGTGGTGAAGAAAGTGGCTTTGCCGAAGCCGGTGCCGAATGCCGCCACGGTTCTGAATCTTTTCAGCGATGCGATTACACCGCGGACACGGGTGATTTTTTTCAGCCACATTTCCACGGTGACCGGCGTGGTCTTGCCGGCGAAAGAATTGGCGGCGCTTGCGCGTTCGAAGGGAATCCTCTCCGCGGTGGACGGCGCGCATGTGCCCGGCATGATGAAGCTGAACCTTCACGACCTCGGCTGTGACCTGTACACATCCAGCCCGCACAAATGGCTTCAGGCGCCGAAGGGCAGCGGCTTTCTATACGTACGGGAAGAAGTGATTGACCGCATGTGGAACACGCTTGCCACGGAAGGCTGGGACAACCCGAAAATTCGGGCCGAACGCTTTCAACGGATCGGCAGCTCCAACGTGCCGGTGCTTTGCGGATTGAGGGCGTCGATCGAGCTAGCCAATGAGATTGGCATGGACCGCATCGAAAAACGCCACCGCCAGATGGCCGACTACATCCTGCAGGAAATGGTGAAGCGCGGCGCGGTTTCCTGGACCTCGCCGGACCCGGCATTGCGATGCGGCATCGCCACTGTGAATGTGGCGCCGCACAAAATGCCCGACCTGGAAAACTGGATGTGGAAGGAAAAGAAGATTCGCATTCGCGGCGGCGCGCCAAGCAAGATTCGTCTCTCGACTCCCTATTATTTGCTGCATAAGGATGTGGACCGGTATCTGGCCGCCTACGACGAATATCGCACGGCCCATCCATCGGCGTGACGGGCGCATCCAAAAATCGGAGTGTCTTAGTCAAAGAACCCGTTATCCTGAACTTAGGAAGGGAATTATTCCATGGTGCGCACGTGACGCAGAGGAAGTGCGAATGCATGCTTCGTCTGATTACGGCCTGTTTTCGAATGCTTGTGCTGTTGTTGTCTATGGCCGCACTGCCGGCTCTTGCCCAGGACAACTACACGCGCTTTGAATTTGGCACGGAATTTTCGACCGCTCGGCTGACAAACTCTGACCTCGGTGGAACCAACTATTCCGGCTTCGGCGGCCGCTTCGATTGGAACCTGAACCGGCGACTGGCATTCGAAAGCCAGATCGATTTTTTCCCGGAACATACCCGTCCACTGCTCAGTATTCAGGGCGGGCAAACTCTGCAGGCCGTCTTCGGACTGCGCGCGAAGGTCATTCAGACGCGCCGGTTTTCCGTGTTTGGATTAATCCGGCCGGGGCTTTTTCACTTCACGGATGTCTTATATTTTAATTCGAGTTCGACCACCGGTTTTGCCGAACGCCCTGAAACACATTTCGCGCTGAACTTGGGTGGCGGGTTGGAGTATTACTTGAATCCGCGATGGGCTTTGCGCGCAGACATTGAGGGCAATCCCTATCGCGTGCCGAACACCAAGGTCGTGCTTTCCGGGGTCAGCGCCTTCAGCGTTGGGAAAATTGACGACACCACGCGATTCAGCTTTGGCGTAGCCTACCGCCCCGGCGCTCTGATCGAAAACAAAAAAGAGACCAACGTTGCTGGGAAGTGGGAATTCGGCCCGCTGTTTTCAACGATGTTCATCGCGCGCGAAGGCCCAACGGACGGCGTGCGCACGGAACCCGGTTTCGGCGGTTATACTTCCTACCGTTTCTATCACGTGTTTTATTTCGATGGCGATCTGCTCTATTTTCCTCGTGGCTCCAACTCTTCCGGACCGCATGATGGCGGCGAGATCCTGCAGGGACTTTTCGGTCTAAAGGGCGGAATCCGCCGGAATCATTTCGGCATATTCGGCAAAGTGCGACCGGGTTTCAACAGCTATTCCCAGGCGCTAAGCGCAATTTCGCAAACCGGTCAGGAAAGCTTCAGCCGCTCCACAAATTTCGTGCTCGATCTGGGCGGCATTGTGGAATTTTATCCCGGCGAGCACGGCACACTGCGGATGGAGGCCGGCGACACGCACATTTATTTCAACACGCGCGACGTCAATTTTGGCGGCACCATCGTTCCGGCGGGTGGGGGCAAATTGCAGCACACGATTCAATTTATCGTAGGATACGGGTGGCGATTCTGAATTCTCCGTTCGTTTCGAACCGGTGAGGCGTTATGACACAAGAACTCTGGGAAGCTGTAGATCAATATTTCGACAAAATGCTGATTCCGCACGATTCCACGCTGGATGACGCTCTGGCAGCCGCTGCGACCGCGAAACTGCCTGCAATCCAGGTTTCCTCCGTGCAGGGCAAATTGCTGCATCTGCTTGCCCGCATCCTGGGCGCGCGCAATATTCTCGAAATCGGCACGCTCGGCGGCTACAGCACCATCTGGATGGCGCGCGCATTGCCGGAGGGGGGCCGGATCATCACGCTGGAAGCCGATCCGAAGCACGCGGAGGTGGCGCAAAAGAATTTCGCGCATGCGGGAGTGGAAAGCAAAGTCGAATTACGGCTCGGCAAAGCCCTGGACACGCTGCCGCAAGTCGCCGCGGATGGGCGCGGCCCCTTCGACCTATGCTTCATTGACGCCAACAAATCCAACATGCCGGAATATTTCGAATGGTCGCTCAAACTCGCGCGGAAAGGCAGCGTCATCATTGCTGACAATGTAGTACGCGAAGGCGCCGTCCTCGACGCGAAGAGCAAGGACGCCGACATTCAAGGCATCCGGCGTTTCCTGGAAATGGTTGGCAAGGAAAAGCGAGTGAGCGGCACGGCGCTGCAGACAGTAAGCACCAAGAGCTACGACGGCTTTGCCCTTGTCCTCGTCACCTCATAAACAAGCGCGAGGACGCCAAAAATTCAGGGCCATTTGATTTCGCGCAGCAATCCGCTGGCGACGTCGTAGACGAAGCCGCGGACCGCGACCTTCTCCGGAATCCAGGGATGCGTGCGCAGCTTCTGTAACTGGTGGCGGACGTTTTCTTCGATGTTCTGGAACGCGTAAAAGAAGGACGGCGAAACGGCGGCGGTGCCGGTGCGATTCTGGATTCGAGTGCGCAAATCCTGTTCGGTGGTGTGCATCAACCCGCAATCCGTGTGGTTGATGACCATAATTTCCTCGGTGCCCAGCAGGTAGTGCGAGACAACCAGCGAACGCAGAGAGTCTTCCGTAACGATGCCGCCGGCGTTTCGAATGATATGGGCATCGCCGGTCTTGAGTCCCAGGGTGCGGATTGAAAGCCGCGTATCCATGCAGGTCAGGACGGCCAGCTTCCGCTCGGGACGCGGTGTCAGTTTGCGCAGTTCATGCGTGCGCGCGTAAATTTCGTTTGAGGCGAGAACTTCATCAATGACGCTCATGGCTTGTCCAGTTTAACCCAGCCACTGCGTCCTCACACCGCAAAGGCCAACTCTTCCCTAAAGCCAGAGCTGGCAATCCGCTCCCGCTCGAGAGCGAAATCAGGGAATCGTAGCGCTGACTTCGCTCGAGTAGCTGCTTTCCGTCCCGCTGGAATCCACTTCGGTTGCAACGTAATAGTAGGTCTGCCCCGAGCTGACGCCCGAGTCGACATAGGAAGTGGCGGAAATCATCGACGTGTCCACCCTGGTGTATGGCCCGCCGGAAGTTGTTCCGCGATAAACGTTGAAGCCTGAAAAAGTGGGAGAGCTCGGCGTCCAACTCAAAGAGACCGTATGGCTCACAGGCGTGCTCCCAGTTCCGGAGAGCGCGACCACCAGCGGTGAATTTGTGGCATTGCTTACGACAGTGACGCTGCCCGACAGATTGCCGGCCGAAGCAGGAGCAAACGCGACGCTGATGGAAGTGGACTGTCCCGCCGCGAGGCTTAGCGGCAGCGTGATTCCGTTAATGGTAAAGCCCGCTCCGCTGGCGCTGACCTGTGAAATAGAGACGCTGGAGTTTCCGTTGTTGGTGATCGTCACGCTCTGCGTTGCGCTGGTTCCTGTCGTCAGGCTACCGAAGCTCAACGAAGCAGGAGATGCGGAGAGCTGGCGGACAGTCGCGACGCCAGTTCCGCTGAGTGAAAGCACCAGTGGAGAGTTCGTCGTGTTACTGATCAGCGTGATGCTTCCGGAAAAAGTTCCTGCGGAGGCGGGCGCAAAGCCGACGTTGAACGAGGAGGAGCCTCCAGAAGGGACGGAAAGCGGCAAGACGAGTCCGGAGAAGGTGAAGCCGGTCCCGGCGAGGGGCGCCTGAGATACGTTTAGTGTCGCCGTTCCGGCATTCCGGATGGTGAGTGTCTGTGTGTTGGTTACGCCGACAGTGACGTTGCCAAAGCTGACGGTTGAGGGGGTGACCGAGATCTGGGGCTGCACACCAGTGCCGCTCAGAGAAATTGTCGCGGGGGAATTGGTGGCATTACTGACGACCGTGACGCTGCCCGAAAGGCTCCCAGTTGAAGTTGGGGCGAACGTGACGTTGAAGGATGTTGATTGGCCCGCGGCGAGGCTGAAGGGCAGCGTGACTCCGCTAGTGCTGTATCCCGCCCCACTTGCGCTGATCTGCGAAATGGAAACGCTGGAGTTTCCGTTGTTGGAAATCGTGACTCTCTGCGTCGCATTGGAGCCGGTTGCCAGGTTGCCAAAATTCAGCGATGTAGGAGAGGTGGAGAGCTGGAGTGCAGTGGAGACGCCCGTGCCGGCGACGGGAATCACCAGCGATGAATTCGGCGCGTTGCTGACAAGGGTGATGCTCCCGGAAAAATTCCCGGCGGAGGCCGGCGCAAAGCCGATGTTGAAGGCGGAAGAGCCACCCGGAGGAATGGAAAGCGGCAAGGCCAGTCCGGAGGAAGTGAATCCGGTTCCGATGAGGGAAGCTTGAGTTACGTTAAGAGTCGCTGTGCCAGGATTCCGGGCGGTAAGTGTTTGGGTGCCGGTAGCTCCTACGACGAGGTTGCCAAAGCTGACGCTCGAGGGGGTGACCGAAATTTGCGGCTGTAACCCGGTGCCGCTCCAGGAAATTGTCGCGGGAGAATTGGTGGCGGTGCTCACCACGCTAATGCTTCCAGCGACTGCACCCACTGTTGCCGGCGCAAAACTTGCGGTGAGCGGGAGGCTCTGTCCCGCAGCGAGTGTCACACCTCCCGCAACGAGCGCCACACCTCCCGGGAAGCCGGCCACCTTAAATCCCGCGCCTGTAACGGCCACCTGCGAAATGGTGATGCTGCCAGTCCCAGTATTCGTAAGCGTAAAGGCTTGCGATACGGAACTTCCTACCAGGGTATTACCGAAGTTCAGGCTGCTCACGCTGGAGGAAAGCAAATACGATTGTGTCGGTGTCGGAGATGTTCCCGTCCCGAAAACAGAAACATGGGCCGTTACAGTGCCTCCCGAATTTCGGGTCGCGCTGACCGCGATAGTCCCGCTATATGTGAGAGCTGCGACCGGCCGGAACACTACATGAAAGGATGCACTACTGTGGGGACTAAGCGATATCGGCAGCACGGGAGACGTGACAATAAACTCCGGAAGACTGGTTGCCACTTTATGAATCGTAATGCCTTGCCAACTATTGTTTGTCACCACAAACGTGGCTGAACCACTGGTCGTGTTCACCGTGACCGATCCGAAGCTCAGTGTAGAAGGCGTGGCTCCCACTGCGGCAAGCGCAGAAACAGGAAATAAACCCGTGCCAAGTAAGAATATTCCAATAAACAGACACACCAATCGCGTCTTATCCATGTGAGGGCAACCTTTGTCCGCAATTTTTTGTGAGCGCGGCCGGAACGGAGAGGGGAGCGTGGCGTTTCGCAGCTCGAGAGTCTTACATCCGGAGCGAGAGTAGGCTCATAGCCGTTCTATTACCACTGGTGGTGAGAACAGAATAGGGACAGGTCGTTGGATTCACTGAAGGGCAGATGCAACCTGTCCCAGGTCGTAAGACTTGTCCGGCGTGGCAGTGCCCCAAAAAGGTACAATGCAGATTTTTTCGTTCAGAAGAACCGCTTGGCGTTCGCTGCTTGGATGGGGAGTGTTTGACCTGCACTATTCCGGTGTCAGTTCTGTTTCTTGCCCGGGCTCAAGCGCGTGCCGAAGCAAGCCTTGGCTTTCAACGAAACAGAAGCGGAGCGAATTCCGTCAGGTTGCGCCGCCACACCAGCCAGGTGTGCGCTCCCGGGGTTTCGATGTCAGCGTGATGAATGCCTTTGGAGGCGAGCCACAGACGAAAAGCTCTGCTGAGTTCGATCAAGTTGTCGTCGGTTCCACATGCGATCCAAAGCAGCCGCAATTGCGCATTGGCACCGGCATCCAAGCCGGGAAATTCCTTGTCGAAATCCTTCCGAATCCCACCGGAGCTGAAAGCGCCTATCCAGGCAAATTCGTTCAGATTATTCAGACCTGTGGACAAGGATTCCGCGCCGCCCATGGAGAGGCCGGCGATTGCACGCGAGTCGCGATCCTTTGTCACGAGATACTCGGTTTCTACACGCGGGATCACTTCCGTTAGCAGTGCGTCGCGAAAGCGATCGAAGTTCCGTTGCGTGATGCTCGGATCCTGAAACACTCCAGAGCCAGGCAAGAGAACTTCCGGTGCTCCGTAGCCGAGTGGCATCACGATGAGCATCGGTTTGGTTTTTCCGCGCGCGATCAGATTGTCCAGAATCACGTTGGCGCGGCCGACCGCCGTCCACGCGTTTGCGTCGTCGCTATAGCCGTGCAGCAAATAAAGAACCGGATAGGTTTGCTTCCCGCGTGGGTCGTAACCCGGCGGAGTGTAGACGAAATAGCCGCGATCGTCGCCGACAACTTTTGAGCGGTAAAAATGGTGATGAATTTCACCGTGAGGCACGTCCGCAGTTTCCCAAGCAGGTGAGGCGGAGTCGCCGGAATTACCGGACGCCGCGGGAATGTGCAACTCGCTCCCTCGATAAAGGAAGTTTGGCTTCGTCGCGCTGTTCGAAGGGTCAAACATGGCCACGCCGTCGACGAAGAACGTATATCCATAGTAGTCAGGAGCAAGCGGATCGGTGGTGGCGCTCCAGATTCCCTCCGCGTCTTTCTGCATCGCGAGTGGCTTGCTCACCCCATCGATTTGCACGCTCACCTCTTTACCATTTGGCGCGCGAAGCCGGAACGTCGCCCGATGATCAGCAAGCACCTCGGGTGATACGACAGGCGCTGCCGGCGTCTGGGGCACTGCGGCTTGCGCTTGCGGTTTTTGAGTTGGCGGTGTCTGTGCGCGAACGATCGAGCCTGCGAGCAGAATCACCGAGACGATTCGTATAGTTCTCATGGTTCAAGGTTTGCAGTGACCGGCTATAAGCTGACTTCCCTTCTCAACCCCTGTGATTCGGCTGTGGATTTCAATCTCCTTCGACAAGACATACGGGGAGACTGTTCATTCGTTCTAGCGAGCGATAAAGTTATACTACGGAAACTGGCAATATCTATGTCAACCCCAACCCATTCATCGTACCAAGCGTCTTGGTGGAAACGTGTCGCTGTAAGGGCATTCTTTGTTGGTTTCGGGCTGTTTACTGCGTGCGCCTTAGCGATCGCCGGATATTTCATCTACCAGCACCACGAGGAAACGATACCATGGACCTCGCCGATGAAAGCGACGTTCACGGGACTGGACACGAGGCAGCCGAAAGATGCCGTTGTCTTCGAGTTTCAGTATGCGATTGAAAACACAACCGATAAGGACTATCAATTCCCTTACAACGCGGCAATCATGCTGCTTTTGCCAAAGGGTGCAGGTTACAGAAGCGGAGAGAAGGCAAACGTCACTTGGGACAAGAATGTTTTCATCCCGGCCAGGCAGAAGGTGAACATAACGGTCGTTTGGACGGTAACTTCTGCAGACTATACGCTGCCAACAAAGGAAGCAGAATTTGTTCCTTTCTCCAGCAAAAGACTGATTGAAAACGCTGGGTTTGCAATTTTCGATCAGAAGAACCGCTACCGCACGGATTTGCCGAGAGTGTGGGACGATTGGCCGGATGTAAAAAAGACTCTCGAAAAAGAGAAGCCTGTATCAGCCATATTAAAGAAGGATGCTCCTGAAATTATCAATGCGAAGCGTCAATTGGATTCGATCATCCACAGTGCAGATTTTCAAAGGTTGGTTCCCAAAGATCAGGCCGATGTGTTGGGGGTAATTGATCCCATCCTTGGTCGCGCGAGGAAGGAGAAGAAATTCATTTTGGCGTCTCAGCAAGATCAGATCGAGTACCTTAGCAACGACCCACAGTTTCGCAGACTCCGTGTGGCAGACCAGCAGGCAGTTCTGGCGATTCTGTCGAAAGCGGAAAAAGACCCTCTAGGAATTCTGTAGTCCCGGTGGATACCGCGTCCCCCGCGGGTAATTTCGAAAGAGAGCAGGTCCGTATGAAGCCGGAATGGGAATTCTGGGTGCAGTCGATTTATGAGCCAGCTATTTTTTGGGCGATGGTCACAGCCGTCGCAACAGTAGCCTTAGTCGGTGCAACCATCGGACTTGTTTGGATTGGTCTGCTTCCTCTCGTTCGGAGCAGAAAGGCAGAGCTCGCAGAGCGGTTTAAGGAAGAATTGCTGACGGCGTCGGCACAGCGAATCTTTTTTCTCGCAGCTCACAATTTTCTGACGTTCGTGATTGACAAGCAGCCCGGAGGTCGTGAAATCGGGTATTTTCGCCATTACGAAGCTAAATACGCTGCCCGGCGTTTTCTTGACCCTGTGCGCGGGCGGCAAGTACACTAGATAATTCCGGATGTTGCCCGAACTGTGGCAGCCGGGCTTGACGGAGAAGACCCCAAAGCCAACGCGGCAGGTGGTGTGAACCGGCGGCAAAAAGCCGCTCGAGCGTTGGAGCATGAGGGTTTTCCAGCCCGGATAAGGGTTCGACGAAGAAACAAGGGGGGAATGCTTTGCCAAAGCGTACATATCAACCGCGGAAACGCCGCCGCGCCAAGACACACGGGTTTCGCGTGCGTATGAAGACCAAGGGTGGCCGCAAAGTGCTGGCGGCGCGCCGCAAGAAGGGCCGTCATCGCCTCACGCCAGAGTAATGGC
>Ga0210384_10008030_pt1 | contig 11053 bp, 14 predicted proteins | sample IncBWH2MmetaG_FD_160574 | JGI IMG/M metagenome (GOLD analysis project Ga0210384, IMG submission 160574) | Forest soil microbial communities from Barre Woods Harvard Forest LTER site, Petersham, Massachusetts, United States - Inc-BW-H-2-M | ecosystem: Environmental > Terrestrial > Soil >...
CTGGAGGTTCTGAAGAAAGTTGGAAAGAAGATGGGGATTTTGGCGTAGTCGGAAAGTGCTCTCTCTTGGCGGCTGAAAGCCTTAACCCGTGATCCTCTGTGTCCTCTGTGGTTAAATCGTTTTGGGATCTACTCCCGGTACACCAGCCGTCCACCCACCACCGTCGCCACCACTTTCCCCGTCAGCTGCCATCCATCAAACGGCGAGTTCCGCGCCAGCGACCGCGACTTCGACACATCAAACGTCCACCGCTTCTTCGGATCGAAAATCGTCACGTCCGCATGATTTCCCCGCGTCAGCGCCCCGCGTCCGCGCAGATCAAACACCCGCGCCGGCCCCGCCGTGAATAACTCCACGATCCGCGTCAGCGGAATCTTGTGCTCGCGATGGAGTTTCGTGATCGCCAACCCCAACGCCGTCTCCAGCCCGATAATCCCGAACGCCGCCCGTTCAAACTCCACCAGCTTTTCATGGCACGCATGCGGCGCATGGTCGGTCGCAATCGCGTCCACTGTCCCGTCTCCCAGCGCCACCACGATCGACTCGATATCCGCCGCCGAACGCAGCGGCGGATTCATCTTGGCATTCGCGTCATATCCCCCGACCGCCTCGTCGGTCAAAGTGAAATGATGCGGCGTGACCTCGCAGGTTACCCGCGCCCGGCTGCGTTTGCCCCGCCGCACGGCCTTCAGCGAGTCCGCCGCCGACAGATGCGCCACATGCAGTCGCGCGTTCGGCATCTGCTGTGCAAACTGGACATCACGGTCCACAATGCTTGCTTCCGCAGCCGCCTTCCACCCCCGCAGCCCCAGCCGGAACGATGTTGGCCCGTCATTCATCGGGCAACCTTCCGTCATGCGGGTGTCCTCAGCATGCTGCACTACCGGAAAACTGAGTTCCCCACTCAGCCGCAGGCACTCGCGCATGATGTCGTTATCGAGAATCGGCTTCCCATCATCGGTCACCGCCACCGCTCCCGCTCGCTGCAACCCGCGAAAGTCCGTGAGCACCGCGCCCTTGCTGGCATGCGTCGCCGCCGCCACCGGAAACACATTCACGACTGCGCCTCGCTCCGGTTGCCGCAACCAGTTCACCCACTCCTGCGAGTCGATCACTGGCGTTGTATTCGGCATGCAGCACACCGAGGTAAATCCGCCCGCCGCCGCTGCCGCTGTCCCCGACGCAATCGTCTCCTTGTAACTCTGTCCCGGCTCCCGCAAGTGGACATGCAGGTCGATAAACCCCGGCGCAACGATCAGTCCGCGGGCATCCAACTTCTCTTCCGCGCTCCCGCGCACCTTGTTCGGTGGCGCAACCTCGGCCACATGCCCATCGCGCAGCAGCACGTCCATCGGCGCATCCACCCGGTTCGCCGGATCGATCACGTGCCCGCCCTTGATCAAGAGCGACGCCGGCTTTGTTCTCTCACTTGCCATAACTAATGAGTCTGTACCTTAAAGAGTTTGTCATCCTGAGCGAAGCGAAGGACCTGTTTTTTCTCACTACAGCTTCATCGCGGCGCTCTAAGCAAAGAATTACGCTGAGCTCAGCTACCGCCCCTTCCCCGCCGCCCGCGCCAAGATCGCCATCCGCGTCGGCACGCCATTGTGCACTTCCTCCACAATCACCGACTGCGGTCCATCCGCCACCTCTCCCGTTAACTCCAGGCCGCGGATAATCGGTCCCGGATGCATCACGATCGCATCCCGCTTCGCCATCTTCAGACGGTGCGCCGTCATCTGGTAGCGCGCCACATACTCCTCCAGCCGCAGCTTCAAGCCGGCGAGCCGTTCCTTCTGTACCCGCAGCAGCGTGATCACGTCCGCCCCGCGCAGCGCCTCCTCGATATGCCGTGTCACGCTCACGCCGGGTGCCAGCGTCGCTGCCACTTCTGGCACCAGCTCATCCGGGCCACACAAGCTGACCTTCGACCCGAACTTCGACAGCAGATGACAAGCCGAGCGCGCCACCCGGCTGTGAAAGATGTCGCCCACAATCGCCACCCGGAGCCCCTTCAGCGTCTTCTTGTGTTTCAGGATGGTGTACGCATCGAGCAGCGCCTGCGACGGATGCTCGTGCATTCCATCCCCCGCATTCACCACCGGAATATCCAGGTGCTCGGCCATCAGCCGCGGCGCTCCGGCCAGCGGGTGCCGGATCACGATCACGTCCGCTCCCACCGCCCGCAGCGTGTATCCCGTGTCCAGCAGCGACTCGCCCTTTTCAATGCTCGACCCGCTCGACTGCACCAGCGTCGTCATCGCCCCCATCGACTTGGCGGCAATCTCAAACGACGAACGCGTGCGCGTCGATGGCTCGTAAAACAGCAGCACCACCCGCTTGCCCCGCAACAGGGGCTTCGGTTTCTGCGGATTCATGCGCCGCGCCGCTTGCAGGATTTTCAGGATTTCCGGCGCATCCAGATCTTCGATGCCCAGAAGCGAACCGCGTGCCACCTTATTCATCGGTTGCCTGCAGCCAGGGCCGCCCGGCTCCAGCGCGCCCTGCCCAATTTCCGTTCAGCCTTGGGGCATCGCGAATCACCTGTCCCCTTCGAGCGCGCCCCGCGAAGGATGAACGCAGCATCATACGCGTCGTCCGCGTCGCCCGGCAAGCGCTCGGCGGCACTCACCCGCGCTCCCGCTCCGCTGCTTCATATCCCTCGCACTCCACCACCGGCAGCCGCGGATACTTGGGAAACCGCGGATCCGTCGCCGACAGTTCACAGCGCCAGAAAACCGAACCCCGATCCGACTCCAGCCGTCGAGCGTGGCGGCAAGCCGCACATAAGCCTACCCGCAATCGCTCCTCCCCCTTTGGCTTCTCCGCCCCCATCGCAATTCCCAGCATAGCAGCGCGCCTCGGCCACACGACAAGATGCGACATCCCCTCCAAATCACCTCATGTCGCTTGCCTCGCACCCGGAAATCGAACACATTCCCCTCGCCGGCATCGCCAGAAGGCACGAAACGGAGCCACCCCAATGCGAACACCTTTCCTTTGGATTCCCACCCTGGCCGCAGCCCTGTTCCTGTCCGCTTGCGGCATCGGCAACGGCGATGATCTCACCGACATCATCGTCTCGCCCCACGACGGCGCCGCCGTCCACGGTTCCGGAACCGACGCCGTTCAGTTCAAGGCCATCGGCGTGTATCAGGCCATGGGCCAGTACTCCGTCTCCTATACCAAGGACCTGAACACCGCCAACTGGACCACCTCCGACGGCGCGAACACGACGGTCGACGCCCAGGGATTGGCCACCTGCATCGGACACACGCCGACTCCGGCCATCGTCACCGCCTCCCGCAAGAACGACGCCGGCGACACCATCAGCGGAGGCGCGTTCCTCGCTTGCGATTAAAACGGCCCATCGCCAACTAGAACGGCCCGCGCGGTACGCACGTAAAAACAGACACCTCCGAAGGAGAATGCCATGCGAGAGTTCCGAAACGTCATCCACCATGCGGCCATCTGCGGCCTTCTCGCCGTTGCCGCCCTTGCCCAGCAGGCCCAGCCGCCGCTCCCGGTGCCCTCGGATTCGCCGAAGCCCGCACCCGAATCCGCCGCTCAAGCTCCGACCGCCCACACCGCGACTGCCGCCGAAGGCAAGGCCACCCTCTACGTCTACCGCCACCGCCGCTTCGAAGGCGCGGCCTTGAAACCTTCCGTTTACATCGACGACCGCGAGCTTGCCCGCATCGAAAACGGTCGCTATTTCGTGGCCAAAATCGAGCCCGGCAAGCACAGCATCCGCTCCAACGACAAAGCTTCCGGCGTCGAAATCAATATGAAGGCTGGCACCGGGTACTACATCCGCGTCGACATGCAAACCGGCTTCTGGAAGGGACACGGCCGGCTCACCATGATCCTGCCCGAACAGGGCGAATACGAGGTCAAACAGACCAGGCCAGCCAACGACGACGACTTGAAGGATCGCGAACTCGTAGTCGTGAATATGCAGCTGCAATAGAACGGCCCCGGCTCCGTTACTCGCATGTGTGATCCACATCCTTGGCGGAAGCCAGCCCGGGCGCGAACCTTCGTAGGGCCATTCGTATACTGCGAAAAAGGGAGGTCGCGATTTTATGTGCGACAAAAATTTAAGACCGATCAGCCTCGCCGGCATTCTGGCCAGCACCCTGACTGCCCTCTTGATCCTGCCATTCGTCGGCTGTTCCAATTCCTCCAGCACTCCGCCACCACCACCCCCCTCCGGCAATACCAACTTCGTCTACACCGCGAATGCCGCCGGGACTCCCTCCACGGTCTCGGTCCTGGCCTCCAGCCCGACCACCGGGGCGCTCTCTTCCGTTTCTGGCTCGCCTTATAACACTGGCTCCTCTTCCCGTGCCCTCAAGGTCGATCCCGCCGGCAAGTACGTCTATGTCGCCAATACCGCGTCAGGCGACATCAGCGCGTTCACCATCAATCCCGTTACTGGTGCACTTTCGCCCGTCGCCGGTTCTCCATTCCCCGTCGAGGCTGGCGTCAATGGCATCGCCATCGATCCAACCGGAGCCTATCTGTATGCCGTGAGCGGATCTTCGGCCAACCTGTGGGAGTTCTCCATCGACAACTCCGGTGCCCTGCACAACCTCGCCACCTCTCCCGTGCTCATTGATGCCTCTGGCTCCCAATCCGGAGCCCTGACCATCGATCCGTCGGGCAAGTTTCTCTACGTCACTGCCAACGCCGCTGCCGGGACGAGTATCTACGCCTTTGCCCGCGATACCGCCTCCGGAACCGCCAGCCTGATTGCCGGCGCCATTTACTCGATTGACCTTTTCAGTAACAGCATCATCACGGATCCCTCAGGCAAATTTGTTCTCGCCGTCAGCAATGGCAGCAGCACTCTGTTCGGCTTGATCGCTATTTTCAGTCTTGACAGCACCACGGGAAAGCTCGCCGAGGTCGCAACTTCTCCGTTCCAGACCGGCTCTGATCCCTCCTCGGTGACGGTCGATCCTTCCGGCAAATTCGTCTATGTCGCCAACACTTCCGATGCCACCATCTCCGCGTTCACACTTAACACCACATCCGGTGTTTCGGGAACCGTTGCGGGATCGCCCTTCCCCAGCGGCGGCCACGGCACAATCAACGGGCCTCTGGGCATAGTGGTAGACGCCGCTGGTAAATACATCTACGTCTGTAACGCGTCAAACGACATTTCCGTGTTCACCTTCAGTACCCAGACTGGAGCTCTCACCGCTCTTCCCGGCTCCCCATTCGCTTTGGATGGAAACGGTCCCAATGCAATCGCTGTTGTACAAAAGCAGTAATTTAAAAGTAATTTAGACGACGGTGCAAAACCTCATTTAGACGATGTTGTGCGAAAGCTGATTTGTGGCGAAGACTGATTTGTGCAGAAAACTGATTTATGCGAAAACTGATTTGTGCGAAGACTGATTTGTGCGAAAACTGATTTATGCGAAAACTGATTTGTGCGAAGACTGATTTGTGCGAAGACTGATTTAGACGATGGTTGTGCGAAAGAAGCAATTTAGGCGATGTTGTGCAAAGAATAACTTAGGCGATAGAAGAGCCGCGTAGCAGCCGCACAGTCCCGCAGCCGCAACCTAGCCGCGTGAGTAAACCGTATGAAAAAACTCTGGGTCGCACTGGTTTTTATTTGCGGAGTGCTCGCGGCACAGTTACTTGCTCAGCAAGAAGGAAAGGGTTCCGCTGATTGGAAGAAGGTTGCCGACCTATTCATGGCCGATTTGGTGGCAAATCGAGTTGACAAGGCAGTGGATCGATTCGAGCCCGAGTTCGTTAACACGGTAGGAGGAAAAGAGAAGGCGAAGACCGGAGTAGAACAACTGTTCGCGTACTGTGGGCGACCGCTGGACCGCGAGTTCAAACACGAGGAGCAAGGCTTCAAACAGTATCTTAATGGCCGTCGGAAGGAAATGCGGAAGTTCTACTACGCCGCAGCCACGAACCAATACGCCAAAGGCGTCTGTTTTTTCGCAGTCGAGGTTGTTCCGTCCGACGGGGCTGGTTACAGCGTGACCACCTTTGGGCCTCTAAAACTCCAAAGCGGCCAGCTTCCTGATTGGCTCAAGTAGCAACCGCGTCAGTACACGTCAAGGCGAAAGATCGCAGTCAGGCAGATAGGGATTCAGGTCGCGCACCACTTCTTGCGCCTCGCGTTCCGTCAACTGGATACCGAATTTCTTAACCTGACCTTGGAAATCGAAGCCGACAGTGCCACCCGCTAGTTTTAGTTGGACGAGGTAATTGTCCCAGTAAGAATTGGATGGGAAGAAGCCGCTAGCACGCAAATTGCTGACGCTTCCAATAGGAAAACTTCTAATGCGTCCATAGCCGAGAATGTCTCGTTTGATACTCAGCGCGCCTTCCCGTATTGTAACGATCTCCTTACCAAACGCCGTCCAGAACCACCAGTACGTTGTCCACACTTCGCCCAACAACCAACCGACCAACCAGAAACTGATAAATGCGCGTGGCGTTGATGGTCCCGGATGGAAGAGCCACTTCATCGCCATGATGCCGCCAAAGTCCAAAACGCGAGCCATACGGGGTGTGAAGATAAGAGAACTCCAATCTTTCTTCGCCAAAATATGAAGTTCGGTTCCGCTTACCATTGGCAACTGTTGGAGACGGGCTCTAAGCATTGAAAATTGCCAGCTCTGTGAAACGCGATAGTTTACAGCAGCTTGGGGCACCACGTGGCCTGCGGCTAATCAGTTAATGTAGTCAAGCAACTTGCTCGGGCGGCAATTCAATGCCTTCGCTATTCTTACTATATTTTCTAAACTAATGTTCCGCTCACCCCGCTCGACGCTGCCCATGAACGTTCTGTGAACACCAGCTTCGTCAGCAAGAGCCTCCTGCGAGACTCCTCGCGCCAATCTGAGTTCTCTCACTCTCTGACCAAACAACTTTTTCGGATCAGATTGCACATCATAATCTTGCGTATTGACGCGTTAAAGTCTACACTGTTAAAGTAGCCACTGTTTGAGTAGCTTCAACTTAAACCGCAGATGAAGATAACCGAAGAGCGAATGGGTTTTTTCAACATGCGGCTGGTGCAGCGCATGAGTGAAGTTGGCGTGTCCCCAATCCAACTGGCGGGAAGTGTTCATCTCACATACGAGCAAGTAAGAAAGCTAATCATGGGGCGGTGTCTGCCGTCCGATTCCACGCTAGAGAGACTCTGCCAGTGTCTCAATCTGAACGGGCGGGACATGAGGCAACGAGTTGAAAGAGACAGGGTGATTTTCAAATTTGGAGACACCGCATGGGAGTTGTGGGGCATCAATCCAAGGATGGCCCCGATCTACATGCTTTTTCTTTTGCTCACGAAGCAGCAGCAGGGGGTGATGAGGTTTTATCTCAGAGCGTTTGTGGAGGCTAAGAAGAAAACAGAGAAGGAGCGGAGGGATTGTGCGGCATGAACGCGGGAAACTGCTAAACTACAGTGCGACGGGCCTGTAGCTCAATGGTTAGAGCTGCACACTCATAATGTGTCGGTTCTAGGTTCGAATCCTAGCAGGCCCACCACTCCTGCAGACAGTAGACTCCTCTTGCGGACAGTGTATTGCGGGTCTTTTGTCCGTAGCCGCAAGTTGCTGCAAAAAGAGGAAGAATAAAGTCAGTGGACTCATAATCCCTTGGTCCGGCGTTCGAATCCCTGCGGGCCCACCACGTTCCTCGCGAATCTGCCGCGCATTCCAGATTCGCGGCCACCGACTGGCTGGCTGCAGCCTCCTCGACCTTCTCTCGGTTCCTTCTCGCTCACCGGATTTGTAAAAACACGAAGAGAATCTCTCCCATCGCAATCCGACTCGCGACCTGCGGCGTAGTAAATGATACAGGCGAGTGGACGAAACGATGCGCTGGGCACTCAGCCATCAGGTACGTGCAGCGCCTGAAATCCTCCCAGGAGATGGAAGATGCATTCACCAAACGATTCCGTGTCCCCCAACCCGGCCGCGCTGGCGGAAACCAACGCGTCGGAATTTTCCCGGCGGTCTTTTTTCAAGCGGGCGGCCGTCGTTGGAGCGACCGGCCTGGTTGCGGCGGGCGGCGTGACATCACTGGCGTCCCTGCTTGCCAAGCCCGCGCTGGCGGCCGACGACGATCCCGCAGCTCACGGCCTCAAGAAAGGCGACCGCGACATTCTGATCGCCGCCGAAATTGCCGAGGCGCTGGCTGTCACGACTTACACCAACATCATCAATACCGCCTCCTTTTTCACACGCCTCGAATCCGACGACCAGGGCTACCTGATGGCGGCGCGCCAGGAAGAAATGTCCCACTATCTGCTGGAGCAGCAGGTCACCGATCAGCCCAGCCCGTTCACCTCGTTCTTTTATCCCGCCAACATGTTTGCCGACGCGCAAGCCACGCTCAATACGCTGGTCACGCTCGAGGACGCGTTCATCGCCGCATACCTGGTGGGCGTGCGCAATTTCAGCACCCCGCCGTTGCGGGTAACGGCGGCACGCATCATGGGGATTGAAAGCGATCATCGCACGCTGGCTCGAGTGGTGGCTCCGGGAGTCGCGGCACAGGACGGCGGCCCGATCGAGACGGTCACCGGCATTCAGGGCGTGGCCGAGAGCGTCGATCCCCCCAACAACAACGGATACGAGCGAACCCTCTGCTGGACCAGGATCGACCAGGCGGTATCGGCCCTCCTGCCTTTCGTCGACAAGAACGCCGCGAATGCTGCCGGATTCGATACCTCGAAGTCGTATCCCTTCGAGCCTTTCAGTCCGGTGTTACCCAACTCGCTCGGCAATTTCATTTCTTTCAAGGGATGTTGAGAACGCTGGCCGCGTTTGTCCTGGACTGGCCGGCATGCGTCAACACCGCACGCCGGCCTTCCTCAACGTTTAATTGATTTCAGCCGCGAAAATGGAGAGCACTTATGTTTGAAGGTCTGCTTCAACCCATGCATCTGTTAGTGATTCTTGGAATCGCACTACTGGTTTTTGGTCCAAAGAAGCTCCCGGAGCTCGGAAAAGGCTTAGGCGAGGGAATACGCGGCTTCAAGGGAGCCATGGCGGCAGAAAAAAATGAAGGCGAACAGTCCTGAGCGTCCCGGCCCGCTTGCCAGGCGACTTCAGGGGATGGCCCCTGGGGTGGGAGCGTGTTATACGCGGATTGCGGCGTATGCCCGGTTCGCCGCAGCCACAGACACCTTCATCGGAATGCGCGGCCTCGACTCCACCGCTTTGCCGCGATCCAGTTCACGATAAAGCGTCATGATGAAGTAGTGCCGCAGGTGGTATTCGAGCAGGTCGCGTTCATCGAGGCTGACCGGTTGTTTGAAAAGGCGGACCTGATCGGCGATGAGCTCTTCCACTTCTCGCTTCAGGCTGGGGCTGGTCGCAGCCATACACACTCCCTGGCCAGAGGAAAATGGTTGAGGGGAGGAAGTTCTGTGATGGTAGCGCCCCAATGTTAAGGGAGTATGAAACGCTCAGCACAGTCGAGAATGCCCACAAATGCACGCTAGCGCTCATTCCGTGCTGCTGTCAGGGCCCAACCGATCCAAGCGCAGAGCGGAAACGCGGCTAGCAGCGTGCTCCATACCAGTGGGGCTTTTTGCCTCGGTGACACCAACCAGAATCGCATTCGCCACGTAAGCAGCAACCACCGCCGACACGGTCCGCCGGGCCTATTCGCGGGACGTGCTCGGTGTAGATAGCAGATTGGCTGGTGGGAAAGCTGCGCGACAACGTCAGCTCGGGCGTTGCTGACTTAACGAACTTTTTGCTGCGCTGGGAAAGCTTGCTTGGCGGGTCGCTTCATCGATGGGTTGGACCGCGACGACTTTGCAGGAGTAGTGGCCGGCGTCCGCGGGCGTGGCGCGGAGGCTTGCCGGTTGATTCCTTCCTCCTGCTCGGAAAGGTCCAGCAACTGCTTCACGATTGCCGCCTTTTCCCATTTCTCGACCCGCTTCGGTTTGCGCGCGTCGATCACCAGAAAAACCAGGACCGCGCTCACCGCCGCCAGCGCAATGACAACTCCGGTCAACGAGAACCCGAACATGTCTTTCGGCTTTCCTTAACGGACGGGATCCACACCCTGCAGATTCGCAATTGTGCTCCGTCCCTACCGATAGCAGACAAGTTACCAAGGTTGTTGACCGGAGTCGTTACCTTCACCCCGCCTGCCCACTGTCCCGCAAACTCAAAGAGCGCCAACGCTCTTATCATTGAGTGGGCACTACCCGTTGATCGAACCGAAGGGAAACTGTCCAAGTTTCTGCAGCTCGCGCTCAAGCTTTTCGACGTCCTGCTGACCCTGCTCCGCGCCCTCACGCAGAGGCTCGATTCTCGAAGGCTGCTGCCAGTTGATAGGCCCAGGAAGCGGCAACAATCTGCCCCCCTCATGATGATGGCCACCCTCATGATGATGATGGTGGTGGTGATGCTCATGATGTTCCGGCCCATGATGATGGTGTTGATGGTGGGGACGCAGAGAATCCAGAATTCCTTTCAGGAATCCAGGATCAAAGATGCCCTGGTTAGGCTGCCTGCAATTGTTGAAGGCGTCGCCCACTTGCTGCCCCGCATTCTGCAAACTGTTTTCTGCCCCTTCCAAGGCCGATTCGCCGGCTTGCAGGAGATTGTTCCCGAGTCCCAGAAAGTTCTGAAGCTGATTGATGAATGACATGTTCATCTCCTCTCACCCCAGTTATCGGGGAGTGTAAAGAAACGTTTCCGGCAAGCCCGGAGAGCAAGCGTAGTTCGCGCAAGGCGCATTGCCTGCGCCCGAATCGCTGGACAGTCACAAACTGTGCTTTCGCCCCTGCGGAGGTTGTTTCCTTCTGGGCAAATAAATAAGAAAGAGACGAGGCAGCGAAAGAGCAGCGTGCATCGAATCAGCGCGAATGACCGACCGGGTGTAATTTTCGTCGGAGTACGGAACCAGCATGGCAGCGGGTCAATCACGCACTCGACCAGATTCACGCTGCAAGTGCAGTGAGAGCAGAGCCGCTTACATCCTCGTATTCTTGATCGGCAGTCTCACGCGGAAACAGGTGTATCCCGGGCGTGACACGACGCTCACGTTT
>Ga0210384_10008031_pt1 | contig 11052 bp, 13 predicted proteins | sample IncBWH2MmetaG_FD_160574 | JGI IMG/M metagenome (GOLD analysis project Ga0210384, IMG submission 160574) | Forest soil microbial communities from Barre Woods Harvard Forest LTER site, Petersham, Massachusetts, United States - Inc-BW-H-2-M | ecosystem: Environmental > Terrestrial > Soil >...
GCCAGATCTGAGCTGACACCGGCGCAGACATCGGGCCTGGGCTCGGGCGGAGGGCCGCTCTCGTCATTGCGTGGAGGGAGCGCCACTCTTGACGTCGCGCTGAGGTTAGACACCGGTTCGGCAACCATCGAGTTCTATCAGACCGTCTCACCAACCCTGGCCGCGGTGTTGCGTGCGGTCGTCGAGGAGGTTCATCACCGAGATGTGCTGACCCAAGCCGGCGTGTCCCCTGCGGTCGTTGGCGCATCACAACAGCCCGAACCGATAACCACGCTGACTCTGAAGACCGTGCCCTCCGACCTCGCAGGCCGCAGGATCGCGGCGGTGGCCGCCGGGATCCTTCTTTACCTCACTCTCGGTATCTTCGGCAATGCGGTCGCCGGCGGAGTTGCTCAAGAGAAGACCTCACGGACTGCGGAAGTGCTGCTGGCGGCGGTGACCCCGAGAGACCTGATGACCGGCAAGGTGATCGGAATCGGTCTTGTCGGATTCGCTCAAATCGCGGTCACCATAGGCGCTGCCCTGCTCGCCAACGCTATTGTCCAGAGTTCGTTGGTGCCATCGGAAGTGTGGGTTCTGCTCCCGGCGATCCTGTTGTGGTTCGTCCTCGGGTACACGTTGTTCGCATTCGGCTACGCGGCAGCCGGAGCGATGGTTGCGCGGCAGGAAGAGGTGCAATCTGTCAGCGTGCCGTTCACGGTGTTTCTCGCCGGCGGCTACCTGCTGATGTACGCCACCATCGCCTCACCGGACGCTCCCTGGGTCAGGATCCTTTCCTTCGTCCCTCCGTTCATGCCCGCCCTGATGCCGGCAAGAATCGCGCTGGGCCAGGTTGCGATTTGGGAAATGCCGCTCGCGATCGTGATCATGCTGGCGTCGATTTATGGGATGTCCAGGCTCGCCGGCAGGATCTACGCCACGAGCCTCGTCCGCGGAGGTCAACGGTTGAGCTGGGCGGCCACGCTCCGCACTCTAGGTCGGGACTCTGAGCTGGGTGCCTCACGGTCCTGACCCGTGCGCCGTCAGTCACTACGGGCGTGGGTGCAAATAAGGGGCCAGGGACTTACTGTTGAGGCGGCACCGTTGTATCGCGTCCGCCAAGCCTCGCGCGGTCGTTAGACATGTTGCAAAGACCGCAATCTGCGGCCGGCAACTTGCGGCTTTAGGGATGCGCGTAGAAGACCACTACGTGCGCCCTCCGGATCAGAGCGGGTCAACAGGACAGGCTAGGTGGCGGGGGCCACGCGGCGTGCCTGCCGCCGATTCCACGGATCAGCAACCACGCACCGACGACCGGCTCGGCGAGCCCGACCGGCAGGCCGCCAATCCCCGTCAGCAGCTCCGTTGACTGCGGGATTACAAAGCTGGCGAGAAAGGCGATGCAACAGACGATCGACCCGATGAAACCCCACATCGCAAGCACCCGCGGGATATAGGCCGACCTGACCAGCAGATAGAAGAAGAGCGTCGAGCCGACACCGAGGAAGACCACGCTGACATTGGTGCCGACCACCGAAGCGCCCGAGATCAGGCCGGCGAGCTCGCCCAGCCGGCTGGCGCCAGGCGCCCCGGCTCGGACCGCTTCGAGGTAGATCTGCAGCGTGAGGAAGCCGAAGACGATGACCACCCCGCCGATTGCGCTCTCGGCCAGCCTGAACACCAGTGCTGCTATCGCCAGGTTTCCGTCGATCGGCCGAAGCGCGACATAGAGACCCACCGCAAGCAGGATTGTCGACAGAGTGCCGATAAGCCCAAGAACCAGCCCTATCCGATACAAGGTTTCAGAAGCTGCGACGGCATGCGCTGTGGCGAGGAAGTTGCCGCTTCCGCTGACCCTGGCGATGATGAGCACCCCGCTCAAATCGAACACGGTGAAGAAGTACATGAGCCCCGCGAATCGTGCGTACGTGTACTGCGAACGTTGCGGGCTGAGGACAGTCATCGTGGGTGTCAGCGTATGAAGCGTTCTGCGAAACCGAATCGGTGGAATCGCCTATTCGCGTTCTAGCTCGTGATCAGAACTGGAGCTCGTCACGTTCTTCGGAAGCTGCAACCGCAAAAAAAAGGGGGTCGAAGGGACCACAGGCCGCCGATGTTGTCCCCGAACGCGGAGGGGTCATTGTGCTCCAGGAGCACTCCAGAGAACTGGACGACTACGGCGAGGGCCGCCAGGATTAATCGGAAGGATCGTGCGCTTGAAGCGGTTGCCTCCGACCAGGTACCAGACCACTGCGATCGCCCCGACGAGGAGCAGGCCGCTGTCATCGAAGCCGTCCGACCAGTCGCGCTCCTCGATGACAAGGCTCCCGACGGCGAGACCGGCCAGGGCGAGCTTGGTGCAGGCGAGCATGTTGTAACCACGGTTGGTGGCTTCGCGGATGGTGAGCTCCTTGGGTCATCTCCTCTTTGAAATTGGATCAGCGCCCGGCGACGGAGGCGTTCCGCAGCATTTGGACAATCCAGCTGATCGCCGCAATCGAGAAAAGGATGTAGCCCGTGGTGGCGATTGGTCCGCCGGGACTTGGGTTCTGGCCCAGCCAGTTGAGCGTGGCGTGCACGGCGAACGGAATGGCGGCCAGGCCGCCCGCGATCCGGCTCCAGATGGGCAGCCCCTTAGGTAGGCTGACGAGCAGCAGGGCGGGGACATACAGGGCGACGCCAGAGGCGAAGGTTGCCTCGCCTATCCCACTCATCGGAGCGGAGAGGATGATCGCCTCGGCCAGCGCGAGCAGGGCGAATCCTGAGGCCGCCATCCAGTGCGCCAGGCGCCCGAACCTGATTGCCAGCAGCATGCAGGCCGTGATCAGCCCAACGCTGCTCAAGTGCTCGGCGATGGTGTAAGTGGGCTGGCGGTTGACGATGCTCCCGCCCAACCCGAGCGCGATTCCGATCGCCAGCCCGACCACGACGATCCAGCGGCTCGTATCTGTCGCCGCCGCCCGTGTGGGCCTCGAGTTCGATTGAGTTATTGATGACATCGCGACACCTCCTACGTGAGTTGGGTTAGCCGAAGGTCAGGCCATGCTTGGTGCACAGGGCGGGGATGGTCGATGGATCGAGCTCCAGGCCGTAACGCTCGGCAATCGGACCGATCTTCTCCGGTTGCGGCTTGCCGTCCGCAAACAGCTCGGTCAACTCATCGAAGTACTTCTCGAAACCGGCTGGGGAGATGATCTCCAGCAGGCTCGCTTCCTCATCGCCTGGGTTCCAGAATGTGTGCCACTGGCCGCGCGGCTTGTAGATAAGGTCGCCAGGCTCCCCGTACGCAACCTCGTCCCCGAGCAGTGCGCCGACCCTACCACGCAAGACGAAGCTGTACTCGTCCTCGCGGCTGTGGCGATGCAGAGGCGCCGCCAGCGCACGTGGCGCGAGCGGATGCTCCACGAGCGAGAAGCCGCCGGCCGAATCCGAGCCGGAGATCATGAACCGCACGCCGAGGCCGCCGAGCCGGCCCATTCGACCGTCACCAGCGACCAGTACCTTCGCTTTCGTAAGGCTCATGTGGTGCCTCCTTGCCGCCGCCCGTGCAGCAGGCGTTGCACGCCGAGGAACAGGCCTACGATCCCGCCGGGGCCATAGGGCTCGTACGCCTGCAAGCGCGTGATCAGCCCGTCCCGGACCTGGAACACGAAGACCTGCGGGAAGTTGAGACTGCGGCCACCCTTCAAGACGTGGTGGGTGGCCACCTCGACGGCCGCCGATCTGCCGTCCGATGCCTCGAAGTAGCGCTCTATCTCGAACCCCAAGACCTCCATCCCACCGAAGCCCCAGCGCAGGCCGTCGGCGATTGCAGCCTTGCCCTCCATGCGCCCGACCGGGTAGTGGGGGTCGATCAGGACGCCGTCCTCTGCGAAGCCCGCCAGGCAGGCGCCGAGATCCTTGGCCATGACCGCGGCGAACGCTGCCCGAACAAGCGCCTCGAGGACTGTCTCGCTCACCCCAATCGCCTCCTCTCTCGAAGTCAGTAAACACTACTGTATACTGAGTGGATGAGGAAGTCAAGGCCGCCCCGAAAGCTCACACTGAAGGCTCGCGCGGAGCGCCAGAAGGCGACTCGAAGGCGCATCACTGAGGCGGCGATGGCGCTGCATGAGGCCGTCGGTCCTGCGGAGGCCAGCATCACCGCCATCGCGAAGAGGGCCGGGGTGCAGCGACTAACTGTGTATCGGCACTTCCCGGATACCGAGTCGCTTCTCAAAGCGTGCGGAAGCCACTACCTGACGGCGCACCCGCCTCCGGACCCTAGCGTCTGGCTGGCCGTGGACGATCCCGAGGAACGGCTCGCCGTGGCGCTGACTGGGCTGTATCGGTACTTCCGGAGCACCGCGGCGATGAATGAGAAGCTGATGCGCGACGCCAAGGTCATGCCGGAGGTGGCCAAGGTGATGGAGGGCTACCGGAATTTTGTTGCTGTGCTGACCGACCTGCTCGCGCGCGGGTTGAAACCGGACGGGCCAGATCGAGTCCTTTCTAGCGCCGTGGCTCATGCCCTGGACTTCGAGACATGGCAGGCGCTGACCTCGAGACTGGGTCTCACAGATGAGGAAGCCGTCCTGCTCATGTCAGGCATGGTGCGAGCCATGACGCAACCTTCATGAGAGCAAGACACTCAGCCGATGGAGCTCGACCATGATCGCCTCAGGAATACAGAAGAAAGGGCGGCGTCCGCGTACTAATTGGGTATCGAATCCGCGTTTGTGAACCAGAACACACTTATGCAGTGGTTCCGCGCGACGATGACTCCAGCATATTGGGCTGTGGGCCGAGGGCGGACTGTAAGCCGGGTTCCGTATCGGTGAGATCAGACCACCAGATCCGAATACGAAACGACACCTGACGACACCTAGAGATTGCGGGCGGCTGCGTACTAAATGCGTACTGGTACGCCCGACTTACTGTATCCGTAGACCGCCTTGGCCCTGCCGATGAAGTCAGGGCAGGGATTGCACCTGGTGCCTCACGGTCCCGAACCCTGCGTACCTGGTGTCCTTCCGTGTCCCGACGTTTCCTCGAGTGTCCCCCTGTACTCAATTTCGATGCTGGTCCGGGCACTGGGCCACCGGCGGACCGGCGTGACCTAACGCATCAGGCAGCGGGTGGTCAATGTCAATTTCCACCCGGAGGCCGGCACCAGGCTTGATTTCGACCGTTGCCTCGACCTGGTGCGAGCTGCTAGGCGGCTACGGCGGTCGATTTGGTCGCGAGCTCCTGCTCTCGCCATCTCTCGTTGTTTACTCCAAATATCAGCATCCACAGCAGTAGCGAAAACTCGGCCACGCCAGCCACCACCGCAATCAATGTGTAGATAGACGTCGCGAAAGGCGGTACGAGGAAGGTCATCCACCCGATCCCATCGAGGATGAGAAGCGCGCCGATGACACGTGGCATGAACGTCGAGCGAACGATCAGGTAGCCGAGTAGCACACACCAGAATCCGAAGAAGATGATGTAGACGTCGAACGTCAGCCGGCTCATGTTGATGAGAAGCATCGCAACGTCGCTCTGGTGCGCGTTGCCCTCGAGCACGATGAGCGGGCTCAGGTACACGACAGCGGCCACAGCCTGAATCGCGCATCCAACCAGGATCACGTACAGCGCCAGCTGGTTAATCGTCCGGTTCACCACGCTGAACAACTGATAGAGGAGCAACGCCCATGTCACGTGAAAACCCACGGCTACCAACGGGATGGCGAAGCCCAGGCGGTAGAGACCTTCATTGGCCAGGATGTTGCGCGCAGTTGCGGCCGGGTCGCCGTTGACCACCAGCATACCGAGGACAAAGGTCTGCCCAAAGACGGCGGGCAAGCCTTCGAGCGCCTCAAACACTCCTGAGAGCCGGGCCCTGGCGCGCGGTGAGAGCAATTTCTTCACCATACCGTGCGCGGTTACGCTCAAACGGCGTGTTACACAGCGCTTGTCTTCCCCGTTGCGCCAGCGGTGGTGTGCGTCCTCGCCACCAACTCAGGCCAATCTGACCCGGCCGAGTTGAAGAGTTTGCCCAGCTGACCCCTCCATGGGTTGGAGAGCTGCTGCTGTAGTCGCTCGCCATGCCCACTCTTGCTACTGATGGGAAGAACGAGCTCGTATCCGAAGTAGTTGAGGGCGTTTCCCGCCGCCTGGCGCTGGCACGGGCCGCGATCGAGAGCGGCCGATCACTCGCGCGCGCCGCTGCCGCGTCCGGCTTCGCCGACCAAAGCCACGTGACGCGTCAGTTCAAGCGAACCTATGGCCTGACGCCCGGCCGCTGGATGGCTCTCACGGCCGCCTCCTCGCCTGAAACTTCGCGCGGCCAACGACGTACCTGGCGGGCCGCAGCCCACAGCTCGAGTGCTTTGACCGGTACCTGACCGGCCTCGCTGCCTTCCCTCAGAACGCCAGGCTGACCGCCCTTCGGAGTCAGCCGCACATAAGTTGGGACGAGGGAACCGGCACTGCCTCACGGTCCTGGCCCGTGCGTCGTCGGGCACCGCGCAGGCGCACAGAAGGTTGGCCAGCGACTTACTGTTGCCGGGGCACGTGGTATCGAGTCCGCTAAGCGTCACGCCGCTGTTAGAACTGAAGCGGAGACCCGCAATCTGCCGCCCGCAACTTGCGGTTTTAGAGATACAGAAGGTGGGCCGAGAGCGGCGATAAGCCGGGTTCTGTATCCCTTGCAGGATGGTGACCATCTGTCTCGGACGCCGGTTGCCCGGCGCCTCTAGCGACCGATACCCGAGGGCTCGGCGAGCCGCCGTGAACGCCCTCCTATTTGGTCTTGCTCCGGGCGGGGTTTGCCTGGCCGGCCGGTCACCCGGCCGCCGGTGGGCTCTTACCCCACCATTTCACCCTTACCCGACCGCGGTTCTCTAGAGACAACCACGATCTGGCGGTGTATTTCTGTGGCACTTTCCTTCGAGTCGCCTCGACTGGGTGTTACCCAGCGCCCTGCTCTGTGGAGCCCGGACTTTCCTCCAACCGTATTCACTTACGTTGGCGGTCACCCGTCCGCCTCGGCCCGGGCTGATTCTACGTCGGGTGCTCGTCGAGGGCGCGGTTGGCCAGATCGTCCGCGCCGCGGTTGCTTTCACGATCGTTGTAGGCAATCTCGACGTCGTCAAAACCACCCAGAAGCTTCTTGGCCTCTTCGTACAGTTGCTTCAGCTCGGGTTTCTTGACCCGATAGGTGCCCCTGATCTGCTCGACCACCAGCTTCGAGTCGAGGTAAATCTCGAGGCGGTCAGGCTTCCACTCGGCCACCGCTTTGAGGCCGTCGATGAGGGCCTGGTACTCGGCGACGTTGTTGGTGGCGGTGCCAATCCGACGGTGGAATCCGCGCAGCCGCAGGCCCTGGTCGTCCTCGATCACCACGCCTACGCTCGCCGGCCCCGGGTTGCCACGTGAGGCGCCATCGGTGCGCAGGCGCAGCGTTTTCTTCAGGCCAGCACCAGGATGCGCCCGCAGTTTTCGCAGCGCACGAGGTCATCCGATCCGCGGCGAAGCAGCTGCATGCCGGACGTGGTGACCGTCACGTGGCAGGCGGCACACTGATTGACGACCACCCGCGTGACTGCGGGCTGCACCCTCGTGCGCGTGTACGCAGACTGGGCGGCCGGCGGCACCTGAGCCCAAATCGCATCGCGTTCTGCCTCGACCTCCGCGAGTTCGCGTCGCCAGCCCTCGAGCTCCTCTTTCATGGCCGGCTCTTCCCCCACCGAGACCTTGCGCGCCTCTTCGAGGTTTGCGGTCGCTTCTCGAACCGCCTCGTCCGCCGCCTCGGCGTCCTCCATGAGCTGGAGCTGGGCATCCTCCTCCTCCGCAAACCGAGTCTTCATGTGCTGGACCTCTTCGGACATCTGCATCAGCTCGGTCGGGTTGCGAATGCGGCCGCTCATCAGCTCTTTCTCGCGAGTGCGCAGCCTGGAACGGTGGCCCTCACGCTCGTGGTCGAACTCGCGAAGTCGCGCCGCCACCGCCAGCTGAGACGAGCGCGCCGCCTCAAGAGCCTCTTCTCGAGCCACAACTTCCGGGTCGGACTCCAGCCGCGACTCCACGCGCGCGATGTCGTCGCGTAGCACCCGCTCACGTTCAACCAGTCGCTGGTACTCGAGCAGGAGCTGAGCGGGGTTCACTACGGAAGCTTTGGTCGGGTTGCAGGGGGAACCGTGTCGAAGCCGATGTGGTGGGCTTCGGCCGCGCGGTCGGTGGCGACGGCCATCTCACCGAACTTCTCCTCATACGCGGCGACGTTTTGAGCGAGCAGCTGTGCCAGCAGCTTCAGGTGGTTCGGGCTCATGCCGACTCGCGCATACACTCGCACCAGGCCTGGTTCTTCTGGAGCCCACTGCCCGAAATTCAAAACAAAACCCAACGGGTTGCCGTTGATGAGAACGGCGTCGGTATAAACGACCTGGTTGGCGCTCTCCTGGACCTTGACCTTGATCGGCATCTCGCTCATTCGAGTACGACCAGCACCTGGCCCTCCTTGACCACTTCGGTTTCCTTCACTCGTATCTCCTTCACCGTGCCGGCGCGTGGCGCGGTCACGGATATCTCCATCTTCATCGACTCGAGAATCATGAGCACGTCTTCCTCGGCAACCTGGTCGCCGACCTTCGAGGTGATCTTCCAAACGTTTCCGACCAGCTCTGCCTTGACCTCCGTCACGAGGAGCTCCCAGAGCGACCCATGCTCGGCGCGGGACGCGGCTCAGGGTCGAGACCCAGCTGACTCCGGGCTTCAGACGGCGAAGCGATGTCGCGGCCGAGGTCTCGGCAAAGCCGCGCGGCCTTGTCGACAAGGTCGCCGTTGCTTTTGGCCATCTTTCCCTCCTCCAGGTAGAAGTTGTCCTCGAGACCGACTCGAATGTTCCCGCCCATCGTGACCGCCGCCGCCACCAGAGGCCACTGGTTCAGGCCGATCCCGATCACCTGCCAATGCGATTCAGCGGGGAGCGAGTCCACCTGATCGACGAGGTGTCTCGTCGTGCCGGGGATGCCGCCGAGGACACCCATGATGAGGCTGAACTGGTAGGGCGGCGCGAGCACGCCCATGTCGATGAGCGGACGCGTGTTGCCGATATGACCGGCGTCGAAACACTCCATCTCAGGCCGAATGCCGCCCCGGTTCATGCTCTCGAGAAAAAACTGGATGTCCTTGAACGAGTTGGCGAACACGTGGTCATGGTGGAAGGCCTTGCGCTTCTCGGAGTAGATGGCGTAGTTCATGGAGCCCATGTTCAGAGCCGCCATCTCAGGCCGGAGGTCGCGAATGTGGGCGACTCGTTCCTCGGGGGGTATGCCGACTGCGCCGGTCGAGAAGTTGACGATCACAGGCGTGCGCGCGCGGATCTCGGCGAAGATCTCGGCGAAGGTCCCGACGCGCCAGTCCGGTCCGCCCTCCAGGGTGCGCGCGTGGATGTGGACGATGGCTGCGCCCGCGTCAGCGGCTCGCTTGGCCTCTTCGCCCATCTCCTTGGGCGTGTACGGAATCGCGGGACACTGTGCGCGGGTCGCGAGCACGCCGGTGAGCGCGGCCGTGATGATGACCTTGCTGCTCATACCGGGATGTTGCCGTGCTTCCGCCACGGCCGGTCCACGTTCTTCGTGCGCGCTTGCTCGATTCCACGAATGATCACGCGGCGCGTTTCCGATGGATCGATGACATCGTCGATCATCGCCCAGCCTGCGGCCAGGTAAGGGTTGATCTGCGCGCGGATCGTTTCGATCAGTCCGCGACGCGTCTCCTCGGGGTTATCCGACGTCTCGATCTGCTTGTTGAAGATGATGTTGACCGCGCCTTCAGGACCCATTACCGAGATCTCCGCAAATGGCCACGCGACGACCACGTCCGGCTGATACGCCTTGCCGCACATCACGTAATAGCCGGCGCCGTACGCCTTCCGCATGATCACGGTGATCTTGGGTACGGTGGCTTCGGACGTCGCGTAAAGCATCTTGGCGCCATGGCGGATGATTCCCTCTTTCTCCACCTGCGAGCCGACGATGAATCCAGGCACGTCCATCAGGTAAACCAGCGGCACGTTGAACGCATCGCACATGCGGATGAACCGTGCCGCTTTGTCGGCGGAGTCGGAGTCGAGGGTGCCGCCTTTCTGCATCGGCTGGTTCGCCACCACACCGACGGCGTGGCCGCCTGCCCGCGCGAAGCCGACCACTATGTTCTTGGCCCATGCCGGTTTGATCTCGAACCATGAGTCTCGATCGAAGACGGCCTTGATCACGCGCTTGACGTCGTACGCGGCGCGAGGGTTGGTGGGCACGATCTTGTCCAATCCCTCGACAGCGCGGTCGGGCGGATCTCCGGTATCGCGGAACGGAGGCTGCTCGGTATTGCTGGAGGGCATGTAGGACAGGAACCGGCGCACCGTGTTGATGCACTCGGCGTCGTCGTCAACCTCGTTGTCACCCACTCCAGACTCGTAGCAGTGGACCTGCGAGCCGCCCATGTCGTGGTCGGTTACGTCTTCGCCGGTCGCAGCCTTGACGAGGCGCGCGCCGCCAAGCGACATCGATGATGTGTCCTTGACCATCGGCACGAAGTCAGCCAGGCCCGGGATGTAAGCCGTGCCGGCTGCGCACGGCCCCATCATCGCGGCGACTTGCGGAATGACGCCCGACATGACGACCTGGTCGTAAAAGAGGTAACCGGTGCCCGCGAACGTGGATCCGCTCGCCTCCTGGATGCGCGCCCCGGCCGAATCGAGCAGCCACACGATTGGCTTGCGATAACGAAGGGCAAGCTCGCGGACACGGGCGGCTTTGAACTGTTCCCCGACGGCGCCCATCGACCCCGCCATCACCGTGAAGTCATACGCGATCACCCACACCTGGCGGCCCTCAACCTGACCGTGGCCCGTCACGACACCGTCGGCCGGGGCGCCGCCCGCGTCCGGCACCACGCCGCGCACGGACTGCTGCTCGGCGAGGAGGCCGAGCTCGACGAAGCTGTCTTTGTCAAACAGGAGATGCAGCCGCTCGCGAACCGTCAGCTTGCCGCGCTGATGCTGCTTGGCAATCTTCTCCTCGCCCCCCATGGCGAGATTCTTCTTGCGCC
>Ga0210384_10008032_pt1 | contig 11051 bp, 8 predicted proteins | sample IncBWH2MmetaG_FD_160574 | JGI IMG/M metagenome (GOLD analysis project Ga0210384, IMG submission 160574) | Forest soil microbial communities from Barre Woods Harvard Forest LTER site, Petersham, Massachusetts, United States - Inc-BW-H-2-M | ecosystem: Environmental > Terrestrial > Soil >...
ACTCGGTGTTACGAAAACCGCACTCGCACTTTACCTGCTCGCCGGGATATTGCTCAGAGTCCTTCGACAGCCGCTCGTAATGACCGGGACGGGTTCGATGCTTCGGATACCGGCGCTCCAGTCGCGTCTATGCTCGGCTACTGTTTCCCGCGGGAGATTATGCCGTACTTCTTGGTCAGCAGTTCTGTAAGTACTTGATTTATGCTGGGCGGAACTGGGATCGAATCAGTGGCCACTGCCGTGTGAAGGCAGTCACGATGTCAGGCAGGTTCGGTCAGGGCGTGAGCTCGACGTGTTCGCCCCTGGCCGCTATCGTGCCACCGACTTTTGTTTGGCACCCTGAACTGCGCCGTCGCAGGTAGCGCATCCGGCAACGCGGAATGCGTTCCATCGCGGACGGACGCAGCTTTGCGCGCACCCGAAGCGTCGGAAAAGAGGTGACGACTGCAGCAGTACACAATTTGCAGTTTGATTAAGCGGCAGACGCTGAAGATGTCTTCTCGCGTCTACCTGCAAACATAGGAATTTTGATACAGCTGGGGGTAACCAAGGGGGTAGGTATTCGATTCCGTGTTTGGGAACAACGGCAAATCAATATGCTAGGTTCGTTTTCGATTCCGTCACGCTCCATGCACACCGTCAACCGGACATAGGTACTAAAGCGATCAAGTCCATTCTACTAAGTCATGTTCCGCAGAAGGTCTGAAGCACACGTTCCGACGCCTGCGGCGGCTGACTGTATTCACTGAGTTCGGCCTGGTCGTCGTAGGGTCGCAGGCAGATTCCAAGCAGCTTGCGGAAGAGGCTGTAGTCACCGGCGTCAGCAGCATCGAGCGCGGCCTGGACACGATGATTGCGCGGAATGAAGGCCGGACTTGCCTCGCGCATGCTCGCGACGCGTTCAGCGACGGCTTGCGGATCGCTCGCCAGGCGCTCCCGCCAATCCCGCAGCCACCCATGCAACTCGGAAGCTTGAGCGAATAGCTCGCGCAGCTGCGACTCCTCGGCCGGGTTCTCCGCCACCAGGGCGAGCCGGCGGAAGGTCAGGGTAAAGTCCGCCTGAGAATGCCTCATCAGGGTGAGGAGACGCCTTACCAAATCTGCATCTCCCTCCGTCGCCGATGAGAGGCCTATCTTGCGCCGCATCCCCGCGAGGAAGCGGGCCTCAAATTGCGGGATCAAGGACTCGAGTACTTCTGTCGCCAGAGCGACCGCTTTCTTCGCATCAGGGTCGATCAGGACCAGCAACGTCTCGGCGAACCGCGCCAGATTCCACTGGGCGATCACAGGCTGGTTCGCGTACGCGTACCGACCGTTGTGGTCGATGGAGCTGAATACCGTTTTCGGGTCATAGCTATCCATGAACGCACAGGGGCCGTAGTCGATCGTCTCGCCCGAGATCGCCATGTTGTCGGTGTTCATGACGCCGTGGATGAAGCCGAGCAGCATCCAGTCTGTAACGAGAGCGAGCTGGCGCTGCGTGATCTCCTTGAGGACCGCCAGCGCGGGTACGTCGGCCTCACGGGCGGCGGGGTAGTGGCGTGCGATGACATACTCCAGCAGAGCGCGTACCGCGTCCTGATCGCCGCGAGCGGCAAAGTATTGAAACGTCCCGACCCGCACGTGGCTCGCGGCCACACGGGTGAGAACCGCACCCGGAAGCGCGCCCCCGTCGCGAAATACCTTCTCGCCGGTCGAAACCACCGCGAGCGATCGGGTGGTGGGGACTCCCAGCGCATGCATCGCCTCGCTGATGAGGTATTCCCGCAGCATCGGCCCCACCACGGCCCGGCCGTCGCCATTTCGGGAGAAGGGGGTGCGGCCCGCGCCCTTTAACTGCACGTCGCGGAGAATTCCATCGCGCCCTTGAAGCTCTCCCAGAAGGATCGCCCGCCCATCCCCCAGACTCGGCACGAAGACCCCGAACTGATGACCCGCGTAAGCCATCGCGAGCGGATCTGCGTCCTCCGGCAGTCGGTTCCCGGAGAAGCTGGCCGCGGCTTCAGGCTCGAGGATCTCGGGATCAAGGCCGAGGTCTTGAGCGAGCCGCGTGTTGAAGACGATGAGCTTCGGGTCCGGAACCGGGGTGGGGTTGACCCGCGCATAAAACCGGCTCGGGAGCGCGGAATAGGTGTGTCCGAAGCCTGAGCGCATTTTTATCGATCTGAGGTGTCGGGTTTCGATCGGCGCTTCAGGTACTCAGCGCGGATGCGCGAGAGCTGGCAGAGGACCGATCCGGCTTCTTTTTCAGCGCTCGAACGCGCGCAGCTTCCCGCAACTCGTCCAGATGATCGGCCCAAGCTTGCATCATCCGGCGGCGCTCCGGGAGATGCTCGGCGTAGTTGTAGGCGGCACGTACTTTTTTTCGGGGGGCGTGAGCGAGCTGCCGCTCGATGGCATCGGGATGCCACAACTGCTGCTCGTTCAATAGCGCGGATGCCATGCTTCGAAATCCATGCGCCGTCATGACATTGCCCGCGTAGCCAAGGGTGCGAAGGGCGAGAGTGAGGGTGTTCTCGCTCATGACACCTTCTTTGCTGCCGAGCACCGGGAACATGAACCGCGCGTTCTCGGCAGCGGCCTTTTTTAGGTCATAGAGAATTACTAAGGCCTGCTTACTCAGGGGCACAATGTGCGGCGCATCCATCTTCATGCGCACCGCGGGTATCCGCCACTCGGCTTTCTCAAAATTGACCTCCGACCACTCGCCAAAGCGAAGTTCGCGGGGTCGGAGCATGACGAGAGGCGCGAGCTTCAGGGCGCAGCAGGTTTCGGGGAGTCCCGTGTAGCTATCGATCGCGAGGAGGAGCTCGCCCACCTTGTCGGGATCGGTGATGGTCGCGTGGTGCACGACCACCGCCGGTGCCAGTGCATCACGCAGGGACACGGTCACATCCCCTTGCGGAGCCCGACCGGTTGCGTGGGCGTAGCAGAAGATTCGACTCGCGAGCGCGCGCACCCGGTGGGCGGTCTCACTCTTGCCTTCCTCCTCGATACCCTTAAGGAGCGGTATGAATTGCTGAGCGGAGATCTGCGCGATCGGCCACTTGCCGAGCACGGGGTTGAGGTAGGTGTCGACGATCCAGCGGTGCTTTTTGACAGTCGCTGGATCCAGCACGGTGCGAGTCACACCGCCCTCGGCGTTGGATTCGCCGGGCGTGGACATCATCTTGATCCACTCGTCCGCAACGCCGCCGAATAAGACGCTGCGCGCTTCCCTGACGTTCTTTTTTACGACCCTCGGGTTCAAGCCCTTGGCGAGTTGCTGGCGGGCCCCTTCACGCTTCTCGCGGGCTAACTTGAGGCTTACGGTCGGGTAGGTGCCGAAGGCGACTTCATGCTGGCGGCCGGCGATGTGATACTGCAGGTACCAATACTTTCCGTACTTGGGATGGACAAGAAGGTAAAGTCCGTCCCCATCGAAAGCTTTGTACTTCTTTTCTTTCGCTTTTAGGGCCTGGATTTCCTTGTCGGTAAGCGCCATGAAGCGTTCCTCAGGACTCGAAGGTTCAGGACTCGAAGTTGATTTTACCCGTTATTTTACCCGTTACGAAGGGTCTGCCCAGGGACGAACGACTCCGAACGACCACGAACGATAAACTGCAATACAAACAATGAGATATGTGAATTTTACCGACGAACGCGGACTGGCGCAGAAGGCGGCGGAAGGGGTTCTGGTGCCCGGGAGAGGACTCGAACCTCCACGGAGTTACCCGCTAGTACCTGAAACTAGTGCGTCTACCAATTCCGCCACCCGGGCAGGTGAGGAAGGCCGCGCAATGTACGCACGGGTTCGGGGGCTGTCAATTGAAGGGGCGTAGAGCACAGTTCGGACGCCGCAACCGCGGTGCCGACACGGCAACGAAGTCTCGACGGCCCCGCGCTCAGGGCAAGAAAGCAGCTTCATCTTCGCCGCCGCGCTCGCGCGACAGCGCCGCGGCGCGCGACTCGCGCACTGCTCGCGCCGCTTCTTCCATCCGGCCAGGTGCCATCGTGGAAGGCACAGTCAGCGCCAATCGTGCCGGCTACGGTTTCCTGCGTGTTGAAGGGATGGGCGAGAGTGTGTTCCTGCCGCCGCCGGAGATGCGCGGTGTGATGCATGGCGACCGGCTGAGTGTCAGAGTTTCGCGAGATGCGACCGCCCGTTGGTCTGGTGTCGTCGAGCGGGTCGTCTCACGTGGCGTCAACGCGTTTCTCGGCACAGTCGAGGTTCACGGGCGCAGCGCCTGGGTGAACGCCGCTGATCGACGCCTGCAGTTGCGGTGCGCGGTCACGCCGCAGGACTTGCACGGTGCGCGCCACGGTGACTGGGTCATTGCGCGCATCACGCGCCACGCCGGCTCCGCTTCTTCGGCCCAGGCGCGGATCGAGAAACGCCTCGATCCGGATCGCCCGGTGGAGGTCGCCACCGAGTCCGCGATCGCTCGCTTTGGTCTGCCGCACGAGTTTCCGGCAGAGGCGCTGCGCGAGGCACAGGCCTTCGGCGACCGTGTCGATCCGCGTGAAGCCGCATCCCGCGTCGATCTCCGGGAGCTTCCACTCGTCACCATCGATGGTGAGGACGCACGCGATTTTGATGATGCGGTTTATGCCGAGCCGCATGCCGGCGGTTTTCGCCTCATCGTGGCGATCGCGGATGTGAGCCACTACGTGCGGCCGGGTGCCGCACTGGATGCCGAGGCGCAGGAGCGTGGCACGTCCGTGTACTTCCCGACACGGGTCCTGCCGATGCTGCCGACCGCGCTGTCCGATCATCTGTGCTCACTTGCCCCGAACGTCGACCGTTTGTGCTTTGCGGCCGACATGATCGTGAGCAAAAGCGGGGCTCTCAAGAGCGCGCGCTTCTATCCCGCCGTGATGCGCTCGGCGGCACGTCTCACCTACACCTTAGCGCACCAGGCGTTGTTTGAGGGGCGGCCGGCTGCGCGCACCCAGCTCGGTGCGCTCCTTTCGCACCTCATGCCGCTGGTCGACGTCTACCGCGCGCTGTACCGCGCCCGGGCGCACCGTGGAGCGCTCGACTTCGACGCCGCCGAAGCGGAATTCGTGATCGATGCCGGGGAGCATGTGCGCGCGATTGAGCTGCGCGTGCGCAACGACGCCCACCGCCTCATAGAGGAGTGCATGATCCTGGCCAACGTCGCGGTGGCACACGAGCTGGAGAAGTCGCACACGCCGACCCTCTATCGCGTGCACGGGGTACCGGAGGACGAGAAGCTCGAGCGTCTCGCTTCCACGCTCGCCTCGCTCGGTATCGATGCGCGTATTCCGAACACCGTGACGACCCGCGACCTGCAGGCGATCGCGCGTCGCGTGAGCGATGTCTCCGAGCGCACCTTCATCGAGTCGCTCGTTGTCCGGGCCATGCCGCAGGCCATCTACCAGCCAACCAACATCGGGCATTTCGGCCTCGCGCTCAATCAATATGCCCACTTCACATCCCCCATCCGCCGCTATCCGGATCTCATCGTGCACCGAACGCTGAAGGCACTGATCAAGGCGCCGGGTGGCTCGGGTCGGCGCTATGCGGTAGGCGAACTCGGAGCGCTCGGCGAGAGCACTTCCCGGCTCGAGAAGCGCGCGGATGAAGCCGACCGCTACGTGTCGGGCTTTCTTAAATGCACCTATTTAAAGGAGCGCATCGGGCAGACCTTCCAGGGTCTCATCACGACAGTGGTGGAGTTCGGCTGCTTCGTGCAGATCCTGGACGTTGCGGTCGACGGTCTCCTGCACATCAACAATCTGCGCGATGACCTGTATGTGATGGAAGAGGACGGCCATGCCTGGCGCGGCCGTCGCAGCGGCCGCCGGCTTCGAACCGGCGCGCACCTGCGCGTCATCGTCACCGCGGTGAACCCGATCGAAGGTCTGATCGATCTCGCACTCGCCGAGGAGGGTTAGGGCTTGCCTTCGGGCGAGAATGCGCGCAGCGCCATGAAACGCAGCGAGACCATCTATGGGATGCACGCCGTGCGGGTAATGCTCGAGCGGAATGCGGAGCGCGTGCTCACGGTGCGCCTCGCGCAGCGGCGCGATGACCCACGCGCACGTGAGATCGAAGAGCTGGCACGCCGCAACGCGCGCCCGCTGCAGCGCGTCGACCTGCACTCGCTGCGGCAGCAGCTCGGCGATGTGGCGCACCAGGGGGTCGCCGCCGAGATCACACCGCTACCACCATGGAGTGAGGATGAGCTCCTCGATGCGCTGCAGACCGCGCGCGCACCGCTCCTGCTCACGCTCGATGGCGTGCAGGACCCGCACAACCTCGGCGCGTGCCTGCGTACCGCCGATGCTTGCGGCGCGCTCGCCGTCGTCGTACCCCGGGACCGGGCGGCGCAACTGACACCGGCGGTACGTAAGGTGGCCGCGGGCGCCGCGGACACGACGCCGGTGGTGGCGGTGACCAACCTGGTACGCACCCTGAAGCTTCTCAAGGACGCCGGCCTTTGGATAGTCGCTGCGGACGCTGCGGCGACGATGCGCGCGCGCGAGGTGGATCTCACCGGGCCTGTGGTGCTCGTGCTCGGCGCAGAAGGAACCGGCCTCCGCCAGCTTACCCGGCAGAATTGCGATTTTCTCGTGAGCCTGCCGCAGCGTGGGGCGGTCGAGAGCCTCAACGTGTCGGTCGCCGCGGCAATGCTGCTCTACGAGGCGCTGCGGCAGAGGGATGCGTCATGAAGGCAGTGTTGGCGAAAGCCTTCGGTCCGCCTGAGCAGCTGGTTCTCGAGGAGCTCCCGCCTCGGCGCGCAGGTCCGGGCGAAGTCGTTATCGAGGTGAAAGCCTGCGGCGTGAACTTCTTCGACGCCCTGATTGTGCAGGGCAAATATCAGACCCGGCCACCTCTGCCGTTTTCCCCTGGTGGCGAGGTGGCAGGTGTGGTCAGCGAGGTGGGGCAGGGTGCCAACGCATTAAATAAGGGGATGCGCGTGCTTGCTTTCACCGGCCACGGGGGTTATGCACAGGAGGTGACGGCGGACGCCGCGAGTGTCGTGGAGCTCCCCGCGCAGATGGATTTCGTGACCGCCGCGGCTTTCCCCATCACCTATGCCACTTCGTACCATGCGCTGAAGGATCGGGGTCTACTGCGGAACGGAGAAACGCTGCTGGTGCTGGGCGCTGCCGGGGGGGTTGGGCTTGCCGCGGTCGAGATCGGCAAGATCATGGGCGCGCGCGTGATCGCCTGCGCCTCGAGCGAAGAGAAGCTCCGGCTGGCGCGGGCGCACGGGGCCGACGCACTCATTAATTACGGGACCTCGGACCTGCGCGAGCGCATCCGCGAGGAGACTTCGGGTAAGGGCGTCGATGTCGTCTACGATCCAGTCGGAGGTGGCTATGCCGAGCCGGCGCTGCGGAGCCTCGCCGCAGGGGGTCGCTACCTGGTCATCGGGTTTGCCAGCGGGGAGATTCCAAAGATCGCACTCAACCTCCTGCTCGTAAAAATGGTCTCGATGGTGGGTGTGTTCTGGGGAGCCTTCGCGAAGGCGCACCCGCAGCAAAACGACGCGAATCTCGTCGAGCTCCTCGACTGGTATGTGCAGGGGCGTCTGCGCCCACACGTGTCCGCGACCTTTCCGCTCGAGCGCTATGGCGAGGCATTGGATGCGGTCATGCAACGCAAGGTGCTCGGGAAGGTCGTTCTCGTCATGGATTAGAGTGTGCGCAGCGCGCAGGCTGCGCGCGGCACCGGGGGGTGAGGCGGTGGATTTCCGACACAGCACGAAGACCGAGAACTATCTCGAGCGCCTCGGTGCATTCATGGACGAGCACATTTACCCGAACGAAGAGCGCTTCGACGCACAGCACCGCGCGGGTGATCGCTGGCAGGAGCCACCGCTGCTGGAAGAGCTCAAGCACAAGGCACGCGCGGCGGGGCTATGGAACCTCTTCCTGCCAGACTCGCCGCACGGCGCGGGACTCACCAATCTCGAGTACGCACCGCTGTGCGAGCTGATGGGGCGCGTGCAGTGGTCGCCCGAGGTGTTCAACTGCTCCGCACCCGACACCGGCAACATGGAAACCCTGGAGCGCTATGGCACACCGGAGCAGAAGAAGCAGTGGCTCGAGCCATTGCTCGAGGGCCGCATCCGCTCGGCATTTGCCATGACCGAGCCGCGCGTTGCCTCGAGCGACGCCACCAACATCGAAAGCTCCATCGTCGGCGATGGCGATTCATACCTTATTAATGGGCGCAAGTGGTGGACCTCGGGCGCCGGCAGCGCCCGATGCCGCCTGTTCATCTTCATGGGCAAGACCGATCCTCAGGCGCAGAAGTACCTGCAGCAATCGATGATCCTTGTGCCGCGGGATACGCCGGGCATCACCATCGTGCGGCACCTGCCGGTGTTCGGATTCGATGATGCGCCCCACGGCCACATGGAGATCGAGTTCCGCGACGTGCGTGTGCCTCGCGGCAATCTGCTGCTTGGCGAAGGACGCGGCTTCGAGATCGCGCAGGGACGCTTAGGTCCCGGGCGAATTCATCACGCCATGCGGCTCATCGGCGTCGCCGAACGGGCCCTGGAGAAAATGTGTCGGAGGGTGCAGGGCCGTGTCGCCTTTGGCCGCCCGATCGCCGAGCAGACCGTGACGCTCGAGCGCATCGCCGAGTCGCGTATCCGCATCGACCAGGCGCGCCTCCTCGTCTATAAAGCTGCGTGGCTCATGGATACAGTGGGCAACAAGGCCGCGCGCGCCGAGATCGCGGCGATCAAGATCGCAGCCGCCGATACCGCTTGTCAGGTCATCGACTGGGCCATTCAGGCACACGGCGCGGCGGGACTGTCGGAGGACTTCCAGCTCGCGAGCGCGTACGCGCACGCGCGCTCCATTCGCCTCGCCGACGGCCCCGACGAGGTCCACCGCAACCAGATCGGCCGGCTCGAGCTCCGCAAGTACCGCGCCAGCACGCGCGAATGAGCCAGGGGGAATTCTCCGGCACCATGCCGGTGAGCGACCGGCAGCGCTTCGATGAAGCATCGCTCGGGCGCTGGCTGCATGCCCAGTTGCCCCGGTTCGCGGGCCGCGCCCGCATCGAGCAGTTTCGCGGCGGGCAGTCCAACCCCACCTTTCTCCTCACCGCGGAAGATGGCGCGCAGTACGTGCTGCGCAAGAAGCCCGCCGGCACGCTGCTTCCCTCGGCCCACGCGGTGGACCGCGAGTTCCGTGTCATCAGCGCGCTGCACGGGAGCGATGTGCCCGTGGCGCGCCCATTGTGCCTGTGCACGGATGAGAGCGTCATCGGCACGATGTTCTACGTCATGGAGTTTGCGGCCGGGCGCAACTTCTGGGACGCGACGCTGCCGCGCATGAAAGCCCCTGAGCGAGCGGCGCTCTACGATGAGATGAACCGCGTGATCGTGGCGCTGCACCAGCTCGACTATGTCGCCGCCGGCCTCGCTGACTACGGCAGGCCCGGCAATTATTTCGCGCGGCAGATCGCGCGCTGGAGCGGACAGTACCGCGCCTCGGAAACCGAGCGCATCGAGGCGATGGAGAAGCTCCTCACGTGGCTGCCGGCCAATATTCCTGCGGGGGATGAGACGGCTCTGGTGCACGGCGACTACCGGCTCGACAATCTCATCTTCGACTCCCGCACGCCGCGCATGCTCGCGGTCGTCGACTGGGAGCTCTCGACGCTCGGGCATCCGCTCGCCGACTTCTCCTACCACGTGATGCTCTGGCGGACCCCGGCGGGCGAGGCCGGTGGACTCCAGGGGCTCGATCTTCTCCCGCTCGGAATTCCGAGCGAGGGGGAGTACGTCGCCGCCTACTGTGCGCGGACCGGGCGTCGGGCGATCGACCCGCAGGTGTGGGAATTCTGTATGGCGTACAACCTCTTCCGCATCGCCTGCATCCGCCAGGGCATCATGAAGCGTGTGCTGGAAGGCACCGCCGCGAGCCGCCATGCGCGGGAGGCTGGCTCCCGGGCACGCGCCACCGCGGAACTGGCCTGGCACCAGGTGGAGGAGCATCTCGGCGCCTGATCCGGCAGGGCTTCGCCTCAACTCTTTGTTTATTAAGTTTCGCGCAGTTTTTTGGCATTGCGGAGGCGGGGCCCTTTCAGTATGCTGCGCGCCCCTTTTTAATCAGGGGTGCTGACGAACCCAAGAGGTCGTCACCGCTTATCTCCTTGCCGCACCGGGGAAGCCTCGAGTTCCGGGCGGCTTTAATCCGAAAGGAGTACTCGATGAGGCATTACGAGATCGTATTTCTGGTGCATCCGGATCAGAGCGAGCAGGTGCCCGCGATGATCGAGCGCTACAAGGGCATGATCGCAGCCGGTGGCGGCCGCGTGCATCGCCTGGAAGACTGGGGCCGGCGCCAGCTGGCGTACCCGCTCTCCAAGGTGCACAAGGCGCACTACGTGCTGATGAACATCGAGACCGACAAGAAGACGCTCGATGAGCTCACCGGTGGCTTCCGCTTCAGTGACGCCGTGCTGCGACACCTGGTGGTGAACATGGATGCCGCCGTGACCGATCCTTCCCCGATGGCCAAGGCCGCCGATGAGGAAGGCGAGGGCGGAGGCAAGCGCCGTGAGCGCGCGCGCGATGACACCGCTGTGCCCAGCGACGAGGAAGATCAGGTCGCTGAGAGCCCCTGAAGGGCGAGCACTCCGCACCGTACTGCACTAAACTCATTTCGAGGGAAAGATTCATGGCAATGTCCAGAGGACCCGGTGGCGGCGGTAGCCGCTTCTCGCGTCGCAAGAAGTTCTGTCGTTTCACCGCCGAAGGGGTGAAGTCGATCGACTACAAGGATCTGGCGACACTCAAGGGCTATGTCACCGAAACCGGCAAGATCGTGCCGAGCCGCATCACGGGTACGAAGTCCTTCTACCAGCGTCAGCTCGCCGTCGCGATCAAGCGTGCGCGCTTCCTCGCACTGCTGCCGTACACCGATCAGCACTGAAGGGCCTCAAGCGATGGAAGTCATTCTGCTGGAGAAGGTCGCCAATCTCGGCAACATCGGCGACCGCGTGAAGGTGCGCTCGGGCTTCGGCCGCAATTTCCTGCTGCCGCAGGGCAAGGCGACGCTCGCTACCCCCGATA
>Ga0210384_10008033_pt1 | contig 11050 bp, 10 predicted proteins | sample IncBWH2MmetaG_FD_160574 | JGI IMG/M metagenome (GOLD analysis project Ga0210384, IMG submission 160574) | Forest soil microbial communities from Barre Woods Harvard Forest LTER site, Petersham, Massachusetts, United States - Inc-BW-H-2-M | ecosystem: Environmental > Terrestrial > Soil >...
CCAGAATGGGCACAAGTCAGACTTCTCTAGCGAAGCCTAATTCCAGTGGGCTGGATCTCGAGAAAACATCTCGCCTCCGGTCGAGGCAGAACTTTTTTCTTGACATCCCTTTTGATAGAACTCATTGACCTCTGGTCACCCACTGAGGTTGTTGCGCCGTCGAATGGGCTTCAACACAAATCCGCGGTTAGGATTTCACTGATCTCGGAGATTTGTGCCTGTAGATGCTTCGAGAGCACCTCGAGCAGTCGGTCCTTTTTCTCCTCCCCAGATTTGGGGAAATCGAAAAAAGAGGGACGGTTGTAGAAAGTGGAAGCCTCTGTAAATCAGGAAGATCGATGGCGGAGGGAGAGGGATTCGAACCCCCGGTACGGTTTCCCGTACAGCGGTTTTCAAGACCGCCTGTTTCAACCACTCACACATCCCTCCGCGGGCTTGATTTCAGCAGTTTAGCAGGCTTTCGCACCCGGTCGTGGATGTAATCTGTTTGCCATCTCCATTCCCTGACCACTAAAATCGATGTTCGCCAAGCCTTCGTTGGTCCGCGAGGACAATTGAACAAGAACATTGCGGTTTATCCGGGGTCCTTTGATCCGCCTACGAACGGGCATTTGGACCTGATCGAACGCGGTAGCAAGATTTTCGACGAACTGGTCGTGGCGATCCTGCGCAATCCAGACAAGGACCCCTTGTTCAACGTGAGCGAGCGGGCTGCGATGCTGGAGGCGTTGACGGGGCACTACAGCAACGTCCGAGTGGACACCTTCGACGGCCTGACGGTCGACTACGCAGTGAGAGTGGGAGCCAGCAGCGTTTTGCGCGGCATCCGGGCGCTGAGCGACTATGAGTATGAACTCCAGATGGCGTTGATGAACCGCAAGCTGCGCCCGGAACTCGAGACTGTGTTCATGATGCCGGCGGAAAAGTACTCCTACCTGAGTTCGCGGCTGGTGCGGGAAGTAGCGCAGCTGGGTGGCTCGGTGAAGGGGCTGGTGCCGGAGCTGGTCGAGCAGAATCTGCGGGGCAAGCTCGATCCCGCATACAAGCTGGCAGAGTTCGCGCCGGCGAGAGCAGAAAGATCCGAAACTCGGAAATCCAGGGCAAGGAAAAAAGCATGACGACGACCGAAGCCATCCACGCCATCAAGCTGACCGAACGCATCAACCGGATTGAGCCCTCCGCCACCATGGCCGTTGTGGCCGAGGCCGACAAGTTGCGCAGCCAGGGCATCGATGTGGTGGACTTTGGCGCCGGAGAGCCGCACTTTGCCACGCCCCAGCATATTAAGGATGCGGCCATCGCTGCGATCCAGGCGAATTTTACGAAATACACGGCCGTGGCCGGCACCCCGGAACTGCGCGATGCCATCATTCAGCGGCATGCCGCCGACTTTGGATCGGATTATCGGCGCGAGGAAGTCGTGGCCTCGGTGGGTGGGAAGCATGCGCTGTTCAACGCGATCCAGGTGCTCGTCGATCATGGCGACGAAGTGATTTTGCCCCTTCCGTATTGGGTTTCTTTCAAGGACATCATTCGCTATGCGGGCGGAAAACCCGTGCTGGTCGAGACCGATGAGTCGCGGAATTTCGCGCTCACCGCGGAGATGGTTGCGAAGGCGGTCAGCCCCCGCACGAAACTGATCATCCTGAATTCGCCCTCGAATCCGTCAGGCGCGGTGATGAAGCCGGAGGACATGGCCGCCATCATCCGCATGGCGCACGAGCGTGGAATATGGATCGCGTCGGACGAGTGCTACGTGTATCTCAACTACGCCAGCCGGAACTTCTCCGCGGGTTCGCTGGTGGAGCATAGGGATCGCATGGTGATTCTGGGTTCGCTTTCGAAAACCTACGCAATGACGGGTTGGCGCTTGGGATATGCGCTGGCGCCGGCGGCCGTCATCAGCGCGATGGCAAAGCTGCAGAGCCAATGCACCTCAAACCCCACGTCGATCGTGCAGAAGGCCGCCGTGGCTGCGCTGAAGGGGCCGCAACAGTGTGTCGAGGACATGCGCCAGGAATATATCAAGCTGCGCGATCATGTGGTGGCAGGCCTGCGCACGATTCCAGGGTTGAAATGCACAATGCCGGAAGGGGCGTTCTACGCCTATCCGAACGTGTCGGCGTTCTTCGGCCGCCAGAACGTGAACTCAGCCGCGGATGTAGCCGGAAAGCTTCTGCGCGAGGCGCATGTGGCGACGGTGCCGGGGGAAGGCTTCGGCACAAAAGATCACATTCGCGTTTCCTACGCGACCTCGATCCGGGAACTCGACCGCGGGTTGGAGCGGATGCGCAAGTTTCTGGCGGCGCTGTAGGCGAAAGCCCAGTTTTTCTACAACACAGGTTTCAGCAGACACCGGGTTGGGGAACTCCCAACCCGATCTGCTTGGAGGCGCTTGTATGACCACCCGGAACCGCTCTCTTGTGGTTCTCGTGATGATGAACATTGTCCTGCTGGGGCCGAGTGTGGCTGGACAAAAGCGGTCAGAGGCCTCTGCGCGGGACAAGTTTGTGGGTGCGTGGCGGTTGGTGAGCATTGAAACGATAAGGCCGAATGGCGAAGTGATTTATCCCTTCTATGGCAGGCATCCGGAAGGACTGATCGTGTATGACAACAGCGGGTGGATGAGTGTGCAAGTTGTTTCAGATCCTCCCGCCAAGGCGCCGTCTCGCAGCTCACGTGAAGAGGTAATGGCAGCTCCGTCCGCAGAAAAGAGCAGCGCGTTCGATAGTTACTACACCTACTGCGGAACTTGGTCGCTGGACACTGCCCAGCAAGTGGTTAGGCACCACATCCGGCAATCCTTGATACCGGGCGAAGTTGGCGAAGAGGTTGTCCGGCGCTATGTGTTGGACGGTGATCGCCTTACCCTGACTGCGAAAACGCACGAAATGGGCGAGGATCACGAGCGAAAGCTCATCTGGCAACGTGTTCCCAAGCCGTCGGCCACGAAATAGATGTTCTGTTCTGAGTGAAATTGCATCTGAACTTTCGAGAATGACGCAACTGTATCCACTGAGAATGCAGCCTGCCTTTGATCCGCGCCCGTGGGGGACGACGGATCTGTCTCCCATTTATCCCGACCACAAGTTCGACGAGAAAATCGGAGAGGCCTGGTTGACAGGAGACGATTGCAAAGTCGCGAACGGGCCGCTCGCGGGATGTACACTCGCAGAGCTGAGCAAGAAATGTGGGCGTGCATTGGTCGGGCAGGCGGCGCGCGATGGGAACCGGTTTCCGCTGTTGCTGAAATTCCTCTTCCCTCATGACAAGCTATCGGTGCAAGTGCATCCCGACGATGCCGATGCGCAGCGCACTGGACAGCCGTGGGGAAAAACCGAGTGCTGGTACGTGGCAGCGGCGAAGCCAGGCTCGCAGGTGGCCATGGGACTGAAGCCCGGAGTCACCCGCGCTGCCCTGCAGCAAGCCATTGAAGAAAAGCGCGCGGAAGAGCTGCTGAACTGGATCAACATTTATCCGGGAGAAATGATTTATGTCGCTGGCGGAACGGTGCACACGCTCGGACCGGGTCCGATCCTGGTGGAGACGCAGCAGCAATCCGATTGCACCTATCGTCTCTATGATTACGGCCGGCCTCGAGAATTGCATCTCAAGGAAGGCTTGGCTGCCGTAAAGGAGAAGGTCGCTTCCGGCAAGGTGGTGCGGCCGGCGCCATCGCAAATAGGGCAGACGAAGAATACACTGTCGCCCATGATTCGGGCGCCGTACTTTGTGGTGGATCTGTATGAACTGAAAGAGAGGCAGACATTTCGCGCGACCGATGAGGCGGGCGGAAATTCGGTACAGATTCTGGTTGCGGTGGAAGGCTGCGGAATTGTCGAAGCCGACGGCATGGAGCCGGTCACACTTGCCAAGGGAGACGCTGCCGTGATTCCAGCCAGTGTGCCGGTATTCGGCGTAAGACCGCAATGGGGCGTGAGCTTTCTGAAGGCGTACGTGCCGGGCACGGTGCTGCCTGAACCGGAGACGCGTTTGTAAGCTGTGTTGGCTTGAAGTGGTTGGCGAAATCGCGTGGCTAAACAAGCAAACTTCTATCCTGTGATTCTTGCCGGCGGACGAGGCACGCGCTTCTGGCCCTTGAGTCGGAAGCGGCGGGCCAAGCAATTGCTTCCGCTTGACGGCAAGCGGACGATGATCCAGCAAACCGTGGCGCGTTTGCTGCCGCTCGCGCCGGCGGGCCGGTTATGGGTGATTACGAATGACGATTTGCGGGATGCGATCGCGAAACAACTTCCGCGCTTGAATCGAAGGCAGATCCTCGCAGAGCCGGTTGGACGGAATACGGCGCCAGCCATCGGCCTGGGCGCGTTTTTGTTGCGGCGAACCGATCCGACGGCAGTCATCGGACTGTTTCCTTCCGATCACGTGATCCGGGATGAGCAGCGTTACCGTGAAACGATTACGCGCGCAATCGAGATCGCCGAAGCGGCTGAGAGCATTGTCGTGCTTGGTATCCGGCCAAGCCGCCCTGAGACTGGCTATGGGTATATTGAAGCGGGCTCGTTGTTCGAGGGGGAAGCCCTGCGGGTGCGTAGGTTCACGGAAAAGCCCAACGCTCAGCGGGCCAGCGAGTTTCTGGCTGCGGGCAATTATTTCTGGAACAGTGGGATGTTCTTGTGGAGTGCCCGCACGCTTGCCAGTGCCCTGCAGGAGCATCTGCCGAAAACAGCCGCGCTGCTGGAAGAAATCGCGGCTGCGTTTGGCACGAAGAAATTTGAGAGCACGTTCCGGAAGCTCTATCCCAAATGCGAAAACATCAGTGTCGATTATGCGGTGTTGGAGCCGCGCTCGTCGAAAGGTGAAGAATCATCGAATATTTTTTGCCTGCCCGCGGACTTTGGTTGGAACGATTTGGGATCGTGGACCGCGTTGCACGAGCATCAGATCGTCAAGCAAACATGGTCGGACGAAAACGTGCTCATGGGCGATGGTAGCTTCACCCTGGACGCAAGCGGTAATTACGTGCACGCTCCCGGAAAATTCGTGGCGGCCGTGGGCGTGAGGGATCTGGTGATCGTGGAGACAGAGGACGCCTTGTTGGTCACGACACGGGAACGGGCGCAGGATGTCGGCAAAATCGTGAAGTACTTGGATGAGAAAAAGCTTTCGAAACTGACGTAGCTCGTAGCTCAGAGCTCTTATGACACAGATCAAGTTCGGTACCGACGGTTGGCGCGGCGTCATCGCCGATGACTACACCTTTGAGAACGTACGCCGAGTGGCGAGCGCGATCGCTGCGTACGTGCTCAAGTACGAAGACGCCCGTCGGGGCGTAGCAATCGGTTATGACACGCGCTTCGGGTCGCCGCGATTTGCCCGCCTGGTAGCAGAGGTCATCGCGAATGCAGGTATCCCAGTAAAGCTCGCGAACGATTACACGCCGACGCCCGCCGTCTCGCTGGCGGTAAAACAGCAGGGCGCGGCAGGTGGTGTGATGGTGACCTCCAGCCACAATCCCTGGAACTGGAATGGAGTGAAGTTCAAGGGCAAGTTTGGGGGCTCGGCGACGCCAGCAATTATGAACAAAGTGGAAGCCGAACTACCGAACGGCGCTCCTGCGGCTGCAAAAGCGGCAGCCATCGAGGAGGTCGATTTCAAGCAGGCGCACATCGAGGCGATGTGCAAGTTCGCGGATCTGGATCTCATCGCGAAAGCGAATTTCAAGTTCGCAATCGATTCCATGTACGGCTCTGGGCGCGGCGTGATGGCGCGCATTTTCACCGATCATGGAATCAACCACGTAGCCATCCGGCAGGAGGTGAACCCGCTTTTTCCGGGCATTAACCCCGAGCCTATCGAGCCGCACATCGAGTTGTTGCGCACGACGGTCGCGAAGGAGAAGTGTCACGCCGGGCTCGCAACCGACGGAGACGCGGACCGCATCGGAGCAGTGGCGGAGGATGGGAGCTTCGTCGATTCGCATAAGTGCTTTGCCGTTCTAACGCGCTGGCTGCTGGAGAGCAAGAAATGGTCGGGCGACGTAGTACGCGCTTTCAACACCACAGGAATGGTGGACCGGATTGCGGCGAAGCACGGCAGGAAGCTGCACGAGTGCCCGATCGGGTTCAAGTACATCGCCGACCTCATGATGGACCATGAGATCGTGATTGGAGGAGAAGAGTCGGGTGGCATTGGCTATTCACGCTATCTGCCCGAGCGCGACGGCCTGCTGAATTCACTGCTGCTCGCCAACGTCATGGCGGAAGGACGCAAGCCGCTTGGAGAGCTGGTGGCCGACCTGCAGCGTGACTTTGGTCCACACTTTTACGGTCGCCGCGACCTGCACATTCCCGAGGACGTGAAACAGGCTGCCATTCAAAGAGCGCGCGACGGCGCCACCAGGGCCCTGGGTAATTACAAAGTAGTAAAAAAAGAAAACATGGATGGAGTGAAGTTCTTTCTGGATGCTCCCGATCACAACAATGGAGCGGCTCCCTGGATTCTCTTTCGGGCGTCCGGCACCGAACCCCTTTTGCGGCTTTACTCGGAGGCAGCCACGCCGGAGCTGGTTTCGGAGATTCTCGAACAGGCGAAAACCTTTGTCATGTCCAGTGGGTAGAACACTTTGGCTCATTGCACGATTTTTACTTGTCCTTTAGACATTGGACTTTCGGGCGGAATGGGTCGTGCCACGATACCCAGGAGTTAGGCGATAATCGTAAGTGATTCTTCCATGAAACTGGCTGCGGAAAACTCGACGGTAGCTGCCGATACGCCCGAGGCGCGCCGCTACAACCGCATTCATCGCTGGCTGGAGATCAGCGATTTCGTGCTCGGCCTTGCCTTCCTGCTGGCCCTGCTACTCACCGGTTGGAACAGCGTGTTGCGCGACTGGGCCTACCGGGCCGCGTTCCAGAACTACACGCTTTCCGTCTTCTTCTATGTCTTCATTTTGATGCTCGGCGGGAAGGTGCTCGGGCTCGGGCTTGATTATTACGGATTGCGGCTGGAGCGGCGGTTCCAACTCACCACCCAGAAAACGCGACTATGGCTGTGGGACGAAGTAAAGGGCTTCCTGGTCGCACTGGTGCTCGCGGGCTTCACCGCGGAACTGCTGTACTTCACGATTCGCCAGTCGCCCCAGCACTGGTGGCTCATTGCGTGGGCCATGTTCATGGTGTTGTTTATTGTGCTGGCGCAGGTCGCCCCCCTGATCCTGTTCCCGATCTTCTACAAATTCGAACCACTCGAGAACGAAGATCTGAAGCAAAGGCTGGTGCGCCTCAGCGAGCGCGCAGGAACCAGGATTCGCGGCATTTACAAGTGGAATCTTTCTGAGAAGAGCAAGAAGGCGAATGCCGCGTTGACGGGGCTGGGCGCGACCCGCCGCATCATTCTGGCTGACACGCTTCTTGATCATTACTCAGCCGAGGAGATTGAAGCGGTCCTGGCCCATGAGTTGGGCCATCATGTACACAAGCACATCCTGAAGAGCATCTTTGTGCAAGCGGGTATTACGCTGTTTGGTTTCTGGGCTGCCAACTATGTGCTGCACCTGTCGATCGAGCAGTGGGGGATGTTTGATACGCTCTCGGACTTCTCGAATTTGCCCCTGCTGGTGCTGGTTTCGACTATGCTCTCGCTCTTGCTGATGCCGGCAATGAACGCATATTCGCGCTTCAACGAGCGGCAGGCGGACCGCTACGCGTTTGAATCGATCCGTAGCGTGCAACCCTTCATCAGCTCGATGAACAAGCTGGCAGCGCAAAATCTCGCCGAACGGACTCCTTCGCGATGGGTGGAATGGCTGTTCCATTCGCACCCGGCGATCTCCCGCCGGGTTGCGGCTGCAGAGGCGTGGCAAAGGCCCACGCTGGCAGCCAGTTCGCGTTCCTAAGTCCCGGCCGCTTTCGCGGCAATCAACCAATCATCTTCGCAGGATCAGTTTCGTGACGCGCTCCAAGTCCTCTTCGGTATCGACCCCCACCGTGTCATAGGGCGTCTCGCCGACATGGATCGGAATGCCGTTCTCCAGGAATCGAAGCTGCTCCAGCCGCTCACTTTTTTCCAGGGAAGACTCCGGAAGAGATACGAAGCGATCGAGCGCTGGCTTGCGGTAGGCGTAGAAGCCAAGATGTTTGTAATAGACGGGTTGGGTGCCATCGCGATCGTGGGGAATCGTAGCTCGGGAGAAGTACAAGGCTCGACCGGAGCCATCGGTCACGACCTTCACGGCGTTGGGATTTGTAATATCCACGACAGCGGCCCTCGTTTTTAGCGTGCCGACCTGGACTCCCGGATCCCGCATTACCGCGAGCAACGAGGCGACGTGCTCGGGCCGGGTGAGCGGTTCATCGCCCTGCACGTTGAGATACACATCGGCAGCATGCGCGCTGGAGATTTCGTGTACTCGTTCGGTGCCGCTGCGGTGATCGGAAGAGGTCATGCATGCGTGCCAGCCATTCCCGCGGCAGACATTCATGATTTCTTCCGAGTCGGTGGCGACGAGGACCTCGTCGAGCAAGGGCGATGCGGAAACGCCGCGATACACGTGACCGATCATGGGCACGCCGGCAATGTCGCGAAGGGCCTTCTGAGTGAGGCGCGTGGAACCGAGCCGCGCCGGGATGACTGCGATTGCTTTCATGGGAGTGGCTAGTTTCATTCGAACGAGCAAGAGTTGCAACTCCGAAGCGGAGCGGCTCTGATTGCGGAGCGCGCCCGAGGTTTGACACCCCGGAGCCGGCACTCTTAGAATCGAGAGGTTAGTCGCAGCGCGCCGAGCCACGCCGCTGCCCAGCAGCGGGAATGCGCCGTCCCGTCTCCTCCTTGATTCGATTTTCCTGAAATGGCGGTGTAGCTCAGGTGGCTAGAGCGAGGGTCTCATAATCCCTAGGTCGTTGGTTCGAGTCCAACCGCCGCCACCAATTTTAAGCTTTTGTTTTCAAGCACCTGAGCGTGTCTGAGTGGTGGACGCCTCGGAGCGCTTCTTCGCCTACTGTAATGAATTTGTAATGTTCCGCGATGTGGGTTTCCGCTCGGGCCCATCTACTATCGCCACCGTTGGTGTAATGAGGATTTTACGTCAACTGACGCGCCGACACGCCGAAATGCGATTTCAGTGTGCTTGCAGAGTACTTGTGGGGCCAAGGGTCGGATAAGCGCCCGGGCGTTTAGAAAATGCCCGACGCCTGACGCTTTTGCGCGGCAGCTAAACGCTTTCTGACGAGGTCTGTCACCGTAAGCTTGAAGTAGTCCGCCTCGAACTTCAGATGACCTCGCCTCCATTCGGGCAGCTCATCCAGCGCGGCAGCAAAAGCAGCCTCTCCGCCCGTGTTATAGGCATCAACCAGATGGCTGAGCAGGGCTATATTCTTCGCTCTTCTTGCCATCATGCTTTTCTTGATCTCGTAGTCTCCCCAGGTTGACCCATCCTCGAACTGAATGAACTGCACCTTGACCTTGGCGTGGCACGGAAAGTTCGGGGGCGGTGGTGGGACCAGAACGCCATTGACGTATGCGCGTTCCTCACCCGAATAGTCCCTCTCGTCAACTACATCAAAGTCTAGGCCCGGAGTGATCAGGAGCTCCTTGAAGAAACCGTCGTACTCGAATGAGACCGGCTGATCATATTCATGGGGAGTAGCAACCTCAGCTGTGTCCACCATTGCCAGCAGGCTTTGACTAGAGTTGTTGTGTGCCGTCACCACACAGGCAGTTTTTCCGGTCCCCAAGAGCTTGGTTGTACCGGTGAAAGAGATTGGACTGTCGGATGCGGACATGTCTGACACTTCAAATTTATAAGCGGTCTTCTGCCCGAAGGCCAGCGCTGAGGCAAGCAGAGTAGCCAGCAGGGTAGCCGGTTTCATGCCGCTAGCTTGCTCCCGTCCGGAAGAGCTGTCAACGGGAGAAGATGGCTGTCGAAAACAGGCGTGTCTGTTGAAAAACTCTTTTCTAGGTGTTCGAGGCAGAAAATGCAGCCTGTAAGTGGTTGATTTCTTGTTCGAGGAGCCAACCAAAATTCTTCAAAATTACTTAGTTGGTTCCTTTTTCAACAGACACAGGCCATTAGACTCAAGTGCCCAGCGCAACGCCATGATGAGTGAATTAGAGATTTAACGCCAACTACTGATTTGAAACTAACCCATTCTCCAAATGTATCCTAATAGTGTTTCCCCACTGTGTTTTGTGAACCAAGTTCCGGTTGTCCAAAGAGAAGGCAAAAGTTCCTCCTGCATACCATTGAGGGGTCTCATCGGTGGCTGACTCGTGTTCGGGCGCACCCGGCGGCCATGTCAGTCTAAGCGGGGGCCAGATTTCTCTCAGACGTATTTCCCTGACCAAGTGACCATGGCCCGGTATCTCGCTGCCCGTCCGGTCCCATCGGTAAATTCGCAGCACCCCCCAGTCAGCAGATATTGCAGGGACTGTTGCTAGCAGGATAAGAAACTCGCCGTCATCGGTGATCAGGGGCAACGGGCACGATTCCGTGAATGCGAAGTTTGCCTTGTCTCGCGAGTCCAATACTATGCCCCATTGCTCCCAAGATAAATCAGTCCAAAACGTCGCTCTGGCCGTCGTCCTGTCTCTTGCGTTGATAAACTTCTCCTTCGGAAATACCTCAAAGGAGAATTGCTGAATTCTCCCGATTCCCTCAGTACTTTGTCGCGGCTCAAACTGAAAATTACTGATGACAAGAGAGTCCGCGTTCTCCGAGCTGGCCGCTTTGACACATGGCGGTAACGGTCCCGCCAAAACTGGCAAGGCCCAAATGAGGATCAACGACGGAAGACGCGAAGATGCTAAGCTCGCCCTGAATCGCATGTGGAAATCACCCCAACACCCTTGGTTGTTCAGAGTACCGATTGTACGGCGGGCCTGTTATCCCATGGATGTTGAAATCAGGCCATTACACTCAAGTGCCCAGCGCAACGCCATGATGAGTGAAATGGGGATTTTTCACCAACTACGACGGGGTCGATGGTCAGCGATCCCCCGAACCGCTTGTCATGTTGCTGTCGTTGTGGTCGCGGTCAAGTTTAAGCGTCGTAATCGTGTCGTCCCAATCGCGGAGCACCAACGTTGGGGG
>Ga0210384_10008035_pt1 | contig 11048 bp, 9 predicted proteins | sample IncBWH2MmetaG_FD_160574 | JGI IMG/M metagenome (GOLD analysis project Ga0210384, IMG submission 160574) | Forest soil microbial communities from Barre Woods Harvard Forest LTER site, Petersham, Massachusetts, United States - Inc-BW-H-2-M | ecosystem: Environmental > Terrestrial > Soil >...
TCGAACTATTGTAGATTTCCATGAACGTTGGTTGCGGCGCGCGTTGGGCAAACCTCTGTGGCTCGCGGGTCTCAGCGTAATACTGATTGTGGTTTCTTACGTTTGCTATCGGTACTCAGGCTCCGATCTGATGCCGGAGATGGATGAAGGGGGATTCACGTTGGACTATTTCACTCCGGCGGGAACCTCGCTGGCGGAAACCAACCGTATGGTCGTTCATATGGAGCAGATCGTCAATTCCATTCCGGAGGTCGAAAGCGCATCACGGCGGACAGGGTTGGAATTGGGGCTGGCCGCGGTTACCGAAGCTAATCGCGGCGACATTCTGGTCAAATTGAAAAAAGATCGCAGCCGCGCCATCGACGACATAATTGAAGATGTGCGCTCCAAGGTCGCTAACGACGAACCAGCGGTAAAAGTAGAGTTCGTGCAGGTCCTGCAGGATATGATTGGTGATTTGACCAGCGCGCCGGAACCAGTGCAGATTAAGTTATTTTCACAAGATGTTGCGCTGTTGGAGATATGGGCGCCCAAGGTGGCCGACGCCATTGGCAAAGTACAAGGTGTCGTTGATGTGCTCAATGGGCTTGAGAACACCATTAGCGGTCCCGCGGTTACGTTTCAGATTAATTCTAGCGTGGCGGCCCGTGCGGGCTTCACGCCCGAAGAACTTGCCGTAGACGGCGCGGCAATCGTGGAAGGTGAGCCCGCGGCAACCCCCGTAGTCAACAACGACCGCGCATACGTGGTTCGGGTGCGATTTCCCGACAGCAATCGTGCTTCACTTGAGGCCATGAGTAATACTCTGCTAACCAGTAGCAGTGGAAAAACCGCGACCCTCGGTTCCCTGGCCACAATCATCGAGCTTCCACCGCAAACCGAGATTCGCCGAGAGAATTTACAGCGGGATGTCTCCGTCACGGCGCGTTTAGAGGGGACTGACCTCGGGACCGCTGTCGCCGCCGTGAAGAAAGTGGTGGACGGGCTGCATCTTCCTTCGAGTATTCGCGTGGAATATGGTGGTACCTATCAAGAACAGCAAAAGTCATTTCGTGATCTAGCACTTGTGCTGATATTGGCTATTGTGCTGGTGTTCATCGTGCTGCTCTTCGAATTCCGCTCATTCGCCGCACCGCTAGCAATCTTAGCTTCTGCTCTGCTCTCGACCGCGGGGGTGTTCCTGGCGCTGATTATCACTCGTACCACATTCAACGTTGCTTCCTTCATGGGGATGATTATGGTAATAGGCATTGTGGCGAAGAACGGAATCTTGCTGCTGGATGCGGATCAAAAATTCCGCGGACTTGGGTTCTCCGCTGAAGATGCTATGCTGCAAGCCAGCCGTAGGCGACTCCGGCCGATTGTCATGACTGCGCTGGCTACGGTTGCGGGAATGCTGCCATTGGCGTTCGCTCTGGGCGCGGGTTCCCAGATGCTGCAACCCCTGGCGATTGCTGTAATCGGTGGCATTATGATTTCGATGATTCTGTCGCTCATTATCACTCCTGCGGTTCACTACTATTTAAGCCCTGAAGAAACCAAAGTTAAAGAGCCAACGCCGCTTCAGGCCTAGCGCGAAAAGCCGCTGTTTGCGTCAACAATAGCCGGAGAGTGGATCTGAGATAATCGGGCCAGTAAGTTACAGGCTGACTCGTTCTCAGAAGCAACCTGAAGGGGAGGTTTGACCAGACGGGATGAGAAGACCGGTCTCCGACGGGATGCCATAGGCTCCCAAGTTGTCGCCCCCCGACGCGCAAGAGATAAAGGAGACCGGCAATGAAAAGGATTAGCACCTCCGGCACGCCACGATGGAAAAAGTTGCAGGGCTGAAACTGGACCATCGGTTTGGACATGGGTGACCGATCGAGTTGGTACTGCGTTCTGGACGCGCAGATCTGACCGTGATCCGGGCCCGCGCCGGGCGAAAGGGATCATTGGAATCTTGAGTTAATATTCATGGCGAAGAGTGTGCTGTCTTTGTCGGAGGGTCTCATGACAATTTCACGAGCCGGATTCCACCGAGTCGCTTTCTCCGGCGGCGCGTGGTGGACTGCAAGCCTAGGCTGGGAACGGCAAACTCGTAAAGGTTGAAACTTTGGCAAAGAAGGGCAAACTTGTTGCCTATGGGGCCCAGCCTCGACCAACGGCAAGAAGTCAAAAGTTGAGGTCGGCCCGGATGGGAGACCTCAAGACCACGAGGAATGGAAGCCTTGACTCCAGGCAGCGATCTTCGGGATTTCGGCTCAGCTGATCCTGGTATCAACAATCTCGATGAGAGACGGTCAAGCACTCAGAAGAATTCTCCCATACCAGGGGCAGTGCTGGAAGCGCCGGGGAGGTGCGAGACTCCCAGCCCTTCTAGAATTAGCCGTAACACGCTCTGGTGCTGATAAATGGTCATTGACCGAAACCCTTGCTTCGCCTTAGGGCTGATGATGACTGCCGCCACATGACCACCACCATGCGTGCTGTCGCTGGTGGCCGCTTCATCGAAGACGATAATCAACAATCCGTCCTTCTGAAATGTCGCATTCGAAATTAGGGGTGCGATATTGTCCTGGAGCCACGAATCCGCAAGCTGCAACGGCCCACTGTGTCCATCGTTTAGCAGATTCGGCACAACAAACGAAAAGTTCGGGAGGACGTTGTTAGCCAGATCCGAGCTGAATTGGGACAACAAAGTCAGGTTCTGCATCTGTGTGCTGCTGTTTACCACGTCCGAAAAGTACGAAAGTGGATCATGCCACTTGGCATAGAGTAGAGGATCGTTTCTGCTTTCAGCATAAGATTTCCAGTCCTTGCCTGCGGCGAGTAATTCGCGAACTATGTTGTCAACGTCCACCGTTCCCGTAAAGGTATCGTCGTTGGTAACGATCTGGCCGGTGGTGAGCATAAAGTAGTTGCCAATCGAAGGATGCGTGTTCGCGAAATATTGCGTGGCCAAACCATATTGGGCAGCCAAGCTGTTCAGATAGGGCATTTCCGAACTGCCGATCACTTCCGCATAGCTGCTGTTTTCCTCGACGACTAGGACTACATGACCAAACCCCGGGACCGTGCCGGTGGATGGTGGCGGTGGCGTCGGCCTGGGTGCGCCTGCGGAGGAAACACCGCACCCCAGGGAAGCGAGAAGAATAAACAATACTGTGGCGGAGCTGGAGCACCGGAGAGCGTTATGGGAAGGAAAACACATAGATGGGGTCATAGGGAATCTTCTTCTGCCAGGTCTAGGATGCGATGGTAAAGTCAAAGGTTGGGGTGGAAGGTATCAAGATTTGCGGGTGAAGTGTCAACGCGGTACAACGTGCGCGTCCGGGGAGGCATCGTTCTCGCAACGCTGCCTGCCTAAACTCTCAGGGCGCCAGGTTGCGTTCTACAAACTGGCCCTGCTTCTACCAGTCGATTTCAATACTGGCGAAAAGCGGAATTGTAGCCGGCACGGTAGCCATCGGTGTACTGTGCCTTGTAGCTGTTCCGATCACCATATTCTCGGGTATAGCCATGATCACGGTCGTCATACTTTCCGCGAGGGTTGGCGTTGAACGGCTTGTTTCTGTACATGTCTTCACGCGCCTGGCTCATTCCGTCCTGAAATCCTGTTCTGTAACCTAGATTGCCCTCATACTCGTAGCCCGACTGGTCGTGGAAGTCACCGTCACCACCTCGGTCATACTCTCCGCGATCTCTATCGCCGTCCTCGTTACCCCAGCCACGGTTCAGGCTCTGGAAGCCGGCTTGAAAGCCACTCCCATAGCCATCGCGATAGCCATTCCGGAACGTCTCCATAGGTCCCATCCAGGGCTCATAGCCAGCAGTGGCCTGTCGCCAGTCAGGAGTTCGATAGTCATTGGGATCGTTTTCACGCCCTTCATGTCTGCCCTTCGCGTAACCATCCCGGTAGCCCTGTTGATAACCATACTGGCGCGCCTGCCTCGGAGTGCCCTGGTTGTAGCTACTGTCGTCGTTGTCACGGTATTGAGCAAGCGAAAGACTGCTGAATGCCAGTGTCACCGCAATTGCTAAAGCTGCGATTTTAAGTTGTCGCGGCATAACGTCCTCTGACCAGATGCGAGGTTTGCGAATGCGCGTATCTGATTTTCTAATAAGCTCAGATGCCGCCGTCTAGAGCTACGCTGCTCGCCTCGGTTGTGTCCACTCAGTTTTTCCTTACCTGAAGCCAACATTAAAACTGCGATGCGGACATAAGTTCCAAGTGAACCAATGAATCTACGCAAACCCAAGCAACTCTCGTTTCAGCCTCCGAGTTCTTGTCCCAGGGAAAGCTGCCTGGAATTACTCAACCCACATCATTGAGGACTGAAATCCGTAAATTGTAAATAAAAAGAGATGTCGCTTCCAGAATTTGCTGATGCTGCAGGGGATATTGGTCGGGGCGATTGGATTTGAACCAACGACCCCCTGCGCCCAAGAAAAACTAACTATCGCTATGTGATTGGTCCGTTTAGGTCGGCTCTGCGTCTACTACTCTGGTTTTCGACCGTGTTCAGCCGTTATTGGACCCAAATCGGACCCAAGTTCCATCCCCAACTATCGGGAACTGTTATTGGACCCAGATTGAAACACATGATAGGTACAGATGGCTGGCCCGGTATGGGCTCTTTCGGGGTCGACGTCTTTTACAATAATTTCTTTAAGACATCCGCACCTTTTCACAGTTTTTGACGCTCCACCCGCCGAAGCCGGCGGCTAATGACTATCCATAGCAGGTGGGTGGGTGTTGACCATCCGAGCATCAGGCAAGTCTCTCTGATACTCCATTGACGAGCGATTGTAGAAGCGTTGCTACGTCTGGATATTGGGCAATCCCAGCACTTTGGCCGGCCCATAGGGCTAGGAATTCACTCCGTCCGGCCTGCTGCGCTGGCACGGCGAGGTTCCGCATGAGGGCCCGTTGCAGCGGATACGGGAGAATGGCGACGCCAGGCCGGTTCATCTCCTCCAGAAGTTGATTGTGGATGCCGCGTGCCAGGCGTCCGGTGAACCCACGTGTAAGCGAAGTTCGGCTCGCCTTTCCGCTCAGGATCGCCTCGCGGTGCAACGAGCTTGCCCCAGACTCTTCGCAGGCAAGAAAGACCGTCCCCATCTGCACGCCTTCGGCACCGAGCGCGAAAGCTGCAGCGATGCCGCGGGCATCCGCGATTCCTCCAGCTGCTACGACGGGTACCCCCACCGCATCCACAATTTGCGGTACCAGAGAGATTGTGCCAGTGAGGGAATCTTCCGAGGAGCGCAGGAACGATCCGCGGTGTCCGCCTGCCTCGAATCCGGATGCGACAACCACATCGACACCGGCTTGCTCCAAGGCGATGGCCTCGTCTCGTGTCGTCGCTGTGCCGATCGTAATGATGCCCTGGCGATGACACTCTTCGAGAATCTCATTCGTCGGAATGCCGTAGATGAACGAGAAGGCAGGCACCCTGGCATCGAGCAGAACGCGCACCTGATCTTCGAAACGAAGCGGCTTGTATGGCGAGAACTGCGGCTTGCTCGCACCGACTGCTTCAAGATGCGGAGCTAAATGCGAGAGCGCGCGTTCGAAGGCTTCGGCATCGGAGGTTGCTGCACCCTCATCCTCCATCGAAACCCAGAGATTCACGGCGAAAGGTTTATTGGTCAAAGAACGGATCTCGGCGATGACCTCCTGAATCGCCGATGGAGCCAGGCTAAGTGCGCCGAAAGAACCCAGACCCCCGAAGTTTGATACGGCGGCGGTGAGGCGCTGCGACGAAAAACCTCCAAGCGGTCCCTGAATGATCGGGTACTCAATTCCGAGTTTGTTTGAAACGCGAGTCCTGTTCCATACTGAGTTTCGTATCGCCATAGTCAAACCCGAGGCAAGTCTTTCCGCCTTCTCATGCCTCGACTTCCAGGATGACTTCAACCGCCACTGGCATGCCCAGAGGAAGACTTGCCACGCCTAACACCATACGGACTGAGATCTTGTCTTCTCCAAAAACATCGCGGAATAGCTCGGAGGCAGCATCGGCAACTTTTGGCTGCTCGAAGAAGTCTCCCTCTGTCGCAAGATAGACGCATAGTCGAACCACGCGGGTCACTTTATCGAGCGAGCCTAGCTTTTGCCTTGCCGCTGCCAAAACATTCAGAGCGGCAATGCGGACTGCCTCTCTACCTGCGTTCGCATCCAGTTCTTTCCCGAGACGGCCCACGAACTTCGGCTCGTGTCCGATGGCAGGAAGCATACCGCTGAGAAAAAGCAGATTGCCGGTCTGTACAGCCTCGACATAGGCGCCAAACGGAGTGGGCGGAGGCGTGAGTTCGATGCCGAGTTCCTGCAGGCGGCGCTCCGCGTTGGCCGGCTGCGAGCCCTTACCGCTTACCATTTGCCTGAATGCGCACCACCGTCCACGTGCAGCACCTCCCCCGTCACATGACGGGCCTCTGTGAGATAAACCACGGCGTCAACTATGTCCTTCACGTCAGAGATTGTACCCATCGGCGAGAGGGTCTTCAGGAAGTCTTTCGGGTTGTTCTTGTGCAGCGGCGTGTCCACGACCCCAGGCGCAACCGCGTTGAAGCGGATTTTCTGCTTCGCATACTCCGTAGCCAGGCTCAACGTGACGGCTTCCAGTCCGCCCTTCGTGATCATCGGAACCGATGCCGTAACACCTGCAATCGGGTTGTTCACGAGCGAGGCCGTGATGCTAACGACGCTTCCGCCAGACTTCTGCGCCAGCATCTGCTTGACCGCTCCCTGCGTGACATAGATGAAGCCTTCGAGGTTGGTGGAGGATAACGCCTTGAAATCTTCAGCCGTGTAGTCAGTGAAAGGTCTTGTGGAAAAGATTCCTGCATTGTTGACCAGCGCGTCGATGGATCCAAACTTCTGGACGGCTGTCTCGACGACCTTCGAAGCGACAGCATTCTCACCGATGCTGCCATCTACGAGCGCCAAATGATCAGATTTGATGAAGGTGTCCGACTTCGTGATGTTGCGCGAGGTTGCGACAACATTGTACCCACGATCAAGGAACGACTGGGCTACGCCGGCTCCGATGCCTTGCGAAGCTCCCGTTACAATGACCGTTTTGATTTTGCCTGCCATATCAGCCTCCTTGGCTGTCGATTAAAATGAGAGATGATGCAAGTCCATCAATCTGCCTGCTTCTGGAAATCCCACTGCTCAGTCTTCACAACGTCGGCAGCAACTGGCCACCGATTCCCAGGAAGCCAAACTCTTCAAATTCCGTCGTAGCGCGAATATCCCCGTTCGGCCCAATAGTCTCTTGGCTCTTGCGTGACATACGTAATCCTGGTAATGGCCTTCACATTCTTCAGGCCAAGTTTCACGGGCACCAACAGACGGAGCGGCGCTCCATGGTCCACCGTTAGGGGCTGACCGTTGAAGTGTGTGGCGAGCAGCGTCTGGGGATGGCTGGCCGTCGCCAGATCGAGCGACATATAGTAAGGGTCAGGATTTCCTGAGCCATCGAGATTGACCGAGGACTCCACGAGCGCCCAGTTCGCTTGCGACATCGGTGGGTAGGTGCGAAGCAGATCGTCGAATCTCAGACCAGCCCACCACGCGATCGCACTCCAGCCTTCGACGCAAACCAGCCTCGTAATCTGCTCATGCACCGAGAAGCGAGTCAGGAGATTCCGAATATCGAGAGAGATGCTCAGGCCAGAAGCGAGCCCATCCAGAGTCAATTTCCATCCGGAAATATAGCCGGGATCAGGGGTGGATCCGTTGTAGTTGTTCTTGAGCTGGGTAATCTGCGATTTGTTGTATGTGGGTACGCTGCGATTCGCCGAGTACAAAGCTTCTGCAACGTCATCGTCGATACGCAGTGCTCTGTTCAGAAACCACTCCTTCCCTGGAGAGTCCATGTTTCGATGCACACCCAAGCGACTGAGAGCACCTCCGGCTAGCGCTGCCAGCGCGCCAGCTCCAAACACCAGAAAGTCGCGCCGGCTCTGATAACGCAGGATCCGGGGAGCCATCTCGACTGCTGGGAGAGGTCGTTCTCCAAAAAAGCTTTGCGGCTTTTTCACGGAGACAGATTTAACTTCCGATTCCACGCCCGTCGAAGACACGTCTTTCGGTTGTAACGTATCGCCCTTTTCCTCATTGTTCATTTGCGACAATCTCCGACCGCTCTACTCTTGTTGACCAACCGACGATCATGCTGCGCAGCGTGTCCCACCCGTCGGCGAAAACCAGAAGCACATGCGGTACTACGAAGAGGATGTAGATCCACATCAACCAGAAATGCCAGACCCGCGCTGCGTTGTACCCTCCAAAGAGCGCTGCCAGCCAATGGAACTGCATGGGCTTATGAATCGCCCAGCCTGTAACGATCGAAATCAAACCGGCGACTGGAACAGAGAAGTATGCTGCGCGCTGGAGCGCGTTGTACTTTGTGTTAAAAACGGGATGCAGCCATTTGCGGCGTGCCAGTTTAGCGAAGGGAAACCCCAGGTAGTATCGGAGCATCCTGAGCGCGTCCAACAGATCGGTCCGGCGCGGCAGCAACGAGCGCCAGCCTCCTCCCAGAACCAGCCCCGCAACGTACACCATGCCGTTCAGCATGAACAGGTATGCGCACAACCAATGCAGGCGCAGGGCGAACGCCAACATGCCTGGCCCAAGGCTCATGTGGTTGTAAATCCAGTCGGGTGGGCTGCTGCAGCGATGCTGTCCGGGCACGTGGGCGCATATCCAGATTCCAATATCCGCCGCCACATCGGTATTTCCGGTGTTCGGATCGGGCTTGTGTTGATAGATCGGTGAAGACCAGTAAATAGAAATGCCACTCAGAATGAGGCCAAGAAGGACAGGCACATTCAGCCAGTGACTCCAGCGCACCAAGAAATGGTGTTTCCTGACCAGGAGCACGCCCGGCTGTTCCGGCAACGTGATCGTAGAGTTCGGTTCACAATCAGGAGGTGGTGTTGAATGGCTCATTGTTCAGAACCCTTACTTGGTGTCGCTCGACGCCGCTGGGATGAACTGGAAAATCCTGTGCGTCACCAGTGTTCCGTCCGGAAGCTTCTGAGTCGTCGCGTAGACAACATCGCCCGGACTAAAAGTGACCTGTTGAGGTGCAACTTCTGTGACCGGGACATTGGGCGGTACGGAGATCGTTTGGGAGCCGTCCTGGTAATTAAGTACCAGCGTGGTACCGCCGTTCTTCTGGACCGTTCCGTTCGTCATGCGTGAGTGCGATGCAGGCCGAGAGACGGAGCCGTTGGTCATTCTGCTGTGCGCAGTTGCACCTGGAGGGTCTGTCAGGACGCTGCCTTCCGCAGCCCCACTCAACTCCGCGGGAAATATGAAGACCTGCTTCGCGACTTGCTTCCCGTCCGGTCCCGTCGACGCGACGCCGACATAAGAGGACGCGGTGATATGACTCAAATCGGAGGGGATTTGTTTATACGTTGTGAGGGGTTCCTTAACAGCGATGCGGACTACGCCTGAAGGTGTCTGAACATCAAGCGACTTACCATCAAATGACTGGAGCTTTCCGATGACACCGTCAATTGGAGTGGCCGCTTGCTGCGCCTCGGCGGTACCGATGGTGAGCGTGCACGCGAGAAGAGTTAAGCCGAGACGCTTCACCAAGCCTTGGAGTACTGACTTGGTCTCATGGAACGCGGAATCAGCGCGGTACGTTTGTGAGATTTTCATTTCTTTCTCCTAGTGATCATTTTTCTCCTTAATTGTTGTTTCTTTTCCCTTTGGTTTAGCTTCGGATGAATGCCAGGATGTCCGTATCGATCACGTCGGCATTCGTGGTCATCATGCCGTGAGGGAAGCCCGGGTAAATCTTGAGCTTGCCGTGCTTCAGCAGCTTGGCTTGCAGCTCTGAAGCGTCTTTGTACGGCACGATTTGATCATCGTCACCCTGCATCACGAGAGTCGGCACCGTGATCGCTGTCAGATCGCCCGTTTGGTCTGTTTCCGAAAAAGCCTTGATGCCTTGGTAATGAGCGAGTGCGCTGCCCATCATCCCCTGTCGCCACCAATTCTGGATGATTCCTTGCGAGGCCTTCGCGCCGGGCCTGTTGAAGCCGTAAAACGGACCTGAAGCCACATCAAGAAAGAACTGAGCCCTGTTCCCAGCCAGCGCCTTGCGGAAGCTGTCGAACACTTCGATCGGAGTGCCGCCCGGGTTTGTCTCGGTTTTGACCATGAGCGGGGGAACAGCGGCGATAAGCACGGCCTTGGCTACGCGGCCCTGAGGCTCGCCGTACTTCGCGACATAACGCGCTACCTCGCCACCACCTGTCGAATGGCCGATATGGATCGCATTTCTCAGGTCGAGATGCTCGGCCACCGACGAGGCGTCGGACGCATAACGGTCCATGTCGTGGCCGGTGGCGACCTGAGAGGAGCGACCGTGACCCCGTCTGTCGTGCGCAACGACGCGATAGCCATTGGCAAGGAAGAACAGCATCTGCACGTCCCAGTCGTCCGACGACAATGGCCAGCCGTGGTGAAACACAATGGGCTGGGCATCCTTCGAACCCCAGTCCTTGTAGAAAATCTGGGTACCGTCTTTGGTCGTAATCATTGGCATGTCATTTCCTCGTGTTTTGGTGTGAAGTTGTCGAAGCCCTTTCCCGCGCAAATATGGAACACGTTTCCCGATTGCTGCGTCTGCGGCCCAAACCTATTTGGCGAGGAAATCTGTAACCAACTTGATGGTGGCCAGTGGATTCTCCTCCATGATCCAGTGCCCGGAGTCGGGCACGATGTCGCCCGTGACGTTACTGGCGGCGAACTGCATATGATCGGCCATGTTGTTGCCGAAAAACGCCTCGGCACCGATGGCAAACACCGGCATGGTGATCTTGCCGCCCTTGGCGAGTAACGCCTTGTTGTCAGCGGCGTCCTGGCGGAGTATCCCAAACTGCTCGAAGGCATCGTGCATCGCCCGCGGCCGTGCGTACAGGGCAGCAAAGTGCTGCCGCGTATCTTCATCGATCCTCTTGGGGTCTCCGGACAACTCGTTCCAGAAGCGATCGAGGTAGATGCGCTCCCGGCCCTGCACCAGACGCTCCTC
>Ga0210384_10008036_pt1 | contig 11048 bp, 8 predicted proteins | sample IncBWH2MmetaG_FD_160574 | JGI IMG/M metagenome (GOLD analysis project Ga0210384, IMG submission 160574) | Forest soil microbial communities from Barre Woods Harvard Forest LTER site, Petersham, Massachusetts, United States - Inc-BW-H-2-M | ecosystem: Environmental > Terrestrial > Soil >...
TGGCCGCCATCTAGCCACAGTTCACTCTCCGGCTGCAGCAAGCCGACGAGCGGCCCCTGCGTGAGGCGCTGCATGCGCGCCGGCCAGTCGACGCGGACCATGCCGGCCTCGAATGCCGGAGCGGGCAGCTTCAGGCCGCTTGCGCGCAGCGCCGCGATTGCGGCGCCGGCGTTCTCGAACTGATGCCGGCCGTAAAGCTTCGGCGCCGGCAGGTCGAGCAACCCGTCGCTGTCCTGATAGACGAGCCGGCCGCGCTCTTCGGTCGCGGTCCAATCCTCGCCGGCGACCGACAGCGGCGCTCGCATTCGCGCGGCTTGGCGCTCGACGACGGCCAGCGCGTCGCGCGGCTGGCTCACCACGACCGCCGGCACCCCGCGCTTGAGGATGCCGGCTTTCTCAGCGGCAACCTGCTCGATCGTGCCGCCGAGGAAATCGGCGTGGTCCAGGGCGAGGCGCGTGATCACGCAGGCGAGCGGGCGCTCGACGACATTGGTGGCGTCGAGCCGGCCGCCGAGCCCCACTTCGAGCAGGAGAACATCGGCCGGATGCCGCGCGAACAGCAGAAACGCCGCCGCCGTCTCGATCTCAAACAAGGTGATCGGCGCCTCGCCGTTCGCGGCTTCGCATTCGGCGAGCGCGCCGGAAAGTTCATCGTCGGTGACCAGCTTGCCGCCGCCCGCGCGGCCGATGCGGAAGCGCTCGTTGAGGCGCACCAGATTGGGTGAGGTGTAGACGTGCACGCGCTGCCCCGCGGCTTCGAGGATGGCGCGCATAAACGCGATGGTCGAGCCCTTGCCGTTGGTGCCGGCAACGTGGATCACCGGTGGCAGGCGCCGTTCCGGATGGCCGAGCGCGGGGAGGAGGCGCTGGATGCGGCCGAGCGAGAGATCGATGCGCTTCGGGTGCAGGACCAGCAGTCGGGCGAGGACGGGCTCCCAGCGTTGCTTCCCCGGCTCGTCAGAGGCGGCGGGGCCGGAGCCTCCGCCGACGCCCGGCGCGCTCACGCCGATGCCGGCAGGCTGAAATGCGGTTGCGGGAGGCCGGCAGCCGGGGCCGCGGCAGTGGGCGCCTTCATCAGCAGCTGGCATAGCCGCGCGATGGTCGCCCTCAGATCACGGCGATGCACGACCATGTCGACCATGCCGTGGTCGCGCAGGTACTCGGCTCTTTGAAAACCCTCCGGCAGCTTCTCGCGGATCGTCTGCTCAATGACCCGCGGGCCGGCGAAGCCGATCAGCGCGCCCGGCTCGGCAATGTGCACGTCGCCGAGCATCGCGTAGGAGGCGGTGACGCCGCCGGTCGTCGGATTGGTGAGGACAACGATATAGGGCCGGCGCGTCTCGTGCAGGCGCTCGACCGCTATGGTGGTGCGCGGCATCTGCATCAGCGAGAGGATGCCCTCCTGCATACGGGCGCCGCCCGAGGCGGCGAACAGGACGAACGGACAGCCCTTCTCCACCGCGGTGTCGAGGCCCTTGATCACCGCCTCGCCTGCCGCCATGCCAAGGGAACCGCCCATGAAGTCGAAATCCTGCGCGGCGATCACGGTCGCGAGACCGTCGAGCTTGCCATAGCCGAGCTTGATCGCATCATTGAGGCCGGTTTTGCTCCGCGCATCCTTGAGACGGTCGGCGTAGCGCCGCTCATCGCGGAACTTCAGCGGATCGAGCGGCACTTCCGGCACAGCGATGTCGAACCAGGTCTCGTTGTCGAACATCGATTTCAGGCGCGCGCCGGCGCTCATGCGCATGTGATAGTTGGAGCCGGGAATGACGAACTGGTTCGCCTCGACATCCTTGTAGAACACGAGCTGGCCCGTCTCCGGACATTTGATCCAGAGATTTTCCGGCACCTCGCGCCGAAGCATGCCGCGGATCTTCGGCCGCACAACGTTGGAGATCCAGTTCATTTCTTCGCTTCACCCGTGCAAGCCGCGGCTCTGGCGAGGCTTGCTTGTCTGACCACCTAATTTAGCGTGCCGGCATGCCGTTTGCCACCGCCAGTGGGCATCGCTGAGGGATCACGGGCTCGCGCGTTCGAAATCGCGCGCCGCCGACAGGACCTTGGCATCCGCGCCCCGGGCGGCGACGAACTGGAGACCGATCGGCAGGCCGGCGGCGGTGAGGCCGCACGGCGTGGAACATGCCGGCTGCTGGCTGAGATTGATCGGGAAAGCGAAGCTGCTGGAATAGAGCGAGCGATCGAGGGCGACATTACTCGGCACCTCAGGCGGCACGGCAAAGGCGGGGATCGCGGTTGCCGGCGAGACAATGAAATCGAGCTTGGCGAGGAGCTTCTCCATGGCGGCGCCGAACGCGGTGCGGCGCAGTTGCGCAGCGACGAGAGCTGAAGCCGGAATCGAGGCGCCGTTGCGGGCCACTTCGACAAACCCCGGGTCGCACAGGCTCACCAGATCTTTCGGCACCGCCCCGAAGCGGTTGGCCGCTCCCGCGTACCAGTGGATGCGAAATGTCTCGGTCAAATCTTCGCCCGGCAGTTCGACCGGCTCGATGTGCGCGCCGAGAGCCTCGAGCGAGCGGGCGGCCTTCGCGATCGCCGCCGCCACTTCTGTATCGACGGTCCCATGCGCCGGATTGGTCCACAGCCCGATGCGCGCTCCCTTGAGCACGCCGTCGCTCAAAGTGAGTGGCGGCAGCTCGCCGATGCCCTGGTTCCAGTCGTCGGGATCGCGCCCAGCCATGGCGTTGAGCATCGCCGCGGCATCGTCGGCCGAACGGGCGATCGGCCCGATATGGGCGAGCGTGCCGAATCCGCTAGGCGGGTAGGCAGCCACCCGGCCGAACGTCGGCTTCAATCCGAATACGCCGGTGAACGATGACGGAATGCGTATAGATCCGCCGCCGTCGGTGCCGATGTGCAGCACGCCCGCCCCGGCCGCCGCCGCGACCACGGCGCCGCCCGACGAACCTCCGGGCGTGGTTTGCGGATTCCAGGGATTGCGCGTGACCCCGGTCAACGGGCTCTCGGTGATCGCCTTCCAGCCGAATTCGGGAGTGGTCGTCAGGCCGATGAAGATCGCGCCGGTGGCGCGCAAGCGTTTGACCGACGGCGCGTCCTGCACGCACGGCTCGCTGGATGTCGTGCGGCTCCCATAGCGCACGGCCCAGTCCTTGACCCAGACGATATCCTTGATCGTCGTCGGCACGCCGTCGATCGCCGACAAGGGCGCGCCGCTGCGCCAGCGCGCTGTCGACTCCTTGGCCATGGCGAGCGCCGCGTCCGCGGCGATCAGCGAGAAGGCATTGTACTGCTCCTGCACCACCTCGGCCCGCGCCAGTGTCGCCTGCGTCACTTCGAGCGGCGTGAACTTTCCCGCCGCGAAACCCGCCCCGAGTTCAGCGACGCCCAACCGGCACAGCTCGTGCGCCTCGGCGAGGAATTTTCCACTGATCATGGTCTGCAGCCTCCCATCCGGCCTGCGGCGCCCACCCAGTCGACGTGCTATTCCGCACGGATTTCGACCGCGGCCGACGATCAGCATCGCCTTGTCAAGAGGACTTGATCCACGTGGCGGCCGTTGTAAAGGAACGGCACGATGCTGGCCACGAAGCTCATCGACGGCAAGGCCCGCGCCGACCGCTTGCTGGCCGATATCGCGGCGGCGGCGGCTTCGCTCAGGGGCGGACCGGGCATTGTCCCCGGGCTTTGCGCCGTGCTGGTCGGGCGCGATCCGGCGAGCGAGGTCTACGTCCGCAGCAAGGGCAAGGCGGCGACCGCTACCGGCATTGCGAGCTTTCAGCACGTCCTCCCGGAGACGACCAGCGAAGCCGAGCTATTGGCGCTGATCGCCACGCTCAATGCCGACGACCAGGTCGACGGCATCCTCGTGCAATTGCCGCTGCCGAAGCACATCGACCCCCAGCGCGTGATCGACGCGATCGATCCGGCGAAGGACGTCGACGGCTTTCACGCGCAAAATGTCGGGCATCTGTGGAGCGGCGGCAGAGCGCTCGTCCCGTGCACGCCCTATGGTTGCCTGATGCTGCTGCGCGACGCGTTGCCGAGCCTGGCCGGGGCCGAGGCGATCGTCCTCGGCCGCTCGAACATCGTCGGCAAGCCGATGGCGGCGCTGCTGCTGTCGGAGAACTGCACGGTGACGCTGGTTCATTCCCGCAGCCGCGACATCCCCGCGATCCTACGCCGGGCCGACATTCTGGTGGCGGCGGTGGGACGGCCGCAATTCGTGTGCGGCGACTGGCTCAAGCCCGGCGTCGTCATCATCGACATCGGCATCAACAGGGTCGAGGTCGCCGGCGGCAAGCCGAAGCTCGTCGGCGACGTGGCTTTTGCCGAAGCGCAGGGCATCGCCGCCGCGATCACCCCGGTTCCGGGCGGCGTCGGCCCGATGACGATCGCCTGCCTGCTGCGCAACACGCTGATCGCCGCTTGCCGGCGGCGCGGGCGAGCCGTGCCGGAAATCTAGAACCGGGCGCCGCCTAGCCTTGCGAGGCGACACATCCATTGTCGATTGGCGCGGCGTGTGGAATCATCACCGGGGATCGAGGAGTGTGCCATGATGCGCCGCGTGCAGCCCATTTTCTTGCGCCTCGCCGCACTCGGCGCGGCGGCCGCAGCGATCATGATGTCGCCGCTGTCGGCGCGGTGTGACGAACTCTCGCCGGCCGCGCAAAGAGGGCTCACGATTATGCGGACCAACTGCGCGAGCTGTCACTCGATCGACAAGGTGAGCGAGAGCCCGCTCAAAGTCGCGCCGCCGTTCCGCACGTTGCACCAGCGCTATCCGGTCGAAAGTCTCGAGGAATCGCTCGCCGAAGGAATCATCACCGGGCATCCGACCATGCCCGAATTCCGTTTCGACCCCGGTCAAGTCGCCGACGTGATTGCCTATCTAAAATCGCTCGAGCGCTGATCCCGCGATCACTCCGGCCGCCGTCGTACGCCCCCGCTCGCCGGAACGCGGCGCCGCCGCGACGACACCGCATGGCCCGCGTATCGGCGCGATCAAAGGTAGTGCGGCCGCGGCCTAATCAGGCGCGTTGGGCGTGAACAGGCTCGGCTGGCGCAGGCGCAAGGTCTGCAGCAGCAGCATTGTCTTCACGTCGGCAAGCTCATTGGCGTCCGCCATGCGTGCAAGGTCGGCGAGGCCGAATTCGACGGCGGTCGTGTCTTCGTGTTCGCCGGCGACGCCGCCGCGCAGTTCGTCCCGCGCATCACCTGCATAGCGGCCCAGATAGAAATGCATGCGCTCGCTGGAGATTCCGGGCATCGTCCAGGCAGTGAAAATGTGCTCCACCGCGTCGAGGTCGAGCAGCGCTTCCTCCATCGCCTCGCGGCGCACGCAGGCGGCTGCATCTTCGTTTTCGATCACTCCGGCGATCGCTTCGAGCGTCTCTTGCGCCCCGGCGGCGAACAGAACCGGGGCGCGCAACTGCCGCACCAGGATCGCGGTTCTGCGCACCGGGTTGTACGGCAGAATGCAGACGGCCTCGCCGTGGTCCTCGATTTCACGTTCGACCGTGTGTCCATCCGCAAGCCGGATAGTGGCGATCAGAAGCTTGGCCCAGCCTGCGTAGGCCGTTTGCGTAGCGAGGAGCCGATGCCCGGGTTTCTCCGCCATTTTGCCCGTCGTCATGATGCGCGCTGCCTCCTTCGATATCGCCGGCACGGCCGAGCTGTGATCAAGATCGCTGCGCTTGTCGATACCGTCGTCGTGTCCGCCGCCGGTATCCCTGCCGCCTTGATCGAAATCAAGGCCGTTTGGTATGCGGTCACCCCATGCCTCGCGCCGATTATCGCGGGGAAGCGGCCGCGCAATTCGGCATTTCCTGCGATTAGAGAGTGATCCCCTCAGGTTGATATTCGGTTTCGAACTCCGAACGGCGCACCGGAGAACACCGATCACCCATCGCAATCACAGCAGGCGCTACGCGCGCGTCACCAGCGCCACCCCGGCCGCGACCAGGACCGCCGCTGCGCCTTTTTGAACCAAGTCCCAGGCCGACAGCGTCTCGCGGCCGAGGCGCGGGATGGCGGCGCTCAGCGCCACGCCGAACGCGAAGACGAACAACGTCGTCGTCGCGCCGATCGCCTGCACGATGCTCAACGGCGCGAACAGCAGCGCGTAGCGGAATCCCAGCCCGCCGGCGAGATTGAGGACCTCGTTCACGCCGCTGATCGTCAACAGCGCCGCCGGATGCTTGCTGAGCACGGCAATGAATTGCCGGCGATACACCCCGATCGCCAGGATGGCGCAGCCGAACAGCGCTTCACCGACGAACAGCCAGAACGTGGTGACCCAGAATTCGACTGTGATGGCAAACACCTTGAAGATGAGACCGCTCACCGCCAGCGCCAACCCGCAGGCGAGCATCAGCATCACCAGGCGCAGCTTGAACGTGCCGGCGCCGCGGCCGAAACGCAGCGAAACGATCAATGTCCCGCCGACGATCAATGCGCCGCCCGCCAATTGCCGGGCCGTCAGGGTCTCGCCGAGGACAAAATAGGCGAGCCCATAGCCGAACACGGGCGCAGCCTGGAAGAACGGCGCCACCACCGAAGCCTCTTCCGTTTGCAGAGCGCGCAAATACAGCAGCAGGGCCCCCATGTAGAGGACGCCCGAGAGCATGATCAGCACGATGCTGCCGGGACCGGGACTGGTGACCGGTGGCGCGTAGAAGGCGATGAACGGCAGGGTCAGCACGCCCATCAAGGCTGTGAACAGAAGCAGCACCGCCGTGTCGCTGTGCTTGAAGTATTGCTCGACCAGATATTTGTCGAAGTGCGTGGAAATTGCCCACAGCACCGGGCCAGAAAACGCAAAAACAAGCCAGGACATCAGTTTTGCGGCTCTTAGCGGGGGGCAAGCCCAGGGCGGCACGCTCTCTTTACCGATGCGCTCTCCTATCGTCGACCGCGCCTGCCGGCGGGCGCCCAGTCACGCGGGATACTCCCCTGCGTACGTCCCGAAGCAGGCGGATATTGACGTTCAGATGGACCGCAGCCACGGCGGGGCACAATTTAGCCTTTCTTTCCAATAAAGTAGCCGCGTCGGCACGCGCCTCGCGGCATTAACCTTGTCGGTAAGCCGGGGGTAACGAAGCCGTGCCACTTGTCGTAGGAGAATGACGCGGGGTTCCGGGGGCGGCGCCGAAGTCGAATTGGACACAGGAATGAAAAAGCTCCTCGCCGGGTGCCTCGTTGCGGGCGCGCTCCTCGCCGCACAATCCGCGGACGCGGCCGACCTTTCGGTCGCTCCGCTCTACAAGGCACCGCCCGCACCGCCTTCGCTACTGACGCCGGCCTACAACTGGACCGGCCTCTATTTCGGCGTGAATGGCGGCGGCGGCTGGGGCCGTTCCTGGTGGAGCGGCAATGCCACCGGCGTGAACGTCTCCGGAGGCCTCATCGGCGGCACGGCCGGCTACAACTGGCAGACCAGCAATGTGGTGCTCGGCGTCGAAGGCGACGTCGACTGGTCGCGCCTGCAAGGCAACACCGTCTCGACGCTATGCCCCAACGGCTGCAGCACCAGCGACACCTGGCTGTCGACCGTACGCGGCCGCGTCGGCTATTCGTTCGACCGCGTCATGCCCTACCTCACCGGCGGTCTCGCCGTGGGTGACATCCGCGCCGCGGTGCCGGGTCTCGCAGGCGGCAGCACCACGAACGCCGGCTGGACCGTCGGCGCCGGCCTCGAAGTGGCGCTTCCCGGCAACTGGTCCGCCAAGGCCGAATACCTGCACGTCGATCTCGGCCGCTTCAACTGCGGCACCGGATGCGGCCCCTTGCCGACCGACAACGTCTCGCTGCACGACAACGTCTTCCGCGCCGGCGTGAACTACCGCTTCGGCTGGGGCAAATAGGTACAAGCTCGCGGTTGTCGCGGCGGCGAGCGCTCCGCGCGGCCGCCGCACGCCCCTCAGTGCATGATCACGTGGCCCGTTTGCGCGAGCTGCTGCAACTGCGCGGCGGTTACGCCGGCAACCGTGATGCTGTCGTGATGCCCGAGCGCGATCACCGCATCGCCATGGGCGTCGGCGGTGATGAGCGACTCCAGCTGCTGCATCGATTGGATATTAGTGAAGTGGTCGAGCTCGATGGTGTCGTGCTGCGGATCGAAGTTAACGATGGTGTCGAGGCCGATGCCGGGATGGAAGACGAAGTTATCGTTACCAAGCCCGCCGATCGAAACCGACACGGTCCGGTTGACATTCATGGCGGGGTTTTGCGCGTCGGTGACGGCGATGCCGTAGGATTGCGTCAACGTCTGGCCTGGCCCGAGGTTGATCTGGTCGTTGCCGAGGTCGAACTCAAACCCAAGCGACGCAGCGCCGTTGCTCTTGGTCAGCGCACCGAGCGTGAAGGTGCCGATATAGTCGGAGCCTTCCGGCGCGAAGGTTGCGGTCAATGAATCGGCGGGACTTGGGGCCGCGAAGGTGATGTCGCCAACCACGTCGGACGTGCCGGGCGCAACCGCGGGGTCTCCGAATGAATCGTTGGTGAAAGCAAAATCGCTCGAGTGCAAGTTGGCAACATTCACGCCGATCAAGGTTATGCTGTCGCCGCCGCCAAGATTGCTGATCAGCGTATCATTGCCGTTGTTGATTGACACCAGCTGGAGCTGGCTGAAGTCGGTAAAGCCAAAATCGCTCAGCTCGATCTTGTCCGCAGCTCCTGATTGATTGGAGAATTCAAACACTACGTCTTGACCGACTCCCGGATTGAAGTCGAATACGTCGTCCGCTGTGGTTCCGACCGTGAGACTCACCCTCTCGGTCGTTGAGCTGCTGTGATCACCGGCAATCGTCACGTCGTAGGCTTGCGTGACCGGGCTTCCGGTTGACGGGGAGAAGAATTGCTGAACCTCGTTGCTGGCAAGTGCAAAGTGCCACGCGACCGAGCCCGTTCCGCTGGTTTCGCTGACTGGATCAAGAGAGAATGTTCCAAGGTAACCGGCTCCGCCGTTGAGAGGAACGAAGCTCGCAGTATTAATCTCGGCGGCGTCCGAATCGGAAAACTGAATTGCACCATTGGCAACCGGGGCCGACGTGACGTTGCCCGATTCCACCTGGAACACATACACGCCCTGAATTCCGGTATTGCCGGTCGTGCTCGGCAGGGCCAGCATCGACGACTGGTCGCCCGATCCGGACAATTCAAAATAGTGACTGGAGTTATCATCTCCGGCCGAATAGCCGGCGCGAGCCGGCGTTCCGCCCAACCCGTCATGGCCGCCGCTCGCGTCACCCGTGGTCCAGTTGACGTTCTCGTACCGAAAGACGATGTCGAAATCACCGTTGCCAAGGCTGATCAGCTGCAGCTGGAACGCATCAAGCAAATTCGTGTGCTCAGCGTAGTATCCGACATCATCCCACGTGACGGTGAGCACGTCGTTGGTGGTGTCGAAACTCTCGTAGACCAGATTTGACCCCGTCGAATTGCCGCCCAGCGTCGCCGTTCCGGGCCCGCCCCGCGTGTCGACGTCGGCCCAGAATGGCGCGATGATCGGGTTGTCCACGCCCGCATTGATTGCGTCTGGAGTGAATTGGCTGCTTGCGGCGGCGAAGGTGATGTTGCCGTTGTTGTTGATGTAGAGGGACGATATTGGTGACCGAAGAAGTTCAGTCCCTGGGATCCGAAAATTGGCGTGATATCGATCGCAGATGACGAACCGTCGTCGTTTCGCTGCAAAACTGCCGTCCCGAACCCGGTGGACTCGCCGAGAGTATTGATCAGATCATGGTCGGCGGTCAGATATGATGCCGCCGTGGGCGTGAGCGCGCTGCTCGGCACCGATCCGGTCGCGCTCGTGCCGGTAATGGCCAGACCGGGTAATGCGTCCACCGTCCCGCCGAGTGCGGTGACGTGCTCGACCGAGTGGGTCACCGGATCGGTGAAACTCGCCAGCACGTCGAGCGTCTTACCCACATCGGCGGCGGTCGGGGTGTAAGCGTTGCTGCTCCCGTCCTGAACGTCCTGACCGCCGACCAGCCATGTATAAGTGACGTTGCTGAGATCGTTGGCGCTCGGGGTCACCGTGACCGAATGGTCTTCTTCGGCATTGCCGTTGCGTCAAGACCGTCGAGGGTTACGTGCGTCGGGCTCAACACCACCTCGGTGCCGCCCGAGGAATCCCTGGCCAGCGCGAAATTGTCCTGGGTATAGGAACCCGCAAGCGAAAGCAGCTGGGTTTGCGTCCCGTTGCTGATGATCAGCGTATGAGTGGCGCTGTTCCAGACGTCGGTCTCGGTGCAGGAATAGTTGAGCGCGGTCAGGTCGATGGTGTCGCCCTTGCCGAATCCGCTGATCGTTCCGGTGTAGGAGCTGGTCAATGCGTCGCCGTCGTAGATCACCGACTGGTCGAGTTGCAGCGTGCCGGGTCCTGCAAACGTCACGTCTTGATTGAAGACGTCGGCGAAATGGGCGAGGCCGCCGCCGGTGATGATCACATTTCCGGTGCCGTCGATGGTCGTGTTGCTGTTCGCGAAGATCGTGCCGCCGTCGGCTTCGAGCGTCGCGTTGTTGTGAATGGCGCCGAGCAGATCGAGATTGGCGCCGGCGCCCACCTGCACGAAGGTGCCGTTCAACGCCACGTCGCTAAGCGTCAGCGTCACGCAGTTGTCGACGATCACCGTGCCGTTGTTGATCGTCGCATTGTCATCGATGGTGGTGTCGCCGGTGACGGCGACGGTGCCCGGGGCAACGAGGTAGATGTTGGCGTTGCCGTCATTCGCGGTCGGTATCACCAGATTGTCGGCGAGGCTGCCGAAGGCGATGGCCGAGCCGTTGGCGCTGACCGCCGAGGCGAGATCGCTTTCGGCATTGGCGGGGAATTGATCGCCGAGGCCCGACACGAGCTGGGTCGTCTGCGTCTGTGTGTCGTAGCTGTAGGTCTGCGCGATGCCGTTGGCGCCGGGCAGGTCAGACTCGTCGCTGGCGAAGGTGACCAGCGTCCCGTCGGCGCTGATTTCCGGCCGGATGCTGCCAACGGCCGACGGACTATCGGCGTGGGTGATCGCGGTGATCGTGCCGGTCTGCGTGTCGTACAGGAAAATATTGGATACGTC
>Ga0210384_10008037_pt1 | contig 11047 bp, 6 predicted proteins | sample IncBWH2MmetaG_FD_160574 | JGI IMG/M metagenome (GOLD analysis project Ga0210384, IMG submission 160574) | Forest soil microbial communities from Barre Woods Harvard Forest LTER site, Petersham, Massachusetts, United States - Inc-BW-H-2-M | ecosystem: Environmental > Terrestrial > Soil >...
TGATCTCGGAAGCGCTGCTGCGGCTCGGGGCGACGCGCGAGGTGCGGGACTTCGCCGGCTGGTACGCCGGCTACCAGGAGGCCGACGGCAAGGTGCCGTGCTGCGTCGATGCCCGTGGCGCCGATCCGGTGCCGGAGAACGACAGCCCCGGCGAGCTGCTGTACCTGTTCGCCAGCTACTACCGGTTCAGCGGCGACCGCGCCTTCCTGGAGGCCAGGTGGCAGCACGTGGAGGGCGCCGTCGGCTACATCGATGCGCTCCGGCAGCAGCGCCGGACGGCGGCCTGGCGCCAGCCCGAGAAGCTTGCCTGCTTCGGTCTCCTGCCCGAGTCGATCAGCCACGAGGGCTACTCGGCGCATCCGGTCCATTCCTACTGGGACGACTTCTTTGCGCTGCGCGGGCTCGGCGATGCCGCCGGCCTGGCCCGCGCCCTCGGCAAGGACGGCCTCGCCGCGCGCTGGTCGGCGATGCGCGACGAGCTGCGCGCGGACCTCCTGGCCTCCCTGCGGCGCACCATCTCCGGCCGCGGCCTCGACTACATCCCTGGCTCGGTCGAGCTCGCCGACTTCGACCCCACCTCGACCGCGATCGCGCTGGCGCCGGGCGGCGAGCTGGCCGACCTGCCGGCGGCCGAGCTGCGCCGCACCTTCGAGCGCTACGGCCAGGAGCTGGCGCGGCGGCGCCACGGCGGCGACTGGACCTCCTACACCCCCTACGAGCTGCGCAACGCCGGCGCGTTCGTGCGGCTGGGCTGGCGCGAGAGCGCCCAGCAGCTCCTCGCCGGCATGATGGCCGACCGCCGTCCGCCGGGCTGGAACCAGTGGCCGGAGGTGGTCTGGCGCGATCCGCGCTACCCGGGGTTCCTCGGCGACCTGCCCCACGCCTGGGTCGCCGCCGAGTACATCCGCGCCTTCCTCGACCTGCTGGCCTACGAGCGCGAGTCCGACCAGGCCCTGGTCCTCGCGGCCGGCGTGCCGGCGGCCTGGGCGAAGGGCGCCGGCATCGCCGTCCGGGGGCTGCGCACCCCCTACGGCACTCTCGACTACTCCCTCGTCGAGAGCGGTTCGCGGGTCCGCCTGCGCATCGGCGGCAGCCTCCGCCTGCCGCCCGGCGGCCTCGCCGTGCAATGGCCCTACTCGGGGGAAGCCACCGTCAACGGCCGGCCGGCCGCGCGCCGGGACGCCGGCGGCACCGCCCCGGGCGAGCTGATCGTGCGCGAGCTCCCGGCGGACGTGCGCCTGGCCCGGCCGCGCGGGTGAAGGGCTGGGGCGGCGCGCCGCAGGTGCGGGTGGCGGCGCAGTGACGGACGGACCCCCTGCCGTCTCTTCGCCTGACAGAGCCTGAACCTCCGGGGTTCGTCGTATCCTTGCTCCAGGTAAGGAGACTCCTGCAATGCCCACCTCGACGATCACCAGCAAGGGACAAATCACGATACCCAAGGAGGTTCGATCTCACCTTGGCGTCGCTCCCGGAGACCGTCTCGACTTTGCGATCGGCCAAGACGGCTCCGTGCGCATAACCTTGCTCTCGCGGCCGGTGCGGGAACTCTTCGGCCTGCTCGGCAATCCCGGCCGAGGACCGGCGTCCCTGGAAGCGATCGCTGATTCCATCCAGGGCGTCGTAGCCAAGGAGGACAGGCGGATCCGGAGACAAAGGTGAGAGGCCTCGACACCAATGTACTTCTCCGCGTGCTGACCGGCGACGACCCCACACAATCTCCCAGGGCGAGCAGCCGGCACCTTCCAAGGTCAAGTGAAGAGAGCGCTAGGCTTACACTGGCTAACGCCAGCACGTTGCACCGGGCCGGTCCTTCATGTGGACCCAGAACCTCTTGGACGGATCGCCAACGCTGCCATAGGTATCGGACCATTGCCAGCCGTCGTGGAACTCCGCAACTCGCCAAGCTGCACCGAACTCTTTGGCGCACAATGCAGTCGCACCAGCGAGCGTCTTCGGCGGCACCGTAGCCCTTGTCGTCCCAACCACACCGCCTGACCAGAGGTGCCGGCTCACGCCCGCGGGAACTGGCAGTGGAAATCCCGCTCCGGCCCTCTTGATGCAGAGCAGCGGCAGCGCTTCCGTGCACGCGGTGTCGCCGTTGTGGGAATCGCATTCAAGCCCACAGCCGACGAGAATCGTTCCGGTGGCTGGATTCTTCGAGATCTGCCGCCAGGTCAAACCCTTTTCGGACGCAGAGGCTGAAGCGGAGCACTTCTTGTAGTTACAAGAGACCTCGCCAAAGCATCCCTGTCCCATGTCACCGCCAATGCTTGCGTATTTGTTATACCGTGCGTCACACTTGCACTGGTGGCTTTCCGTACCGCCGCAAGCGCTCACATAGGTAAGCCAGGTGCCGGACGATAACCTCCGATCTAGGGGCAGGGACTGTCCGATCTTGAGGCACTTGAGTAACTCGCTGGCGGGTTTGCGAACGGTCCACACCAGTACGTTGTTGGGTCCGTCCTCGACCGTCAGTATTGACCTCTCGAGGTCAACGGCCAGCACGGTAGCGCTCGGCAACGAGGCCGTAGCGTCTATGGACGAGGCTGGAGCGCACACCGGCGGGGCTGTGGCTTTCACCGGCGGGGCCGTGGGACCTTGCCGCCTTGCTTCGGGCTTGCTTGCGCTCATGGCACCGGCAACCGGGGGAACCTTGATGGTCACGGGTTCGATGATCATCCCATGCATGGACACGAACTCGAGATCGAGATTTTCGTAGACAGGTTCCCTACCCAAGAGCCCACCGAAGCTCTCGACCAGCACTCTTCCGCCGGAGATCGTCAGCACTTGGAAGTTGAATAACAGCGCGAGGCCTCTTTCGCTCTGCTTCTGGAGACTGTAGGTCTTGCCCGGCGACAATCTGGGAAGAGAGCTTAGATCTTTACGGTAATCGATCTCCTGCTGACCCTGACGCAGGAAGGGATGCCCCTCCATCAACCCTTTCATGACCGCGACGATCTGGTACTTGCCGAGTCTTGATGGCCTCCATGGCACGCTGGTAAAGTCTCGGCCGGGCGGCCGCCGGTTGTCGCCGGTGCCCGCGGCTTTGAAGATGAGCTGGCCCTTCACATCGGTGCGGTCGGTGGCGTAGTAGTAGCAATACAGGTCGACGTTGCTGACCTGAATCGCTGGTTGGTCGAGTGATGCGGTGAAGACGAAGTTGAGGCCCGCGTCAGGGAAATACTGCAAACGAGCCTCGAGGATCAGTTGATCCTCAACGTCCAAGCTGTAAGAGACGTCATAGCTGCCCTTGGGAAGGCGGTTATTGCCGTTGATCAACACCTTCCATTCGCCGGTTTCGGGCTTGGTGACTAGCAGGTACTTCGTCCCCACCAGCGGTTCCTTGTGATAGGTGACCTCCGGCGCACCGGGGGTGCTCCGCTGCTTGATGATCCTGCCGGTCGGGCTGACGAGCTCAAGCACCGGCTCCGGATCCTGGCCGAAGTAGAGCATGAAGGCGACACTGCGGACGTGCCCGTCGACCCAGAGGTGCAGGGGAAGCTCCCCGTTGGGGGGCGGGCCCGGCCAGGAGGCGCGCAGCCCGGTCGCCGTGCCGGCGAGGGTCGCCGACAGCAGGCAAGCCAACGCCAAGGACAGCTGAGCGCGAAAAGCGGGAGTACCTTGGCTCCTTCCTATTTCCAGCATGTCGCAGGCTGATCATTGATGTCGACCCAGAACCGCCCATGCGAATCGCCAACGCTGCCGGAAGCCTGAAAGTGCCAGCCCCAGCCATCGTGGAATTCCGCAACACGCCAGCCTTCACCGAACTTCTCGACGCATAGGGCATTTGCAGCCGCCCGATCCGTGGGCGGCACCGTCGCCTCTGTTATCCCAACAATACCTCCTGACCATTGGTGGTATCTGTTGGTATTGTCAACGCCCGCAGGAAGTGGAAGTGGAAATCCTGCTCCTTGCTTCTTGATGCAGAGAATGGGCAGCCGTTCTGTGCACGCGGTGTCGCCGTTGTAGGCGTCGCATGGAGGATGATTGCCATTACCACAGCCGACGTCGATCGTCCCAGCCGTCGGATTCGTCCAGTCCAGCTGCCAGGTCATCCCTCTCTTGCCAGTGGCGCTGCTCGCGGTCGGCGGCGGCGTCTTCTGCTTGAAGTCCTTGTCAGTAAGGCTGATGACCGCCTTGCCCTGGGGCTTCGCGTCGTCCGGCGCAGGCGTCGGCGCCTCGGCTTCCTTTCTTGCCTGCTCGGTCGCCTGCTTGCTGGCTTCGAAGTCCACCTGGTCGGCGCGCATCGAGGAGAGGGTGCCGTTGGGCAAGGTGAAGACCGCCAGCTTGCCCTTGAGCTGCCAGGTCCCCAGGATCTCGAAGCGCTCGCCCTGCCGGGTGATGATCCAGTCGGCGTAGAGCGCCGCGGGGACCGTGGCGGCGATGGCAACGCCGGCGAAGACCGCTCCCAGCACCCAAGCTCGCGTCTTGATGGTCGGCCTCCTGCAAGAGGCTATCTCTGGTGAGATTACACTAGTGAGTGTCTGCGATTCAAATGTAAGCATGTCGATATGTGGATATTATGATGAAGTGCGAACGGGCCGCCGATCCGACCTTTTGCTACTCCCCAGCGGACCCCCATCCGGGCCTGGTTCAAGGCAGGGATGTCGAGCCCGATCTCCGAGACTTCATCTGGTGGCCTTACGAGGTGCTGCGCCGCGTGCAGTGCCACGGCTGCGAGCGGCCCGCGGGGTGCGCCGGCACAGTTGGCAGGTATGTGTCAGAAGCAAGGTCAGGTCAGTGCCGTGCACTGTCAATGGCTTCCCTTGGTCGGTGCCCCGAATTCCGTCGCGTCAGGGTCTCGCCAGCACCTCGCTCCTGGCGTTGATCAGCACGCGGCGAGGTTTCTTGGGCGGCTTGAGGAGGAGGTCGACGGCGGCGCTGGTCGCGCCGACCATCGGCACCACGCCGACGCGGACGTATTGCTCCTTGTCCAGCTCGAGGTAGATGGGCACGAGGGCACGAAAGTCGGACGACACGCCCTCCTGGGCGATCTTGCCCTTGACCCGCACCTGAGCGCCGGCCGCCGCGTCGAGCTTGAGGTCGACGGCGTAGCGGGGGGCCTCGGTGCCATAAACCCACTGCCGGAAGAACCAATCCATCTTGCCGTCGCCGGTGGCGTTCATGGCCGGCACCAGGTGCCGCTCGACCACTCTCTGGAAGTCGGCGGTCGTGGCGCTCTTGCCCGCAAAGCTGCTCGCGTAGTCCTTCATCATGGAGATGAAACGAGCGTCCGGGACGGGTGACGCGAAGTCCCACATCATCATCCGCAGCATGTGCAGCACATAGGCGCCCTTGGAGTAGATCAGCGCCTGGTACGCGTAAGGGCTCTTCCGGGTGGCCAGGCGCTCGCCCTGGATGATCGGCCCGGCATCGATACTGGCGATCTGGCTGCCGGGCACGTTGGTCGCGAAGAGCTCCCTCCGCGCTTCGCTCCAGTGCTTCTCGTAGGCACCCCAGCCCTGTGTGTGCTGCAGCGCCAGCGCCGCCGAGAACTCGGCGAAGCCCTCCTCGAGCCAGGTGTCGCGATAGGACGCGATGCCGACCAGGTGCCCCCACCACTGGTGGGCGAACTCGTGAAAGCCGACGGTGTCGACGAACTCCTTGGTGCCGAGCAGGCCCAGGTTCATGCGGTCGGTGCCGGTGAGGAAGGCCAGGTAGGGCAAGAAGATCAGCGACGGCCAGGACTGGCCGAAGGCCAACTGCGGCTGCTGGGTGATCGCCACGTGCGGGTCGGCCAGCGGGCCGAAGTAGGTGGTGAACACCCGGGCCGCGTTGATCGCGTCGGCCATCGTGTCCTGGGCCAGGCGGCCGGTGTTGACGCCGCCCGATAAGCTGCGCTCGTTGGTGTAGACCGCCAGCTCGATGCCGCTCACCTCCTCGCGCTGCGCGAGCTTCTTGAACTTGCCGTAATTGAATCCAGCAACCTGGACCGCGGTGTCGGTCCGCCAGATCGAGGTGCTGGCGCGGCCTTCGGCCCGCAGCTGCACCTGCTTGCCGATCGAGATGACCTCGTTGCCCTCGGGCACGTGGTAGACGAGCTCGAAGGTGGCCGGATCGGAGAACACGCCGAGGTTGGCGTACCAGCTCGCGCGGGCCGCGACCACGAAGTTCTTGCCGCCGACATCGGTGAGCACGGAGTCGCCCTGGTAACTGATCCGCAGCAGCACGACCGACTTGGCGGCGAGAGGCTCGGGGAAGACGACCGCCGCGTCGCTGTCGTCCTTGGCCGCCTCCTGGACGAAGGCGGCCGGCTTCCAGGCGGGCTTGCGCTCGGGGGCAGCCGCCGGCGCGGTGACGGTGGGAGAGGCGGCGGGCGCGGCGGGCGCGGGGAGAGCCTCGGCCACCGCGTAGGAGGCCGTGCTGATCCGCAGCCGCTCGAGCAGATGGATGGGCAGCACTCTGAGGCCGGGCGACAGCACCTGGAACCGGATGGTGGTGACGCCCGCGATGTCGGTATCGCGCTGGATGGTCGTCTCGACGCTGTAGTGAAGCGCGTGGGCGAGGCGCTTGGCGGGGCTGAAGTGCCCGGTCTCCACTTCGGCCCTGCGGTCGCACAGGTACCAGGCGCCGCCGCGGTCGGGATCCGGGACGTAGAGCATGGTGTCTTCCGCACCGGCCCGCGTGATCGCGCCCAGGGCTTCGGCGCCGTTCGGGTCCACCACCGCCAGCGCCGGCAGCAGCTTCCTGCCCTCGAGCAGCGCCATGAAAACGCCGCTGGTGAGCCCTGGGCTGTTGAGCAGGTCCGCGAGCAGCCGCAAGTGCAAGTTCATCTGGAAATCGGTGCGCTGCCGCTTGAACCACCGCTCGTAGACCTGTTTCGCCTTCGGGTCCGGCGCCCGGGTCTCGCTCGGCGCCGCCGCGATGATCTCCTGCGCCGTGTCGTCGGCAAAGAGGAGCACCAGTTCGTCGAAGCGATCGTCAAGCGCCTCGAAGCCCTTGCCGGCGCCAGAGGAGAGTGCAAGCTGGCGTCGCTCGGCCGGCGTCGCCGGAGTCAGGCGGAAGCGCCCCTGGCCAAGGAAAACCGCACCGATCGTGCGTCCTGCCACCGGGGCCAGGAAGTGGAACGTCCCTGCCTCGAACTCGAAGTGGAAGACGTCGCGATCCAACACCAGTCCCTTGACCGGCGCGACACGCCCGTCCGGCCGAGTGGATCGCAAGGCAACATAGGTGGCGTCGGCGGTGCCGGCCGCGACCGGCACGGCCTGGACGGCGCCGGCGCAAGTCAAGCCAAGGGCAAGCACGGCACCGGCAAGGAGAGGAACGCCGGCCGCGAGTTTCACGGTCATTTTGAGTAGCCTCGTATCGGCTCCGTTTGTTCACCCCTGCACCTATTGTGCATCAGAGTGGTCCTATTCCCATGTTCCCTGCTTCGGAGCGCCTAAGGCGGCTCAAGGTCACGTGCTTCAGGTCCAGCGCCATGCCCAATCGCTGGACTTCTACATTAGCGCGTGGTAGAGTGTGAAGGTGCGCAATTGCGCGCGCCGCAAAGAGGGCCCTGACGGCCATAACAGCCGAGAAACTCTCTAGGCGCGCGAAACGGAGATTGCTATGAGATTCTGTATATTGGTTTCACACGGAGTGCTGATGCTGGCGTTGGCCGCCGCCTCTGGCCGGACCTCTGTGGCGCAGGTTGTCCGGGCAAATCCGCAGGTCAATACGCCCAAAATTACGCAGTTGGTGCAAGTGGATGACAATGAAAACAGCTCCCCTACGCCATGGTGGATGGTCACCGGGCAGACTTTCACTGAAGTAAACGACGCAATCAAAACGCTGAATGCGCGTATCGTTGCCATTAACGTCGACAACTTCTCTCCCTATCCCTTCACCGTTACATACGTACAGAATACTGGTATGTATGCCAAACAGTGGTGGTGGTACGCTGGGATCGATGCACAGACTCTCCAGAGGAACCTCTCAACCAACAACGCGCGCCTGGTCTCCCTGAAGGCCTACGATATCGGCGGCGGTAACCTCCGTTTTGCGGTGGCGATGATATCTAACACTGGCGCTAATGCCAAAACTTCGTGGTACTATTTTGGGAAATCGGCGGCGGATGTCGGAAAGCTAACGCAAACAAATAATGCGCGGCTGACGTCTCTTCAGTCGTATATCTCGAACGGTCAGACTCTCTATGCGTTCATCATGATCGCCAACACGGGGTCTGATGCAAAGGGCTGGTGGTGGTATCCCAACGTAAGCCCTCAGATGATTGGTACTGCCATCTCCTCGAACAAGGCTCGACTTCTTGACTTAACTTTCGCTGGCAACGGAAACTTCAACGCGGTGATGGAATCTTGCTCCAGCGGCTGCCCCGCATGGTGGTGGTACTACGATCAGGACCCTAATCAAGTTCTGTCACAAGCGCAAAAGAATGGCGCCAGAGTGCAGACTGCCGACACCTACCAAGGTTGCAGTGGCTATAACCGATGTTTAGCCACTGTAATGATAGGTGATTCGGCTAAACCAGTGCAAGTGCCCGGACCTGTCATGTTGAGGGGATTCGTCGATCTTCATACACACCCGCTGTCGACCTTAGGATTCGGCGGAAAACTGATATACGGCGGAGTTGACGTCGGTGCTCTTCTTCCGGCCGATCCAGACTGCCATCACAGTGTTCGCGCGACGTCCATGCAGCAGGCGCTGGGTCACGACAATTCAACCCACGGAGGCTGGGACCTGTTACATAATCGATGCGGCGATTCCATCCGCGCCGCGGTCATTCACCAAGTGCAAACAGGCAACAACGCCGCAAATGAGCCCGACGACGCGAGCGGAGCCCCAGACTTTCCCGACTGGCCGGTTTGGAACGACATCACCCACCAGAAAATGTGGGTGGACTGGATTCGGCGCACCTATAACGGCGGTTTGCGGGTCATGGTGGCGCTCGCTGTAAATAACAAGACGCTCGGCGATATGACCGCCGGTCCCGGCGATTTTGCCACAGACGACCTCTCGTCTGCTGACCGCGAGATCGCTGAGACAGTAAGTTTCGTCAACCGCCATTCGGACTTCATGGAAGTCGCTTACAATTCTGCAGACGTTCAACGTATCGTTAATGCGGATAAACTGGCAGTCGTGCTCGGCGTCGAGATTGACAACATCGGCAACTTGAACACACTTGGTAGGCCGCCCGAGCCAAACGAAATCAGCGCAGCTATCGGCCATCTCTTCGACGGAGGCGTGCGCTACGTCTTTCCCATCCATCTCCTTGACAACCAGTTCGGTGGAACAGCTGCGTACCAACACTTAATGAATTTCTCGAATCGCCGGGAGACTGGGCACTGGTGGAACCTTGTTTGCGCCAAAGACTCATCGATTGGGTATCAATTCGACCCTCATGCCTTCAGCGGCCTCTTGGCTAACGCGGGTGCAGTGGCCAAACTCGGCCCAGGCGTGGACAAAGAATTCAACACTTTGCCCACCTATCCAAAGTGCGGCCAAGTGAACAGCCTGGGGCTTACGGCCCAAGGAGTTGCGGCGATCAAGGAAATGATGAAACGTGGTATGCTCATAGACATCGACCACATGTCGCAGAACGCGGCCAATGATGCAATTGCCCTCGCCCAATCCGTGCCAAGAGGAGGCTACCCCCTCAACAGCGGTCACAATGCAGTACGTGACCCCAAGGGCACGTCGAACAACGAAAGAACCCTTACCTCCCAACAGTATGCGGCTATTGGTCGTATGCACGGAATGGCCGGTGTGTTGTTCAGCGCAGACTTCGATGCTTACACGTGGATACAGAAATACCTTACGGTAATCCAATCGATGGGAGCCCCGTCGGGTAGCCCCGAGGGAGACACAGCGGCGGCCGCCTTTGGGACAGACACGGACGGTCTTGCCCTGGGTATGCCGCCGCGATCAGGCTCTTCTGTACAATATTCAACCGCTTTCCCTATGAGCAGTCTGGGTACGAAGTCATGGAATTACAACCGCGACGGCGTTGCTCACTACGGAATGCTGGTTGATTTCTTGGCGGATGCCAGAACGGCTCCGGCCGGGGCCGATCTGATCGACAACAATCTGATGAATGGCGCCCAGTATTTCTTCGACACTTGGCACAGGGCCGAACTACAGAGCACTAATGTGAAGTAGGAGCGGAATTGTGCATAGCGTCAAAGAGGGCCAGGCGGGCATCCCGGGCTCGCCTCCCTGCGCGGCCTGGCGATGCTCCGAGCAGCCCCTGCCGATCGAAGAGATGGTGGAAGTAGCTCGCCGGCCCTTACTGCAGAACGTCTGCAGGCGCAGATCGTGAACGCGAATGCGCTGCGGCACGCTTACCGCGGCGATGGCGGCTGGCGAGGGTACGCCGCGCCGGCTAGCTCGACAGCCAGCTAAGGGCAAGATCGGCAAAACGATCCGACGGGGCGGTGCGGCGGCGCGCCGGGCTCATGCGGCCGGAAGCCCGGCATTAGAAAAAATTGTCGCCTCGAGCGGGAGAACTGACGCAAAGTCTCGGGAAGGCGCCGCTCGCCGCGCCGGGTCGGCGGCCGGGGCTGCAATGCTGCCGTCCGCCGTCTCCCGCCGGCCGGCGAACGACACGTTCTAATTGGACAGGTCGTCCATTTCAGTGGCGAACGGAGAGGCTGAGGACCATGCATCAGCGGATGCGGAACGAGTGCCTCGAGGCCGGCGCGCTCGCTCTCTCGGCGGCGCTCTTCGTGTTGCTCGGGCTTGGCGCTGTCACCTGCATGATTCCCTCCCGGCGCGCTGCGCGGCTGGATCCCGCGACGCAGCTCGAGACCTGAATCCCGCGTGGCGATGTCTGAAGACCGGGGAGGATGGCCGGAGAAGCCAGCGGCCGCCGAGGTGCTCGAGGCGGTGCGGCGGGCGGCAGCCTCGGCGCTGGATCTCGATCCTTCGCGGCTGCCGGACGAGGGCTCGCTGGTTGCCCTCGGCCTCGATTCGCTGTCGGCGGCCGAGCTGGCCGGCGCCATCGAGTCGGCACTGGGGGTGGAGGTGCCGATGGTCAGCCTGCTGCAGGGGCCGAGCCTGGCGGAGCTCGCCGAGCAGGTCACTGACCTCCTGTCGGCGGTGCCGGCAG
>Ga0210384_10008039_pt1 | contig 11047 bp, 8 predicted proteins | sample IncBWH2MmetaG_FD_160574 | JGI IMG/M metagenome (GOLD analysis project Ga0210384, IMG submission 160574) | Forest soil microbial communities from Barre Woods Harvard Forest LTER site, Petersham, Massachusetts, United States - Inc-BW-H-2-M | ecosystem: Environmental > Terrestrial > Soil >...
CCTAGTTGTCGTGAGCGTTTGTGCTCTGATGCTACTGCTTCTTCCCCTGGCGGCTTCAGCGCAAACAGTTCCCAATTGGCAGCCCAACACCTCTTATGCTGTGGGCTCGCTGGTGATGTTTAACGGCGTGGAATACAAATGTATTCAGGCTCACACTTCCCTGGTCGGCTGGGAGCCGCCCAATGTTCCGGCGCTCTGGCAACCGGTAAGCGGAAATCCGGGACCGACGCCAACACCAACTCCTACTCCGACACCTAAGCCAACACCGACGCCCACACCCAAGCCAACTCCGACGCCTACGCCGCCTCCAACCGGAGTTCCCAATTGGCAACCGAATACGTCGTATGCAGTTGGTGCGCTGGTGATGTTTAATGGTGTGGAATACAAATGTATTCAAGCGCATACCTCGCTCGTCGGCTGGGAGCCGCCCAATGTTCCCGCGCTGTGGCAGCCGGTGAGCGGAACTCCGGGTCCAACACCAACGCCCACCCCGACGCCCAAACCAACTCCTACGCCGACACCAGTGCCGCCGCCTCCGACCGGACAACGCCTGTTTGCGCCCTATGTTGATATGAGCCTCTCCAATAACAACATCGCGCAGATATCGCAGGCGTCCGGGATCAAGGTCTTTACGCTGGCGTTCATCATTGATAACGGCGGATGCGGGGCCGGCTGGGCCGGCTTGGGCGTGATCTTGCCCAACGACAGCTTCCCCGATGGCACGACCATGCTGTCAAGAATCAACGCACTGCGCAGTGCCGGCGGTGACGTTATTGTCTCCTTCGGCGGCGCCAATGGCATTGAGCTGGGACAGGCCTGCGGCAGTGCAGCCGCAGTGCAGGCGCAGTATCAAGCCGTCATCAACAAATACAACGTCAAGATGCTGGACTTCGACATTGAAGGCGCTCCCATCGCCGATACCGCGGCCGTGGATCGTCGCAATGCCGCATTAGCAGGATTGCAGGCAGCCAATCCTGGTCTCATCATCTCGTATACGTTGCCGGTGCTGCCCAGCGGTCTGACGCAAGATGGCGTCAACCTGCTGGCCAATGCCAAGTCGCATGGTGTGAAGGTAAGCGTAGTAAATATCATGGCGATGGATTATGGCAGCATCGCCAACCCCAACACCATGGGACAAAACGCGATTGCTGCGGCCAACAGCACGCTCGGCCAGATACAATCGGTCGGTCTATCCACTATGTTGGGGATCACTCCCATGATCGGTCGCAACGACGTCTCGCCCGAGGTCTTTACTGAGAACGACGCGCAAACGGTGCTGAACTTTGCCAAACCGAACGGCAACATCAGCCGCCTGGCGTTCTGGTCGGTGGCGCGAGATAACGGAGGCTGCTCCGGCGTGGTGTCACCAAGCTGCAGCGGCATCTCGCAAAACACCTGGGACTTCTCGCATATCTTCGAGCCGTTTTAGGCGGTTGCAAGATAAGTTAGGTGAAAAGGCGGTGGAGCGACCATCGCCTTTTTTTATTGGTGAGGTCAGTTACTCAAGCACGCGCGCTATCTGGAGCCTGTGGGGACTGAGGACTGCTTTTCCTACAGTTTCGGCCACGTCAGCCGCAAACCAATTCTCCCGGTGATGGGCGCCGCAACCAAAGGAGTTGGGGTCCTTCCAATCAGGTATTGCCGGTTGAGAACGTTCTCGACGGCGAGGAACATCTGCAATCCATGAGTCAAGGGCGCGGAAGCATAGGAATCGAATGTGAAATAGCCACCCAGCGGCAACAGGTTCTGGTCATCTTCAAACTGGCGGCTGCTTGCGCGTGCCTGAACTGAGGCCATCCAGCCGCGGGCAAAGGCGTAACGAATGTCGGTTGTTGCCTGATGGTGAGCATACTGCGGAACGTCGAGGCCTTCCAAAAGCCGGTTTGCCGGGAAGGACAAGACCTTGGAGTTGGCAAACTGATATCCCGAATCGATTGTAAGCCGGCTGGTGAGTTGAATCTGGTTTTGCAGTTCGACTCCGGTAGCGCCAATCGAACCGAGGTTGGTGCGCTGGCGGGTAATGAGTTTAGGAGTCGTACTTAGAGTTATGTTCGCCACCGGCTCGGAAATGTGGTTCCAGAAAAATCCTCCATGCAGGTAAAGACGGCGATTCAAGCCACTAACGCTCAATCCTGCTTCCGCTCCGGACAGTCGTTCCGATTGCAGACCAGCGTTGGCAAGGGTGAGGATATTTCCCAGGCGAAAGGCCCGGTACAGCTCGTTGAGCGTGGGTTGGCGGAATGATCTGTAGGCAGAAGCCGAAGCGCTTACGTTGTCTGTGAAGCGATGATTGAACGCCAGTCGCGGACTGAATGCAGCTTCGCTTTTTCTTGGGAAAACATTCGATGCCGTCGTTACCAATTTGGGAAGAGAAACTGCCAGGCTCGAGCCATCAAGGTTCCACCATTCATCCAGACGACCGCCTACGGTCAGGGTGTCGCGGGCCGTGAGTTGAATCATGTCTTGCAGGTAGACGGAAAAATCCCGTTCTTCGCCGCCCGCGCGGGTCAACGAACTGGGTACACGGTTGGTGAGTGCTGTGTCATGGGTCGCGCCGCTGACCAGGCTGCCCTCCACTCCCGCGACCATCACGTTGCGCTTGCCTAGCGCCGCCGACCACTGCTCGCTAATCCCAAAAGCATGGGAAGGGACATGTTGCGTGCTCGCCGGCGTCTCGCTATTGCGGTCATTGGCCACCGAGGAGAACGTCTGGTTGTAATCTTCATTCAGGCCATAAGCACGTGTGATGAAAGTGCCAAAGCCTGTGGTTGGAATATCCGCCCCAAGATCGAGTTCGTAAAGCCGGTTGTTGTTGATTTGAAATGGGGTGCCGTTATGCCGCGACTCCAGCAGAGTTGCTCCGCGAACAAACCCTCTCGATCCCCGCGGGTCCCCATATTGAAGCGTGAGTGAACCGCTGTCGTGCTCTGAATTTATGTTGTGATCAATCCTGCCGCGCTGGCTTTGTTCTACCTGGTTGTATCCACCGGTGCTGTAAGTCTCGGCGCTCAAATTCCCGGCCCACGGTCCGCGCCGCAGCGTGCCAGAAAGGGAAGCCAGCGGCGTATTTTCTGTGCCATACGATGTTTCAAGTGTCACGCGCGAAAGATCTAAAGGCTGGGTGAAGAGAGCAACCGTGCCGGCCAGGGCGTCGGAGCCGTACAGTTCTGACGAACCGCCTTTGAGCACCTCGATGCGGTTTACGTTGGCGATGGGCACCCGGTCCCAGAAAATCCATCCGCCAAAGGGATCGTTGAGTGGGATGCCATCCACCAGCACCAGCGCCCGGCTCGATCCGCTGGCGTTGGTCCCGCGCAGGGAGACACCCTGCGCTGTCGGATTCAAGTAAATACTGCTGGAGCGGCGGAACAAAGTGAATCCCGGTACCTGCCGCAAAACTTCATCTATGGCGGAAGCGGCCGACGTCCTGATTTCATTTTGGGAAAGTATCGCAACGCTCTCCGCCGTCTCTGCTGTGGGCACTGCGCTGCGGTTCGCCACAACGTTCACCTGCTCCGCAACTCCCGCGGGCTGCAGCGTGAGGGCGTTGCTGCCGCGGTTGGTGAAGGGGAGCTGCAGAGTTGTAAACCCCGGCGCGGTCACCTCGATAGTGTCAGCCTGTAAATCCGTGCTGATGGCAAAAGTGCCGTTAGAAGACGTAGTGGCTTCGCCGACGGTTTTTCCACCCGCGATCAGCTTCACGTGGGCATTGGCAACGACGGCACCGGACAGATCCACCACCGTTCCGCTCATGCGATAGCTCTCTTGCGCGACGCAGAAGCTCGCAAAAACGATGGTTATATAGATAATGGAAAGGCACTGGCCTACGGCGCTGGGCCGAAGCCTCCCCACTCTGAAATCTCTGTTATCTCGCATTGCTCCTCATCGTGGTGCGGATTGTTGATTTTATACGTTCGTTACCTGAGAGGGAACCGGGAAACATTCCGATTTGACGCCTGCTCGGTACCACTTTAATCTGAGAGGCTGATGCGATTCACTCCGACAGGGTTGCGGCGATTGCGGGGTTAGGAACAGGCATGCCAGACGAAGGCTTTGCGGGATTGCGGGTGCTCACGCTGGAGAGCCGGCGCGCGCAGGAGATGGCCAAGCTCATCGCCAACTCGGGCGGAGAGCCCGTGGTTGCTCCTTCCATGCGCGAGGTCCCGCTCGACTCCAACACCCAGGCGCTGCAATTTGCCGGCGAGCTCATTGGTGGCCATCTCGATATCGTCATCTTTCTGACGGGCGTGGGAACGCGCGCGCTTACGCGTGTGGTTGAGACCCTACATCCCAGGGAAAAATTCATAGCTGCGCTGAGTCGCGTCGCCGTGGTTGCTCGCGGACCGAAGCCGGTGGCAGCGCTGCGTGAGATGGGCGTGCCCATTACATTAATGATTCCTGAGCCGAACACGTGGCGCGAAGTGTTGCACGAACTGGACCAGGCAAAGTTGTTGCAGACACGCGGCCGCCGGGTCGCAGTGCAGGAGTACGGCGTTCCTAATCCGGAACTCATAACCGGCTTAACTGAACGCGGAGCAACCGTGACCTCGGTGCCGGTTTATGAGTGGATGCCCCCGGAAGATACAGGCCCGCTGCGTGCGGCGATCGCAGCTCTGGGCCGCAATGAGATTGATGTTGCATTGTTCACCAGCTCCGCCCAGTTGCGGCACCTGTTGCAAGTGGCCGATGAGATGGGAGCCAAAGACACCGTGTTGCGCGCACTGTCGAAAGTGCTCGTGGTTTCCATTGGACCCATCACAACCGAAGAGCTGCAGAAGAACGGTATAGCGGTTGACCTTGAACCCTCCCATCCCAAAATGGGATTCCTGGTCAAAGAAGCCGCAGAAAAAAGCCAGGCCTTGCTGCAGCAAAAACGAAGCCGGACCTCCATTTGAAAAGTACAAAAGCAACAGCAAAAGCCTACCGCGGATTTCGCGGATCACGCGGATTTTGAATGAGGCCGGGAGCTGAGAGGCTGCTACTTGCTATATAGCGCACCTGAATGACCTTACCAAAGTTCACTTATCCAGACTCTTATTAACTGCTATGTAATGGTCTTTAGTTTCAGTTGACAGCCCAATAGCTCCTCTATATGATTGCACCCCAATATTCATAGTGCTATAGAGCAGAACATCGCGAAACTATTTTATGGTCTTCAACGGTGTGGAACATAAGTACCTTCAGGCCCGTACGTCGCTGGTTGGATTGGTTCGCCCAGTCCGACCCCTTCCCCAACGTCTGCAATCAACATCAAAGCTTATGACTGCTGCAATACCCTCCCCCACGCTTATACTCAGTGCCTGATCGCACACCCATACCTTGAATCACTCCAACGCCGGGGCCCTCGTGCTCCGGCGTGGAGTGCCTGGAAAGCAGTTCTCAGTTCTCAGCAAAAGCAACCGCAAAACCCTTAGCCGCAGATGAACGCTGATTTTTCGGAAGATTTTTTGAGGCCCCCACTTGCTAGCTTATGGTTGGAGTCCCCAAAACGCCGTCTGCCCCGCGTCATTACTGGCGATAGTCGAGTTGGAGTGGGGGACTTGCTGCTGGTCAGTCCTCAGTTGTCAGTCCTCAGGAAAAACAACCGCAAAAGCTCTTGCTGCTGATTTTCAGAGTGGATTGAGGCCCCCACTTGCTAGCCAGTGTTTTAAGTGCCCAAAAGCGCGTCTGACCTGCGTCGTTATTGGCGAAAAGCGATCCCGGGTGAGGGACTTGCTGCTGGTCAGTCCTCAGTCCTCAGGAAAAAACAACCGCATACGGACAGCGAATTGTCAAAGACCTGAAGGGCTGCAAAAAGCCCCGCATTCTTGAATGCATAACGTGCACGCACGCCTGCCACAATGATGACCTGCGTTTCCGGGAAAAGCAATGTTTTGATATCAGAGTGATATCAATTGGTATTCTTTCCTCTGCGTTTTCCGGCGTCCTCTGCGTTCACTTTTGTCTTTATCTCTGCGCTGGGCCTGCCTGAGCATGTAGAGGGCAGCTCTGCGGGTGATGAAAGTTTTGTCGAGACTAGGTAATTTCTTCTTCTTGTTTCAAGTTCAGTGCGATTCCGAAACCCTCTTGTTTTCAGCAACTTACATGTGATTTCGGGGCTTTGGCACGGATTTTGCACTTACTCTCATCGTGAGCTGATTTCGAGATAGAAATTTTTTGGTAAAAGGAGACAACCAAAATGAGATACGGCAAAATGCTCGTCCTGACTTCGGCGGCGCTGCTTGGCATGACGCTCTGCGCCGGGGCGCAGTTAGGAGTGGGTGGCGCCGTGCAAAGCACGACTGGCGCGGTAGGCAATGTTGGCAGCCAGACCGGCGCCGTCAATGGCACGCTCGATTCCACGACGCGGGTTGGCACAAATCTGGATAGCAACGTGAATGGCAGCCTGCATTCCGCGACCCGAGCCACAGCCAACACAGAAACCATGACGAAGGCTGAAAAAAAGCGGCTGGAGAAGGAAAGAAAAGAAGCAGATAGAGAAAGAAAAGAACGCGCAGACAAAGACAGAAAAGAAAGAGCTGATCACGCAAGACATGAAAGGTCTGACTCGGGCGCCGCACTGGGTGTGAACTCCGACACCCGGGCCGATGTGAACGTTAATGCGGGAGGCAGCAGTTCCACGCGGGCCGACAGCAATACCCATGCAAACTCAGAAACGGAGACGCGCGGCCACAAGCGCGCCGTCAACGACTTAACCCTCAACTCCAACACCAGCGCCGACGCTAGTGTGGACAGTCATCACAAGAAGGATAAGAAGTAAAAACCACAAAAACAGCTCCAAGCTGCAAGGAAAACAGAAGGCAGCTGGTATCGGAGATCAAGCCGTGGAAGCGATACCACGGCTTGATATTCTGAAATCCCCAGTGAGTTTTGCCTTTCGTTGAGAATGGGAATTGAGAACAGAGAACTATTTTTAGACTCCCCTGTTCTTATTCAGCCACTCGCGCCGGTTCCATTGCGTCGTCATTCCGCCGAGCCTCTCAAACCGGAGATGCGGATCATTTGATTGCACGAGCGTCAAGAACCGCCTGCCTGTCAGCAGGAAATCTCTTGAAGCGCCTGCGAGAATATCGAGCACGACTTCGGCTTCTGTCCGTTTCGAATGCATGAGCGGCATGCCTGTGCCTTTGGCGTAGGCGTCAAAGCGGTTTAATACCAGGGCCATTCCGCCCGTCTCAGGCACCGGCAGGTCGTAAAGGCAATCCTTGAGGGCGTCTGCATTTTTGCCGTAGTAGTCAGGGAAAGAGAGCGTCCGCTGAAAACCTGTGTGCATGGCTTCTTCGGTGGTCCATTGCGTACAGTCGCAAGCAAAGACCTGATAATCGTGCTGCCGCAGCCAGTCAGCGTCTTCGTTAAGGTATTCCTGCCGCAAGTACAGGGCAATGCTCCCGTCGCGGAGAATCTGCCAGTCCAGACGGTTTTTGTATTCTTCCTGCTGACCAAACACGGCCATAGGCCGAGCTTATCAGATTGCGAAAGTGGGTGTGCTTCGTAGTGCACGCATCCTCGGGGTCCTTCGCCTACGGCTCAGGATGACAGACTAGAAAGAGATTCGCGTAAATCCGTGTTGATCTGCGGCGAAAACCTTCAGGGCTGTTTTGTAGTATATTTTCCTGAAGTCCCCTATGGGCGTCGCGGAGGTCCCTTATGCGTCTCTCATCTTTTTGTCTTTTGCTTCTCGGAATTCCATTGCTTCTGGCGGCAAACCTTCCTGATGCAAAGCCTCAGGCAGCAAGCGGCATGAATGCTCAGGTAACACCTGGCTTACCATCTGGCTTGAAGATAACTGTACGCAATACTTTTGCAGGGATGCCCAGCGAGCAGACCACTTACATCCAGGGCGACCGCAGGCGGCGCGAGTATCGTAATGCACAAGGCTCTCCGCGCAGCGATGGTTCCATGGATATGAGCTACGGTCCGCATCTTGTGGCCATTACCCGCTGCGATCTGGGGCAGGCCTTCGAGTTAAATCTGGATAAAAACGAATACGAGGCGATGGCTTATCCGCCCAAGCCTCTCCGTCTCAGCAAAGCGGAGATGGACGCGATGCAGCAGAGAACTCCGCAGGTGGCCAAGGCAGGCAATGCCACGTTGCGAATTGAAACCACCACGGTAGATACCGGAGAGAGAAAGCAAATCTTCGGTCACACCGCAAGGCACGTTATGATCACGAGCCGGTCGGTCCCACTGGCAGGCTCAAAAGCCACGGCCTACGAATCCGCGAGCGACGGGTGGTATATAGATCTTGATACGCGTATTTCCTGCGATATGAAATGGCCCGAAGGCAAGCGAGGATTCTCCTACCTGTCTGCCGGAAATGCGCCAGGTGAGAAGATAGAATTCGTGTCTCATGGCGACCCGGAAACCGGAGCTCCGGTTGACTTGAAATTTACTTCATCGCAAACCATTGTGCTCCCCGATGGTACGACGCAAACGCATACCTCCATCAGCCAAACCCAGGTGACCTCGCTGGAGCAGCGCCCATTGGATCCTGCGCTGTTTGCTGTTCCCACTGGATTTCGTCAGGTTGAACAAATCGAACGCAACCCACGCCCAAACTTCGCGGCCCAATTGAGTATGGCCTGGGAGGAGTTCAAGGCTGGAGTTGCGCATCTCTTCGAATAGCAGTTGTCAGTTGCCAGCCGCCAGTTGCCAGAAAAGAACAAAAGCTTACCGCGGATTTCACGGATCAACGCGGATTTAGAAAACTGTTTCTCAGCGAAAGTTTTTCCTCTATGTCTCGATGCCTCTGTGGTCAAAGCTCTTGCGTTACCAACTTGAACCCCGAAACTTGAAACTCGAAACTGTTTTCCCGGACAACCCCGGCGTAGCTCTAACGTTCTAAGTAACTATGATTAAGTCTTGTATCGTTTCACTCGCTTTAGTTCTCATCGCAACCCTGGTGATTGGATGCGGTGCCGGCCACCCAACCATTCAGAGCGTTACGGTCACTCCTTCAACGGCCACTGCAGCCAGCAGTTCGCAGGGTACCGTTGGGTTCACCGCTACGGGAAACTTCAGCAATAATCAGAGCCGGATGCTGGTTTTGGCTGACGGTCTCTCCTGGTCGTCGTCGAACATTCCAGTGGCATCCATCAACAGCCTCGGGATGGCGACCTGCAAGATACCGGGAACAGCCACGATCACGGCCACTGCCCCAGCCAACCTCCAGTTCACAGTTGGCTCTGGCGTGAACAATACTTCGATGACCGTCAGCGGCACCGCCATGCTTACCTGCACCTAGGAAGGGCAGTTTCGAGTTTCAAAAGCGAAAACAAAAGCAACAGCTTAACCGCAGTGGGCGCTGAGAAACGCAGAGGGAAAACAAAGGCCTTTCTCTCTCTAAATTCGCGGTAAGTTTTTGCTCCCCCGGCGTACAATACCGCCAGCGGATGAGACTCAGAGATGTTGTCAAGGCGGGCCTAGCCTGGCTGGGACTTACGGCCATCTACTTTCCGGTGGCCTGTCTCATCGTTTTTGTCGGATTGATAATTTATGGCAGCCAGTACCGCAGTGCGGTGAGTACCCCCATTCCCGACCGGTTTCCCGTTCTGGTCATTACCTCGCACTATGAGCCGCCCAAGAATGAGACCCTTTCCCGGGTAGAGATCAGGTGTACTTTACGCTCAGGCCTTGATGCCAGCGTGGTGCAGCAGGAAAATCTGGCGGCGTTTACCAAAGAACACACGGACTACACCTTTCTGGTGCCAGCGGGAGAGGCCGAGGAGATAGACCAGAAGTTGCGCGCCCCGCAGAATGGTGATGAGCCGGTCTTCGCCAGTCTGAAAGTTGCGTCTCTGCCCGATGGCCATCAGCAGATCCACCTGGATGCTTCCATCTTCGACGATGTCACCAACGAGAGCTGGTATGAAGCATCAGCGCGCGAATTCAAACCCAAGTTTCATCGGGCACGTAGCTCTCTGGCCATGAGTATGAACGCCGCTTTTGTGACGCCGCTCCCGGCGCTGGTGCTGAGCGGCCTGGCTGCGGCTGTCGTCTGGTGGCGTCGAAGCCGTAAGAAGGCCTCAGTCCTCAGTTCCGAGTCCTCAGGAAGACAATCGCAAGAGGAGCAGCGATAAGGTGCAAACTACAAAGACACTTTTTGATTTCAGCCGTAGCCTTTCCAGCAATCGCGTCCTCTGAGGTAAACTTTTAAAAATCAAATACTTATGAATTTACCTCTGGATTAGAGTGAGTTGATCTCTAATTTACCCGTCGTGTATTGCCGGTTTTTTGCTGATCAGCGATGCTGGGGGGCACAGGAGGAACCAACCATGCATCTTTGTTCAAGACTGAGTATCAAGCTGACTCTTTTATTGCTTCTCATTTTTATTCTCACAGGCTCATCGCTGGTCTGCTTCGCGCAAAGCGACAGTCACTCGAGCAGTGCGCCCGGCGAGCTGGTGCCTGCGACGACATCAGACGAGATGTCCGATAGGTCAGACGCCCTGAAAAACTCGAAAGATCGAGATTTCATCTTGCGGCGTTTCAGAACTATGTATGTGGACGCGCGGGAGGCCACCTATTTCGGCAGCGACTTGATGAAGTCCGCGCTCGCGAGAAACGACGATTTCGAGGCGTTGAATATCCGCATCGTAGATGACCCCAACGTCGCCGACGTGGTGCTTGTGGTGGGCTATACCTTTGCATGGGATTATCCTTTCGAACTGAAGCACCAGAACACCACCATGGTGCTGCTGGCCGGTCAAGGCGAAGGGCCGTTCTCAGGACCCCTTGGCGCTGCCAGCGTCGCCGATGAGTTCGTAAAACTCGCCAAGCGCTATCGGACTCCAGCGGAGAAGAAGAAATAAGTCATTGTTGATTGAGTCATTGGGTCATTGAGTCATTGTGTCTGGCAACAGCGAAAGCTTGAGGACTGTCGACTGAGGACTCAGTTTGCCGGTACTTTTACCGGAACTGAGAACTGCCTTTCAATCCGCGTGATCCGTGAAAATCCGCGGTAGGCTTTTGCTGTTGCTTTTGTTTTTGAAATCCCCACTAAAAATTCAAGTTTTCAAGTTTGGCCTACGAGATATAATGCAGCCAA
>Ga0210384_10008040_pt1 | contig 11046 bp, 9 predicted proteins | sample IncBWH2MmetaG_FD_160574 | JGI IMG/M metagenome (GOLD analysis project Ga0210384, IMG submission 160574) | Forest soil microbial communities from Barre Woods Harvard Forest LTER site, Petersham, Massachusetts, United States - Inc-BW-H-2-M | ecosystem: Environmental > Terrestrial > Soil >...
CCGCGAAATGATACGCTTCGAAGTGGAACGTGCGCGCCAGTGGTTTCAGCAGGGTTTGCCGCTGGCGGGACGAGTGGAGGGCGAGCTGGCAGTAGACATCGAACTATTCAGCCGCGGCGGACAGGACATTCTGAACGCCATCGAGCGCCAGGGGTATGCCGTATTGGGCCGGCGCCCCGCCATCTCCAAAACCCGCAAACTGGCGCTGGTGGCTCGGGCGGCACTGGGAAAGCTGCTGGGGAAACGGGTATGAGCGCCGCCGTGCAGCCCATGCCCTCTTCATCTTCGCCGAGTGCGTCGCAAATCGCCATCGCGTATTCCGTATGCCGCAGCATTACGCGCTCGGCGGCAAAGAATTTCTATTATGCGTTTCTGGTCCTGCCCATGGCCAAGCGTCAGGCGCTGTGCGCGGTGTATGCGTATATGCGGCGCTGCGATGACATTGCCGACGACTTCAAGCTTCCCGCTAGTGAAAGACGGCAAAGGCTCAATGCCTGGCTGGATGCGTTTCACCGCGCCGAAGCGGGTCATGCGACCGACGATCCGGTCCTGTTGGCCCTGACTGATACCCAGCGACGGTTCAAGATTCCCGTTGAACTGCTCGACCAGTTGGCCTATGGCACCGGAATGGACATTCAGGACAGTGCAAACCCCACTGCGTCTGGAGCTGCGGAATTGCAAGTGCTCTACCGCAGCTTCAGCGATCTGCGCCAGTACTGTTATCGGGTGGCCTCGGTCGTCGGTTTGGTTTGCATCCGCATATTCGGCTATCGCGATCCTGCGGCAGAAGCGCTCGCGGAGAATCTGGGTCTGGCATTTCAGCTCACGAATATCATCCGGGACGTTAGGGAAGACGCTGACATGGGAAGGATTTATCTTCCCGCGGAAGATATCGAACGTTTCAAGATTGACCCGTCGGATTTTCGCCAGGCTGCGATTCCCGAGCGCCTCCGGTGGCTGCTTGCGGCCGAAGCGGACCGTGCCCGCGAATACTACAGCTCCGCCAGGGAATTGATGTTGCTCATCGACGAGGACAGCCAACCCGCACTCTGGGTCCTGGTGACTATTTACCGCCGGCTCCTGGAAAAAATCTCAGACCGCAAGTACGACGTCTTCGGCAAGAAGATCGGTCTCACGGTCCGTGAGAAGGTCATCATCCTGGGAAAGGGTCTGGTCAAACGCCTGGCTTGATGACGGAGCGCTGGACACAATCTCCAAAGGTTGCCGTGGTGGGAGGCGGACTTGCGGGACTGGCCGCCGGTAGTGCGCTGGCGGAAAGCGGTTTTCGCGTCACCCTCTTCGAGCGGCGCCCTTATCTTGGCGGACGGGCGTCTTCCTATCAACATCCCGGCACTGGCGAAGTGGTGGACAACTGCCAGCACGTTCTGCTCGGCTGCTGCACCAACCTGATTGAGTTCTACCGGCGCATTGGAGTTGAGGACAAGATTCGCTGGTTTGAGCGCATGACCTTTCTCGAGCCCGGAGGCCGCGCCTCGGTGATCCAGCCTACGGCGCTGCCCGCTCCGTTGCATACGGCACCGTCATTCCTGCGGGCTTCGTGCCTCAGCTTGGCCGACAAGCTTTCGATCGCCGCTGGTCTTGCCGCCCTGACGCCCATCACGCCACGCGATACTGGCGAATCCTTCCTGCAGTGGTTACGCCGCCATGGGCAAACGGAACAGGCTATCCATCGCTTCTGGAAGACTGTCCTGGTCAGCGCGCTGAACGAGGAAGTTGATCTGATCTCGGTCCCCTACGCCGCGCAGGTGGTGCGCGAGTCGTTTCTGAAATCCCGCGCGGCAGGACGCATGGGCGTACCTACGGTTCCTCTTACCGAGCTCTACAACCGGGCCGGCGATTACATTACCACCCGCGGTGGCGAGGTACGGTTCCGGGCCAATGTGGAATCATTCCGAGCTGAGTTTGCCGATGTAAAGTTGCTTCTGCCCGGCGGAGAAGAGAGCTTTGATTTCGTAATCCCCGCCGTGCCCTTCGATGTGCTGTCGCGTCTGCTGCCGCAAACCACAGCAGCGGAGCCCCTGCGACAGACTCTCAGCCGCTTCGAGACTTCGCCCATCACGGGCATCCACCTCTGGTTCGATCGCCAGATTACCGACCTTGACCATGCCGTATTACTCGACCGCACCATCCAGTGGATGTTCCATAAGTCGCGGCTGCTGGTGGCGGCGGGCGCTGGAGGGCCGCAGCCCGGATGCGCGACTGGGAACGTCGGGGCCACGGAGACGAACAGCTACGTCGAGTTGGTCGTCAGCTCGTCGAAGAGTCTGGTTGAGAAACCCCGTCAGGAAATTATCGATCTGGCGCTGTCGGAACTGCGTGAGTTTTTCCCCGGTGCGCGTGCGGCAAATTTGGTGAAGTCAACGGTGATCAAGGAAGTTCACGCCACCTACTCGCCTCGCCCCGGCATTGAATCGCACCGCCCGAGTCCGGAGACCGTATGGCCTCGCATCTTTCTGGCCGGAGACTGGACTGCCACGGGATGGCCGGCCACCATGGAAGGTGCCGTCCGCAGCGGCTACGCCGCCGCCCAATGCGTCGCCCGGGTCGCCGGCCGCCGCGACGCGGCGTTCCTGGTGCCGGATCTCCAGGCCTCGGGATTCATGAGGCTCTTCGGCTAGCCGCGAAAGCCTGCCCTGAGCAAAGTCGAAGGGCGGCGTAAAGAATGTAGCCCACGGCGCAAGGCGTGGGTTCAAGGTGGAACAAGACCGAGCCCCAATGGGGCGAAAGAGGGGTCTCACCCGCCTGTCTCTGTGAATGCCTCGTCCGTTTCTTCCGCCCTATCGGGGCTATGCCATTGCCCTGACTTTCACCCACGGCTGGCGCCGTGGGCCGCATTCATTACGCCCCTTCGCGGCTCAAACCCCAACGTCGGTGCCGTCCTGAATACGAGACCGGGTTCTCGCGAACACTTACAACCCCTGCGTGCGAGACAATAGATTGGAGATTTAGCGCGCTGCGGTAGCGGGCGCTTCCGGCGACAATTTCTTGTAAATCAAAGATTCCACCTGGCTCCAGACCTTCGGATCGCACTCGATTTCGGTGTGCGCTTTTACCAGGATCCGGTCGAACCACGGATATCCCTCGCAACTGATGGGCTTCGCCCCATAGTCATAGCGGAAATTTCCCAGGATTTCCGTATGTACCGGATCGGCGGCCCGAATCTGGGGTCGTCCGTGCACGATTCCATCCGGCTGGTAGAAATTGATCGCCTGCCCGACGTTGGCGGGAATCACGGAATCATTCTGACCGACCTTGGCGACGCTATCCACCTGAATGGTGAGCAGGACGGGAATACCATCTCTCTCCAACTTGCGTGCCAGAGTTACAGTTTCGGAGGCTCCCCAGCTATGGCCAAAGATGACGATGCGGGCATTGTGTTTTTCTTCCGCGGACAGCGTTCCGTCATTGTTCCTATCCAGACGCCGCAGAATTTCCTTGTAGGCCTGGTCCCGGTGGCGGTTGGCAAAACTTTGGACGTACACCCCTTCGCGATATTCGTTGCGGAGGTGCTCGACCACCTGCACCGTACTATGCGCACGGGCGTCGTGCTTGACGAAGCCGCCGACGAAACCGATGACCATGGCTGGGGGCGTTGCACGAATCTCAATCGGAGGGACGGGGGCCGGAGCTCCAGCTTCTCCGAAGGCCACGACAAACGACAGGAAGAAGAGCACAAGCCGGACGAAGGTACGCGCACAGCGCATGACAGCAATTGAATCATAACAAGAATCACAGGAGGCAGCGGGCTAAATTTTGTGGGTCACGAGTTTGACGCGGTGAATTACTTTGCGGTAGATGAGAATTATTATGCGCTCGACAGCCTCCGCCTGTTTATTCGTTGCCGGAGAGGACACTGCCGTCCTGTCCTGCAGCTGCTGGCGCGGTCTTGGCCAGGGCGCTGGCGCGATTGGAGCGGACGGACTGCAGCAAGCTCCAATCCTTCCTGAATTCCACCATGCTCTCGCGGCTATGCTTGGGGCTTTTCAGGACATGCCCGACGCGGGCGAGCACCAGTTGGTACGCCAGATCTGCATCGGTGCCCGAACTGAAAACATTGTTGGCGCTTAGTCCTATCCGGGAAGATTCGTCGCCGTCGGCGAATTCCATCCAGAGCGCGCCATCGCGATCCGCCACAGGAGTTCCCGCCTCGTCCAGGCGGCGAAAGAACTTCTTCAAAGAGCCGTTCGTATTCAGAGACCCATTCGGAGAGCCAGTCAGAGGTCGGTTCAGAGACAAGGACGGGTTTTGCTCACCCGCGGACTCCGCGAGGATGTATGCGAATGAAGCACGATACTGTTTCCATTCCGCGGACGTACCGACCATCTTCGCGCGCTGCTCGTTCTTGTCGGATTCGAGTTCTTCGACGAGAACATCGTTGTTCTCAGCCTTTGCCAGCCTGATCTGATGCTCGGCTTCCGTGGCCTCGATGGTTGGGTACTCTTCCAGTTCACGTTGCGGATCGAACCGTCCGGTGAGAATGTAGGACGCCGCCACAAACGGCACCACGTGATCGGCAAAGATCAACATGGGTACCAGCAATTTCTTCGAACGAACCAGCTGCTCTGTTCCGGCGCGGCACTCGCTGCTGCGCTTGATGGTGCCGGGGACCTGCGCGAAGTGCAGCACCCGAAAACCCGCGTCCGGATGGCGATGCGCGTAACGAGTGAACGAACGTGCAATCGCCTTCGGGCTGGTTATGCCGAAATCGTTAATGTAGTCGGGCTCGGTGGCGTTGGGAAAATAGGTGTTGATAATGCGCCGGGTGAAATCGGCGCAATTGCGGGTCATGCCATTGAAGTGGTTCTGGTTGGCCTCCGCGTTGAATTGATCGATCAAGGCAAGGTCCTGCTGGACCGTGGTGTCGACGACGAACATGTAGATGCTGCGCTCGAGGCTGGCTCCGACCATTTCCCGCCATTCTGCCTTATGGCTGGTCTGGCAGAACTCGCTGGCGCAGTATTCGGATAAATATTTCTCGCGATATCTTTCTTCCAGCACGTGCTTGATCTTCTGCGACCCCACCAGCGGCCGGTATCGTGGATTTTCCACCCCGTAGACGTACACATTCAGGGGAACGATATTCCACTCGAAGGGTTGATCTTCGCCCAGGGTTATGTAGTTGCTGACGACCGAGCCCTGTTCTCCGGGTTGGCAAAGACGGAGCTTCACCGGCGACTCGGGGCAGATGCGCGAAAAGTAGACCGCCGTGTGGCCCGAGCCTGTAATCCTGGCTACGCTGGTGTCCAACGACTCGTTAAGCACAACGCCTACGTCGCCATAAGCTTTGGAACTGCTAAGGCAGGCCGGCAGGAGGAGAAACACAAGAGAGAACACGCGTCCGCTCAGGAGGCCTCTGAGGCCTCTCATCGGCAGCGCCTGCGAAAATGATCTGTGGGCCAGCACATTCTCTCCCTAAACTTCTCCGGGTTGGGATATCCGAACCCGCTAGATAGGATTGTTTCGCTCGGTTGGCGGGTTGTAACGGTAGCCCTTAAACCCACTTCCAAAACTCTGTAGTTATCTGCAAAGCAGCCGTGTTATCAACACTTTAGGCTGCGTCTGTTCCCTCTATTCTCCACACTCTCAGGCGTACGCAAAGGTAACCGTAGTCATGGACTTTGGTAACGATGGGTAGTGGGTCTGAACGACTCGCCAATGCAGGCGCGAGAGGGACATGAGGCGTCCCATTGTGGGATTCGGGTTTAGGGAAGGCTAGGCCGCCAGCAACACGACACCGCCAGCCACCAGCAGGGCAGCTATCCAGCGGCGATGATCGACACGCTCATGCAGGAAGATTTTCGCGGCCACGGCATTGGCCACAAAGGTGAGGGAAGCAGAAGCCGGAGCTACCAGGCTCACGTCGCCCCAGGACAAAGCAAACAGCAGACTGAAAAACGACGCTGCCATCATGAAAATACCCAGCAGAAAGCTTGGACGCCGCAGGATTCGTCCCGCAACCGTAAGCAGTCCCGCGCGGCGCCAGAGTGCCCCCACGTCGCCCACTTTCTTCATAGCCCGTGATAGCAGTACGTCACCGGCAGTGGAGGCCAGCACCACCGCCAGAATCGCGCTCCAGGTATAGGCGTGTTTCATGGCTCGGCCCTCGTACCCACCGGCTCCGCTTCCAAGTCGGGCTGATCGTGGTGCCAGGGATGGCGAGTCAAAGCCGGACCTTGCGTGACAAATCCCACCCCTGCCGAGATGAGGCCAATTCCCAGCCACCGCGTTGCCGACACCTGTTCGTGGAGAAAAAATTTGGCAATCAGGGCCAGCAAGACATATCCCAGCGACGTGGCCGGCAGCACGTAGGTGAGATCAGCCCAGGACAGGGCCGTCATGTAGGCGGCGAAGAATCCCAGCAAAAAGAAAATCCCCAGGGCGACCCAGGGATTCAAAACACTGAAAACGATGTCAGGAAGACCGTGCAGTGGGACGTTGCCAACCTGTTTCATGCCGCGCGCCAGCAAGATGTCGCCAATGGCAGCGAACAACGTGACCCCAGCCAGCACCAGATACTTGCGAAACGTCACACAGGTCTTTCGTTAGGCCTTGACGGGCTCGGCCGCGGTCGCAGAGTCGCCTCTTTCCCGTCGGTCTCTGACCGCCTTGTTCCGCGATGCTCGTAGTTTGAGGAAGCTTTTGGCATCTTTGTACAGACGCACGCGCTCCCCACTGTTGAATGCCGCCTTCTTCAATATGCGATAAATGGCTTTGGGCCGGAAGTAATACTCGTCGTAGAAACGATGCAGGGACTCCATGATTTCATCCGCCGGCAGCCCCGGGTATTGGATTTGGGCCAGCTGGTGTCCGCCCTCATCCACCATTTTTGTGTCCGCCACCATGAAACCATTCTTCACCGCGTAGTCGTAGAGTTCAGTACCGGGATAGGCGTGCGCAACTGAAACCTGGATAGTCTCCACATCCAGTTCCTTGGCAAAGTTAATCGTGTTGTTGATGGTTTCGCGGGTCTCGCCGGGCAGGCCAAGAATAAAGTCTCCGTGGACGACCAGGCCCAGCTTGTGACAATCCTTAGTGAACTGGCGGGCGCGCTCAATGGTGGCGCCCTTCTTGATGTTTTTCAGGATCTGCTGGTCGCCCGATTCATAGCCCACTATCAGCAGCCTGCAGCCCGCTTCCTTCATCGCCTTCAACGTCTCGTAGTCGGTAGTGACGCGGGAAGTGCAGGACCAGGTGAGATTCAACGGCTTCAGTTTGGCGCACAGCTCAACCGTGCGCGCCTTTTGAATGTTGAAGGTGTCATCGTCAAAGAAGAATTCCTTCACCCAGGGCCAGTATTCCTTGGCTTTCGCCATTTCGCGGGCGACGTCATCGCTCGAACGCTTGCGCCAGGCATGACCGCTGGTGGTCTGAGGCCAGAGGCAGAAGGTGCACTGCGCCGGGCAACCCCGCGTGGTATAGAGCGACACATAGGGATACAGCAGAAAGGGCACCGTATAACGCCGCGGATCCAGATCGCGATGGTAAACATCGGTGACGTGGGGCAGCGCATCCAGGTCCTGAATCTGCGGACGGTCAGGATTGTGGACGACCACTCCGTCCTTGCGATAGGAAACCCCAAGGATTTCTTCCAGCGGCTTGCCGTGCGCGAATTCGAACACCGAGTAGTCGAATTCCTTGCGGCAGATGAAGTCGATGGCCGAGCAATCTTTCAACGTCCGATCAGGAAGCACTGTGACGTGCGGACCCACGAACGCAATCTTGATGTTGGGGTTGAGTTTTCTGATGGCCTGCGCCAACCCGATGTCCCCGGGAAAACCAGGCGTGCTGGTGTAGAGCACCAGAAACTCGTAGTCCTTTGCGGTCTGGATGGTCTCTTCAGCCGAGATATGGTGGGACGGCGCATCGATCAGCCGCGCTCCTTCCAGCATACCGGCGGGATAAGCCAGCCAAACCGGGTACCAGTATGATTCAATCTCGCGAGTGGCAGGCCAGCGCGAGCCGGCACCGCCGTCAAAATTCTCAAACGATGGTGGATTCAGAAAAAGTGTTTTTAAAGGCATAATGGTGAGTGACTTATATTAACATTTTGGCACGAATTTTACCCGGAACCTGGGTACATTCAAGGTACATGTCGACGTTTCCGGGGCTTCGGCGACATACCTCAAGTCCTTTCCAAAGCTACAGTTATGCAGACCCCCAATCTAGTTGCCGGCGCCGACCCAGGCCTCCAGTTCGCCCGTGGCCCGCAACAGCGTGATCCTTGCCCGTTCCAGCTCGAAATTTGCATCCTGTAAAGAATTGTAACGCTCGCTGAGCTGCTCGCGCGCGTCCTGGACATCGTGCCATCCAATGTTCCCCGCATCCAGCCGCACTTTCAGTGACTCCAGATTCGATTGCGCGACCTGGTATTCGAGATCGGCCACCTCCCTGGCCGCTGTCATTTGTTCGACCGAGCGCTGCAGTCTCAGAGTCTCTTCTGAGACCTGGTTCTTGGCGGTTTCCGCGTCCTTCTTCGCCTTCAGTGCAGTGGCATCGGCCGCGTCCGCGCGGGCGCGCTGGGTGGGATTGAAGACAGGAAATTTTATGACCACTCCGAGCGTGGCGTTGTGTCGCTGAAAACTGCCCGGTTGGAAAAACTGCTGATAGTTGTTGTAGGTAGCCAGCAGTCCGTACTGCGCAGCGAAGTCGACCGATGGCAACATCGCGCGATGTTCCCCGCGGGCTCGCAGACTCTCAGCCGTCGCGCGGTTTTCCGCCGCCTGCACGCCGGGACTTGCCTGCACAGCCGTTCCGGAGAGATCGTCCTGCTGCTTCACTTCCGGCAAGGGGGGCATCGATTCCGATTCGGTTTCGATGGCAGCGGCCGGAAGCCCGGTCAGGTGCGCAAGCCGATTGCGAATGACATCAATGGCGCCTTGGGTTTCGGCCAGACGCAAGCGTAACCGCGCCGTGCTGAGATGGGCTTTGTTCTGCATCAGCGGACTATCGACTCCTTCCTTGATCCGTTGACTGACCAGTTGCTCGGTTTGGATCGCTGCGGCGTGCTCTTCCTGCAAATGCCCTAACAATGTTTCCCATTTGTTCAGCTCCGCATAGCTCAGCACCGTGTCCTGGATCACCTGGTTGCGCTGGTCTTTCGACTGCAAGGTGGCCGCGCTCCAATCCGTTTTAGCGGCGCGGACGAAATCGCGCAGAGCGGGGTTGTACAGGCTGGACTGACTGTTGAGATTGACGATCGAGGGCGCCGAACCTTCGAGGCTCAACGGGTATCCCCACGATTTTCCCAGTCCGGAGCCCAGCACAAACTGCGGAATGTATTGGCTCCGGGCCTCGCGATAGGAGGCAAAGACGCGTTGCTGATCGGCGTTGGCCGAGGCCGCGGTGGTGCTGTTGGCCAGGGCCAATTCGACCGCGCGTTTCAGCGGCAAAGGCTCCGCCGCCAGCCGGGGCAGGGCGAGAATTGCAAGCAGCAAAAGGGCGCCAATACGCGGAGCACAGCGAGGAGCAGGGTTCATCGCTTCACCTTCACGAGAGATTCGACGGGGCGGAAAATGGGATTGTAAACGACCGCAGAATAGGGGGATTATGATCAATGATCCCATGTCGAGGCGGGTGCCCTCGCCCGTCCGCCAGGGCAAAGCCCGGCTGGCTTTTGCCTTGCCGGTCTCTCCCAAGCCGAACATGGAACCCTTGGCGAGCGCTGCTCGCCCACCCGGAGGAGGGCGTCCGGGCCTACGTGGATTTCACCGTTCAACGGTTAAGCCGGTCCAGAGCTTCCTGGGCACGCGAGAAATTCCTGGCCAGGGAAAGGGCGGCGCGATACTCCTGGGCTGCCCCCTGCTTGTCGCCTTGCTTTTCGAGGGCTGTGCCCAGAAGGTAGTGAGCTTTAAATGCCGGAGCTTCTTCGACTTTGGAATTCAACGCCAGATAACGGCGGAGGTATTCGACTGCCGCCGGGAAATTGCGCCCGCTGCGGAGCAGCACCTCTCCCGACTCCATTATGATTTCCGGCCGATCGAGCTGCGCCGATACGGCATGCTGGATGGCGTCTTCCATGTCATTCCAGCGCTCCCGATGCCGGAAGAACAGCGCGAGATTGAACCAGGTCAAAGCGCTGCCGTGGCTGGCTTCAATCGCGGCGCGGTATTCCTTCTCAGCCGCTGCGAAATCCTTTTTTTTCTCCGCCATTCGGCCCTTGAGATAGTCCGCCTTGGCAGGGTCAAGGGCAGCCAGGGCCTGGGCCTGAGCCTCGGCCTTGTCGCGTCCGCCACCGACGATTCCGGGCGCTTCGAGATAAAACTCGCCCAGGTCGCTGCGGGCGTCCACGTTGTTCGAATCCAGCCGAACCGCCGTCTCGAACTCGGTTCGCACCTTGCCGGCCAGGGACGCGGCACTGAAGAAACTGGAACCATCCGCCTTCTCGCCGTAGATCCTGCCCAGCCACATGTGGTAGCGGCTGTTTTTGGGGTCGAGTGCAATCGCCTTTTCGCAAGCTGAAATGCCGCGATCCCAATCGCCCATGGAAAAGTAGGCGCGGCAAAGTAAGTTATAGGCTTCGGCATCGTTTGGAGAGGCGTTGATCTTGGAGTGCAGCGTGGTGATGGCATCGTCGGCTCGTCCCGCCGCCAGCAGCGCTGGGGCGGAATCGTCCGCCGCCGCGAGGACCGTGGCGGAGAACAGAGCCACAACCAGGATCATGCATCCTGTTTTCATGTTTCGTGAACCTGCCTACCGAACCACCCTTACCGCCGTGCCTTCGCGTAAAGGTTTGGAGTTGGTCGAAGCCAGCGCCACCAGCGCGTTGTCCGTGATTCCGTTTGCGACTTCGACCTGCGTCAGGTTCGAAATAGACGTCTGGACGTCCCGTCGCTGCAGTTCGTTGTTCACAATCTGGTAGACGAAAGTCTTACCGTCATCCAGACGAACCGACTCGCGGGGCACAGTGAGCGCATTCTGGTGCTCAGCCGTGACAATCGTGACCCCCACGTTGATGTTGGGCAGAAGTTTGAAATCCTGGTTATCCACGACGCAGGTGGTCTCGCCCACGTTCCGCGTCCCCAGCAG
>Ga0210384_10008042_pt1 | contig 11044 bp, 9 predicted proteins | sample IncBWH2MmetaG_FD_160574 | JGI IMG/M metagenome (GOLD analysis project Ga0210384, IMG submission 160574) | Forest soil microbial communities from Barre Woods Harvard Forest LTER site, Petersham, Massachusetts, United States - Inc-BW-H-2-M | ecosystem: Environmental > Terrestrial > Soil >...
ACGAGCCCCTCTTCCCCGCCACTTGAGTTTTCCACAGCCCCACTGGACTCGGCCCACACAGCGGGATAGGCTGTGGGACTCCGTTCGGTCGGGGCCGCAATCCTGCTTGCGGTGCCGGACGGTTCTACGAGGCGAAGAATGGCAACCCTTGCTCCCATTTCCGGGACTATCCCGGACCATCGGGGTCTCTCCCATTGGATGCAACGCGCCCTGAAGGAGCTGGAGGCTCTGCAAAGTGCGCCAGAAAAAGACGCTGTACACGACCTGCGAGTAGCCATCCGCCGCTGCCGTTCCGTGGCGGCGGTGATGCGGGAAGTCGACCCCGCCTCGGCGTGGCACGAGATGCGCCGCCTGCCCAAAAAGCTCTTCCGCAAGCTCGGCGAGTTGCGGGACACCCAGATCATGGACGAATGGGTCTCCGAGCACGGCGCGGAAAACGACAAGCTGCGTGTAGCCCTCCATGACTTCTTTCAGGAAAGGGAGCCGAAGCTCCTGCAGGAAGCCCTCCGGCTGGCGCAAAAGTTTGACGACAAGGCCTGGCAAAGGTTGGAAGGCAAGCTGCGCAAGCGTGTGCGCTTGGTGCCTCCCGGGAGTCTGGCCGCGCAGTGCTTGGCTGTGGAGCGGCTGAACGAGGCGAAGGAGCTGCACAACAAGGCATTACGTGCGGACAAGCCCCAGGCTTGGCACGGCCTTCGCATTGGCCTGAAAAAGTTCCGCTACACCGTGGAAAGCTTTTTGCCCGAGCAATACGAACTGTGGAGTCCAAATCTGAAACAACTCCAAGACATCCTGGGCGAGGTGCACGATCTGGATGTCCTGCGCGTGATTATCAAGCAGAAGGCTACGGGCGAAGCCGCGGAACCGCAACCCGAGTGGGAACGCACCATCGAGCGCCAACGCAGCGCGCGCCTGCAAGAATATCGAGAACTCGCCGTTGGCAAGACCAGCGTTTGGCACGGGTGGCAGCAAGCTTTGCCGCGCCAGAAGCGCCTGCAAATGGCGGCCCTCGCCCGGCTCCGCGTTACTGCCCGGGCGACGGACTCGCGTCCGCGTCGCGCCGCGGAAATTTCCCGTCTATCGACCGCGTTGTTCGATGCGCTCGGCCGCGCTCACTGCGCTCCGGTTTTTGACCATCCTAACAAGCGTCGCGTTCTCCGTGCTTCTGCGAGGCTCTGCGGCTTGCGCCTCAAGGACACGAACCAGCCGCCGCAAAAATCGGCCCGTCATTTTCTGTTGGAACGGCCAGTGCCGCCCTCCTGGACCCGCAAAGAATGGGAGCTACTCGCCGCCGCAGTTCGCTACCATCGCGGCGCAGAGCCTACGACCAAGGACGGTGCGTTTGCCAAACTGCACGAAGACCAGCAGGCCAATGTGCGCGCACTCGCAGGGATTCTCCGGCTAGCGCGCGGTCTCCGCAAATCCGGAATCGAACACTGCGGTGGGTTTCGTGCCGAGAAAACCGCGGCTGCCGTGCTGCTTCATGTCCCAGGGCTCGTCGATTCCGCGGAGACCGCCGCGCGCCTGGCCGCCGCCAAGCACTTGCTGGACAATTATCTCGGCAAGCCGCTAATCCTCAAGCCTTCCCTGCCGCCGCAACTGGTTGCGCTGCCTTCTCCGTCCAGTCAAGACGTTCCACTCGCCGAAGCGTCGGACTAAGACACCCCTCTTCCGAACGCGCGGTTGCGCCCCTTCCGTGGCTCTTCTAAACTCAAGTTTCGTCATCATCAAGGGGTCGGTTTGCGAATCATTTTGCGGGTCCTATTTTGGGTCGTCGGCATTGTTGTGGTTGTCGCAGGGGCCCTAATTTGGTGGCTGGTGTATCGGCCGCTGCCGCAATTGGATGGAAGCATTGCCCTGCCGGGACTCCAGAAAGAAGTGACCGTGGAACGCGATCGCTGGGGCGTCCCGCACATTCGCGCAAATTCCGTGGAAGATTTGGCCGAAGCTCAGGGTTACGTCATGGCCCAGGATCGTCTTTGGCAGATGGATTTACTCCGGCGCGTAGCCCGCGGGCAGCTCTCCGAGATTCTGGGCCAAGCGACGCTGGAGATCGACAAAGACTTCCGCACCATGGAATTTGGCCGGGCCGCCGATCGTGAATTGGCTTCCCTGGACGCAGATTCTCGCTCAGTCTTCGAAGCATACGCCCGCGGTGTGAACCACTTCATCGAGCAGCAGCGCGACCACCTGCCCTTGGAGTTTTCCCTGCTCAGATACAAACCTCAGCCCTGGCAACCCGCCGATAGCTTAACCATCACGGGCTACATGTACCGGACGCTGACCAACGTTTGGCAAAACGAGTTGGACCGCGCCACCGTCGAAGCCCGCGTTGGTCCTGACCGCGCCAAGGATCTCTTTTCGATTGAAGCGTCGATGGACCATTTTGTGATCGGCGATCCCAACGTGCCCAACGACGGCTCCCAGCGCACCCGCGTCCAGACCGACCAGGACGATGATGACGACGACACCGAGGCCGACACCGTCCTCAAGGCCGCCGTCCTCCATGACCAAGGTCCCGTAGCTCGATTTCCCGACCTCACCTCCGCCCTGGCGAACGATGTCCGCGATTCCCTACTCGATATCCAGCAGGAAATTCGTCAGAGCTTGGGCAGCAACAATTGGGTGGTCAACGGCAAACACACCGCGAACGGCAAGCCATTGCTAGCCAACGACACCCACCTGGAACTCGGACTTCCGCCCATCTGGTACGAGGTCCACATCACCGCTCCAGGTTGGAATGTTAAGGGATTTACCCTGCCCGGCGCGCCGTCCGTAATCATCGGGCACAATGACCGCATTGCTTGGGGCTTCACGAACAACGGCGCGGACGTGCAGGATTTGTACATCGAAAGTTTCAATCCCGCCGCCCCGGACGAATACCGCGTCCTCGGTGCATGGACCAAAGCACAAGTCTATGACGAAATAATCCACGTCAAAGGTGGCGCCGACGAGCATTTAAAAGTAACTGTGACCCGTCATGGCCCAGTCGTCCGGCGCGACGGAGACAAAGGCTACGCGCTCCGTTGGACCGCGACCGAACCCGGAGGACTGGCCAACTCCTACAACTTGCTGGGGACGGCCCGCAATTGGGAGGAGTTTCGCAACCTGATGAAGCGCGTATGGGGCCCGGCGCAAAACACAGTTTACGCCGACGTTGACGGCAACATCGGATACGTGATGGCCGCGCGCGTCCCCATTCGCAAGAAAGGCCGCGGCCAAATTCCCGTGCCCGGCGACTCCGATGACTATGAGTGGACTGGCTACATCCCCTTCGAGCAACTCCCGCAGGCGCTCAATCCCGACAGCGGCTTGATTGTTACCGCCAACGCCCGTGTGGTCGGCCCCGGTTATAAGCCTTATTTGACCGACCGCTGGGAAGAACCTTACCGCACCGCCCGCATCTACGAACTATTGCGCGACAAAGGTGCCCTGCGGCCTGAGGACATGCTCAAGGTTCAGACCGATACGTACAGCTATCCCCACGCATTTTTGGCCGACCAATTATCTGCCGCCGCGAAGACCGCGCAACCCAAAGACGATCGCACCAAAAAATTGATCGACGGGCTCAAGGATTGGAATGGAATTGCCGACGCCGACTCTCCGGAAGTCTCCTTCCTCGAAGAAACGCGGCGCGCCGCAATTGTGATTCTTCTGGAACCGTATCTCGGTACGGAAACAGGTTTGTATTCGTGGAGAAAAACCGCTTTCCTGCAGAGAATCCTGACCGAGCGTCCCGCCAAGTGGCTGCCGGTGGGATACAGGACTTACGACGAACTGCTCGTCGCGGCCGCTGATCGCGCCGTGGCACTCCTCGCTGAGATGAGTAACAAATCGCAGGTCGACGACTGGGCCTGGAAACGGTTCGACGCACTAGACATGGTCCATCCGCTGGGCCGCACCGGTCCGCTCAAGACTTTTCTGAGCATCACTGGCAAGCCGCAGTCCGGCACCGCCTACAGCCCGCGTGCGGCCACCAAACACCACGGTCCGGCCATGCGATTTGTCGCTAATCTCGGAAATTGGGACGACTCCATCATGCTCATCCCCGGCGGCCAGTCTGGTCAGCCCGGCAGTGCCCACTACACGGATCAGTTTCCCTATTGGTACGAGGGCCGCACGATCTACCAGCCGTTCAGCGATGCAGCGGAAGCGAGTTTCCGGAAGCATACTTTGACGCTCAAGCCCGCTCCCTGATGCGCAGTTCCATAATCGATTGTTTGGGATCTCCATCGTGACTTAGAATGTTCCTTACTCTGCAGCAAGAAAAGGCTTGATCGAGTGAACTCAACGCCCGCAAGAAAACCAGAGCCGCCCAAGAAACCGGATTTTGAGAAATCGCTCGCCCGGCTCGAAGAAGTCGTGCGCCGCCTGGAAAGCCCACAACTCGCTCTGGACGACGCCATGAAATTATTCGAGGAAGGCGTCGAGCTTTCCCGCGAGTGCCAGAAACAGCTCGAAGAGGCGGAAGGCCGCGTCGAGATTCTGTTGAAGAAAGCCGACGGAAAACTCGTCGCGGAACCGTTCGAGCCCGAAAAAGAGTCCGAAAAAGAGAATCAGTCTTGAACATGGCACGAACCGAATGGCGTATCCCACTCCGGCCGCGATGAAACTCCCCGAATTTTTTGAAGAAGACCGCCAAGTCGTGGACGCAGCGTTAGACCAACTGCTCCCGAAGGAATCCGCTCGACCCACTTCGATTCACCAAGCCATGCGGTACAGCGTCTTTGCCGGCGGCAAGCGTATCCGCCCGATCCTCTGCCTCGAATCAGCGCGCATCTTCGCGCCCGATGTTACGGCTGCGCTCCACCCCGCTTGCGCCATTGAGATGATTCACACCTACTCGCTGATCCACGATGATCTGCCCGCCCTCGACAACGATGACCTCCGCCGCGGCAAACCCACCTGCCACAGGAAGTTCGGCGAAGCCGCCGCCATCCTGGCCGGAGACGCCCTGCTCACTTTGGCATTCGAGACCATAAGCCTCACACCCATCGCGCCCAAACAAAGTATCGCTATCGTCCAGGAAATCGCCCGTGCCGCCGGCACAGTCAAGGGCATGGTCGGCGGCCAAGTCGCCGACCTGGAAGCCGAGCGCCAAAAAATCGAGCCGGACATGCTCGAATACATTCATCGGTCGAAAACCGCAGCCCTAATCCGCGCCTCCGTAACTTCCGGCGCGCTTTGCGCCAGCGTGCCCACCGACGATGTGGCCCGCCTGCGCCGCTTCGGCGAAACCATCGGCTGGGCCTTCCAGGTTACCGACGACATCCTCGACGTCGAAGAGTCCTCCGCCGCCCTCGGCAAAACAGCAGGCAAAGACATCGCGCAGCAAAAGGCCACCTACCCTGCGATTCACGGGTTGCAGCGGTCACACCAAATCGCCAACGATCTCGCCACCAAGGCCATCGCGGAGCTTACGCCCTATGGCGACGACGCCAGCCGCTTGCGCGCCATCGCAGAATACCTCGTGCTACGTCGCGCCTGACCCCTCCCCAGGCAAGTATGCGTGCCAAATCCACTCCCGAGCGTCTCGATGCCTTGGTCGTGGCCCGCGGCTTGGCCGATTCCCTTCCCAAAGCGCAGGCCATGATTCTCGCCGGCGAAGTCTCCGTAGACGGCGCGCGCGCCAACAAAGCCGGCGAACGGTTCCCCAACGAAGCCCGCATCGAAGTCACCAGCCGCTCCGGAAAATACGTCAGTCGTGGCGGCCTCAAGCTGGAAGGCGCCCTCCAGGATTTCGCCATCGATCCGACCGGCCGCACCTGTCTCGATATAGGCTCCTCCACCGGCGGCTTCACCGATTGCCTGCTCCAGCACGGAGCTGCCCGAGTCTACGCCGTCGACGTAAACGTCGATCAGCTAGCCTGGAAGCTGCGCCTAGATCCCCGCGTTATCCCCATCTCGCGCAATGCCCGCGCCCTGCGCGCCGCCGATATTCCAGAGCCTGCCGATCTCATCTCCATAGACGTCTCCTTCATATCCGTCCGCAAAATTCTGTCAGCTGCGGTAGCCGCGGCAAAGCCTGACGCCACTCTACTAATCCTAATCAAGCCCCAATTCGAATTGCCTCGGCAGGACATCGCCCCGGGCGGTATAGTCTCTGACACCGCCTTGCACCAGAAAGCCATCACCGCCGTCTGCGAAGCCGCCGCCAAACTTGCTCTCGACATCCTGGACGTCCGCCCCAGCCACCTCCCCGGCGCCGAAGGCAATCAGGAGTATTTTCTGCACGCTCGCAAAACCCTGCGGTAGAATCGCCACTACATGCACGCATCCGCCGCGTTCCACACCATCGGCATCATTTCCCGGCCTCGCCGTTCCAATCTGGAGGTCGTCGCGCCGCCGCTTCTCGAATGGTTCGCCTCGCGTGGCATTCGCACTCTCTACGACACCGAAACCGCCGGCGCTCTCCCCGACTCCTCACACGGCCTCAGCCGCACCGAAGTTGCCGAGCAATCCCAACTCCTGCTCGTCCTCGGTGGCGACGGCACCCTTCTCGCCGCCGCCCGCGTCGCCGCCCCGCTCGGCATTCCCATCCTCCCGATCAACATGGGCAGCCTCGGTTTTCTCACCAGCTTCAAAATCGAAGAAATGTACCCCGCGCTAGAACAAGTCCTCGCCGGACGTTTTTCCTGCAGCGAACGCGTCATGCTCGACGTCGAATTGCATCGCGACGCCGAAATCATCGAGCACCAAATCGTCGTAAACGAAGCAGTCCTCAACAAGGGTGCCCTCGCCCGCATGATCGATCTCCAACTCACCATCGACGCCGACTTCGTCTGCCGCTATCGTGCCGACGGCTTGATCGTCGCCACTCCCACCGGCTCCACCGCGTACTCCCTATCTGCCGGCGGGCCCATCGTGCATCCCGCAGTCGAGTCCTGGATCATCACGCCCATCTGCCCGCACACTTTGTCTGACCGACCCGTAGTCGTGCGCGATTCCAGTTCCATCGAAGTTCATTTGTCCGGCGATTCAGAATCCGTCTTTCTCACTCTCGACGGGCAAACCGGCATCCCCATGCAAGCAGCCGACGTCGTGCGCATGCGCCGCGCCGCCGAGCGTCTCCGCCTGATCCAACCCGCCCAGAAATCTTATTTTGAAATTTTGCGCAACAAACTGAAGTGGGGAGAAGCCTAGAGGTTTTGTCGATCTAACCCGCAATTACCTAGAACCGTTGCGTGCGAAGCAAGTCCTGTTGCGTTTCCCGTCGCCGAATAATACGTAGCCGCTTCCCATCCACGAGCACTTCCGCTGCCCTGCCTCGCGCATTGTAATTCGAACTCTGCGACATCCCATACGCGCCCGCGCTCCAAATCGCCAACACATCGCCTGCTTTCACTTCACCCAGCGGCCAATCGTGCAAAAAACAATCACCGGTCTCGCACACCGGGCCAACCACATCAACTCGTCCCGAATCCAGGGACTCTCGCTCTTCCGTAACCCGCGTGATCGGATGAATCGCCCCATAAAGCACCGGCCGCATCAAATCGTTCATCGCCGCATCCACCACCACGAAACTCTTCCCACGATTTTCCTTCACATACAAAACTCGTGTCAGCAGCACCCCAGCCGGTCCGATAATCGTCCGTCCCGGCTCCAGCAAAAGATGCAAACGCAACGGCCGGATCGCTGCCGCCACCATCCGCGCATACGCCTTTCGCTCCGGCACTTTCTCTTTTGTGTAACGAATCCCCAGCCCGCCTCCAAAATCCAAATATTCGAGCGCAATTCCTGCCCGCCTCAACTCACCCACATAGCTCGACAATCGTCCCAGTGCCTGCTGAAACGGCCCAAGCCCCGTAATTTGCGATCCGATGTGTACGCTGATTCCCCGCCACTGAATATCCCGCGAGTCGCGATGCGCCAAATACAGCCGTCGCGCCTGTTCCCATTCCAAGCCAAATTTGTGTTCGTAGCGCCCCGTAGAAATGTGCGGATGCCCGCCAGCCTGCACATCCGGGTTTACGCGAATCGACACCGCAGGTGCCCCAGTACCGCGTCTCCGCTCTCGTGCCGCCTCCTCCACCAACGCCGCGAGCTCCCCCTCCGACTCGACATTGAAAAGCAGTATCCCTCGCGACCCGCCGCGCCCCGCATAGCCGTAACGAAGCGCCTCCCGCATCTCCTCTCGCGTTTTCCCCACCCCAGAAAAAACGATGCGCTTACCAGCCACCCCGATCCGTTCCAAGTGCTCCAGCTCGCCGCCGGAAACCACATCGAACCCGCTACCCAACCCAGCGAGATACTTTAGAATCGCCAAATTGCCGTTGGATTTCACCGCAAAGCACAGCGTATGCGGCAGCCGGCCAAGCCCCGCATCAAGCTCCCGGTACGCATCCCCAATCGCCGCCTGACTGTAAACGTAAGTAGGCGTTCCCGCTCGCTCGGCTATCTCGCTCAGCGAAATCTCCTCACAAAATACGCAGCGCGCAACGCAGGGACGCAGCACCGCTGCGCCCATTTTCAGCTTGCTGCCGCCCATCTGGCTCGATTGTTTCCAAGAAAAATGAGGAGTGAAACTTGCCGGGTCAACAAACGATATTCTCTTGGGCCTCGACGCACCAGCCCCGCTCATCGCACTTTCAACACAACCAACGTGCGGTCATCCGCCAGCGGAGCGCTGTCGGCAAAGAAATCCACCTCGCGCAGCACAATGTCCGCCAGCTCCGCGGCCGTAACCTCGTGCTTATCCTCAATCAGCTTGCGTAAGCGCGCAGTCCCGAAAAACAACCCTTCACTATTCGTCGTCTCCGCGATCCCGTCCGAGTGAAACACCAAAATGTTGCCGGGCTCCAGCGTCACACCCCATTCGTCATAAGTGACTTCTTCATAAATCCCCAGCGGAAATCCCGTAAGCTCGATCTTCCCGCACCGCCCATCCTTATATAGCAGTGGCTGCGATTGCCCTGCGTTCGCCACCCGCAATTTGCTGCGCCCTTTCTGCCATGTAGCAAAGCACGCGGTCATGAATCGCCCCTCGATCCGCCGCTCGCCCACCAACTGATTCATCTGCTTCAGCATTTCCGCCGGCTGCAGTTTCTGTGGCGCAAGGCTGCGCATGATCCCAATCGAAACCGCGCCATACAGTGCCGCCGCCGTTCCCTTGCCGCTCACGTCGCCCAGCGCAATCCCCAGTTGCTGCGGCCCATAACGCAGAAATTCGTACAAATCGCCGCAAACCTCGCGCGCCGAGAGATACCTCGCCGCCAAGTCCACTCCATAATCCTCAGACGGCACCGGCCGCAGCAGTGCACCCTGAATCCGCTTCGCCGCTTGCAGATCCCGCTCCAGCCGCGCCTCATCCTTAGCCACCTGCTCGTACAGCCGCGCATTCTCCAGCGACACCGCCAGGTTTCCAGCCAGTATCGAAAGCGTCTGTACGTGATCCTCGGTAAAATAATTCGGCTGCGGGCTCTCCAAATCCAGCACGCCAATCACCTTCCCTTTGTGAATCATCGGAATAGCCAGCTCCGATCGCGTCTCCGGATTCACCATCAGATACCGCGGATCGACCGTCACGTCCGGAACAATCACTGGCTCCTTGAGCGTGGCCGCAGCCCCCACGATGCCTTCGCTGGCCGCCACGCGCAGCTTGCCCTGCACTCGCTGGCCGTGTTTTACGTCCACGCGATGACGAAATACTTTTTGCTCTTCGTCGTACAGCATGATGCTCAAAATTTGATAGTCGATCACCCGCTTGGTCTGCTCGGCGGCACGTCGCAGCAGTTCTTCGACATCCAATATCGAACCGGTTTCCCGGCTCACCTCATTCAGCAGCAGCAGCGTGTCGGCCTGCGCCCGCACCTTCTCAAATAGCCGCGCGTTTTCCACGGCAATCGCCAGTCGGCTGGCCAGCAGCGTCAGAATCTTTTGTTGTTCACCGGTGAAGTAATCCGGGTGGCGGCTTTGAATGTCCAGCACTCCGACGCAACGGTTGCGCAGCATCAGCGGCACTGCCAGCTCCGAGCGAACATTTTCAATGGCGTTTATGTAGCGGGAATCGTTCAGCGTGTCAGCAACTCGCACCGAATGGCCGGTTGCCGCGGCTACACCGGTAATTCCCTGCCCCACCGGAATGCGCAAATTTTCCGACAGCTCACGCGGATATCCGATAGAGAACCGAAATTTCAGATACGACCCGTCGCCCTCAAACATCAGCACACCGAAAATCTCATAGTCGATGTGCCGCTTGATCAGCGCCGCCGTGCGCGCAAGCACCTCATCGAGATCGAGCGAGGCGTTCACCTCTTCGCCGATCTCCGTAAGCGTAGCCAGCACCTCGGCGGAGACCTCGAAAGCCGGCGCCGGAGCCAGCGTCGTATGTTCGTCAGTTGGACTCATGCGGTACAGACATTATAACAGGACAATAACCACCGTTTGGATTTGTCGCGGCTTATGATTTCTTTTCTTTCGCCCCCAGCGTCAGCACGCCGATGTCCGGCAGATTGCGGTACCGTTCGGCGTAGTCCAACCCATATCCCACCACAAACTCATTCGGAATCGTGAATCCCACGTAATCCGCGCGCACCTTAGCAATGTGCCGCTCCGGTTTATCCAGCAAGACCGCCACCCGAATCCGCCGCGGCTTGCGCTGCTCGAATATTCGCAGCAAATATTGCAGGGTCATCCCGGTATCCAGGATGTCTTCAACCACAATCACCGTCTTGCCCTCGATGCTGGAATCCAGATCCCGCGTCAGCTTTACTTGACCAGACGTGTGCGTCCCGCTTCCATAACTCGACACCCCGATGAAATCCATGGAAACGTCTCCGCCCATCTGTCTGGCCAGGTCGGTAAGGAAAAATATCGAGCCTTTGAGCACCGCCACCAAATGTAGAGGTTCCACCGGGAAATCGCGTCGGATCTCCCCCGCCATTTCCGTCACGCGTCGCTGAATCTCCGTGCGCGAAATAAGCGTGCGAACGCTCTCACCCGTTTTGCCTTTGGATTTAGGCTTAGGACGCGTAGTTTTGGCCATAGCGCTTCAAACGAGCCGCACTCTAGCGCAGCCCATCGCATTCGGCAAGGTGTGCCGTTTTTA
>Ga0210384_10008043_pt1 | contig 11044 bp, 8 predicted proteins | sample IncBWH2MmetaG_FD_160574 | JGI IMG/M metagenome (GOLD analysis project Ga0210384, IMG submission 160574) | Forest soil microbial communities from Barre Woods Harvard Forest LTER site, Petersham, Massachusetts, United States - Inc-BW-H-2-M | ecosystem: Environmental > Terrestrial > Soil >...
ATTGACGCTGCGATTCCGCATTCGCTTCGCCGCGGCGACATCGAGGTTCTAATCGCCGAACAACAATTGAACCTGGCGATCGAAGAACAACTGCACACGGCCCGGGTCGCGTTTTATTCTGCGCTTTACCAACGAGAACTGCGCTCGCTTCGCGACAAACAACGACTCCGGCTGGACGAGAACGTGGCCAGCCAACACGATCGTTATCAAGCGGGCCTGGTCGATCGGAGTGCATATACGACCGCGACGGTGGAAGCGCGCGGTCTCGATCCGCTGGTTGAAGGCGCACAGCGCAGCTACGCTGCGGCGCAGCTCCAACTCAGCGAGGCGATGGCGGCCGATCTTAATTCGGACACGCCGCAGCCGGAACCGGAGGGCGAACTCACTTTCGCAACTGTGGATGTCGATCTTAACGGCGAAACAACCGCGGCGTTGGAACGCCGGACCGACGTCAAGCTTGCACGGTTGCTGGTTAAAGCCGCAAATGAAGACGCGCGCATCATTGCAGCCGGTTATTATCCGTCCGCGATCGGAAGCATCACCGGCGATTACATTCCAGTTACCGGAATCCATCGCGAAGGCTCCACCAGCCGCAATCAGGATTTTATCGGGTCGGAGATTCGCGAAGGGGCGGCTTACACTTGGCAGGTGATCGACAACGGTAAAGTGGGGGGCGCGGTCCTCAAAGCAACGAAGATCCGCGAAATCAACGAGCTTGAGCTCAACAAATTGGAGACCGGCGTCCGACAACAGCTTTCACGCATTCATAACGACCTGGCCGGCATCGCTCAACGCCATAAAGCGCTCAGTTCAGGAACGAATAATGCCGAGCAAGCGGCGGTTGCGGTCCAACAAAATCTCGGGAGCGGTCTGGCTTCGCAACTTGAGTATCGTGTGGCCGAAAGCAGTTTCCTCAAAACCCAGAGCGGCTTGCTCGAGGCGAGTTATCTCCAGAACGTGGCGCTGGCGGAATGGGACCGCGCCACCGGGCGCTATTTTCAATTTTCCGAAGATATGCATTAAGTTGGTGTCCTTGAAGATTCCGGACTCCAGGCGGCTTTTGTGGGTCGCGGTCGCGCTGCTGATTCTCATTTGCGGCGTGGCGTATTATTTTTTCATGCCGGTGGCGGACGTGGCCGTCGTTCGGCGCGGCACCGCCATCTCGGCCGTTTATGGCACCGTACGCATCGAACCAGCGTTTGTGGTCCATGTTCGCGCGCAGAACGCCGGTTTTATTCAACTGGCTGAGGAATTCTCAGCCGGCCGTGGCGCGATCGGCAAGAGCGTGACCAAGGGGCAATTGCTGGCCACCATTGCCGACGAAGCGACGGCCCGACAGTTGAAACAAGCGCGCGTCGATGTGCAGGCTGCGAACGAACGAGCCAAGCTGCCATTGCCGTCGGAGGAATTACTCAAGGCCGCAGAGGACAATTTGCATCGACTCGAACAGGTGGTCGCGACCGGCAACGTGCCGGCGGTCGATTACGAGAAAGCCAGGAGCGAAGTTAATCGGTTACGGGGCGCGCGCGACAACGAACGAATCGAGCGGGACCGCAACCTTCAAGCGCTGGAGGAGGCCCAGAAGAAATTGGAGTCACAAATGCGCGCTTCGGAAATTCGGGCACCGATGGACGGCCTGCTCACGGCGGTAGGGACGATCGACAGCGAGCTTGTCGCCGAGGGCAATCAGCTCTTCACTGTTTCATCTCGAAAAGCCTACGTCCGCGGCGAAGTAAATGAAGAAGATGTCGGCGAAGTAAAACCTGGAATGAAAGCGAAGGTTCAACTTTACGCGTATCGCAATGCAACTTTCCCGTCGCGAGTGGCATCGGTCCAACCGGCCGCGGACCCGGACACTCAGCGCTACACCGTTATCTTGGAGATGGAAAAACCGCCCGACAATTTAATGGCGGGAATGACCGGCGAGATGAACATCATCACCGGCACGCACGAAAACGCGTTGCTGATGCCCACGCGCGCGCTGCTCGTCGATCAAGCGTTGATCGTGAAGCGGGGCATTGTGCAGAAACGCACCATCAGAGTCGGTTTTCGCACTCTCGACGCCAGCGAGGCGCTCAATGGCGTCTCAGTCGGTGATCGCGTTGTTGTTTCAGATCAGGACAAACTTCGCCCGGGAGAACCGGTGCGACAGCATCGCGTCGATTTTTTTCTCCCAAAACCGTGACCGCGCCGCTTTACATTGCGTTGCGTTTTGCGACGCACCGCAAACGCGCGTTGTTTCTCAGCCTGGTCGGCGTCGTGTTCGGCGTCGGCATTTTCATCTGCACCCAAGCGCAAACGCAGGGATTCGCCCAATTTTTTATCGACTCGACCATCGGCAGCAACGGAGCCCTCACGTTGCGCTCGCGATTTCGGCCGCGCTATGAAGGGCTAGTAATTCCTTCGAAAAATGTGAACGCACTTCCCGAGCGCCGCAATTTTTTCGAAGGCGTCCACAACGTCAGCGAAATTATGCGGGTGAGCCGGCAATTTTCGAATGTGGTCGCCTGCTCACCGGTGCTTCGAGGCAATGTCAGCGCCCGGTCGGGATTCGAGATGACCACCGTGGAGCTCTTCGGAATCGACCCTCCCGCACATCTGCGCACGACCGACTTGGCCAAACAAATCATTGACGGCAAGTTTGATGATTTTACTAACAACACCAGCGCGGTGATTCTCGGCTATAAACTGGCCGACCAGCTCGAGGTCGGGTGCGGCGACTCAATCCAATTGCTTTCGCCGAGCGGTGAGTATTGGCGGTTCACGGTCGCGGCCATTGCGCGCAGTGGCATCGGCACGATCGACTCCACTCGCGTTTACGCGCAGACCCGTGTCTCCCAGCGACTACTCAAGAAACCGTACGAAGCGTCCATGATTATCTATAAACTGCGTGATCCGAATCGCGCCCCGGAGCTGGCGACGCATTTCGAGACTCTGTTTCAGCATGCTTCGGACAGCTGGCAGGAGCGCGAGGAATCGACTTTGCAATTGTTTATCATGCTCCGCTTATCGGCCGCGATCACGGTTTCATTGATGATTCTTCTGGCCGGTTTCGGAATTTTCAACGTGCTAACGATGTCGGTGCTCTCGAAGATCCGGGAGATCGCAATTTTGCGCTCGATGGGCTATCGCCAAGTTGACATCTCGGCGATTTTTCTCTGGCAAGGCGCGCTCATTGCGACAGTTGGCTCATTGATCGGCTGCCTTTTGGGCGCGCTACTGACGGGCATTGTTTCCAAAGTGCCGATTCACATCCACGGGCTGCTTTACACAGATCATTTCTTGGTGGTCTGGGACTGGCGACATTATTTTTGGGCAACCGTGCTCGCCGGAGTCGCCGTGTTCATCGCCAGTTACGTTCCTGCTCGACGGGCCGCCCAACTTCAACCGGTCGAGACTCTTCGGGGCTCGAGTTTATGAGTTTTTACCCCAACCCTGCAAACGCTCCGATGAAATCTCCGGTTCAAGCCTGTAACGGTTCAACGGGCCCATGAAAGGCGAAATTTCCCTTAGCTGTCGCCAGCTCGAGCGTTACCTCGGTGAAGCGGAAGAGCGCGTGCACGCTTTGCGCGGCGTGTCGCTCGATGTAGAAGCTGGAAGTCTCCACGCTGTGGTCGGCCCGTCCGGCTGCGGCAAGAGCACTTTACTTTATATCCTCGGCCTGCTCGATGTGCCCGATGCCGGTTCGGTCGAGATCGGCTCGACGCTGATCGCAGGTTTGAGTGATCAAGAGTTGGCCCGACGCCGCAACCAATTGATTGGTTTCATTTTCCAATTTCACTTTTTGATGGAGGACTTCACCGCGCACGAAAATGTTATGATCCCGATGCGACGACTGGGTCAATTGAACGAAGAGGAAATGGGCCAACGGGCAGCGAGTCTATTGGAGTCTGTCGATCTTGGCGACAAATTGCGACGGCAAGGCCGTCACCTTTCCGGCGGCGAACAGCAACGGGTGGCCATTGCGCGTGCGCTGGCGAACGATCCTCAAGTTATCCTTGCCGATGAGCCGACCGGAAATTTGGACACGAACAATTCACAGCGCGCCTTTGAATTGCTCGCGAACATCGTGCGCGAGCGAGAGAAAGCGCTTTTGCTTGTCACACATAACCGGTTCATCGCCGATTCTTGCGATTGGGTCCACGAAATGAAAGACGGCCGTATTATCGCCAGTCATCCGCATGGCGAGCGGATCTCAGTGTGACGCGGGCGCTGACCTGGACAATTGGAGATGGTCAAGAAATTTCTCGATGTAATCGGTCCAGGAGCGAAATTTTCTTGCACGGGCTTCATCGCAAAGACGCGCATACAGTTGCTGATCTCGTAACAAAGATTTGATTCCCTCTGCCAGCGCGAGCGGATTCGTTTGGTCGACAATCAGGCATCCGCCGCCGTGCGCAATTTCTCCAAGAGCGCCGTTGCCGCCACAAAGGCAAGGCTTGCCGTGCCAGAGGCTTTCCGCAATCGGCAGTCCGAACCCTTCCATCAATGATGGATAGACCGTAAAACGACAATCGCGATAAGCTCGCAACAGCGTTGTGTCATCGACGTGCTGCAGCCAGCGCACGGGTTTGCCTTGCTTCTGCAACGATTTCAATCGCCGCACAATTTCCCGGCTCATGTTGGTCGCTCGGCCGATCAATTGCAGTTCGAACGATATTCCGGCCCCCCATAATTGCTGGGTAGCTGTCAAAAGCGTGAGATGATTTTTCCGCGGATCCAGCGAACTAACGTTGAGAACAACATCTCTCGGAAGCTGACCGGCCGCACCGGGAGTCGTGTCGAAATCGACCGGCCATGTTTCGACGCACGTGGCGGCGGGTTTACATCCGAATTCCTTCCAAAAATGGTGGAGATCGCCCTCGGCTTCTTGCGAAATGCAGATAACCAGATCGAATCTTGCGAGTAACTCGATATAAGGGCGATACCGCGGAGCACGGCGGCGAAGATCGTAAACTGAGGGCAAGCGCAGGCTGGTGATGTCATGAAAAATTGCAACCTTCCTAGCCTTAGTTTCCTGTACGAGTTTCGGGAGGACCCGTCGCCGTAAATCATGCAGAATATCGGGAGCCACAAAAACATCTCTTTCGCCCAATATTTTCCACGGAAAACGGCGCAATGAGATTAGCCGCCGGAACTCAGCTATTGGATTTTGCCCGCTGGTTTCCGGACGGGCCGATGACTTTGGGTGGAAATCAAACGGGCTGGTCAATAGTTGCAATTCCGTCGGCCCGAGGCGCTGATAAAACCGTCCGATCTCATTCCAACAAATCGGAGCAACGTCGACGCGGCGCGAAAGCTCGGCGAAAATTCTTCGCGTCATCCGTTGCATGCCGGTGTTTTGAGCGGACCGACAGGAGCTCGTGACATCGAGATAGATCATCGCGATGCTAAGAAAACACATTCCATGAATCGCGAAAAATCTGATGAAGCAGTGTTTGAATCAGGAAACCCATCCCCATTGCGAAAACACCACCATTGAAACGAGGGCCAGAGTCCCCGAGAAAACAAGATATATGCGATTGAACCACGCGTTCTGTCCCAGTAAGGCAAGGCCCATTATCGCCGGGAAAATCATAAGCCCGAATCGGGGTGCGGAGAGTAATGTTCCCCACGAAACAATGAATAATAGCGAGATAACGGAGTAAATCGCGTAACTCGGCCGGAAACGAAAACAGGCGAAAATTACCAGAACTAGCAATGCGATTGTAAAGAAAAACTCGAACGCGCCATGATATCCGTTGAACGTAGTAATGGTCGGGAACGCACGGAAGAGTGTGGTCCAAGGGAAGGTAAAGTGACGGTTCCAACCCTGTAAGGTTTCCGTCTTCGAGATCACGTTCCAGTCTCCGAACTGCCAACGCAGCAACGTTAGATGGCCGAGGAGCGCAATGGGCGCGAGAGTCAGGGAAAGAACGTCAGGCTTCACCCGGCGCCAGTTAAATTCTGTTTGCGAAAAGTATTCAAACGTCAAAGGGAAAACCAGTAAAATACCGGGGGCTCTGGCCAGGGCCGCGGCCGCTGAGAGTGCGCCAGCGACAAACCACCGACCCGTTCGCGCGTAATAGAATGAGCTTATTACCAAAGCTATAAACAGAGACTCAGTGTAAACGGCTGAGCAGAACAGCGTTGTTGGAAAAACGCACAGATAAAGAACTACCCGGGCGGCCAGCGACCGGTCGTAATCCAAGCGCACCAAGTGATAGAGATAAATTAATGCGACCAGGAATGCGGCGTTTGCGATAATGATTCCAATTAAGAGCCAGCCCGCGTCGTGTGGTAGTGGAATAAAGTAATGCACAAACCGAACCAGGTACGGATAAAGAGGGAAGAAAGCGACGTTGGATTGTTTACCGGGAATGAACATATAACCATGACGAGCAATATCGAGATACCACCCGCTATCCCACCGCGCCCACATATTCACGAAAGGCCAGGAATTTGCGGATAGGTATTCCGTCACCACTTTTAGGTTGCCATCAGCCGCTACTTCCCACTTTTTGCTCGTTATCGGCAAATGGAGGAAATGAAATCCAAGAAGCGCGACTACAATGAGGGCAGCCCGACTAACGGCGAACGGAATGAGAATATCATAGATCCACGATCGCAGAAAGGTTACTGGTATAGGTTTAGCCTTTTTTAAATCGACGTGACTCATTTCGTTAATGGTTACTTCTGACAAGTTTGGGCCGGCGCTTCATTGGTCCGAGCAGCTCCCAAAGGTGAAAAACATTCCAGACAAATAATGGACAGCAACTTTGAGTCGAGATGCGATTCAACCATCCCCGTCCCCGATCGTTCCGTCTCGATTATCATCCCAACGCGTGACGAAGTGGATAATATCGGGCCGCTTGTCTCACAAATTGTAGCGGCCGCCGCTCCGTTCCATGAAATTGTGTTTGTCGATGGTCATTCAACAGATGGTACGGTGGATACTATTCGATCTCTTTCAGCAATTCATCCAGTTCGCCTAATTGAACAAGACCCAGCTACACCGGGATTGGCCGCTGCTATTCTGGCCGGAGCGGCCGCAACCAACTCAGAGTTGCTGGTCGTCATGGACGCCGACTTAAGCCACCCACCGGAACGAATCAACGACTTGCTTGCGCCGTTAATTGCGGGTGCGGCTGACATAGTGATTGGAAGTCGCTACATCCCGGGCGGTTCCACGCCGGGATGGTCATTCTGGCGTCGAACGCTTTCGCGGCTCGGCTCTGCGCTGGCCTATCCACTGACTAATGTTCACGACTCGATGTGTGGATTTTTTGCAGTCGCACGACGACCCCTTCTGGGAATCGCGACGCCAGCGATCGGATTCAAGATCGCTTTTGAAATCATTGTCCGGGCCCGGCCACCTTTAAAAGTGATCGAGGTTCCGATTGCGTTCCGCAATCGCGCCCGTGGCCAATCCAAAATGTCTCCGGGAATCGCGTTTCTGTTCTTTTGGCGATGGTCGCTCGCCGTTTGTCGTCGGCTGCTACGCCAATGACAGCGCGCTTCTTGCAAAAACGACGCTTCATTCAGCTGGAACTCGCCAGCAGATGAACTGAGCGCGGGCCAGTTCAACCTGAACGTTTGGATATACTTCTCGAACGACAGGAAAATCGCGAACGACACACGCGCCGACCAACGGCGGCTTCGGCGTCCGCCTCCGAATTTCCTCCACCGTATAGCTAGCGACCGGGAAACGGAAGTTTCCATGGAAGAGATAGAATGAATCCCACATTAAGTCCTTTCCTGTGTGAATGGCCTTGATCAACACCGTCCCAGCGCCCGACTGTTGAAGTGTACCGAGTTTTTCCGCGATCACTTTCTCATCGGCCGCATCTTTTTGCCGGAAAATCATCTTTAGCTCAGCTTGGATGAAACCGGCCAATAGGAGCACCACCAAACCCACCATCACGGCAACGCGAACCCTTGATTCCCGACATAAGAATCTCTGCAAAAGTAGCGCCAATAGAAAACAGAGACACGGCAGAATCGGCAGGATGTAGCGGACGCCGCGAAAATTAGAGACAATGGCCAGCGCGATTACCGCCAGACTCACGATTGCTATTTCTCGAACCGCTGGCGCCGGCTTATCCTTTGTTGAGAACAAAGTTACGAACGGCGAAAGCAACAAGAAAAAGCCGACGAGACCGCCGTCCCGAATCAGCTCCAATACAATTTCAAGGTAGGGTCGTTTACCGAGTCCTTCCGGTCCAAGCCAGACGATAATCTCTTCGTGAAACAGTATCCCTGGGTGCATTTGATATTTAATGAGCTGAAGCAACGGCCAGATCGACATCAACACGACCGCAAGGAGCATACTGCTGATAAGCCAACTGATTCCTTTTCGCAGATTGGCGCGCTCGTCACGATCGGTTAGTCGAACGAGCAGAATGAGGAGCCAAACCAAAAAGGGAACTGGGACCTTCTGCAAACTGCCAAGCCAGCATGTTGCTGCGACTGCGAACCACCACGTTGGACGCTTGCGGGCAAGCTCAGCGAAAACAATCGTTAACGTCGTAAAAAACGTCAATCCGGTATCCAGCATAGCGTGACTCGCTTCGGTCGAAAACAGCGGACAAGAAACCAATATCGCGACGATAAGCGGAATGAGCCACGGCTCGCCGGGCTTCATTAAAAAGACCAGCCAGGCAAGAGCAATCGCGGTCAGGGCGCCGTAAAAGAGCGGCCAAATCCGCACCGCCACCGACCGATTTTCAAAACGCGGCAGAGTCAAACAGGTCAGCCAGTACTGGAGAGGCGGCTTTTCGAACGAGCGGTTAAAATTGTAATGAACCACCCACGGTTCTGTCATCAGCATCTCGCGCGTGCGCTCGGCGGTTAACAATTCATCCGTTTGAGTAAGAGTTCCCTTTGGGATCTCCAAGGCGAGCCAGACACTAAAGACCAGTATGATCAAGCCAGAGAAGGTAACAGCACGGATACCCGGACGGCTGAGATCTGGGGCCAAATTTTCGACCGCTGGCACGCGAAGAGCGTCAAAAGGCATTGTAAGATCGACACCGATCCACAAGAAAACAATTCGTGCAAGTGTCGCGTTTAAACTCGAGGCATTCCCAAAGTCGGTAAAAAAAGCTTTCGCACATTTGCATGTAATTATCTAATGAGCGGACGAGAAGAGCGAGTTTTCTCGTGGCAGGGCTCTGTTTGAGGAAAAAGAAGATTCATGTCCGTAACGCGAAAAGCACTGGTTTCGGCGATCTTTTTGCTTGAAGCATTGTTCATTTACTTCGTTCTGACCCAGCGATATCCGATGTCTGGTGACGACTACTCGTACCTCTACCAAGCAAAGCTGTTCGCGGCCGGCAAACTATGGGCCGAAGATCCTCTCTATGACCCGGCGCTTCCGTTTTACGATTGCGTAGAGACATATTGTCTTCGGGACGATCAAGGACGCCGGTTCTCCAAATATCCGCCAGGCTGGCCGGCTCTTCTTGCGGTGGGGGTTAAGCTCCAAGTCCCCTGGCTCGTTAACCCACTATTCGGGGCCCTGCTGGTCTTCCTGATGCTAAACTATACGGAACGGCAGATGGCCAAGGAATTAGTGAGAATCACCTGTCTCTCGCTGATGCTCTGTTTCTTTCTTTGCTATTACGCCGCCTCTTTCCGACCTCATATCGCCACCGCGCTATTCCTGTTTGCTGCCTTCCTCCTCTACGATTCGGCCCAGAGGCGCCCTAATCCGCCCAAGCTATGGTTAGTCGGCGCGGGGGCCCTTCTTGGGTACTCCACGATGCTCCGTTACATCGATTGGGCTCCTTTGGCCGCTTGGATCGGCGTCAGCTTATTGTGCCGCAAGAAGCTGACGGACCTAATTTTGTTCGGGATCGGGTTCGGACTGCTGGCCAGCGGTAACTTAATATACGATGCGTTACTCTCGGGCGATCCATTCCAGCTTCCTGCGGCGCTTCATCGTTCAGGCGCCACTAATGACCGTCTAATGATTTCATGGAATGGGTTTGTAGTGACGATAGTGCGATTGGCAAATGTTGTCTGGATTTTCCCGCCTGTGCTTTTGCTGGTACCTTTCTGGAGGTATTACCAAGCATCTTCCAAGGCCAAGATGTACGCTGCATTGTTCTTGATGAGCGTTGTGATCTACTTTTTCTATCCGGCGTCTGTCGGTGGCCCAGGTCCGCGCTATTTCCTAGCGTACTTCCCATTCCTGGTTCTGGCCGTCACGGATGTGTGCGGCTGGCTCTCTCGCGGTTCCACGCCCCTTGCCAGGAACATGTGGGATTTCGCCGTGATTAGCCTGATTATCTGTAACCTAGTGTTTGCGGCCAAAGAGGGCTATACGATGTATTGGCGAAGAGACCTTCAGCGGACTGCGGCTCATATTGCTGCCGGGAAAAACATTTTCCTTCTCAAGACCGGCACTTACAAAACGGTTGTCGGCGACCTCACTCGAAACCCGCCCGCGCTCTCCTCCGCGGACTACTTATACTTCGCATGGTGCACCAAGCCCGAGCGCGATGCGCTTCTCAGCCGGTTTCCAGGTTACAACGTCTTTGTCTACGAATATCCGGGGCATCTGACAGAATATTCGGAAAATCTCCGAGCGACACTGCCGTGAATCACGACGAGCGAGTGCGCATCTCATGAAAAAGGTCTTCCTGACCGGGGCGAGCTCTGGGATCGGTCTGGCCATCGCCAAGATGTTGAGCGCGCGGGGCGACGAAGTTTGGGGAACATCGCGGGATCCTTCGCGCCTACCACAATTACCGCGTTTGCATCCCATCCAACTTGACCTCTCGGATCCAAATTCGATCGAGCAGGCATTCGACAGCGCTCTCTCCGGAGCCGGCCATTTCGATGTGGTTATTAATAACGCCGGGAGCGGTCATTTTGGCGCTGCGGAACATCTTTCCGACGCCGAGATTACCAGCCAGTTTCAAATCCTGGTTTTTGGACACCTTCAACTCATGGGTCTGGCATTGGTGGCGATGCGCGCGCGCGGACACGGGTTGATCATTAATGTTACATCGCTGGCGTCACGATTGCCGGTGCCATTCATGGCTGCATACAACGCGGC
>Ga0210384_10008044_pt1 | contig 11043 bp, 10 predicted proteins | sample IncBWH2MmetaG_FD_160574 | JGI IMG/M metagenome (GOLD analysis project Ga0210384, IMG submission 160574) | Forest soil microbial communities from Barre Woods Harvard Forest LTER site, Petersham, Massachusetts, United States - Inc-BW-H-2-M | ecosystem: Environmental > Terrestrial > Soil >...
GCCCTTCCACGAGCCCTTCACCGGGCCCGGGAACTGGCCCATCGCGGCCGGCGGCTACCTGGGCCTCGTGGCGCTCGCCGGCATGGCGGCGGCTCTCGGCTCGCGGCGGCGGCGGCTGGTCCTCGCCCTCTGCGGCCTCGCCCTCGGCCTGATGCTTCTGGCCGCCCGGTTCCTTCCCTTCCGCTGGCTCCTCGGCGTCCTGCCCCTCGGCGGCGCCCTGGCGGTCGATCGCTTCCTGCCGGCGGCGGCCCTGCCGCTGGCGCTGCTCGCGGCGCTCGGGCTTGACGAGCTGGTGCGGCGAGGGCGCCGCGCCACCGCGAGCTGGGCCTGGATGCTGGCCGCGGCATCCGCGAGCCTCTGGGTCCGGCACGACGCGGCGCTCGTCGCGCTGTGGCTCCTCATCGCGCTCGGCGCGCTCGGCCTGGCGCTGGCCTGCCTGTCTGACAGGTCGCACACGCCTCGCGCCGCGGCGCCGGCCACGGCTCCGGCCGCGGCTCCGCCCGCCGGTCGCCGCGGCACTCCAGGCTGGACTCCGGGCCGGCGGCGCGCCTGCGGCCTCGGTCTCCTCGCCCTGGCCTCGCTCCTCGATCTCGGAAGCTGGGGGCGCGACGCCCTGCCGCGCGGCCACCGCCAGCTCTTCTATCCGCGGACGCCGCTGGTGACGGCGATCGCGAGCGCCGTGAAGGGCGGACCCTGGCGCGCGGTCGGGGGCGGCTTCGCCGTCTATCCCTCCCTGCTGCCGATGTACGGCATCGCCGACGTCAGGATCGACAACCCGCTGGCGCTCGCCGAGCAGCTGCGCCCCCTGGGCGAGATCTTCGACTTCCGTCCGGAGAGCCGCCGCTACAAGAGCGGGTTCGGCCATCTCGATCACCCATTCCTCGACTTCCTGAACGTGCGGGCCGTGGTCCTTGCCGCGCCGGCTGCCGTCCCCGGGAAGCTCGAGCTGGTGAACGCCGGAGCGTCGCCGCGGGTCTTCCGGAATCCGTCGGCCCTGCCGCGCTTCTTCCTCCCGGTGGGGGCGGAGCTGCGCAGCCGCGACGACGCGCTCGCCGGCATCCGAGAGCTGCGCGACCCGCGGCGGGTCGTGCTCCTGCGTGAGGAGGTGGCCGGCTGGCGCCCGCCGGAGCGCCCGTGGGAGCCCGCTGCGGTCCGCATCCTGCGCGCCCGCCGCGGCGCCGTCAGCCTGCTGCTGCCGGCCGACGGCGAGCAGCTCCTCGCGACCTCGCTGCCGTTCCCCGCCGGCTGGACGGCGGCCGCCGGGGGCCGAGCGCTGCGCCGGGTGCTGGTGAACACCGCCTACCTGGGGGTCGTGGTGCCGCCGGGAGTGGCGCGGGTGGATCTCTCCTTCGCGCCCCCGGGGTTCCGCCTCGGGGCCGTGCTGTCGGTCCTTGCCGCGCTGGCCGTCTCGTCGCTCGCCGCGCTCCGGCGGAAGCCACGCGCGCCGTCTTGATTGCCGCCCGCTCAGGGCGGATACGCCGCCACCTCGAGGCGCGCCGGGGCTGCGGTCACTCCGAAGCACTGGTGATGACGAAGAGATTCATGACCCCGGTCGGCTGGTGCACCGCGATCCGCGCCGAGCCGGTGAAGCTGAAGACATGCGGCGAGAAGGTCAGGAAGAGGTTGATCCCCAGCGCCTCGACACTACCGCTGACGATGTACTCGTTGCCGCGGACCACGCCGCTCAACTCCAGATCCGTGACCGGCACCGGTCCGGTCAAGTGGATCAGGGCGCCGCTCGCATGCCCGTTGCCCAGGTCCTCCAGCGTCAGGCTGGCGGTGCCCACGACCCTCAGATCGAAGTCGACGAACTTGGTCTTCCAGGTGGCCATGCGTGCCCTCCCCCCCGGTAGCCGGGATGACGTCGTCAATCCAGAGCGGCGGCGCAGACCGCACCGTGCGCCGGCAACGCCGGATCATACCTCTCCCTGGCGAGCCTCTGCTAGACTGTCGCTTATGAATGGCACGGATCTCGACACGGAAATCGCGGCCTACGAAGCAATGCGCGGAGATCTCGAAGCTCATCGGATGGGCAGATGGGTTCTCGTGCACGACCGGGAGCTCGCGGGCGAATACGATTCCTTTGAATGTGCCGCGGAGGACGCTGTGAGCCGTTTCGGTCGTGGGCCCTACCTTATCCGCCAAGTGGGCGCGGCGGCCTTGACGCTCCCCGTGTCGGTGATGCACTGAGGATGCCAGAAACCCGGTGCGGTTTCGAGAGTGTCGAGGGCGGCGCCTCGGGTTCGGAACTGCTCGTTATCATTGGCCCCACGCTGATCGTTGACATTGGATTTGATCCGAACTATAGGCCCGGACCGTCAGCGAAGCCCGTGCCGGGAATGAGAGGCCTTCAGGCACTTGTCGATACCGGAGCGGCCGAGAGTTGCATTGACAATCTGGTGGGCCATGACCTGAGCCTTCCCGTCGTCGATCGGCGACCTATCGCGGGCGCCCATGGCGCCAGGCCTGCGAACATATACTTAGCGCAGGTGCACATTTCTACCTTGAGTTTTACAATTTACGGCCAGTTCGCAGGTGTTGACCTCGCTGCGGGAGGTCAAGTCCACCGAGCCCTTATCGGCAGGACCTTCCTCCGGCATTTCACAATGGTGTATGAAGGTAACACCGGGACGGTTATGCTGTCATCGTCCCGGTAAAGATCTGTCGAGCTGCGTCCCAGGTTGAACATCTTCGACAGCAGGGCGAGGGTCCGGTTCGTGCTGTAGCGTCGCCGCAAGGCTCTGCCTGACGACGAGCTGCTCGAGTACTTCTCGTGCGACAAAGGCTACCGCTGACCCTGCGCCGCCTTCGATGAGACTGAGCGGGGCGGCATGATAGGATTTTCCTGGCCATGGCACATGTGTCGTCGAGGGGAAAGGAGCGCTGCAGGGAGAGGCGCTACGGTTCGGCGAGGCGGTGGCGGGCGACGGTCGCCGCGGTGCCGGCATGGCTGCTCGCCGTGCTCGCCGGGGGCCTCGCCCCGGCTACGGCGCCCGGGCCGGCTGCAGCAGCCAGCCTCGGCGACTCGCCGCCGACGCTGATCCCGGACCCCGTCAGGGCGGCGCGGGATGTCGATCTCGACGAGGTCAAGGCGGACAAGGCGGCGCGGGACTTCTATCTCGACATGGTCAGGGCTGCGCGGGACCTCGTCGAGATCGATGCCCTTCTCCGCCAGGGCGACTGGACGGCCGCCCTGGCACGGCTGCGGACCGAGGACACGCAGCTCGTCAAGTCAATGAGCCGCGGCGCGTGGCTGGCGCGCGTGGCCGTCGCGGAGGCGGCCTCGGGACAGCGCGACCTGGCGCTCTGGCACTGGGCGGTGGCAAACGCTCTGGTCAGGAACCTGTTCACCGATCAGGAGCTGAGCGCCTTCGGGGGCGCGGGAGCTCTGCTTGCGGAGCACCGAGGCCGGCAGCCCGGCAAGGCGCCTCCCGGAATGAGCATCGAGCCTCCTGGCCCCGAGGTGGAGCAGGAGGTCAAGACGAAGGGGGAGCTGCCGCAGCTCGTGCAAGGCGCTTGGAGTCCGCGCGAGTGGCTGCGCCTCGAGGTCGTCATCGATGAGCAGGGCCGGGTACGTGATCCCGTGGTGCTGTCGGCGCGCTCCGAGGAGGCGGCCTACAGAGCCCTCGAGGCGATGCGCGACTGGCGCTTCGAGCCGGCGAGGAAGCGCGGCCAGCCGGTCGCGACGCTCCACACCCTCGTCGTCAACCCGCCGGGACGGCGGGCCCTCGACCAGGTCATCAGCCTGTCGGCTCAGACGAAGGCGATCGAGGGCATGCTGCGACGGCAGGAGTGGAGGCAGGCCGCGGACGAGGCCCAGCTCCACTGGTATGCGCTGCTCGACAACACGGGTCGGGGCCACAATCAGGAACCGGAGCGCGCCGCTCTCGGGATGACGATGGCGTTGTGGGCGCTCGCCCGGGAAGGTATGAACCCAGGGCACTCCTGGGCCAGGTGCCGCTGGGAAGCGGGGCAAGCCCTCATGCCCACCCTCTATGACCTGGACCTGTCGCCCTACGGTCCAGCCGGCCAGACCCTCGCGGCCTGGCGCTCGGAATCCTTCGCCGCCCCCTGGAAACCATCCCTGGCTCGCCCGCCGGCCGAGCCACCACGAGGCGAGGTGACCAGGCCACTGAAGATCGCGGCTCGGGCCCCGTACTACCCGCCGGCCGCCAAGAAGGAGCGCCTGAACGGCAAGGTGATCCTCGAGGCGATCATCGACACCGAGGGCAGAGTCCGCAACCCGACCATCTTGGTACCGGCGGAGGCCGGCGATCAGGTGACCTTCGCCGCCAGCGCCGTCGACACGGTCTGCGACTGGCGCTTCAAGCCGGCGACGTTGGAGGGCCGGCCGGTCAAGGTCTACTACACGCTGACGGTCAACTTCGAGGCCCGCTCCCACTGAGCATCCAGCAAGATCTCGTTCATCGAGCGCGGTCGCGCGCGAAGACATCGGAAATCGGGAAGAGCAGGTAGTTGGCGGCGTAGGCGCCCCAGAAGAAGCCTGCGCGGTCTACGGACACAAGACTGCGCACCACATTGCGATACGTGAGGGCTAGACTGACGCATCGGCTGGTGGGAACCATCAAGGCGGACTCCGAGGCGCTCCTGGCGTCCTGCGAGCTCGCCAGCCGCTTGGCCCGGCAGAAGATCCCGAAACGGCGGCCGCTCGACCGCACCGACGATGTCGCGCGGTTCCTGCTGTTTCGCTACCAGCAGCGTGACCAAGAGGTCATGGGAACCCTGTTCCTCGACATCCGACATCGCCTGCTCGGCGACGAGGAGATCTTCCGCGGTACCCTCTGCCGCGCCGAGGTCGAGCCGCGGGAGATCCTCAAAGCATGCCTGCTGCGCGGCGCCGCCGGCGTCGTGGTCTTCCATACCCACCCAAGCGGCGATCCGACGCCGAGCGATGCCGATCTGCTGTTCACGCGGCGAATGGCCTATGCGTCGACGTTGGTCGGCGTCGAGCTCGTGGACCATCTGGTGCTCGGGGCCACCGGGCTCTGGGTGTCGATCAAAGCACAGGGCGGATGGTGAGGCCCGTGCGAACCGGCCGGGGTGGGACGGCCACTGGGCTGCCCTACCCCGGACGGCAAATTCTGCAGGCGCCGACCAACCGGTACGCGGCGCCAGCGCGGCGAGGACAACGACCCAGATCGCGCTCGAGCCGCTCGGGCAGCGCAGCCCATTCGTGACCTGGGAATCGCAGGGAAGCTGCCGCTGCACGGACTCCCCCGACATCGCCCACGCCTGATCCCGGCCGGGCTGCTGCCCACCGCTCCCGTACCCGCGCCGCCCAGTATCTAGCTGCTAAACGAGACCCCTCAACCGGCCGCGGCTGTCGGGAAAGGGTCCACTAACGGCCGCGCGACAGGTGCGGCCTGGTGCCAGGGCGGAATATACAGTCGACATCGACACGCACTCGAGCCTTAACATCCACCCTTTGTGCGCAGTCAGAGTAGGTGGTCTTCCGAACTGTCACGTCGTGCCAGCCCTCGGGGACGGAATACTCATGGATGCTCGAGCTAAGATACTCGGAGTCGATGTATACATCAAAGGTGCCTGGCGTCGCGGACACACGGATAGTTCCATAGGAGTTACCGCGCGGGAAGACAAAGCCGCCGAATCCAAGTCGCCGACCCCAGATCGTGGAAAGCGGAACGAGATCCGCCTTTGTGACAAGGTTCGTCAAATACTCGTCGAGCGCGGCGACGCCGGCCTCGAACACCGCGCTGCGGTGTTCGGGCAACCGGGCCGAGAAGTTCACCTCAGCGGCGTAGTAACCCCGCAAGATCGGTCCAATTGTCTGACCAGGTAAGACGATTTGGTGTGTTGCCTGCCATTGGTCGACAGTCTTCCATACCTCCGTACTCTCTGGACATCGCGACTGGATGTACCGGCGTTCAGTGGAAGAGAGTTCCTTCACAGAGAGAACGGCCGCGCATCTGTTCTCGGCGGCCTCGACTGCACTAGACACCGTCAATACTGAGACTAGGACCGCAAGCAGCACGCGGCTTTGCATGTTCGTCTTCTCCCGGCTCCTAGTCAAGCCTGCGAACCACAACGAGCGCGAGTGTCACCACGGCGCCCAGCAAGGTGTAATACTGTAGCTTCTGCGCGCAGAGAAGAATGGCCGCGTCGGCCACAAACCCACCGTGCGCCAGCATCTCCACCATACGGAAGTAGAGATCGAACCCAAAGTAGAAAGAGAGCCCACTGCCGACCAAGGCGAGCACCAACAGCACACGATCGCCGCGCCGAAACGGGCCAACCTGATCGCGTAGCTTAAAGATGACCGCCGCTACGGCGCCGATCACCAACAGAGCAATCGAGATGACAAGCTTGTTCATCTCGATCAGAACCGTGATAGCGTTCTTTTGCGCATCCGAGAAGGTGGCGTCGCGCGGAATCACTGGAGGGCGAACGCTGATCACAGAACTCGCCACAGAGCTCGCGAGAACAAGAACGATGAAGAGCACAGCCATCTTGTGCACAGAAAGATCGGTCATCGCACTGCTCTCGCGAGTCTTGGATACCGGAGGCCGCTGCAGGCGCGCAGGCGCTGGCTCCAGGTGAGGTCGGAGGCGTCGTCCAAAAGGCCGAGCTCTCCGCCCGTAATGCATTGCCCATGGAGGCCATAAACCTCCTCCATCATGGCGCGGCGGGCACCGAGGCCTTGGGCGGGGTCGATATGTGGCAGACCAAACCAATGACCCACCTCGTGGATGAGGACCTGCGAGAGATCGACGGATTGGCTTCCAGCTCCGAGCACTTCGGTGGATTGACGCACGAACCTGAAGTCGCGAGCGTTCAGCTCGACGTTGGCATCTGCGCCCGCGCACGCGATCAGGCTTGCGTCTCCTCCACATGCCGCAGACGGCCCTCCGAGTCGGATGATGATTTCCGGTGCTGGTAACGAATGACGCGCGAAGGCGGCGATAGCTACCCACTCGCCTGTGGGAGAGGCGGCGCCCAGTGCCGTCATTGCCGCCGGCGAAGCCGGAACGTAGCGAACGAGGGGCCGATAACGGATGTTGAAATACTCGACGCCACTGCCTTCGTTCGCGCGTAGCTCGACGCTACGCGCGATTCGTTCGTCGAGGAATAATTTGCCGTTAATCTCAATGGCTTCGAGATAGTTGCGTGCGCAGCGCGCGCAGGCCGCCCGCCAGAGTGCAATGGCATCGATGAGAGTGCCGTCGAGCGTCTGGCGACAAACGGCGCTGGCGCAGGTCCGCTGCCGATCCTCGACCTTGACATGGATACCGACGGTGTTCGCAACGCGGCTTGGCTGCTGAACCACCAGATCCCGGCCTGGGCCATAGACCTTGGCGCCTGCAATGCTCGCGATTGGCTGGCTTGCCAGGCAGAGAAACTGGTAGGGCAGGGCAAAGGGCACTCGGCTAGTCGCTTGAGTAGGTGCCGTCGCCAAGGCTCCGGCTGGCATGCCGATGAGAGTGCTCTTCGTAGGATCGGCTGTCAGCGTCAGAGTTCCTGTGACTCGTCCGCTTGCGGTCGTGAAGGCGACCGAGTAGGTGCCGGGCGTCAAGCAGATGCGGCGAACTGCGTAACTGGGCTGATAGGTGCCGCGATCCATCACCAAGCCAATGGATGCAGCTGAAGAAAGCACAAGACACCGAAAGGGATTGGGCCCCCTGCCGGGCCAGCCCGTTTCCCCGGCGGACGAGCCGATCGCCTGGGCGAGCACCTCATAGTACGTCGGGCCTTCCGTGGCATTCGACAGAAACGCGCCGTCCAGATAGGTCTTGGTTGCCCTGTATAGCGCCTCATCGTCCGCTAGAAGGCGCTCACAGGGTGTTCTCGTCGCTGGCTCATTGCCGGTATAGCAGTACGTCGCTTCAAAGTTGTACAGCGTGGCTGCCATGCGGTCTGGCAGCGCGGGGTCTACGAGCGCGGCATTCGCATGTGCCCAGCGCTCCAAGAACCGAGCGGCGAGAGACGCAAAGTAGCCCTGATCATGCATCGCAGATGCCGGCAGCACCTGGAGGAGTAGCAGCAGCCCCAGAGCACCTATCGGAGTAGCGATCCTGGGCACTGTGTGTCGGACTCTCATTGGGCATGCTCCTGTCAGGTTGTTATCGGACATCGTCTCCGCCTCCCGCTGAAGGGACGGGCCCAGCCGCAAGCCCGATCATTTGAACATCGCCAACGTGGCAATCGCCGGCACTGCGGGAAGTCAAAGTCTGCCTGTTCACCCGACAACATTGCAGGAATGTTGATCCCAGGTGGGGGCAGTCCTCTACGCCACTGTCCTGAATAGAGACGGACAGATATCTCTTGTTCCTCCGGTTCCTTTGGAGCGCCTAATCCTGGTATGAGCGCCAGCGTCAGGTCGCTCCTCTGCTCAGCGCCACTTATCGATGGCTGGGAGAAGCGCATGTGGCTAAGTTCCTATATTACTTTTACTTGCATGCACTCTATCCTACTTCAGAATCAGCGTCAACGTGGGGGTGACCGGGTCACGCGCGAGAGCTTCTGGCGGAGCTGGCGGCGCGCGGGATCGAGGTCCGCGCGGCAGGTGAGGAGCTCGAGATCCGGCCGGGCGGGGCGGTGCCCGCGGCGCTGCTGGCGGAGCTGCGCGCGCAAAAGCCGGAGGTGTGTCAGCGAGACGCCTAAAATCCCCCCGTGCTGGACGTTAATTCTCCCCCCCTCCGCGAGGAGACAGGATGAAGGAACAGACGAGGTTGGGAGTCGCCTTCGAGGCGCCTGGCTGCGAGACTGTCCTGGGAGACGAGGCGACCAAACAGCAGGAGGTAGACGTAAAAGTACACGGTTTCGGCAAGCCAGTTGCCGAAGGGCCACGAGCGCTGCAGGCCGAGTCGGATTCGGCGATGCTCTCCGTGGCGCCTGGAGGCGCCCCGGAGGGCGAGTTGATCGACCAGCGTCTTTGGGGAGCCATTGCCGCTCTGCGTGAGCGAGGGCTGGCAAAGAAGGCGATTGCGCGGGAGCTGGGGCTGGACGTCAAGACGGTGCGGAAGTGGTGGTCGCGGACCTGGAAGCCGCAGGAGCGGCGGCCGCGGGGGCGGCTCTTGGACCGCTGGGCGACGTTCCTGCGGGCGCGGGCACCAGAGGTCGGCTTCAACAGCGTGGTGCTCTGTCGTGAGCTGGCGGAGCTCGGCCAGCGGTGCTGCGCCTCGAGCGTCGCCAAGTACATCGCGCCCTGGCGCGCGGCACTGCGGATGACGGAGCCGACGGTACGGTTCGAGACCGGCCCCGGCGAGCAAGGCCAGGTGGACTGGGGCAGCGCCTGGATCTACCTGGGCGTCGAGCGGGTGCGGGTGCACTTGTTCACGATGGTGCTGGGCTTCAGCCGGCGGGTGTTCGCCAAGGCGTATCGCAATGAGGGCTTGGAGTCGTTGCTCGATGCGCATGCAGCGGCGTTCGAGCACTTCGGGGGTCGGCCGAAGAGCCTGCTCTACGACAATCCGCGGACCATCGTCACCGCCAAAGACGAGACGACGGGGCAGGTGACTTGGAACGCCACGTTCAAGGACCGGATGGACTTCTACGGTTTGAAGGTCCGGCTGTGCCGCTACTACCGGGCGCAGACCAAGGGCAAGGTGGAGAGCGGCATCAAGTACGTCAAAGGCAATGCCCTGGCGGGCCGGCGGTTCGTCAGCCTCGACGATCTCAACACCCACCTGCTGCGCTGGTGTGTCGAGGTGGCCGACCAGCGGGTGCACGGGACGACGCACGAGAAGCCAGCCGAACGCTTCGCGCGCGCCGAGCAGCTGATCCCGGTCGACCAGCGGCCACCGACGCCGCGCGAGCGTGTCGAGATCCGGCACCTGGCGGCCGACGGCTACGTGGCGATCGACGCCAATCGCTATCCGGTACCGCTGGACTGGGTCGGGGCGGTCAAGGTGGTAGAGGTGCGCATCCTCGCCGAGGAGATCTGGATCCATCGGCCGGGCGTCGATCCCGTGTGCCACAGCCGGCTGCTGGGCAAGCACCAGGTGGCGCGCTGGAACGGTCCTGCGCGCCAGGTACCGCGACGGCCAGAAGAGCCTGCGGCAGGACCGCCGCGCTTCGATCCCGCCTACGTGGAGCGGATCGGTGAGGTCGAGATCCGGCCTCTGGGCCAGTATGAAGGAGTGCTCGGGGAGGTGTACCCGTGAGCGCCGGCGCGGTCCAGATCGATCGTCTCCAGGAGCAGCTCAAGCGTCTGAAGCTGGTGCGCACGGCCGACCAGCTCGCGGCGCTGCTGCAGGAGGCGGGCAAGAAGGAGCTGCCCTATAGCGACTTCCTCGAGGAGCTGCTCGGCCGCGAGTTGACGGCCAAGCAGGAGCGCCACACGGCGATGAAGACGAGCATGGCGCGCTTCCCGTTCCACAAGACGCTCGAGAGCTTCGATTTCAAGTTTCAGCCGTCGATCGACCCGAAGGTCATCCGCGAGCTGGCCACCTGCCGCTTCATCGCCGACGCGGACAACGTGCTGCTGCTGGGCCCGCCCGGGGTCGGCAAGACGCACCTGGCGGTGGCCCTGGGCCTGAAGGCGTGTGCAGCTGGCTACCGCACGGCCTTCGCGACGACGACCGCCTTGGTCAGCACGCTGACGCGAGCGCATCAAGACAACCGCCTGGAGGAGAAGCTGAAGCAGCTCATCCAACCTAAGCTACTGATTATAGATGAGATAGGATACTTGCCTCTCGACCGTCTCGGCGCCAACCTGCTCTTTCAGCTGGTGTCGCGCCGCTACGAGCGTGGCTCGATCCTGATCACCTCCAACCAGAGCCTCGCCGGCTGGGGCCAGGTCTTCGGCGACCAGGTGATCGCGACGGCGATCCTCGATCGCCTGCTGCACCACTCGACGATCGTCAACATCAAGGGCGAGAGCTACCGGCTCAAGGAGAAGCGCAAGGCTGGGCTGCTGACGCGCAGCGAGCCGCACGTCGCCGAGGCGCTCGCTGCGGAGGAGCCGAGCTGACCGTGCTCTACCGAGGGCGGAGAAGCCACGATGCCGGGGTGGCGGCGGGCCACCACACACCCACACCCGCCGCCACCCCGGCCCCGCCCACC
>Ga0210384_10008045_pt1 | contig 11043 bp, 12 predicted proteins | sample IncBWH2MmetaG_FD_160574 | JGI IMG/M metagenome (GOLD analysis project Ga0210384, IMG submission 160574) | Forest soil microbial communities from Barre Woods Harvard Forest LTER site, Petersham, Massachusetts, United States - Inc-BW-H-2-M | ecosystem: Environmental > Terrestrial > Soil >...
CCATGTGCGGAATCGAGCCGGCGATGCTCATGGCCGACAGCAACCGGGAGCCTGTGCGCCGTGCGAGGTGCTCCGGGGCGAGCGCCATGCCTCCAACGACTACGGCCGTCGCGAAGGCCGCCGCCGTGTGCCACCACGCCCGCGCGGCCAAGTTCGACGTCGATCCGGCCTTTCGTCGGGGCATTCGATCTCGACGCGACGAGCGTAAGACCGTGCCAGGTCGCACGAATCGGGGCGCTGCGGAGCGATTGGAAACGCCGAGACCCAGTCGAGGCCTCTTGCAAACGGTCTTGTAGATACTTGCTAGTGTCTTGTAAACGAGCCGGTGTTACGGGTACCGCCTCGACGGAACTGCGTCCACTCAGCGGGGCCAGCCAGGAACTGACAAAACCGACAGAACTCCCGGTTCGGCGCGCGGGGTGAGGGACGCTGTGCTTACACGTGCGGGCTGGCGAAGCGGAGGCTTCAGCCTGCCATGGCCAGCTTCCGTTTGCTTTGCCCATCATCAGCGCCTCCGTGGGGGTCATGAGTAGCGGGGGTCCCGATAGATCTCGCCGCTCTTCGTCATGAACCTCCCGTCGCCGAGGTAGCCGTCCGCGCGCATGCCGCCCTTGCCCGCGTAGAACCACCGCGCCTTCTCCGCGGTCGTGATGTTGTACGCCCACGTGAGATGGCCCCAGGACTGGCGCTTGTACTTGAGCAACGCGATCAGCCCGCACACGCTGTTGGCAATGTCATCCTTGCCGCGGGGGCCGTGGTCGACAGAGTCCTTGCCCGAGCGCGCGGTGCGGCGTTCGAGGCCGCGGAGTTGGCGGATCAGCCGGGTGTGGTCGGGCAACTCGACCTTCCCGCTCGTGAGCACCGGCAGCGCGGCGAGGTACAGGTCGCTCTTCGGGGCCTCGCTCTGCACGTAGGTGATACCCGCCTTCTTCCAGGCCTCGACGGGCCACTGGGCGGCGTAGTGGTCGCCGACGACCTCGCGGACCTTGTACATCGCGCAGACCTCGGCGTGCGCCTGCGTGACGCCCTCGGGCGAGAAGGGCGGGAGGCTCTCGCGGATGCAGTCGACCACCACGATGCCGCCCCGCTCGACGTGGCCGATAGCCAGCGTGTACGAGTCCCCGCCGATCGAGCCGCCGGAGGGGTCGGTGAAGGCGACGTAGGTCTGCTTGGGGTCGTAGGGCAGGTCCCCGCGCCCGGCGATCACCACCGAGGCGATCAGCTCCTCCGAGATGAAGGCCGCCAGGTCCGTGCGAAACTCGCCGCCGTACTCCGCGCGGGCGGCCTCGGGATCCTCCGCATAGGCGGCCTCGATGTCGGCCGGATCGAGCGCCGGGTTCATGTCGAGCGAGGCGGCCTTCCAGTAGATGCCGTCGGCCTCGTCCTTGCCCCAGTAGGCCTTGAAGGCCTCCCACAATTCGCCGCGCCTCGAATACGGGGTGCTGGTGATGAGCAAGGGGCCGCGCGAGGTCATGAGGCCTGGCTTGAGCGCGGTCAGGATCTCCTTGTCCGGGTTCGTCGAGGTGTCACTGTTTTCCCAGAAACTGATCTCGTCGCCCACCGCGCCCGCGAGCGTGTAGCCTCGGCTCGTCTTGAACGAGGCGGTGAATACCCGGATCTGCGTTCGGTTCGAGAGCACGATGGTGTCCTTGGTCGCCTTCACGACCATACCGCGGAGGCGCGGGCTGGCCTCGAGCAGGCCGCGGCAGTAGGCATGCAGCACGCGGGCCTGCGCGCGATCGGCGGCCACCACCGGGATCGTCGACCATTCCCCAGGCGCGAGCGTCCAGGTGCGGCGCCGGGTGGCCAAGTAGACGATCAGCAGGGCGTCGATCAGCGACTTCCCGCCGCGGCGCCCGGCGCCCACGAAGGCGCGCCGGACCGGCGTGGTGGGCATCGCGGTGCGCCCGGTGTGCTCCTGGGCGAACGTCCGTTCCTGCTCGTCGAGCGGCAAGGCGGCCAGGACCTTCAGGTAGACGCGCCAGCCCCACCAGGTCTCGCCCATGAACTCCGGGAACTCGCTGGCGATCATGTCGAGAATGGTGGGCCACTCGGGCGCGGCCTGGTCGCCGAGCTGCAGGAGGTCGCGTTCACCCGCTCCCACCTCGCCTCGCTGGACCTCGACCAGATCAGCGCCGGCCAGACGGGCCCGGCGGGCGGCCAACGCCTCCCGCATGCGGGCCATCCGTTCGGCGTCGCCCGGCGTCCCTCTCGGCTTGCCCTTCTTCTTCGCCATGGTCCTCGATCACTCCGTCTTGTCACGGCACACACTTAGATCCCGCCGTAGAGCAAGGGCGCAGGGCGCACTGATCCCGAGGGCTTGGGACGCAACAACCACCCGCACCGTCTTCTTCAAGGGTCGCCTCGCACCTGCTACTATCACGGTGCTCAGCGCGTTCGGCAGGCTAGAACTTCAGCCGTCCACTCACGGCAGCCACATCACAACCGTCACTTCACAGTATACACCCGTTTTCGTGAAGGGGCGTCAACGACTCCGTGCGCTCGGCTGTAGACTGGGGGACGACGAGTATCTCCCCTGCGTAGCGTGGTGGCGGGCCATCCGCACCGATCGGCTTCCCTCTCGACCGTTCGTTGCCTTCGCCACCGGGTCCCTCTGGGCCCGGCTCGTTTTACAAGACGTTCGCAAGCCGTTACAAGAACGTCTACTAGGCGCCGCCGACTGGGTGCTCGGCGTTCCCGGTTGATCTGCGGCGCGCCGATTCGTACGACATGTCACCGCCTCACGGCTCATCATGCCGACATCGAGCGCCTCGACCAAAGGCCCGGCTCTACGTTGGGCACGGCCGCGCGCGTGGGCTCGCGGCCTATCGACAGGAGTTAGAAAACGCCCCCGTCAGCAAGACCCGGCGCGAGTTTCTAGAGTGGCACATCCGGCGGGTGCAGAAACGGATGGCCGATGTTGAGGCTGGCGAAGATCAACGGGGAGGGGTAGGCCGCGCTCTTCACTTCCCCTTTTGCCCACGCGGATCCACGGTGTCGGGGAGACATACTAAAATCGGCGACTGGGCGCCTTTCGACTCAAGAAATCTGCGATAGCTGTCCCTTAGCCGCGCCGCGGCTGTTTCGCAGGCATTCTTGCTCTCGTGGCCGTCATCAAGGATCTCCATGATGCCATCCCTAGATGACCACAGGACCCACCGGCCCTCGGCGGAGGCCGACGTGGCGAGGCTGAGCAGGCAGCAGAGCGTAGCGACCACGATACGGGGCTGGGCGCTCGTCATCGGCTCACTTCCCCTTCGGCCCACGCGGGTCGATGGTGTCGGGGAGACAGCGATGTGAGTTCTCGACTAGGACGCGGAGACTTCGGAGGCGTTCGGGCGTCGTTATTCCCGTCTTCTCATAGGTCTCCACCCCCAGCTGTAATCCGCCTCCACATGCTTGAGCCGTTCCGTCTCACAGACCTTTTGGGAATCCCTATCGTAGTCAAACGCCTGAATCGGCTCCCAGTCTCCCTCCTTGAGTACGCTCGACCACAGGACCCACGTCAGCATCACTGCCAGTAGAGGTCTAGGCCCCGAACACAGCCGGATGAGGTCGCAACTCTTTAGGTCCATACCATCTTCCAGTGCCGCTCAGACGCGATGGTAACTCGGATTTTCTCGAAATGCGCTTTCGCAGCACCTCCCTGATAGGCCGCGAATCTACCACCGCAGCCGGGCGTGCGGGGAGCGGAGGGGTGTGGCTACCGTCCACTACGTCAGCCCTCACGGCCTGCGCCCTCGGCTCAGAACCAGGTAAAGGAAAATGAGGATGATCACGGTCAGCAGCACGTCACCGAGGCTCACTGCAGTTGGCCCATACCTTTCTACCTCCCAGGTTGGGCGCGAGTCTATCAGCCTAGACGGGCGTGTGACATTGTGACCTTGTCTCCCACTCGGTATGATCCTGAACGATGCCCCGCCCCTTGAACGAGCGCCAGTCGCTAGAGCAAGAACTGGCCGAGCTGCGGGGCCGGATCGCCGCGCACCGAAACGAGCTGGTGATCCTGGTGGTGAACAAGGCCCGCCGGGACCGGCTGGAGTGGCAGATCAGGGAGCGTTCCCCGATCAGGGCGGCCCGCGAGAACATCATGCAGCGGGCGGCTAACGTCCTTGCTCGGGGGCGACGTCGACAGACGGTTTCAAATCGAACGGGTCCGGGAGCGGTAGACCGGCTTGACGTCGGTGTTCGACCCGTTGGGCGATGCCCTGCCAATAGCACCGCGCAAACCCCCGAACATCTTGCGTTTGGTCGGCCTGTACGTCGACCGAGAGGCTGCCATCCGCGCCGACGCGCGCCATCTGCACCGACGGGAACTGGGCGTCACATGCCCTCGCAATATCTAGAGGGTTGGAGCCGCCAAAGGACCACCCCTGCGCATCCTGTCCCGAAGCCGACGCCGCCGCCTCGTCCACCGGCTCCGCCCACGCCCCGATGAGCACGTCCGCCAGAATCCCGGCCCCGAGAGGGGGTGATTGCCAGATTGTCCTATCGTGAACTAGTTACACGTACCGGTCAGCCACCACGCTTCCGGAAACGGGCGCTGGTTACCGCCGCCGCTCGAGCCCCATGTCGAGGCTCTTGAGCTGTTGGATCTGCAGCCGGAGTCCAGCGGCTTCCTCCTCACGCCATCGGAGCTGCAGCTTGGTCCGCGCGGCAGTCGTCTACGCGATCAACGGATCGTCCCGGAAGGACGGCGGCCAAACCGTCCGACGCCTGCAGACTATCGTGAACGTACTTCGCGAGCTTGGCGGGCGGGAATCATTCACCTCGCCAAAGAACAGCTCAACTCTTGCGATGGTAGTCAAACACCGAAGCGTCGCGCGGACATTGACCGGCTTCTCACGAAGCTCGAGGCCGCGGATGGCATTGTCTTTGGAACACCTACCTATTGGTTCAACATGTCCGCGCTCATGAAGAACCTCCTCGAGCGCCTGACCGTCACCGAACAAGGCTGGACCCTTGAAGGAAGGGTAGCGGGTTTCGTGGCAACCGGGTCCAAGCAGGAGGATGGCGCGATGATCGGGTTGAGCTCCTTAGCCGCGACGGTCAACCACCTCGGCATAGTCACATTCCCCTACAGCATGATTTACTTCCGGGGAGCCTCCGGGCCGGACTGAGCGGAACGTGACAGAGGGAAGTACGCAACCCGGATGCTCAAGATTATGGAGCTGGTCCGGCGTCAAGGAGCCGAGACCTGGTAGGCCCTGAGCCCTGATGGGTCCGATCCTCGTCATCACCAGCTGCACGGCCGGCAAGGCCGCGTCCCGGCGTGACAGGATAACCTTGCACGACTTTCAGAACCCCTCGGCTGCTCCGCGGTGCTGGCGTGGCCGAGGCCCAAATCAAGAATGCCGAATCCGACCTATCTCAGTTACCGGCTTGGCCGATACGTCGGCCTCTTCAAGATTCGCGAAAAAGACTAAAGCCAAGGAGAGTGAAGAAGCTCGGCACCAACCCTCTAACTCCGGAGGCTTCCTCCTCCGGCTCAAACGCAGGAAGGAGAGCCACTATGACGGTGAAAGGGCCGCTTTCAGCCAAGCTGCTGGTGTGGTGTTTCTTCCGTCTGCATGGACGAGCCGGTGCGACTATCGGTATGGTCGCCCGTGATCTTCGTAAAGTCGGACTTGCTATGGGATCGCAGCGATCTGCTCGGCACGGCGTAAGGACCGTCGTGGAGCAGTGGATAAACAAGCCGCGCGGGAGTCACCGCGCGCTCGAACGCATCTCAGCGGGGCGCTATCGTGCGACCCTGAACGGTCGTTGAGACGGGTTGCGCTGAAGTGGTTCCAAAGCCGGTCAGTCCGATTTCATACGGGCTTACACGGCAAGGGGTGCGGGCCGGCGCTCTACATGGTCTTCGATTGCCTCTACGCGGGCGGCAAGGATCTCCGGGACCGGCCGTTGCGCATCCGGCGCCACGTCCTCGAGGGCGAGGTGGACGGCCAGCGGCTGCTCCTCCCGGCGCGGCGCCTGGCCGATGACGGGCTGACGGCCTGGTCGGAAGTGCTCGGGCGCGGCTACCAGGGCCTGGTGGGCAAGGACGAGGTGTCGCCCTGCCGCGGGGGCCACACACTCGCCTGGCTATAGGTCAAGCAGCCGCACTACCGCGCGGGGGAGCGCGGCTGGCAGCCCAACCGCAAATCGCAGTCCCCACGGCGCCCGCGCTACGTCAGGACGCCCCGGATGGCCGCCATGATGTCGTCCCGCGAGGGGATGGTCGCCAGCTCGAGCTTGTCGTTGTACGGCATGGGCACGTTCCGCGCGCCCACGCGCACGATGGGCGCGTCCAGGAGGTCGAACCCCCGCTCCGTGACCATGGCGGCGATTTCGGCACCGAAGCCGCCACGCTTGACCGCCTCGTGGACAATGACCAGGCGGCTCGTCTTGGCGACCGAGGCGAGGATGGTCTCCTCGTCGAGTGGCACCAGAGTCCGCGGGTCCACGACCTCGACGGAGATGCCCTCCTTCTCGAGGTCGCCCGCCACCTGGAGCGCCCGCTGCACCATCATCTGGGTGGCCACCACCGTGACGTCGGCGCCCTCGCGCTTGACGTCGGCCTTCCCGAGCGGGATCAGGTACTCGCCCTCGGGTAGCTCGCCCTTGGTCGGGTAGAGCATCTTGTGCTCGAGGAAGATGACGGGGTTATCGTCGCGGATGGCGGCGGCGAGCAGCCCCTTGGCGTCGTACGGCGTCGAGGGCGCCACCACCACCAGGCCTGGCACATGGCAGAACCAGGCCTCCAGGCTCTGTGAGTGCTGAGCGGCCAGGCGGATGCCGCCGCCCTGGGGGCCGCGGATCACGAGCGGGACCGTGGGACGTCCGCCCAGCATGTAGCGGATCTTCGCCGCCTGGTTGACGACCTGGTCCATGGTCATGGCGATGAAGTCCCAGATCTGGATCTCCACGACCGGCCGCATCCCCGCGACGGCGGCGCCGACACCCATGCCGACGAACGAGGGCTCCGAGATCGGCGTGTCGCGCACGCGCTCCTCGCCGAACCGGTCGCGCAGGCCCTTAGAAACCTGGAAGATGCCGCCGATCAGCCCGACGTCTTCGCCCATGAGGAAGACGCGCCCGTCGCGCGCCATCTCTTGGTGGAGGGCGGCGTTGAGGGCCTCGACGAAGGTCATCTCGCGCCCGGCCCGGCTCGGCGGCTCTGCGACCCGGGCGTGCGGCGCGTAGACCGCGGCCTCCATGATCTCCACCGTGGGCTCGGGGCTCTCGCCGCCGTAGGCCACCGCGGCATCCAGCTCGCCCTCCACGCGCTGGCGCAGCTCCTTGAGATTGAGTTCGCCGATGCCCATCTTGATGAGGCGGCGCTCGACGCGCGCGATGGGATCACGCTCCATCCACTCGAGCTCCTCCTGCTTCGTCCGGTACTCCGGAAGGTTGGCGCGCATGCTATGGCCGCCCCAGCGGTAGGTCACTGCCTCGACGCAGCTCGGCCCCTCGCCGCGGCGCGCGCGGGCCACCGCCTCGCCCACCGCCTCGAAGACGGCCACGAGGTCGTTGCCATCGACGCGCACCGCCGGGATGCCGAAGGCCCGGGCGCGGGCGGTCACGCCCTCGCCGGCGGTGGTGCGGGACTGGTCGGTGGACAGCGCGTACTTGTTGTTCTCGCAGACGAAGATGAACGGGAGCTTCCACACCGCAGTCAAGTTCATGGTCTCGTGGACCGTGCCCTGGTTGGCGCCGCCGTCGCCGAAGAACGAGATGACGACCCGGTCGCGCCTGCGGAGCGTGTTGGCGAGGGCGGCGCCCGCCCCGATGGGCACCCCGGCCGCCACGATACCGTTGGCGCCGAGCATGTTGAGATCGAGGGCGGCGATATGCATGGAGCCGCCGAGGCCGCGGCAGTAGCCAGACTCGCGCCCCATGAGCTCGGCCATCATGAGGTCGAGGCGCGCCCCTTTGGCGATGCAGTGGCCGTGGCCCCGGTGGTTGCTGATGACGGAGTCGTCATTCGTGAGGTGGGCGCAGGCCGCCGTCGCCACCGCCTCCTGGCCCACGTAGCTGTGGGCGGTGCCCTTCACGAGGCCTTCGTTGAACAGCTCCACCGTCCGCTCGTCGAAGCGCCGGATCCGGAGCATGGTCTGGTAGAGGCTCTTCAGCGTCTCGGCGTTGAGCGGCGCGGTGCTCGGCGACATGGGCGTCCCCCCGGGGAATCGACGTGACCTTGGACCCCTCTCCTTTACTCCCAGCGGCAGCGCCAGGTCAAGGCGGCCAGACAATCGTCGCAACCGTGGACGAGCGCACCCTATGAGATATCCCGTCACTGTGCGAATAAAATCCGCTTGACCTTGCCCTGGGGGTCAGGGTTTAGGCTGCTCCCATGGCACGGGACGGTCTGCAGCCCGAGAGATGCGCGTGGGGGCCGAACCAGGACATGGTCGGCGAGGCGGACCGGATGTCGGGCAGTGCCGCGCAGCACGGCCCGTTCCATGATGATGCAGTGCCCGCCGATGGTGACGGGGCCACCTTCGGCGACGAGCACCGCGCCGAACAGCACGCGACTCTCGGCGCCGATGACCACGTCGCCGCAGATGGTGGCGGTGGGGGCGATGTAGGCGGTCTCCTGAATGTGGGGTCGCTTGCCCTGGTGTTCGAGCAGCATAGGTGTCCCTCCCCGCCTCGACTAGAGATTGGCGCGTGGCCGACGATTTGTTCGCCGACTCCTCGGCTCCGCACCGCGGGAGGGCCGCTTCGGGCTCACTTCCACAGCCCTCCAGGCTCGATCCTGCGTGGTCGCCAGCCGAGTGGCACACAGGCGAACCTGTTGACGGACCTGGCAACGGACGTGCCTGCTTTCTCCTTCGCCTCCCCTTCTCTTGCCAGATTGGCGTCGCGCCTCACGGCGTGTGTCTGTGCCACTTCGCAATCAGCGAGCGTTAGGAACTCCGCCAGTCCGACGGGTGTCAACTCGGTGGCCCTCCAGTGAGAAGACCAGCCTTTGGGAACCCACCAGCGTTCCGTGAAGACGGTCGCCTGCTGCCACAACATCCATGATTCGGCATGGGCTGCGGTGGTGACGGCGAGGAGGCAGCAGCACATGGTCACCACGACGCACTGCCAGCATCTGGTCATGGGATCCTCCTCACCAGGCGATGCGGACGGCGGCCCCGGTCAAACCATTTCTGCGTCAATCCACTCCTTCGCCGCGGCAAGCGCGGCGACATGGGCATCCGCCGGAGACGCGGCGCGCTTCAGGAAAGGCACGACGATACCGCTATGGCTACGAGGGTCGTGTTCTGGCTTCCAAACCTCGACCCTTGCTGAAAACTTGGTATCTACCGCTGTGTCGGTAATGCGGATCTTCCAGCCGCGATATACATGCTCAGACGTGCTCGCGCTAGAGTCAGTCATGCCAGAGCGCCTCCACTTAGACTATCAAGGGAGGAGCTAGCCGAATAGAAGGCTTCCCCTGCCTTGACGTCTTGCCCAGCAAGGAGTCGTGATCACCACGTCGCTGGGCCTTCTGTCGGGTCGAACTTCGGCCGTTGCGGGGGCTGGATATGATGAATGCTACACGCCACCGGACACCATCTGGATTGATCAGGCTTCCCCTCACGGCTTCTTGAGGCGCATGTCCTCGTAGGGCGCGGGAAGTCGAGCTGGGAGCTCAACCCGATCGCAGGCTCCTCCACCCGCGGACCAACACCATGGAGGGATGGCGGGCTCGAAGGTCGGGCCGAACATGACACGCTCTTGCATGACGCAAACTTGGTCAGAGAACTACCCGTGCTCGTCTACGCGAAGGAGCGCGCCCACAGTAAGGCGGACAAAATAATCGGTCGTATAGGTCATCGTTTCTTCGCCTTCGCCCAGCGAGGCATGAGCCGAAACAAGGCAGCGTAAGATTTATGCGCGGGGCGCTGCTGCATCACTTGTACGGCTAGCCCTTCAGAGGCTTACAAACCTGTATCCACGTGTCGGTCTTCTGGCCTGTGTCCCATTTCCACAGGCCCCCATCTTTATCGAGACCGAACACGACGGTCTCGGCAGATAGTTGGGTTCCTCCGGACGGTATAACAACGGGCGCGATCCTCTTAATCTTGTTTGCCATAGCGGGCTCCTTCGGTTAGCTCGGCCGTCTCTTCCGCTCCGCCGTCCTCGTTGATTTGGGCTTGGCGAGTGTCCGCCGTGATACCGGTCGAGATGGCTTTCGCTTGGCTGGCTTGGGCGGTTCTGGGGACGTTGGCTTCGGAGTAGTGTCCAGCCGCCAAAAGTGTTTGATCTTGCCAGTCACGAGAATAGTTTCGATGGTATATCGTCCGCTTTTGCCAAGTTCGGTGATAGCGGTGTCGGTAAGGCCTGGCGGGATCTCAAGGTCAGTGAGCAAGAAGTTCCGAAGAGCGTCCTCGCCCTCGATGAAATGCCGATCAGGACCGCCAGGGACGAACATTAGACGGTAGTGGTTAGCAGCTCTTCGGAGGATGATGTGAACATGTCCCCTCATAGCGCACTTCCACAAGCTAGGTCGAACGCTTCCTCCTCTTCAGCTTCCCCCAGCGCGCACGAGCAGCTGTCTTGGCGATAGCGCTCCGCAGCAGGACGGATGGAAGCCCTCCTCCTTACCACTGCTTCCACTCCAGACCGCACTTGCAGGTATGTACGTTGTCGTCATGCCCGACCTTCTTCTGGCAGCGATGGCGCTTGCCGTCGGCGGCGATCTTTTCCTTGACGCAGCGCGCGGTCCACGCCTGATCGGGGTTCACTTGCTGGCACCAGTTGGGCAGGGGCTTGGGGTGCACGTGGGTCATGGCTCGTATCCTCCTGTGGCCACGCGTCGCGCAATCGCGCCTCCGAAGGCAAGATGGTGCGCCAGCCGAACGAAGCGTCGGACCTGACGGGACCGTGGTGCGACACTGACTGCCGGGTGGATGCCCACACGGCGCACCTTCCGTAGTGCCGGGCCCAGATGCTTCGGCAGGCATGGTCACCGCCAAGCGTGCCCCGCAGGACTCGCCGGTAGGCTTCTGCGACACCGGCTCCCTCGTCCGCCGCTAGGCTCGTGTCGTCGGCAAGATCTCCCAGCGCTGC
>Ga0210384_10008046_pt1 | contig 11043 bp, 5 predicted proteins | sample IncBWH2MmetaG_FD_160574 | JGI IMG/M metagenome (GOLD analysis project Ga0210384, IMG submission 160574) | Forest soil microbial communities from Barre Woods Harvard Forest LTER site, Petersham, Massachusetts, United States - Inc-BW-H-2-M | ecosystem: Environmental > Terrestrial > Soil >...
TGGCAGCAAAGCACAGGAGAAGCCATCTTCGGGCCGCTCAAGGGACAGCATCTCAAGCTTGTCCACAGCAGCGAGGTGACCTATGCCCTTTGGCGCAAAGAGCAGCCGCAGGGAGATGTTCTGAAGCCCGATGCGCCCTACCTTTCGGAGTATGAAAAGAAGGGATGGGAGAACTACGTCGAGAAGACTCCGGCAATGGTCGATACCAGCAAGTCAGGGATCAAGCCGCATCAGTTGATGCTGGGAGTGACGGTCGGTGGCAAGTACAAGGCATATCCGATCGACTCCATTCTCGCCGCCAAGCTTATTCAGGATCAGGTAGCGGATTCACCGGTGTTGCTGGTCGTGGGATCGGACGGATCGTCCATCCGAGTGTTCGAAGCCGCTGAGCTAACGTTCGCCAGAAGTGAAGGCGACAACGTGATGCAGGATGCCGAGACCGGAAGTGAATGGAACTTTCAAGGATGCGCGGTCGACGGAAAGCTGGCGGGACGGTGTCTGAAGGAGATCGACGCCTATAAGGATTACTGGTTCGACTGGATGAATCATCATCCTCAGACGAGCGTGTTCAAGGGCTGAATCCTGCAGGAAATCTGTCGGGCTGAACGCCCGCGATCTTGTAAGCCTGGGGCGAAGCCCCAGGTTCAGATTCGAAGTCGCATCTGCGGGCTGAAGGCCCGCGCTAAGCTCTCCACTGTGGCCAGTCCTCTCCTGCCTTTCTGGCGAGCGCTTTTCCTCGCCTATTTCTCTTGCCGAATCAACAAAATCTTTCACTTACACCCGATCCCCCGCAAAAACTCCAGCAAACTCCGATGTCAAGCCCCCCAATCCACCCTCAAAATCGACAAGCCACCTGGTATCAATCGCTTAGACCGAAAAATAAATCAGTCAAAGTTTGCATTTTAGTTTCCCTCAATTCCATACAATAGAAGTAGAGAGAAAAAAGCCCGGCCAACCAGCCGGGTTTTCGCATTTAACCGGGAAAGGGAAAGGGAGGTCCAGACTCAACCCTTTTCCTCCGAAGACTTTGCGCAAAAAAAGCACCCCGTGGGGAGGGACCGATGCAACACACAACCGAAGCAACCAAACAATACCAATGCCGCCACATCTTCACCGACGGCCGCCGCTGCGCCAGCCCATGCCTGCGCCAGCAAGAGTTCTGCTACTACCACCACACCACCCGAAAACCCGTCGCTGATCCAGGACAACGTCGCAGCCGCCGCTCCACCTTCTACCTCGCTCTGCCCGAAGATCGCTCCGCCATCCAGGCCTCCATCGGCCAGGTCCTCCAGCGCATCGCCGCAAACGAGATCGATCCTCGCCGCGCCGGCCTCCTCCTCTACGGCCTCCAGATCGCCAGCCTCAACCTGCCCAAAATCCAAACCCCCAACAAATCCGCCGCCGAACCCCAAACCGTAGAAGAGATCACCATCGACCCCGAACTAGGCGTCGTGGCCCCGCGCGCCGAAGTCTCCAAGGCAACAGAACGAAAAAGCACAGTAGCCAAACTCATCGAGCGCATCATGCAAGAGGAACCGCCCGCGCCCTTCCAGCACACCAGGCAAACCGAACAACAGCCGGCACCCATACCCGAACCCGCCACCATCCCCACCCTTCAGGCCACCGCAGATCCTGACGTTGTTCTTCGCTCTTGCCGTCATCCTGAGCGGAGCGAAGGATCCCGAAGAGATCGAAGTCGCCTCGGGCGTCTCTCCATTTCAGCTAAAGATGCAAGTGCCCCAACCATCAATTCTCAAAAACGGCATTTCGACCGGCCACTGAGCAAGCGCAGCGAGCCCAAGGGGCAGTGGAGAAATCCCCTTCTCCACCTCAGCCCTTCACACAGCCTCGCCATTACTCGTGGCTCTTATACCCCATACCCGCCAGCACACCGCGCATATAAGCGAAGCTTTCAATCACACCCGGCATCGGATCATCCGCATGAATCTCATATTCGAGGTCGACGAAGCCCTTATAGTTGGTCGCGATCAGCGCCTCGAAGATCTCGCGTATCGGCATGATCCCCTCACCCACAGCGACCTGGCTCTCCTTGCTCTCAAAACTGGTCAGGTCCTTCACATGCATGTTGTACAGCCGCGGCCCCACCTCGTGGATAGCCTTCACCACATCGACGCCGGCACGCACCGTGTGCCCAATGTCGATGCAGCACCCGATGCGCGGGTCGTACTTCTGCACCCCCTTCAAAACATCCAGAGGAGAATGCCACAACTTGTCCTCCGGTCCATGGTTATGGATGGCCAGGCGGATGTCGTACTCCTTCACGAACTTTTCGATGCGAGGAAGCGTCTCCGGAGCCGGGTCGCCGGCGACGATGACAGAAATACCCGCTCGCTTGCAGTATTCGAACTTGCTGCGAATATCGTCATCTTCATCCTTCGGAAAGTAAATCGTTCCCGCGGCGTGAAGCTTGATGCCTGCAGCAGCGTAGTCCGCAAGCGGCTTCGCCTCCGCCGCCGGCTCCATCGGAAGATGATCCTTGACGTCCTTTGCATTGAGCGCGTTGACGTTCAACTGCTTCATGAAGCCGATCATCTGGTCGCGGGTGAAGTTGCGAAACGTATAGCTGGCCAGACCGAGGTGAATCGGCAACGGCTTTCCGGTCGCCTGCGAGGGCTGCGCCAACAAAGGGATGGCGCGCGGCGAAACACTCGCCGCCGCAATGAGTGCACCAGACTGAACGAAGTTGCGACGAGAAAAATTCTTCATGAGAGGTCTATGGCCCGCGTGTTCTTAGGAATGTTGACTCAAAATCCGGTCGAAGGATGAAGCCGAGCGCCCTAGAGATGCGGCGCCCAGCCCTTCTCATACTCGCGGCCCCAGTACGTCATGGCGTGCGCGTCGTCCTCGATCTTTCCGTTCTTCGTGTCAAGACACAGCTCGCGGTTTACCTCCCAGGCAACGTTGGAAAGTTGCAGCATCGTGACGGCAACGTTTCCTACAGCGACCGGAGCGTTCAGTTTCTCTCCCTTGCGAATGCCCGCAATGAAGTTGGCAAAGTGGAGGTCGGTCATCGAATCGCGGCCGGTAAGGTCAGAGGACGATGTCTTCTCCTTACCCGTCTTGAACTCGCTCGTCTTGTTCCCTTTCAGGTCGTAGATCTCATAGCCATCGCGATCGACCAGCACCGTGCCGGTCGTTCCCACGATGGTTGACCCGCGATCGCGGCCATAATACTTCATCCCGTTGCAGCACTTGCCCTCCCACGAGATCATCTTGTCGTCGTAGTCGAAGCTGGTCATCAGCGTGTCGTAGAACTGCCAATCATCCTTGAACTGGTATCGTCCGCCCGTGGACGTAATCCGGTGCGGAAAGTCCACGCCAAGCGCCCATCGGCAGACATCCACCTCATGGGTGCCATTGTTAAGCGTCTCCCCCGTCCCCCAGGTCTTGAACCAATGCCAGTTATACGGTTGAACATTGTCTTTATAAGCCACCCGGGGCGCAGGACCCTGCCAAAGGTCCCAATCCAGCTGCGGCGGAACCGGCGCTTCTTTCCCGGTCCCGATCGACTTCCTGACGTTGCTGTACCAGGCCTTGGCAAAGTAAGCCCGGCCGATCACTCCATTGTGAATCTTATCCACGATCTCGATGGTGTGAGGAGAGGAGCGCTGCTGCGTCCCCATCTGCACCAGCTTCTGATACTTCTGCTGCGCCTCCACCAGAAGCGCGCCTTCCGCAGGATTGTGGCTGCAGGGCTTTTCTACGTAGACGTTCTTGCCCGCCTGCAGTCCGAGGATGGCCATTGGAGCATGCCAGTGGTCAGGAGTGGCGATCGTAATGGCATCCACGTCCTTCTTCTCCAGAACGTGGCGAAAGTCCTTGTCCGTCGCAGGAGCCTCCCCCATCTCCTTTTCCGTCGCATCGGCAAACTTCTTGAGAATGTTGCTGTCCACGTCGCAGACGTATGCAATTCGCGCAGCATTCTTGTTCGCCTTGAGCGCCGAAAGATGAGCATAGGCGCGCCCATTGAGACCAATCACTGCAAAGTTAAGACGATCATTGGAGCCCATGATCTGACCGTAGCTCTTGGCCGTCGATCCTATTGCCAGCCCAGCCGCGCCTACCGCAAGTGTGTCGAGAAACTCACGCCGTGTAACCATTTTTTTCTCCTTCGAAACATCACCAATTGTTCTTGCCCCCGGGAGGGGCTCTTCAGCACAGATGATAAGGGTATTCCATTAGTGAAGACGTTGGCCACTGAAGATAAGTCAGTGCTCGACGCTAAAAAGTTCCTGAATCTATCAGGCACTGCTTCATGCCTGCCCAGCTGATGCGCGTGGAAGCCTCAGGGGTTCCAGCACCACGCCAGTGGGTCTCGAGACTGACGGCATCGTGGTAGCCAGCCGCCTTGAGAGCGCGGAACTGTGCGACCCAATCGATATAGCCTTTGTCGACCGGCGACCACACTATCTTGCCCGCCGCGTCCTTCACCGCATTCTTACAATGGCAGTGGTGGATACGATTCTTAGGCAGGCTATCCCAGCCTCCGGGGAAGGCATCCATCTCGCCCCGCATCACGGCATTGCCCGGGTCCCAGTTGAGGGCGAAGTGGGGAGACGGAACCGCAGCTAGAACCTTGGCGGCTTCGCGTCCGGTCGCCGTATTGCAAGCGAATTCGTTTTCGAGGACCAGAAGAAGCCCTTCCTTGCCAACGATCTCGGCGGTGGCGCGAAGCTTCTCATCGATGGCTGCGCGATACGGAGCCACGTCATCGAGCCGCCAGAAGTCGAAGCAGCGAATTTTACTCGTCTTGAACTGCTTTGCCAGCGAGATGCTCCGCTCGACGATTTCGTCCTGGTGCTTGTAGGCGACCTCGTCGGCGCCATGCATGTCCTTTTTGGAGCCGTACTGAGATTTGGGGGCGCCGGGCCAGTCCACCTTGAACAGCGGGCTTGCGATGTCGGTGACCTGCAGTTTGTATTTGGCCAAAATCTTCTGCGCCTCAGCAATTTCAGCATCGGTAGAGGCCTGTAGGTTTTTGCCCCACATCTCGCGAATTTCGACCCACTGCAAGCCGAAGTCGTTCGCGATCACCGAACACGCGTGATCGAAATCCTGAGAGATTTCATCCGAGATTACAGCCACTTTGAACGGCGAATTCGATGCCGATGCCATGCCAAAGACTGAACGCGTCGCACAGGCAGCGGCGGTCACTCCCGCCCCGGCAATAAAACTTCGTCTTGAAACGCCTTCCATGTCTCTCCCGTTTCCTGATGATAACCCGAGATGAAATCAAATTAACTTCATCATGTTAGATGCCGGTCACCTAGTACATGCGGTGACCGGCGAATGAAACAACGTTGAACGGCAGCCCTTAGAACATGAATTTCACAGATGCCTGCAGCGTCCGGCCGCCTCCGATACTATTCACTGCTCCTTGCCCGCTGCCCAGAGTGCTTGTAACCTGACCGAAATTAGCCGCTGTACAGCAGTTATTGGAGGTCGGTTGACCAAACTGCGGGGTATTGGTCAACTGCATGGCGTCAAAACGGGTCTGCAGTGAAGTTTCGCGGTAGAGATTGAAGCTCTTGAAGATCGAGAAGTTGTTCTGAACGTATCCCGGCCCGCGGAACTGATTTCTTCCCGAGTTACCCACGCCAACGTTCTGAGCCGTACATGGGTTTGCTGCAGTACTCGTTGAACATCCGGTCGGAGTAGAAAACGCAGTCGGGTCAAACCAATGATTGCTTCCGCCGCCAACCTGATGAGTCACTCGGTAGACACCCGTCAGTTGTCCGGTCTGGGCTGTTCCGGGAGTATTGAGGTTTGCGCCGTTTGTCTGAACCGTAAATGGAAGCCCGGTGACGAATGACAGGATTCCCGATAGCTGCCAACCTCCCAAAACGGCGTCCCCTAATCGGGAATTGAACATACTATGCCCACGACCGAAGGGAAGCTGGTAAGTAAAGGTCTGTTCGAAGTTCACAGTGCGATCGAAGTCAAGCGGGGCATAGTTTCTGCGTGGGTTGATCCAGAAGAGGAGGCCCCCATCGTCGGGACTGCCGGCTGGTCCGGTATTTGCGATGTAACCCATGCCCTTGCCCCAGGTGAGCGCTGAAGTGAAGGCAAGCCCGTTAGAAAGGCGCTTGTTGAGTGACACCTGCAGCGATTGGTAGTTGGACGATTGGCCCATGAAGTATTGACGGGTTTGGCCGGTATGCCCAAACGCAATGTTTTCCGGTTTCGAGTTATTGCCCCCGTTGTACGTGAGGGGCAGATTGATATCCTGGGCGCTTGAAATATCAACTCCGTGATTTCCGACGTACGCGAGTTGCATAGAGAGATTGCCGCGAAACCCCTGCTGCACAACAACGTTCCACGACTCGGCATAGGCATTCTTGAAATTTAAAGGGATATAGAAAAGATCCGAACCCTTCAGGGCACTATTGAGCGGAATGATTCCGTTAGACGGAATCGGAATTGGAACGGGTGCCGGGAATCCGGCCTGGAAGGTGGCTACAGTAACGCCATCGTTAAGAACGGCCGGCCCCGAAGTGGCGCCCGCTGGATTGAACGCGTTGTTCGCTCGGATGGGATAGTTATAAGCATAGTTGTTGTCAGGGAAAGGCATGTAGCTGATGCCGAACCCTCCACGAATGACGGTGTCGTCTGTGACCCGGTAAGCGAAGCCGGTGCGTGGCGCCCAATACCGGTATCGCGTCTCCATACCCAGATTCGAGGGATTGCCGCCAATACCGGCTATGACGAGGGTGCCGTTGGTGGGGTTATAGTTCGAGAAGCCCCCCGCGTTCTTCGGAGTGGCGGGGGGATAGAACTCCCAGCGAACGCCGAGGTCGAGCGTCAGCTTCGGCGAGACCTGCCATTTGTCACTGGCAAAGGCGAAGAACCACCACTGCCGATAGGCAGGAAAGAATGTGTTGAGGTCGCGGCCCGCCTGGCTTGGCACGTCAAGGAGGAAGCTGGCGACGTTATTTGCAGCGTTGGTGGCGGCCCCAGACTGTGAGGTTTGCAGATTCTGGAAGGTGTAGGCACCACGCGGACTGAAGGTCTGGTCCTGCAGTAGATCATCGCGAATGCGACGAAGGTCGCCGCCAAACTTCAGTGTGTGGTTACCGATGATCTTGGTCCAGTTGTTGACAAAGTCGATGTTCGACTCGCCTCGGATCCAAGGCACGGAAGCTGAATAACCAATCAAGGGGCCCGAGAAAGGGCCATTGAGAGTCACGGCTATTTGCCCGCTCGTGAATGGTTGCCCAGCAATGTTCACGCCAGGCACACCCAGAGTGGTTGCGTCGTTCGAGCCGTAATTGATCGGGTTCGCATTGTTGCGCAGGTGAGCGACACCAACTCGCGCCTCGGTGAATAATGTTGGGGAAAAGACGTGGTCGTAATTCACACCCGTACTGTAGGCCGTTTGGGTACCATTGGCTTCAAAGCCGCCGCCTGCAGGTCCGCCATAAAACGATCCAAAGGCCGGAGCCTGGAAGGTATTGACTTTCTGCCAGCTATAGCGGCCGCTTAGGTGGTTCCGCTCATTGATCCCCCAGTCAATTTTTATATCGAAGCTGTTCGTGCCCTTGGTGAACGGAAGATTGGAGGTGTAATTGTTGGTTGGACTCGACAATGGCGCGTTCGGGTTCAGTATCCCGTTAGTAGCAGCCGCAGCGTTCACCCCTTTCAAGATGGCAAGTGAGATCGGATTGACGCGGCTGAAGGGAATCTGATTATTCGGGAACGGTGTACGGGGATGAGCGGCAGTTCCGTCCCCCGTCGCTGGGTCATAGATTTGACCGCCCGGAAGGGCTGCGCTCAGGTCGATATTGCCTTGTGCATTCGGCGTGTAGTAACGCGCATCCGGAATCGTGAAAGTGTTGCCGATCTTTTCATGGTCCGAAGTCCCAAGATAATCACCAAAGAAAAACAGCTTGTTTTTGATGATGGGACCGCCGATGCTGCCCCCGTAATAGTTGTAGGCAAGGTGCCCGAGCGGACCGGGGTTGAAGTAAGACCTGGCATTGACGGCACTATTCTGGATAAATTCGAAAGCCGTTCCGTGGAACGCATTAGTACCTGACTTCAGAGTGACGTTAGTGACGGCCCCGATAGCGCGGCCGAGTTCCGCCTCGAAGTTATTCGTCGAAATGTCAACGGACTGGATGGCATCAACCGGAGGAATGATGATCTGGAGAAGTCCGGTGCGCTCATCATCATCGATGCCTTCAATCTGGTAAAGATTGCCCATGCGAGGCATGCCGTTCGCCTCTGTCTGCAACGAGCTCGCCGCATTGAAAAACTGTGAGTGCTGGAAGGTCGCAGGCGCCATGCCGGGAACTGTATTGAGAAGAGACTGGAAGTTGCGATTGGTGCCGAGAGGCAGGTCGGCAACCTGTCTTGCTTCGATCTTTGTGCTGATATCTGCGCGGTCTGTCTGGAGCAGGGCGGGCGATGTCGTTACTAGAACCTCCTCTGAAACGCTGCCGGTGACCATCTCGACATCAACGCGAGTTGACGAGTTGCTGAGCAGGTCGATGTTCTGATGTGTGTCCTTCTTGAACCCCTTCGCCTCAGATGAGATGCTGTATTTGCCGGGAGGCATATCGGGGAAGGTGTAGTTACCGCTTTCGTTGGTCACCGATTCATGGATCAAGCCGGTTGCCGTCTCTGTAGCTGTAACCTTCGCACCGGGAACAGTTGCGCCGGTCGAGTCAGTGATCGTTCCGAGCAGTGTTGCATTAACCGCTTGTCCGAACAGAGAAGGCGAGAGACTGAGAATGAGAAGCGAGACGATATATCTAAAACGTTTTAGTGATATCACGTGAGACCTCCGGGAAGATGAGTCAATTTCAGGCCCAGCTTTTCTATTGTTTGAAGAGCGAACGAACCGTATCAGGGTCGGTTCTCAATAGTCAAGGACTATATCAAATCTGTGATCCTGTGAACCAAGGGCCATAAGAGGCCAGACCAACATGACGCGTCCGTTGTACGCCAGTGCCGTATAACAATCGCAACGATCGCCGGTAACCTATTGCCTGAAGGCAAGATACCGAGCCCCTAAACAGGGAAAAGTTGTTCTGAATATACCCATGTCCGCGACGGTGGTGGTCGACTGGCCCGTCCAGTTGCGCCGACAGCAACGATGGCCGCGAGTGCGCAGGCAAAGGGAGAAGAGATTGCACAGGAACTCTGCGAACTTAGAGCGAGGCGGTCGATGCAGCACACCAACCGCCTCGTGGAGCAGGTAGGACATTGAGTCTGTACTGGTTCGATCTAGAACGTCAGCCGTCCTCCCAGTTGGATCACGCGTTGGGTGCCCGCCGCCGAGGTGATCTTGCCGTTGTTGCCCGACGAGAGGCTCGCTGTGGGGTTGGAGAGACTCACCATGTTGAAGGCATTGGTGGCTTCGGCGCGGAACTGGAACACGACTCCATGCTCGAAGGTAATGTTGCGGAAGATTCCCAGGTCGATATCGCGGAGCCCCGGCCCGATCAAGGAGTCGCGAGTCACATTGCCATCGGCACCACCGGGGCCGATGCCCCCGGGTTTGCCTGGTCCATTGGCAGTGAACGCAGCCGTATTGAACCATGCCGACAGCACACTGTTAGTGGCGCAAACCCGGCAGCGGTGAGGATCGAGAGCGGGGCTAACGCCGGGAACCGCGTTGGGGCGGTTCGCATTCGCACTGTCGAAGTTATTGTTGGATCCTGTGGTTATCGTAAACGGCGCGCCGCTAGTCAGATAGACAATCGGCGAGATCTGCCAACCGTTTAACGCTTGCTTCAGGAACATGCTCGATCCGTGGAAGTAGTCGATGTTCCAAATGGCGGAGATCGCCGCGTTGTTGGTCCGGTTGGCATCCATCGGGCCCTTTTCCTCCTGGAGGCCGCCGCCGACTGCGCCCAAAGAATTATTGGAGGCGGTGAAGGGATTGCCTAAGTTACCGAAATTCTGCGCGGTCATCTGTCCAATCGCCGACTCGTTCGAGCTTTGTAGCGCGCGGCTCCAGACATAAAAACCGCTGATAGTGAAACCATGCGTCAACTGCTTCTTCGCCGAGACTTGAAGGGCATGATAATTGGCGGTCTGGTTTGTGATCAGATAGATGTTCTGTCCCATGGTGCCAGTATTGATGCCGGCCGGACCGCTTGGACAAGGCCCAACACAGGGATCGTACTGACGCCGGTTGGCGACGCTGGTCGCTGAAGTGCTGGGCGCACCGAAAGCGGTCGAATAAGGAGAGTAATTCCCGTCGATCATGGTGGGCACGTTATGCGAGAGCGTCCCTACATACGCCACCGTCAAACTCATCTGGCCGGGCAATTGTCGCTGCACGGACGTGTTGAACTGGTAGATATAAGGATATTGCGCGTTCTTGTCGATGCTCTCGACGGCGGCCGAGGGGAAGAATTTCGGCGCGCTTGGCGAATAGATGTACGGGAAGATGCCTCCACCAGGCGCTGTGGAGGGGAAATCCCCTGGGGTCGAGTAGATATTGGTGATTGAATTGAGAGGACCGAAGGTCTGGCGTATGGCGAACGGTGCGCCGTTACCGGGCTGGTTCCACTCGTTGCCGCTGGTGGTGCCGTAGAAGACGCCCGCGGCGCCGCGAAATGCGGTTTTGCCGTCCCCAAATGGGTCCCATGCGAAACCGACACGCGGAGCAACATGATGGAATCTCGTGCTGATTATGCCGCGACCGACGCCAGGATCCCCCGGGAACAACAAGCCCTTCGGCGCGGCCGGCGTCACGGTGGATTGCACGCCGGGACTGAAGGATGCCGTCCTGTTCAGGGACTCGACGGGAGGCGTATCGATGTCCCACCGTATTCCAAGGTTTGCTGTGAACCGGGGTGTGATCCGGTAATTGTCCTGCAAGAACACCGCAGTGTGCCAATAACTCAGCAGCGTTGTGTAAGGCGTGTCCTGTTCGAATGAGGAGGCCTGGCCGGTAACCCAGTCCGAAAACACATTGTTCGTTGACGTGGGTGCGGAGGTCGCAAAGCTGATAGTCCCAAAGTTCAACAGGTCGGCCCAGAACATCGTCTTATCGAGAGCGAACTCACC
>Ga0210384_10008048_pt1 | contig 11043 bp, 7 predicted proteins | sample IncBWH2MmetaG_FD_160574 | JGI IMG/M metagenome (GOLD analysis project Ga0210384, IMG submission 160574) | Forest soil microbial communities from Barre Woods Harvard Forest LTER site, Petersham, Massachusetts, United States - Inc-BW-H-2-M | ecosystem: Environmental > Terrestrial > Soil >...
GAACAGGCCAGGAGTCCGGTGCCTCCTGTAGCGGGATGCAATCCCGCCTCGACTAAAGCACGACCGGTCTCAATGCTGCAGGATATTCCCTCACCGATTTTTCCCTGGGCTTTTAAAGTTATCATGGCAGATCCCGGTTCTGTTCTGTATTTATCTTTAAGAGGGGCCTGCAGGTTTTTAAGTTCAATCGAATCCATATGAACAGGATTTATTTAATTACAATTTTATAGTTTACTTAAAATCGAATTCAAATGTAATGATGTTATTTTTTTGAATGAATTTATTCTGTCACAACAGGAGCAGGAGATAGATTAAGGTATACGAAAGCGTCTGCAGCGTATGGGAACTTGTTTTTAGGTGATTATTACCAAATATTTATTTCAGTTACATGGTGAATGGGGTTTTTTGAGCTAAATTTATAGGTAGCAAAAGTAAGTTTGGCTGGGTTTGAAATTGCTATGTGTTTGTAAATGAAAAAAACATTGCTTGCGACATCCATTCTGATTATAGCTGTGCTGATTTTTATAATCAGCACAAGCCAAAAACCCATTGATTTTACAGCCCAGGTTAAACCGATCATTAACAGAAACTGTATCACCTGCCATGGCGGAGTAAGGCAAAAAGGCGGATTCAGTTTGTTGTTTCGTGATGAAGCTCTGGCAAAAACGAAATCCGGTAAACTTGCCATTATCCCCGGAGATCCGGATCATAGTGAAATGATAAGGCGGATCTCACTTAAGGATCCGGAAGATCGCATGCCATATAAACATAATCCTTTGAGTAAGGAAGATATTGAAATCCTTACAAAATGGATAAAAGAAGGTGCGCACTGGGGGGAGCACTGGGCTTACGTTCCGGTAAAAGAAGTACCTGTACCACAACCTAAAACTTTTTTTGGCCTGATCAGTAAAAAAAGTGATTGGGCTAAAAATGAAGTAGATTATTTTATTGAACAAAGATTTGAGGAACAAAAACTAAAACCTTCCCCGCGGGCTGATAAGCAAACCCTACTCCGCAGAGTGAGCCTGGATATAACGGGACTGACACCCGGAGCGGTTCTTTCGAAAAAATATCTGGATGATAACAGTGATCATGCCTATGCAGACCTCGTTGATTCTTTACTCGCATCAAAGCATTATGGTGAAAAATGGACTTCCATGTGGCTGGATCTGGCGCGTTATGCAGATACGAAAGGTTATGAACGTGATGACAGCCGCTCGATATGGAAGTACCGCGACTGGCTCATTCGTTCATTTAATGAGGATAAACCCTATGACCAGTTTTTAACTGAACAAATAGCCGGTGATTTAATTCCCGATGCCACCGACGAACAATATATTGCAACCGCATTCCATCGCAACACGATGACGAATGATGAGGGAGGTACGGATAATGAAGAATTCAGAACCGCAGCTGTTCTGGACAGGGTGAATACGACATGGCAGGCAATATTAGGAACAACATTCGCTTGTGTGCAATGTCATAGTCATCCTTACGATCCATTTAAGCATGATGATTATTACAAGTTCTTGGCTTTCTTCAACGATACAAGAGATGAAGATACAGAAGCAGATTATCCGCTTCTTCGCAGTTACAACGATTCCATGCAAAGGCAATTAACGTCTGTAGTCAGCTGGTTAAAACAAAACGTTTCTGAGGGAAAAGCGAAAGAAACTTATACATTTTTAAAAACATGGCAGCCTTCTTATAACTCACTCACCTGTGACAGTTTCATCAACAGCGAACTATCAGATACCAAATGGCTTGCCCTGCGTGATCACGCCCAGTGCCGTTTAAAAAATGTGGACCTGCAGAATAAAAATCTCCTCATATTCCGTTATCAGGCCTTTGTACCCGGTGGTATCTGGAAAATTCACGTCGACTCTCCTGCAGGAGAAGTGATCGCAACCATTCCATTGCCGAAAAAAAAGGATGACTGGGTAATCACACAAACTAAGATTACTGTAAATAAGGGCATTCATGATCTGTATTATACTTATAGCAATCCTAATTTGAAAAAACCGGAAGATAATGGGGTCATTTTTGACTGGTTTTATTTTACAGAAGAATTTCCAGGCAAAGAGAAACCTGGATATAGTGAGATAAAAAAGAAATACGAGGAATTATATTCAGCCATCGTACCCACAACACCTGTAATGATGGATAATCCTCCGGATATGCACAGGGCTTCTTATGTTTTTGAGAGGGGTAACTGGCTCGTTAAAGGTGACAAGGTAATGCCGGATGTTCCAAAATCTTTAAATGCATTCCCTTCCGATGCACCGCACAACAGGATGGGTCTTGCTATGTGGATTGTATCAAAGCAAAATCCGCTGACAGCAAGAACTATGGTGAATCGGGTATGGGAGCAACTTTTTGGAACGGGACTTGCGGAAACCCTGGAAGACCTGGGCTCACAGGGAACTCTTCCAACACATCCTGAATTGCTGGACTGGTTAAGTTATCAGTTTATGTATACGGATAACTGGAGTGTGAAAAAATTAATTCGCAGGATTGTCATGAGTGCAACTTATCAGCAGGATTCAAAAATAACCCCTTCATTACTTCAGAAAGATCCTTTCAATAAATATTATGCGCGCGGATCAAGGGTACGTTTATCAGCTGAACAGATTCGTGACCAGGCGCTTTGCATCAGCGGTGAATTCTGCGATTCAATGTATGGCCCCAGTGTTTATCCATGGCAACCCAGGGGAATTTGGCTATCCCCATGGAATGGCAAGGATTGGGAGCAAAGCAAGGGTGACCAGCAATACCGGCGGGCTTTATATACTTATTGGAAACGCTCTGCAGCTTATCCTTCTATGATAACTTTTGATGGAATATCGCGTGAAGTATGTACCGCCCGCAGGATACGCACCAATACACCCCTGCAGGCGCTCGCTACTTTGAATGATTCTGCATATATTGATATGGCAAGGCATTTTGCACATCGAATGCAGACCGAATCAGGCGGGGATTTGCAACAGCAAATAAAAGAAGGATATCAATGGGCAACCTGCCATGCAATTGATGGGAAAAGTTTAATGGCTCTGATGAAATTGTACAATGCAGCATTGGGACAATTTAAAAATAATGCAGATAAAACCTGTGAAATATTGGGAGGAATGAGTTCAGATAACAAAGCCGAAACAGCGGCAATGACAGTTGTTGCCAATGCTATATTAAATCTGGATGAAGTATTAACTAAAAACTAATCGCGGCCCTTGTTAAAATATCATGACACAAAAAGAATTACATAATCAGCGTTTATTACAGGAAGCGGAACGTGCTGTAATGCGAATGCACACTCGCCGGCATTTTATAAAGGAAAGTGCCATGGGTTTGGGTGCACTGGCATTAGGCTCATTTCTTGGAAGCTGTGGCAATAACACGATGTCCAGTAATGTGGTATTTGACCCCGCACATCCACTAATGCCAAAGCTTCCACCTTTCCCCGGTAAAGCCAAAAGTGTAATTTATTTACATATGGCCGGGGCGCCATCCCAACTGGAATTATTTGATTACAAACCGGAACTTATGAAAATGGACGGGCAGGATTGCCCGAAGTCTTTGCTGGAAGGAAAACGATTTGCATTCATTCGTGGTGTGCCTAAAATGATGGGACCCCAGGCAAAATTTGCCCAATATGGCCAATGCGGTGCATGGGTTAGTGAGCATATGCCGCATCTCTCAACAATTGTTGATGAATTAAGTTTTTTAAAAGCGGTTACTACAGATCAGTTTAATCATGCACCTGCACAGTTAATGGTCCATACTGGTTCACCCAGAATGGGCCGGCCTAGTTTAGGATCATGGGTGACCTACGGATTGGGAACGGAGAATCAAAATTTACCCGGCTTTGTAGTGTTAACGAGCGGGGGCAAAACGCCTGACGCAGGTAAAAGCGTGTGGGGAAGCGGATTCCTCCCGAGTGTGTACCAGGGTGTTCAATGCAGGAGTGAAGGCAGTCCCGTATTATTTATGAATGACCCTGATGGCATGGACAGGGATTTACGCAAAGAATCCATTGATGCCATAAATGAAGTAAATCAGCAGGAATATACAGAATACAACGACCCTGAAATATTATCCCGGATCTCGCAATATGAAATGGCCTACAAGATGCAGATTTCGGCGCCTGAAGTGATGAATATAAATAATGAGCCTGCCTATATTCATGATATGTATGGGACAAAACCCGGCCATGCATGTTTTGCAAATAATGTTTTACTGGCAAGAAAATTAGTAGAGAAGGGTGTCCGCTTCGTTCAGTTGTTTGACTGGGGATGGGATAGTCATGGATCCGATGCGAGCCTGGCGATTGATATAGGGTTTATCAACAAATGCAGAGAGGTGGATAAATCCATCACCGCATTGATATTGGACCTGAAGCAACGCGGTTTACTTGAAGAAACATTGGTTGTTTGGGGAGGCGAATTTGGCCGTACACCCATGATGGAAAACCGGGAAGGGAAAAAAATGCCTTTTAAGGGAAGGGATCATCATACAGAAGCCTTTACAATCTGGATGGCTGGTGCAGGAATCAGGAAGGGATTCTGTTATGGGGAAACAGATGAAATTGGTTATAGTGCCATCAGCGGCAAAGTAGAACCTTTCGATATCCAGGCTACCATTCTTAATCAGCTTGGGTTTGATCATGAAAAATTTACCTATCAATTCCAGGGCAGACCATTCAGGCTAACAGATACAAGAGGAAAAGTTATTGAAGATATTCTTGCCTGATGGATTCAGAGACTGTATAAATTCATAATAAATTATATTTACTTTGAATCGCAGAAATTTTTTGCAAACTTCCAGCTCTGCAACTACTGCCCTGCTGCTTACATCATTAGAAGGAATCGCATCTTCACGTCTGCCAAACTTAACTATGAGCGATACATTTAAACTGAAACTGCTTGCCACTAACTGGGGTTTCCCCGGGTCATTGGAAGAATATTGTGCGAAGGTTAAAAAAGAAGGATATGATGGCATAGAAATCTGGTGGCCTTTGGAAAAAAAGGATCAGGATGAATTATTTACATGTTTAAAAAAGTATGAATTAGAGGTTGGCTTTTTATGTGCCGGTTCAGACAGCAATTATCAAAAGCATTTTGACCAGTTCATACAAATGATTGATGCTGCAGCAAAAGAATCCATTCAGCGGCCATTGTATATTAATTGCCATTCGGGCAGGGATTATTTTGCGTACGAGCAGGGTAAAACATTTATTGATCATACGATTTTACTGGCAAAATCTACCGGCATTAAAATCTGTCACGAAACACACCGCTCCAGATTATTATATTCTGCGCCTGTAGCGAGGCATTATATGGAAACAATACCCGATTTACGGGTCACTTTTGATGTATCTCACTGGTGTAATGTACATGAAAGCCTATTGGAGAATCAGGAAGATACTGTGGATATGACTTTGCAAAGAGTTGATCATATTCATGCGCGAATCGGTCATCCTGAGGGGCCGCAAGTGAACGACCCGCGCGCACCCGAATGGGACCATGCAGTGAAGGCGCATATAGCCTGGTGGGATAAAGTGGTAGAACTAAAAAAAAGAAAAGGCGATACACTTACTGTTTTAACTGAATTTGGGCCGCCTGATTATATGCCCACACTGCCTTATACCCGACAACCTTTAGCAGATCAATGGGCTGTTAACGTTTATATGATGCAGTTATTAAGAAGCCGTTACCAGGCCTAAAATATTTCTTCGTGCTTTTATCCATATCGGAATTCATCGGTCATTTTCATCCTGTAATTGTGCATTTGCCGATTGGTATTTTGCTGATTGGTATTTTGCTTCAATGGTTGTCACGCAGGGAAAATTATAAAGGAATTCAACAGGCAGTTCCGGTAGTATTTTTTTGCGGAATGTTGGCAGCAATATTGTCCTGCATAACCGGATACATATTATCCAACAACGATGATTATGATAAAACGATAGTGAGCTGGCATCAATGGATGGGAATCGCAGTTGCACTTACATCTTCAGTATTGTGTCTGAAAATAAAGTATCCGGAGCTGGCTGTCAATAATAAAATTCTGTCTTTCATATTATTGTTACTCATTTTCATCACAGGCCATCTCGGAGGTTCATTAACGCATGGTTCGGATTATCTCACTAAACCGCTCGCTGATGTTTTTGGAAAGGATACCATTCCAAATACAATAATAAAGCCGCTCCCCAATGTCCAGGAAGCCTATGTTTACAATGATGTAGTAAGACCCATTCTACAAACCAAATGTTATTCCTGCCATGGGGTTAACAAGCAAAAAGGGAAACTTCGTATGGACGATTCAGTTATGCTGATGAAGGGCGGAAAAGATGGTAAGGTGATAGAACCCGGCGATGCAAACAGAAGTGCAATGATAAAGCGATTATTATTGCCCGTGGATAATGAGGATCATATGCCTCCAAAGGAAAAAGCACAGCCATCGGAAAGTCAGATTGTTTTATTAGAATGGTGGATCAGTCATGGAGCAGTTTTTGGGAAAAAGGTTAAGGAAATAAATCAACCTGATAAAATAGGCCAGCTATTGTTTGCCCTGCAAAAAACAAATGTTTCGGAAAAAAAATCATTCGATATACCGGAAGGGAGTGTTGCGAAAGCAGACGGTACTGTGGTCGAAAAATTGAAAAGCCGCGGAGTAGTTGTTTTACCCATAGCGCAAAACAGTAATTGGCTCAAGGCAAATTTTTTTACTGATACGACGGTAAATGCTGATGATCTTCAATCCCTCCTGGGAATAAAAAAACAACTCATTTGGCTGAAAATGGGTGGTACAAACACGGACGATTCGGATATGGTTGTGATCGCGCAACTAAAAAACCTTATGTTTTTAAATCTGGAGCATACTAGTATTACTGATAAAGGATTGCGGGAAATTCAATCGCTGAAAAACCTTAATTATCTGAATCTTGTCGGAACAAAGATTACTTCAAATGGCATATTACAATTAAAGGATTTAAAATCATTGCAATACTTATATCTCTATCAAACAAATGTCCGCAAAGCGGATTGGAAAATATTGCAGGGTGCTTTCCCAAAAACACAGATTGATTCAGGAGGATACCAGGTCCCGCTACTGCAGACAGATACCATAGTTGTAAAAGCGAAAAAGGAATACTAAATATCCCGCCATCTGTCAGGTCAAATGATTGATAGATAATTGATTAATAACAAGTTCTCAAATCTTTCGTGTAAAGTGTACCACTATTTTAGTATCTTATGTGAGTTGTTTCAACTTTAAAAAAATCATGATGCTTTATGGTCAAATGATGAATTATCCGCTTACCATCCATTCAATTATAGAATATGGCAGGCGGGTATTTCCCCACAAGGAAATTATTTCAAAAATGCCCGATGGATCCTGGCACAGGTATACAAATGCAGAAATGTATAAGAGGACCAAACGACTTGCATCTGCACTGATAAGTCGATTAGCCGTTCAACCGGGGGACAGGGTTGCAACCTTTGCATGGAATCATTATCAGCATTTTGAATTATATTATGCGATTCCGGGAGTAGGCGCTATATGCCATCCTTTGAATATACGGTTATCATCTGAACAGATTGAATTCATTGTTAATCACGCTGAAGACAAAGTTGTTTTTCTTGATGCCAGCCTTATTAAATTGTTTGAACCAATTGCTTCCAATTTAAAAACGGTGAAGCATATTGTACTCATGAATGCTTCAACATATCTACAATCGTCTCTGCCCAATATTATATATTACGAAGACCTGATTGCGGAGGGAGAAGAAGATTTTAAATGGGTGGATGTGGATGAAAATCAGGCTTGTGGTATGTGTTATACCAGCGGTACAACAGGGAATCCAAAGGGCGTCCTTTATTCACATCGTTCTACTTACCTGCATGCAGTTACAACAATGTCACCCAATGCAGCAAATATCAGTTCTAAAGACAGATTTCTTTCCATTTGTCCCATGTTTCATGCAATGTCCTGGGGAATTCCATTTGTAAGTTTGCTTGCCGGCGCAGATTTAGTATTGCCTTCGAGGCATCTTCAACCAGCATTGCTTATAGATATTCTTCAAAGGGAAAAAATTACATTGGCCAATGGTGTGCCTACGATTTGGATGGGCATTTATGAAGAACTGAAACGGAACCCTTTAAAAGAGAAATTGCATTTAAGAGAATACATGGTAGGTGGATCAGCTTTTCCTGCCAGTTACATTAGAAAATTCGAAGAGGATTTTGGTATTTTCTGTTTTCATGCCTGGGGAATGACAGAAACTTCACCTGTAGTTACTGCTTCCCGGTTGCAAGCTCATCATGAAAAATTCGGATATGAGGATAAAATAAGAATTAAAGCCAAACAGGGAATAGAATTGCCTGGTGTTGAAATCCGTGTAATGCAGGGTGATGGAACCATTGCGTCCAGAGATGGGAAAACTGTTGGGGAATTTGAGGTTAGGGGTCACTGGATAATCAGCAGTTATTTTAAAATGGATATTGATCAATCGCATTCAGATGACGGATGGTTCAGAACAGGAGATGTAGGAACCATTGATGAATTAGGGTATATGGAACTCACGGACCGGACAAAAGACCTGATTAAGAGCGGTGGGGAATGGATTTCAAGTGTTGCTCTTGAAACTTCACTCATGAGCCACCCCTATGTGGCTGAAGCATCCGTCATTGCTATTCCGGATGAAAAATGGGTTGAACGGCCATTGGCATGTGTTGTATTTAAAGATGGCAAAACTGCAACTCCCGGTGAATTCGATGATTTTTTACTTCAACATTTTGCAAAATACCAGCTGCCAAAAGAATATGTTGCGTTGAAAGAAATACCAAGGACTGGTGTAGGCAAGTTCGACAAAAAGAAAATGAGGAAACTTTATTCGGAGGGGAAATTGGTTTGAATCGGAAGCTACAAAAAAGGCTTTACTGTAAATACGTCAGACCTTAGTAGACATTTTACTGATCAATAAAAGTACTACAATGGAAAAGACAAATCAAATCCTTGGAATTTCAAATCGTTTCCATCTAAAAATCTGCTAAGCCCTATACAGACGATTATTTCAATGAGCTTATTTATTCAACATCGAAACAGCACTGTTAATTTTTGATCCTTAAGCATCTTTCATTGCGATAAGAGTTAACAATGCTGAAAGAAATACCGCAACGGCCATAGAAATATAAGATGCTCCAAAACTACCGGTAGATCCATTAAGATAACCGACAAGGTAAGAGCCTCCGAATGAGCCCAATGCTCCGAAGCTGTTAATCAATGCAAGAGCCCCTCCCGCAACATTTGACGGTAAGATCTCTATTATCATGGCGAAAAAAGGTCCATAAGGAATATACATGGACATTCCGGCTATGCTTAACAGTAAGAAGGACAACCAAAAATTATGCGAGCCAATTAAGTAAGAACAATAGAATGCAATGGCAGCCAGCAAAAGGAAAGGCCAGATAAATGATTTTCTTTTTAATGTTTTATCTGAATAATATGATGCAATGATCATTGCTATGACAGCCAATAAATATGGAACCGCCGTTAACCAGCCTGTTTTCACAATCCCAATACCTGGAGCAGTATTTATAATGGAAGGTAACCAGATTACAAAGCCGTACATTCCGAAACTCCAGAAGACATATAACAGGCATAATAATATAACCGCCTTTGATTTAAATGCGACTAAATAATTTTTAACCGGCTTGATGGTTTCCTGTTCTTTTTGCAAAGCTATTTTCAATATACTTTTTTCATCCGCACTTAACCATTCAGCTTCTTCTGGTTTATCATGAACGACTTTCCACCATATAAAGGCCCATAATATTGCAGGTATCCCTTCCCAGATAAACATCCATCGCCATCCGACGGTATGAATTAAATATCCGGAAATGATGGACATCCAAAGCATACAAGAAGGATTTCCAAACATTAATAAAGTATTCGCCCTTGACCGCTCTTTCCTGGTAAACCACTTGCTTAGTAATATGAGTAAAGAAGGTAGTACGGCGCTTTCTGCAACACCCACCATAAACCGGACAACCATAAGTATTTTTATATTACTGATTAAACCGGTAGCAGCTGCAAAGATTCCCCAAAGAATAAGCGACCAGAAGATTAATTTTTTTGCACTTTTATTTGAAGCATATAAAGTACCCGGAATCTGGAAGAAAAAATAACCAAGAAAAAACATGGATCCCAATAAGGAAGTCGTGGTTGAAGTAATATGAAGGTCGCCGGCCATCCCGGCAGCCGCCCCAAATCCAAAATTTGCACGATCGAGGTAGGCAAGGCTATATGTAATAAAAACCACCGGTATAAGACGGTACCAGCGTGAAACGGTGATTTTACTTTTATTCGCCATTCAGGTTAACAAAGAAAGTGTTGTAAGATAGTTTTTCCTGCAATTAAAATCCCATGTAATTTAGTATTTCGATTCACAAATTAACCATTGTATAAGTGCCACAATAACCTTTAAAATTTGCAGTATGAAAAAAAATATTGTCTTCATCATCACAATCATGCTGATGTCAGTTTTCGTCAATGCCCAGGTTTCCAATTATAAAGTTGTTTTTGATATGTCAAGTAAAGACACAATCAATCAGCAGGCAATCATCCGGGAAATAGGCCTTATTACAGGAGCAACTCCGGATGCAAAACTCGAAGTAGTAATATATGGACAGGGATTAGATCTTGTTGTAAAAGATCGTTCGCCGCAGCAGACAGCCGTACAAAAATTAATTGCAGATAATAAAGCATCTTTTAAAGTATGCGCGATGACTATGAAGAGAAATAATATTGATAAATCGCAGTTGGTTCCAGGTGTGGAAGTAGTCCCGGATGGTATTTATGAAATTATTTCGAAACAGCAACAGGGATGGGGTTATATAAAAGTAGGACACTAATACTGATAAGTTTAAAATTGTATCTTACCCGTACAATTGATAAACTTCTCTCAAATGCCTGAAACCCCAAAGCAAAAAAATAAATTAGGGTTATGGACAAGCACTTCACTAGTCGTCGGCAATATGATCGGAGCCGGTG
>Ga0210384_10008049_pt1 | contig 11042 bp, 8 predicted proteins | sample IncBWH2MmetaG_FD_160574 | JGI IMG/M metagenome (GOLD analysis project Ga0210384, IMG submission 160574) | Forest soil microbial communities from Barre Woods Harvard Forest LTER site, Petersham, Massachusetts, United States - Inc-BW-H-2-M | ecosystem: Environmental > Terrestrial > Soil >...
CGAGGGCTGCGAGGTTCCGGAAGGCACCAGCATCGGAGTCGATCGCGAGGCCGACGCGCGGCGCTTTCACGTCACCGGCAACGGCGTGGTGCTCGTCACCGCGGACATGCTGCGCCGCCTGCGCAGCCCTTAAGACTCGTGGCGGACCCGACGCGCCTGCCCGTGGTAATGCTGTGGCACATGCACCAGCCGCAGTACCGTGATGCACTCTCAGGCGCCTATGTCCTGCCGTGGACCTACCTGCACGCCATCAAGGACTACACCGACATGGCGGCGCACCTCGAGGACAACCCGGCGGCGCGCGCGGTGGTCAATTTCACGCCACTGCTCATCGAGCAGCTCGAGGAGATCGCGGCGGCCGTGGACGCGCACCTCGCGCGCGGCACGGCGCTCCCGGATCCGGTGCTCGCACTCCTGAGTCCCGCTCCCGTGCCGGCGGAACCGCCGTCGCGTCTGCAGCTCCTGCGCGCCTGCCTGCGCGCGCAGCGCGCCACCATGATCGAGCGCTTCCCGGCGTACGCACAGCTCGCCGATCTTGCCGCCGTGCTCGGCACTCCCGAGCGCATCGCCTATGCCTCGGATCAGTACCTGCAGGATCTGGCCGTGTGGTACCACCTCGCCTGGCTCGGTGAGACCGTACGGCGCGCGCAGCCGCTCGCGGCAGCATTGGCGCGGCGGGGAGCAGGTTTCAGCGCCGCGGAGCGTCGCGAGCTGCTGGCGCTCATCGGCGCACTGGTGCGGGACGTCATACCGCGCTACCGGCGGCTCGCCGCGAGCGGGCAGTGTGAGCTGTCGGTGACTCCTTACGGGCATCCGATCATCCCGTTGCTGATGGATTTCGGCAGCGCGCGCGAGGCGCTGCCCGCGACGCCGCTGCCCGCGCATCCGCACTATCCCGGGGGCGCGGAGCGCGCGGCGTGGCACGTGGAGGAAGCGGTGCGCGTCTTCACGCATGCTTTTGGCACACGCCCGCGCGGCTGCTGGCCCGCGGAAGGCGCGATCAGCGACGCCACGCTGCAACTGCTCGCCGCGCACGGCTTCGAGTGGGCCGCGAGCGGGGAGGGGGTGCTGCGTGGCAGTCTGGAGAAAGCCGGCCAGGCCCCGGATCCCCTCACCGCTGACCGTCCCTACCGCTTCGCCGGCACGCAGCTTGATTGCTTTTTCCGCAACGACGCGCTGTCGGACCGCATCGGCTTCACCTACGCGACCTGGCATGGTGATGACGCGGCGCAGAACCTCGTCAACGAACTGCTGCGGCTCGCCGACAGTTACGCCGGCGGCGGGCATGCGGTGCTCATCGCGCTCGATGGCGAGAATGCCTGGGAGTATTACCCGTTCAACGGCTACTACTTCCTGCGCGCGCTCTACCAGCTGCTCGCCAGCCACCCACGGCTCGAGCTCACCACGCTCGCGCAGTGCCGCGCGCGCGGCCTGAGCGCGCGGCCCCTGGCGCAGGTGCGGGCGGGCAGCTGGGTGCACGGCACGCTCGCGACCTGGATGGGCGATGCGGACAAGAATCGCGCCTGGGATCTGTTGTGCGACGCGAAGCAGGCGTTTGATCGTGTGCTGCAAGGCGCGACGCTCGACGCGGAAGCACGCGCGGCGGCCGGCCGGCAGCTCGCACTGTGCGAGAGCTCGGACTGGTTCTGGTGGTTCGGCGACTACAACCCGGGTGAGGCCGTGAGGCAGTTCGACGAGCTGTTCCGGCGGCAGCTCACGGCGCTCTACGCGCGGCTGCAGCTGCCCGCGCCGGCGGCGCTCGCGAGCCCGCTCTGCCGCGGCGCCGAGGGCATCCCCGAGCACGGCGGCGTCATGCGCCGCGCTTCCGCATAAGCGGCGCGAGAGCTCAAGTGAGCGGTTCGCGATTGCCAGTATTCGACCGGCGCCGTGCGGGCGTGCTGCTGCCGCTGTCGGCGCTCGATGCGCCCCTAGGATCCGGTGGCCGCGACTTCATCGACTGGCTCGCCACCGCGGGTTTCAGCGTCTGGCAGATCCTCCCCGTCGGGCCCACTGGCGGCGACGGTTCGCCATACTGGTTGTCTTCGGATCACGCCGGTAACCCCGCATTCATTGATCCGGCCGGGGCGCCGGACCCGCGCGCGCCGCCGACCCATGAATTTCTCGCGAACTCGGCCGAGTGGCTGCCGGACTACGCGCTGTTTGCGGCACTCACCCGGGCGCACGCCCAGGCCCCGTTCTGGCAGTGGCCGGCACCGCTGCGCGAGCGCGCGCCGCTCGCACTTGCCCGGGCACGCATCGAGCTGGCGCAGGAATGCACGCGCATCGAGCGCGAGCAGTACGCGTTTCATGTTCAGTGGCAGGGGCTGCGTGCCCACGCGCTGGCGCGCGGCGTGCGGCTCTTCGGGGATCTGCCCTTCTACGTCGCGCCGTCCTCGGCCGAAGTCTGGGCACACCGGCAGCTGTTTCAGCTCACCGCAAGCGGCGAGCCGGCCGCCGTGGCGGGCGTGCCGCCGGATTATTTCGCGGTGCTCGGGCAGCTGTGGGGCAACCCGCTGTACGACTGGCAGGCCATGGAGCGCGAGGATTTCCGCTGGTGGGTCGCGCGCGTGGGCGCGGCTCTTACGCGCTTTGATCTTTTGCGCCTCGATCATTTCCGCGCGCTCAGCGCCCACTGGGCCGTGCCCGCCACGGCGCCGGACGCGCGCGCCGGTGCCTGGCACGCCACGCCGGGGGAGGCGCTGCTGCGGCGCCTCGCGCGCACCTTCAGCGACCTGCCGCTGGTGGCGGAGGACTTAGGGGTGATCACCCCGGATGTGGTGGCGCTGCAGCGCGAATTTGCGCTCCCCGGCATGCGGGTGCTGCAGTTCGCCTTCGATGGCGACCCTGCGAACCCGCACCTGCCGCACCTGCATGAGCGCGCGAGCGTGGTCTACACGGGCACGCACGACAACGACACCGCGCTCGGCTGGTACTCGAAGCTCGATGGCGACACCGCCCGGCGGGTGGCCGCGCAGCTGGGTGTGGGCGAGCACGCGGGCGGGGTGCCCGGCGCGTTGCTGCGCGCCGCGCTCGGCTCGCAGGCAAGGCTCGCCATCCTGCCGGCGCAGGACCTCCTCGGTCTCGGCTCCGCCGCGCGCCTCAATACTCCGGGCACGGCGCAGGGGAACTGGCGCTGGCGCCTGCCGCCCGGGGCGCTGAGCGCGGAACTTGCGCGCCACTACGCGCGTCTTAACAGCACTTTCGGCCGCGGCTGAACTGATTGAGGCCCTCGAGCATGCGCGCACAGCTATTGAAAACTGCCACCGGACTCCTGGCACTGCTGGCGCTCGGCGGCTGCGCGCTGAAGCCGCACTTTGAAACGCCGCACCTGTCGGTCGTCGGCGTGCAGATCGTGAGCAGCGAGCTGTGGGAGCAGCGCCTGAAAGTGCGCCTGCGCGTGCAGAATCCCAACGACGTCGCCCTGGCGGTGAAGGGCATCGACTACACCTTCGAGGTCACCGGGCAGCGGGTCGCGAGCGGAGTGTCGGACGCGAGCTTCGTGGTGCCGGCGTTCGGCGAGGCGGAGTTCGACACCAATCTCACCACCAACATGGCCGGCGCGCTGCTGCAGATTGCCGGGCGCGGTCCCGATGCGCTCGCCGCTGGCGTCGACTACCACCTCGCGGGGCGGATCTCACTCGCGAGCGGCTGGTTGCGCTCGGTGCCGTTCGACGAGCGCGGCACTTTCAAGCTGCAATGAGCTGCGCGTACAGCGCCTCGTAGAGCGCGCCCTGGCGCGCCCACGAGAAATCGCGCTGCATGCCGTTGGCGCGCAGCCGCGCGCGGTGCACGGGTTGCGCATACAGGTCGAGCGCCGTGTTCAGGGCCCATTCCAGTGCCTGGGCGTCGAAGTCGTTGAACACCACGCCGGTGCCGCTACCGGTGTCGGGGTTGTAGTGCTCGACCGAGTCCGCCAGCCCACCGGTGCGGCGCACGACGGGGATCGTGCCGTAGCGCAGGCTGTACATCTGGTTCAGCCCGCACGGCTCATAGCGTGAGGGCATGAGGAACAGGTCGCTCGTCGCCTCGATCCAGTGCGCGAGCTCCTCGTCGTAGCCCTGGTGAAAAAACACCCGGCCCGGAAACGTGCGCGCCAGGGTGGTGAAGAACTCCTCGTACTGCGGCTCGCCCGAGCCCAAGGCGACGAACGAGAGCGCGCGTGCGTCGAGGACCTTCGGCAGCGCGTCGTACATGAGCTCGATGCCCTTCTGCGCCGCGAGGCGGCTGACAACACCCGCGAGCGGCACGTCACCCCCGGGGTCGAGCCCCAGGCGCTTGAGGAACATCCCTTTGAGCGCGGCCTTCACCTGCAGATGAGCCGGATCAAAGTGCTGCGGCAGGTAACGGTCGTGGCGCGGATCCCACTCGGCGTAATCCACCCCGTTGAGGATGCCGTGCAGGGCCGCGCCGCGCGCGCGCAGGCTGTCCTGCAGCCCCATGCCGTATTGGTCGGTGGTGATCTCCAGCGCGTATGTCGGGCTCACGGTCGTGATCGCGTCCGCGTACAGGATGCCGTGGCGCAGGGCGTTGATCCGGCCGGCGGCGAGATCGGGCTGGTGCAGCATCCAGGCCTGCGCGCCCAGCGCCAGGTCAGCGACCTGCGCGGCGGCAAAGATGCCCTGGTAGCCGATGTTATGAATGGTGAGGAGTGTGCGGGTGTTGGCAAACAGCGCCTCCTCGCCGTAGGAGCTCTTCAGGAACAGCGGCGCGAATGCGGCGTGCCAGTCGTGGCAGTGCAGGATCTGCGGCGCCCAGCCTAAGCGCTGGCAGGCCGTGAACACCGCGCGCGTGAAGGCCAGAAAGCGCAGGTGTTCGTCCGCATCGGTGGTGTAGAGGCTGGCACGCGCATACAGCTGCGGGCAATCGATGAGGTACAGCGGCGCGCCGCCGCCGGGCAGCGATCCCTGCAACACCGAGAAAACATAAGCGTGCGGCCCCACGGCCAGGCTGAGCGCCTGCAGCCCACCGATGGGCCGCGCGCTTGCCAAGGCGCGGTCAACTGATCCGTAACAGGGGGTAAAGAGGCGCGCGTCGTGGCCCACGGCGTGCAGGTGTCTCGCGAGCGCCGCCGCGACATCCGCGAGTCCCCCGGTCTTGGACAGCGGCGCCACCTCGGAGCTGAGCAGACACACCGCGAGCCGGGCGCTCACTGCGGGGGTCTCGTGCGGCGCGCTATGATGCCCGGCATGCGCCGGGTTCTGATCGGTCTCACGGTCGCCGTGCTGCTGGTGTTATCAGTGAGCATCGGCGTTGTGGTCGCGCGCTGGCCCCTCTACCCGCACCTGTGGCCTTAGATAAGGACGCAAGGCGCGGCAGTGTAACTGCAGCTGCGCGAAGCGCAAGAACCGGGTCGCGCAGCAGCAGGCCCGCACCTCAACATGAGCTCATGAATACACACACCGACGCCTTTGTGGACAGCAGGGATTTCGCCCGCATCGCGCGCGCCATCCGTTTTATCGATGCCAACTTTCGCGCCCAACCGCGCCTGGCGACCATCGCGCAATCCGCGCGTCTGTCGGAATTTCATTTCAACCGGCTGTTCCGGCGCTGGGCCGGCATCACGCCACGACAGTACCTTGCCTTCGTTACCCACAGCGCCGCCCGCCGCGAACTGCACGGTCGCGCTTCGGTGCTGGACGCGGCGTACACCGTGGGCCTCTCCGGTGCCGGGCGGCTGCACGACCTGGCGGTGACGCTCGAGGCGGTCACGCCCGGGGAGCTGAAGGCGCGCGGCGCGGGCGTTGCGATCCGTTACGGCTACAGCGCCACGCCCTTCGGGCGGGCGTTGCTCGGCAGCACGCTGCGCGGGGTGTGCGCGTTGAGCTTTGTCGAGCCCGGCGCCGACGGCGTCGCAGCGCAGGCGCTGCGGACCCAGTGGCCGCACGCGCAGCTGCGCCGCGATGATGCGCACGCGACCGCGCTCAGCGCGCGGATCTGGAGCGCAGCGCACGAGCGGCACGGCGCCGCGCGGCAGGCGCCGCTCGTGCTCGCGGTGCAGGGGACGAACTTCCAGCTGCAGGTGTGGCAGGCGCTGCTGGCCGTGGGGGTTGACGGCCCGACCACCTACACCGCGCTCGCCCGGGCGCTGCGACTCCCCGGCGCTTCGCGCGCTGTCGGGAACGCGGTCGGCGCCAACCCGGTGGCCTGGCTCATTCCCTGTCACAACGTGCTGCGCAAGGACGGCGAGCTCGGCGGCTACCACTGGGGAGAGGACCGCAAGCGCGCCATGCTCGCCTGGACGGCGCTGCGCACGCGCACCGGAGCGCGGCGTGAGCCACGGTTCACGCAAACCGCTGTTTCCAGGGGTCTTGCCCAGGCGACATAATTCAGACATATATCATAAGTCATTGATAAAAAAGTAAAATCAAACCAACACGCGGGGCGGATTATCCCCGGGGGTGGTAAACTGGCGCTCGTCCACCCGCCGAAAGAATCATGTCCGCTTCGCCTTACAAGCAACTCGAACAGGAGTTCAAACGCCTGCATGCCTTCCGTGGTGCGCTGGCGCTGCTGCGTTGGGACGCCGCCGTGATGATGCCGCGTGGCAGTGCCGATGTGCGCGGTGAGCAGGTCGCAGCTCTCGAGACCGAACACCACGCGCTTCTGACCGCGCCGCGCATCACGCGCCTGCTCGACCGTGCCCAGGCCAATACCCAGGGACTGGCCGACTGGCAGATCGCAAACCTGCGCGAAATGCGCCGCCAGCGCGATCACGCCATCGCCACCCCGGCGACCCTGGTGTCGCGGCTCGCGAAGGCCACTTCGCGGGCGGAATCGAAATGGCTCGAGGCGCGCGCGCAGGGCAAATTCGAGGTGTTCGCCCCCCACCTGGAGGAGGTCGTGCACCTGGTGCGCGACAAAGCGGCGCTCCTCGGTCAGGCGCGCAATCTCGCCCCCTACGATGCGCTGGTGGATGAATACAGTCCCGGCCTCACGACCGTGGACATCGATACCTTGTTCCGGGCGTTCTCCAAGCGCCTCCCGTCGCTCATCCGCGAGGCCATCGCCCTGCAGGAGACCCGTCCGCTGATGCCGCTGGCGGGGAAGTTCCCGGCGGCCAAGCAGCGCGCGCTGGTCACGGAAGTCATGAAAGCGGTGGGTTTCCCATTTGATCGCGGCCGGCTGGATGAGAGCGAGCACCCGTTCACGGAAGGGGTGCCGGGTGATATCCGGGTGACCACGCGCTTTGATCCCGACGACGTTTTTCCGGGCCTGCTCGGCGCGCTGCACGAAACCGGACACGCGATGTACGACCTGGGGCTGCCGCAGGAGTGGCGCGACCAGCCCGTCGGCCGCGACCGCGGCATGGCGCTCGAGGAAAGCCAGTCGCTGCTGATCGAGATGATGGTGTGCCGCAGCCGGCCGTTCGTGCGCTACGTGCAGCCGCTGCTGGCGAAGCATTTCGGCACCAGCGGGCCGGAGTGGGACGTGGAGAACGTCTACGGGCACCTGACGCGGGTGCAGCGCGGGCTGATTCGTGTCGATGCCGATGAACTCACGTATCCGCTGCATATCATGCTGCGCTATGAGCTCGAGCGGCAGCTGCTGTCCGGGGAGCTCGCGGTGCGCAACCTCGCCGAGGCGTGGAACGCCGGTATGGAGCAGCGCCTCGGGATCCGCCCCGGCAATGACGTTGACGGCTGCCTGCAGGATGTTCACTGGGCGGTGGGTTCCTTCGGGTACTTCCCCTCCTACGCGCTCGGCACCGCGATCGCCGCGCAGTTGTACGAAAGCCTGCGCGAGGGACTCGTGGCGCTCGACGAGCAGCTCGCGCGCGGGGAGTTCGGCGGACTGTTCGAGTGGCTGCGCACCAACGTGCACGGACTCGGCGCCAAGGTGCCGGTGCAGGAACTGCTGAAGGCCGCCACCGGCAAGCCCCTGGGCGCGACTTCCTTCGTGCGCTACGTCGAGGCGAAGTACCTCGAGAGCGCGGCCAGCAGCGTCGCCGCTTAGAATCGGCAGCGTGATTCCCGCCGCCGCGAAGCCTTCCCGCACTTTGCAGCGCCTCGGCGCCCGCTTGCGTGGCGCCGTCGGCAAAGCCATCGCCGACTACAACATGATCAGCGCGGGCGATCGGGTGATGGTGTGCCTCTCGGGCGGCAAGGACTCGTACACGCTGCTCGACATGCTGCTGTCGCTGCAGCGCAGCGCGCCGCTGCACTTCGAGCTCATCGCGGTCAACCTCGACCAGAAGCAGCCCGGCTTTCCCGCCGCCGTGTTGCCGCGCTACCTCGAAGCGGCCGGCGTGCCGTACCACATCATCGAGCAGGACACCTACAGCGTGGTGCAGCGCGTGGTGCCCGCCGGGCGCACACTGTGCGGACTGTGCTCACGGCTGCGGCGCGGCGCCCTGTACCGGTTCGCGCGCGAAGCCGGTGTCAGCAAGATCGCGCTCGGCCACCACCGCGATGACATCGTCGAAACGCTGTTTCTCAACCTGTTCTTCGGCGGGCGGCTGAAAGCCATGGCGCCCAAACTGCTCTCGGATGACGGCCGGCATATCGTCATCCGCCCGCTGAGCTACGTCGCTGAAGCCGATATTGCCCGCTACGCGCGCGGCCGCGCTTTCCCGCTCATCCCCTGCAGGCTGTGCGGCTCGCAGGACAACATGCAGCGGCGGGCGGTGAAGAAAATGCTGGCCGAGTGGGAGCTGAACTTCCCCGGCCGCAGCGCCTCGATCTTCTCCGCGCTGCGTAACATCGAGACGGCCCATCTCGCGGACCCGCGTCATTTCGATTTCGCCGGCCTGGACCTGCAACGGGTCGGCACCATGAGCGAGGCCGACGAGCAACTGCTGACCGACGGGCTGGCGGCCGTGCCGGCGTTAGCCTGAGGCGCGCCGATGCGCGCCCCGCTGCCCAACAGCTACTGGGTGGTTCCCGGACAGGTGCTCGCCGGCGAGTATCCGGCCACAGCGGAACGCGCCGACTCACGCGCGCGCCTGGCGCGGCTCATCGACGCCGGCGTCGGCTGCTTTGTGGATCTCACCCAACCGGACGAGCTGCCGCCCTATCACGCTGAACTGCCGCTCGCGGTCGAATACCTGCGCAAGCCCATTGCCGACCACGGCATTCCCGAACACCCGCGGCAGATGGCGGAAATCCTCGAGTGCCTGCGCGAGGCGTTGAGCGCACGGCGGGTGGTGTACCTGCATTGCCGGGCGGGCATCGGACGCACCGGCACCGTCGCCGGCTGCCTGCTGATCGAGCGCGGCCTGTCCGGGGATGCGGCGCTCGCCGAGCTCAACCGCCTGTGGCAGGGGAGCGCCAGATCCCTGCAGTGGCCCTCGGTTCCCGAGACCGACGAGCAGAGCAATTACGTGCGCGCCTGGACACCGCGCGTATTCGCGGCCGAGCCGGAGGGCGATCCGCTGCTTGCTCCGGCGACGCTGGCGGCGGCGCGCGGCCTGCGGGAGCGCTTTCTGGGCGCCTTGCTCGGTCTTGCGGTCGGCGATGCCGTGGCGGCCGCCACCCAGTACAAGCGGCCCGGCAGATTCGACCCCATCGGCGACATGCTGGGCGGCGGCCCGTTCGACCTGCCGCGGGGTGCCTGGAGCGATGACACCGCCATGGCGCTGTGCCTGGCGGAGAGCCTGCTCGAGCGTGAGGGATTCGACGCCCGCGACCAGGCCGCGCGTTACCGGCGCTGGCAACAGCACGGGCATCTCTCGGCGACCGGTCACGCCTTGGGCATCACGGCCGGCACCGCCCGCGCACTGGGGCGCTCGCAGTGGCGCCGGCAGCCGTTTTCCGGTTCGCACGATCCGGATTCGCTCGCCCCGGAGAGCCTGTCGCGCGTGGCTCCGGCGGTGCTGTATTTCTTCGCTGACCGCACGGCCGCCATCGCGGCCGCCGGCGAGGCTGCGCGCGCGACCTCCCAGGCCCCGGCCGTGCTCACGGCGTGCCGGGCACTCGCTGCAGCGCTGCATGCGGCGCTCTCTGGGGAACCCAAGGACCTGATTCGCGCGCGCGCGGTGGCGCTGCTCGAGGCGCCCGAGGCCGCCGGGGTGATTGCCGCCGTGGCCGCGCGCCCGGCAGCGGTGGCGGTGGGTGTGCCCGCTGATGGGGAGGCGAACCCCGGGCGGCGCGGCGGCGCTACCGCCCGCTCGGCACTCGCTGCGGCACTGGACGCCTTTGCGGACACCGACAATCTGCGCGATGCGGTGCTCGCCGCCGCCAACCTGGGCGGCAACTCGGACGTCATGGCCGGGGCATGCGGCGCGCTGGCCGGCGCGCACTACACTGCAAGCGCCGTCCCCACTTTGTGGCGCAACAGCCTGATGAAAAAAGACTTGCTCGAGGGCTTTGCAGACCGGCTGCTCGCCCACGCGCTGCTGCAGCTGTAGGCGCGGCGTTGGGCCGCGCCGCGCGGCTCCCGCGGATGTGAGTTGCGATGCAGACAGGGCGCGCGGCTAAGGGTTAAGCTTCCCGCTCCCATGCCCGCCACTCGCGCCGCAGCCCGCAGTTCTCCCGCACGCGCGCGCCGCGGCGCGGCCTCGTGGGCGCGCGCCGCGGATGAAGAGTTGCTCAAGATCCGCTTCTGCGATCTGCAGCTGTCCATCGAACGCTCACCGCTGGCGCGCCATGTTCGTCAGCTCTACCGGGATCTTGCCCACCGCGGCATCAGCGTGCGGCCGCACGTGTGGCTGTCCGAGGAATGGTTTTCACCCGACGGCGTGCCGGGCATCGCCATACCGTTCTATCTGGCGCATCCGCGGCTCGAGCGGCTCGAGCGGCGGATCACGCGTCAGGCGGAAGGCGGCAATTCGCGGCTGTTGACGCGGATCCTGCGCCACGAGGCCGGACACGCCCTGGATAACGCCTATCGCCTGCGGCGTCGCAAGCGCTGGCGGGAGGTCTTCGGTGCGGCGTCGAGGCCGTACCCGGCGCGCTACCGCGCCCGCGCCGGCAGCCGGCGCTACGTGCATCACCTGGGCGAGTGGTACGCACAGGCGCACCCGGCCGAGGATTTCGCCGAGACTTTCGCCGTGTGGCTGGCGCCGCGTTCGGGGTGGCGCAAGAGCTACGCGGACTGGCCGGCGC
>Ga0210384_10008050_pt1 | contig 11041 bp, 12 predicted proteins | sample IncBWH2MmetaG_FD_160574 | JGI IMG/M metagenome (GOLD analysis project Ga0210384, IMG submission 160574) | Forest soil microbial communities from Barre Woods Harvard Forest LTER site, Petersham, Massachusetts, United States - Inc-BW-H-2-M | ecosystem: Environmental > Terrestrial > Soil >...
TTTCGCATCGCTCGGGTGAAACCGAAGACACCTTCATTGCCGATCTCGCTGTTGCCACAGGCGCGGGCCAGATCAAAACCGGCTCGGCCAGCCGGACCGATCGGATTGCGAAGTACAACCAGCTTTTGCGCATCGAGGAAGAGCTCGGACCGGCGGCACGGTTCAATGGCAAAGCGGCGCTTGCTTGACGGATTGCCACGTTAAATTGACAGGATGCCAACCCGCTTGGGCCGCGGCAGGCGGGTGTTTGCATCTTTCTGCGATCAAGCGCGAGATGTCTTTTCGCTTTCGTGGAGGACTTTCCCATGAAATTCATTCGGATTGAACGCGCGGCCCTCGCGCTGCTGCTGGCCGTCCCGGTCACACACTTGGCGGCGCAGACAGGAAGTGCCCCGACACTCCCCTCTGCACCACCCAATCTTCTGTTGCTCGTCCATCAGCAATTCCAGTTCGGGAGCGAAAGCGCGCGCGAAAAGTACGAGATCGAGATAGCCAAGGCCTGCAGGGAGCTAAGCGTCCCCAATCAATGGATCGATTTGCAGTCCGTTACCGGCGCCCCCGAAGCGCTGTTTTTCGATCCTCTGGACTCCTTCGAACAGTTGGATTCCGCCGCAGCGGCGTGGGGAAAGCTCAATGCTGCCCATCCCGAACTGGCCCGATGGCAAGAAGAAATTCGAAAACTCGAAACAAGCGAGCGCACCACCGTTGCCGTGCGCCGCAGCGATCTCAGCTACCGTGCGGGCTTTATCGATCTCGCGAAGGCGCGTTACATGCGTGTGCTGGAAATACGGTTGTTGCCTGGCCACGAGGAGGAATTTGTCGAGGCGTTTAAGATTCTCAGAGCCGCTTACGAAAAAATCAAAGCGGATACGCCTTGGGTCGTCTATCAAGTCAACGTGGGGATGCCATCGCCCACTTTTTTTGCTTTTGTGCCCATGACTGCTCTGAGGCAAAACGACGACCTTTTGGCATGGCGGGGTCCGTTGCGGGACGCCGAAGGCGAAGCGGGCGCCGATCGGATACAACAAATCGCGCGCGAGGCTTATCGAAGCACGGAGAGCAACCTCTACGCTATTCGTCCTGAGATGTCCCACGTGTTTAAGGAATTTGCCGACGACAATCCGGGTTTCTGGTCGCCGGGAGCGTCTGTGGACGCGAAGAGTTCGCGAAACGAGGAAGCTAGTCTGGCGGCGCCTTGGAGTGGCGCAGAGACAAAGCCTTACCAATAGCTTCTAGGCTTCACCTCGGTGATTTCATGGAACACCCATCAAAATTCTCGCCGCGCGATGAAAGCGTTACCATTCGCACCGCGGTCAGCGAGGACGTCCCCGCACTCGTCCGGTTGATCAACGCGGCATTCCTTGTGGAACAATTTGTCTTCGATGGCGATCGCATCAATACCGAAGAGACCAGAGCCTTTATGGACGCGGGCGTGTTTTTGTTAGCAGAAGATGCGGCTGGATTTGTCGGTTGCGTTTATCTGGAGATTCGTCAAGGCCGCGGCTATTTGGGACTGCTCGCCGTGGACCCTGCGCGCCAGGGTTCCGGTTTGGGGAGCAAGTTGGTTGCCGCCGCCGAAGACTATTTCCGCGCCGGTGGTTGCAGCGCGGTCGATTTGCGGGTGATCAGTCAACGGACCCCGCTGCCATCGTTTTATCGCCGCCTCGGTTACGTCGAAATCGGGACCGCCCCGTTTTCTCCTTCTCTCGAAGCAAAAGTGCCGGGGCACTACATTGTCATGTCTAAACCACTCGCCTGATGTGGCTCTTCAATCCTTGCTGGTTGAAGAATCAGTGGCCCCCCGCGGTGGGGGTCCAAAGTACCGGTAATGCCCCGTAACTTTCCAACGGAACAATACATCTTCCATTTTTGGTCCCTGGCCGATGTTGTGAACGACCAGGAGTCGCCCGCTTTCTTTCGACCCTACATTCACCAGCATCCCGATGTGCGGCACGTCGCCGCCCAAGTCCCAGGTGACGATGTCGCCCGGCGAATAATCCTCGGCAAGCGAGGAAGTCGCGAGGCTCTCTCCCTTGCGGCTCAAAAACACCATCAGATTGGGCACGCGCCGGTGATCGATGCTCGGATCTGGATGTTCCTGATGCCACTTTGATTTTGCCGGATACTTCGACCAGTTCTTCACCATGTCTTCGTGCACTTCCTTTTGCAAGTCCACGCCCACAGCCCTGTAGGCCCGAATGATTTCGTCGGAGCAGACTCCGGTGTCCGCGGGCACATCCCCGCCGGGATAGTGCAGATGGACGTAGGCGGAAACGTACTTGACGGAATGATTCGTGCGCTCGATCGCCGCGGCTACCAGCCAGTCCAGAAATTCTTGTCGCGGATTCCCGCTAGCCGGTCTGGTCTCGGCGACGCTGAGAGCTGTCGCGACGAATGCGAAAAGCAGCGTTAGCCAGCCCCCGATGGAGAGTGACCTGTTCACACCTTGTATTTTATCAGTAGCTGCTCCTACCATTTCTGGGCGTCAGGGCGGCGGTGTGGGAAGCTCAACGACCTAGGCTATCTAGGCTATGGCAGCGCTTCGAGCAGCGCCAGAACTGTGGCATTGTCGCCAAACGTTTGGCTGATGTGCGCGAACCGATCCATATTTCCCGGTCCGAACACGAAGCTCCCGCCCAGCTGAAACGGATTTTGCCCTAATTTGTGCTGATGATGGCCGCCGGTGCGGGCGCGCCTTCTCGCCGCGGCGTTTTCGCTTCGCAGGAGATGCAAAAGGTTCGCGGACTTCAATTCCGCCGCACGATAAGCCTGGCGGGCTTCATCGATCAGAAGAGGAAAGGTGATGCCAGTTTCGTCACGAAACATCCGCGCATAATTGCGGTCGCCTAATCCAACGGCGGCAAGAGCGGCTCCTTTGTCGCAGAAGGCCTGCTCGTGTTCGCGCAACTGCGCGACGTGCTCGCGGCAAAAAATTCACCCGTAGTGCCTCAGAAAAACCAGAACGGCCGGTTGCCCGGCCCACAAAGAGCCCAGGCGAGTGTCCCGCCCATCGCAATCGGGAAGAACGATCTCTGCGAGCTTGCTGCCTAAGGAATTCTCCACGGTTCGCTAATATTGGGCAGAGGCTTTGACACTGTCAAGTCCTCCGCGCCTGCATTCGTTCCCGACCTTCTGCGGCCTTCCGTCATTTCCGGGGAAAGTCGGCCACGCGTTGATCTCTGATTGCGCACATGAGTGGCTCTTCCACAAGCCTCGGCGGCGATTCCAAGCTAACTTGTAACCACACCCAAGAGGGGAAGCCTTGGCGGATCAGCCGATTCTTACGTCTTTGCCGGTACCCACGCAGGAGGAACGCACGATGGCGTTCCTTGCGCACCTTCTCCAGATTTTTACGGGCTTTATGGGGCCACTGGTCATTCTAATTATCAAGCAGAATTCGCCGTTTGTGAAATTTCACGCCCTACAAGCTCTTATGTGGCAGCTCTGTTACATGGCGCTCTTTCTTGGCGGCTTCACGCTCTTCTTTTTTGCGGCGTTTGTGGGCGTGTTCCACGAAATATCCAGGCCTCACAATCCAAGCACGTTTCCAGCTTTCTTCCTTCTCTTTCCTTTGCTCTGGCTTTTTGCCATGGGTGGCTGGATTGCAAACGTCATCCTTGGTGTGGTGTACGGGACCAAGGCCAATCGCGGGGAATGGGCTGGCTACCCCATTATTGGTAAGTGGTGTGTACCCAAGCTAGCTCCCTCTCGTCCCTGGACACCTTGATCTACGTTCGACCGCCTCGTTTCTTCTTGCGTGTATAATCCTGCTCCGCCATGAGCGAGCAAACATCGATTTCACCGATAGCGTCCGGTCCGCAACGCCAGCAGCAGATTTATACACTCGGTCTCGCTGGCGGTGCGCTCTCGGTTCCGGTATCTCTCGCTCTCCTGGAGCAGCGCGCGAAAGAGATGCTTTCTCCTCCGGCGTTCGACTACGTGGCTGGCGGCGCGAGCGGCGAGGATACCATGCGCGCCAATCGCGAAGCCTTTTACCGCTGGCGGATCGTGCCGCGGATGCTGCGCGACGTCTCGCAACGCGACCTAAGCGTCGAACTCCTCGGCGTGCAACTGGCTGCGCCGGTGATACTCGGTCCCGTGGGCGTTCAGGGCATTCTTCATGCGGAGGGCGAGCTTGCTTCGGCACGCGCCGCGGCAACCCTTGGATTGCCGTTCACCCTCAGCACTGCGGCCAGCCGTTCGATCGAGGAAATAGCGCGAGCAGCGGACGGCGCGGGGACTGGCGTCCGCTGGTTCCAGCTTTACTGGGGAAAGAGTCCAGATCTGACCGCGAGCATGCTGCAACGCGCCGAGAGTGCGGGATATAAGGCGCTGGTGGTAACCCTCGACACGAGCATGCTGGCCTGGCGCGAACGTGATCTTCAGCACGCCTACCTGCCGTTTATTCTCGGCCAGGGTCTTGCCAACTATTTCAGCGATCCCGTTTTTCGCGCGCTTCTGGCGCATCCGCCGGAGCAGGATCCGACTGCGGCGATTCAACTCTGGGGCAGCCTGTTCTCCAATACGGCGCTCACCTGGCGCGACATTCCGTTCCTTCAGAAGCACACCTCTCTGCCGATTATTTTGAAGGGTATTTTGCATCCGGAGGACGCCGCTCACGCTCTCGACGCGGGTGTTGACGGGCTGATTGTCTCGAATCACGGCGGCCGGCAAGTGGACGGCAGTATCGCCACGCTCGAGGCCCTTCCCGCTATCGTGCGCGAAGTGAAGGGACGTGTTCCGGTGCTGTTCGATGGAGGGATCCGCCGCGGTGCCGACGTTTTCAAGGCACTCGCGTTAGGTGCACGCGCCGTCTTGCTTGGGCGTCTCTATACTTGGGGACTCGCAGTCGCCGGCCAACAGGGGGTGCGCGATGTTGTGCTGAATCTTCTGGCTGATCTCGATCTTACGCTCGCTCTCAGCGGCCACACATCCTGCCGGAATTTGGATGCTTCCGCCCTGTCCGATTTGCCCTAACCCTTTCGCCGGTCAGGGCTTTTCCGCCACCATGAGACCGTAGATGAAATTCCCCGACTCGTACCCGTCTCTCATCGCTTTGAACGCCCTTAGATAGTGAACCAAGGCCAGGCCATGCCTAGCGGCAACAGCCCAAAATGTTTTGTCCTTGATAATATCCAGGCAAAGTTCCCACGTTTTGGCGCAGTGCTCGTTGAGGATTTCCGTTCTTACGACCTTCAATCCATTCCTTTTCATCAATGTCTCGTACATTTCCATCGTATGCAGCTGAACGAGCATGCCTTTTTCGATGGGCTGGAGGAATCTCTTGTATTCGCGGGGGGTGACGCCGTCTTTCTTGAACCAGTCTGTAATGGCCATGGTGCCTCTGCGCTTCAGTAGCTTTGCGGCGCCAGAAAAGAAATTTTCATTGTTAGGATAGTGGGAAATGGACTCCACGGACCAAACCACGTCGAACGGATTCTTGAATTTCATAGCTTCTGCGTCCATACACAGGAACCTTGCTCGGGCATGGGCTTTTCGGGCCGCTTCCTTGGCCATTTCAACTTGAACGGGAGAGATCGTGATGCCCGTAGCTTCCGCTTTGTATCGTTTGGCCAGATAGATACTGCTGGCGCCAAAGCCGCAGCCGACGTCAAGAATCTGGCAGTCCGATGGGAGATTGGCTACGCGCGCGAGGTGCTCGATCAGCTGGAGTTGCGCCTTTTCTTTTGGTTCGTCGCCATGAATCCAATAACCGTGGTGCAAGTGTTCGCCCCACAATGCGAGGTAGTAAGGGCTGACCAGATCATAGTGGTGTCGGATTCTTTGCTTCTCGTTGTACGTTGGCACGGCCGAATGATGCTATAAACATGGCGGACTTTCTAGCCCAGGGCAATTATTCAGAACGGAGCGGCACACTCCCGCGGCACTTCTACGACTGTCCCTTGCAGGCCTTCTAGGCCCATTGGCATGCTCCGGACGACGGAAAGTGCCAGCATGAATTTGTCGAGGGAGCCCCAGGCGATGGCCCTACCCGGGGGCCGGGATCTCAGACGATTTCTGCTTGTAAGGTATTTATATTTAATAGCTTACGCCATGAAGGGCAGTGCATCCCTAGGTGCTGGCTGGGTCGATTGGTTGCGACAGTCTATGCCGCGGGATGCGGCCGCATGTACAGGGTTAGTACTAGAACTTTGGGCCAGTAAACGCCCCTACCAAACTGAACCATTTGGACTGCTCCAAACTGGGACATTCGCTCCATTGTCTTACAGGAGGCTTAATTGCATAATGAACTCACCAAAAAGCCCACGGAAGGTGGGACGCCAAATTCCAGGTCCCTAAAGGAGAATTATAAGAAATGCGAACTCGGCAAAAAGGTTTCTCTCTCATTGAATTGTTGATCGTCGTGGCGATCATCCTGATCATCGCGGCCATCGCCATTCCTAACCTCCTCCGTTCCCGCATGGCGGCCAACGAGGCCTCCGCAGTTGGTTCGATCCGTACAATCAACACTTCCGCGGTGACCTACTCGTCCACCTACCCCGCAGCCGGCTACCCACCGACCCTGGTAAGCTTGGGCCCCAGCGGCGCAGGCGCTTGCGTGGCTGTTCCGGCGACTGCTTGCTTGATTGACTCTGTTCTGGCAGGAGGCTCGAAGAGCGGCTACACGTTCGTATGGACTAGCGACGGCGCTACGCCGTCGGTCGGTTACTCGATCACGGCCATTCCGATCTCGGTTGGCACCTCAGGCCAGCGCTCTTTCTTCTCGGATCAGTCTGGTGTGATTCGTTATCAGACCACCGGCGCGGCTCCCACGGCAACTGATCCTCCGCTGCAGTAAGGTTTGGTCTCGGATAGAGAATCAGTCGGGAAAAGAATCAACGAAGCACGGGATCAAAGTCCCGTGCTTTGTTTCATTTTTCTTTGCACTTGGTCGGATCGCCTGTATTGGCAAAGCCTGAGAGACTTCTAGCTCCGCTGGCCTCGAAGTTCCCCTGCGCAAGTTGCGGCACCGCTCCCCCGGTGCCATAATCCAAACTTCTAACATAGAGTGAATTAGGACAAGAGAAGGATTTCTGTCCGGGTCATTTGGTGCGGTTTCTGAGGGGGCTACATGGCGATACGCGACAGCTGGATTGAAGCAAGGGAAGCGCGCGCCGCGACAGCAAACGGGAATCGCAATATGTCGCAGATGCACTTCGCGCGGCAGGGCATTATTACCGAGGAGATGGAGCACATTGCCAAGCGAGAGAAGCTCGAGCCGGAGCTGATCCAGAGCGAAGTGGCGCGGGGGCGCTGCATCATCCCGGCTAATGTGAATCACCACAACCTGGAGCCGATGGCGATTGGAATCGCCACAAAGTGCAAGATCAACGCAAATATCGGGAATTCCGCCACAAGTTCGAATATTGAAGAAGAGCTGAAGAAACTGCACCACGCCGTGCACTACGGCGCGGACACCGTGATGGACCTTTCGACGGGCGGAGATATTCCGGTGATCCGCAAGGCAATTATTGATGCTTCGCCTGTGCCGGTTGGCACGGTGCCGGTGTATGAGGCGATTTCGCGGGTGCGCCGTCCCGAGGACTTGACCATTGACTTGATGCTCGAGGTGATTGAGGAACAAGCCGAGCAGGGCGTGGATTACATGACCATTCACGCGGGCGTGCTACGCGAGCATGTGCCGCTGGTGCGGAAACGGATAACGGGGATTGTCAGCCGCGGCGGATCGTTGATGGCGCACTGGATGGAGCACCACAAGAAGCAGAATTTTCTTTACGAGAATATTGAAGAGATTTGCAAGATTTTCAAAAAGCATGACGTTAGCTTTTCCTTTGGCGACGGGCTGCGCCCGGGATCAATTGCCGACGCAAGCGATGAAGCCCAGTTCGCGGAGTTGAAGGTGCTCGGAGAGCTGACGAAAAAGGCCTGGGAGCACGACGTGCAGGTGATGATCGAAGGCCCGGGGCACGTGCCCATGGACAAGATCAAGGAGCAGGTAGACAAAGAGATGGAATGGTGTCACGAGGCGCCGTTCTATACGCTGGGGCCGCTGGTGATTGACATTGCCCCGGGGTACGACCACATCACGAGTGCCATTGGAGCGGCGATGATTGGGTGGCATGGGGCTTCGATGCTGTGCTACGTGACGCCCAAAGAGCACCTCGGGCTGCCGAATCCCGAGGATGTGAAGCAGGGCGTGATTGCCTACAAGATTGCGGCGCACGCCGCGGACGTGGCGCGGCACCGCCCGGGAGCGCGGGACCGTGACGATGCCTTGAGCTATGCGCGGTTTTTGTTTGACTGGAACAAACAGTTTGAACTGTCGCTTGACCCACCGACCGCAAAGGCCATGCACGACGAGAATCTACCCGACGATTTCTACAAAGAGGCCAAGTTCTGCTCGATGTGCGGGCCAAAGTTCTGCTCGATGAACATCACCCAGCTTGCGGAAGCTGAAGGCGGGCACGATCAGTCCGAGCGAAAACAAAAATTCGTCGAGCTCTTGGCTAAAGTGCAAGGCGTGTAGGTGTCGTTCCTTGGCGGCGGAGTCGCTGTGGTTACGGGCGCAGGAAGCGGGATCGGGCGCGCGCTTGCGCAACAGCTTGCCGCGGCAGGTTCGGCGCTGGCGATTGCGGACATCGACGAAAAGGGCTTGGCTGAAACTGCAGCCTCGCTAAGTTCCAGGCAGTCTGCGCTTACCACGCACGCACTCGACGTTTCCGATGAAGCGACCGTCGGACGTTTTGCCGAAGAAGTGATCGCACGGCATGGACGCGTGACGCTGCTGATCAATAATGCAGGCGTGGCTCTGCATGGAACCTTCGAGGAAATCTCGCTCGACGATTTGCGCTGGGTGATGAACATCAATTTTTGGGGCGTCGTTTACGGAGTGAGGCATTTCCTGCCGATTCTGAAACAGCAGCCGCGGGCCCAGATTGTAAATTTGTCGAGCGTGTTCGGGATGATTGCTCCCGTGGGGCAGAGCGCGTATTCTGCGAGCAAGTTTGCCGTGCGTGGATTTACCGAGGCGGTGAGACACGAACTTCTGGGCACTTCGGTCTTTGTATCGTGTGTTCATCCAGGCGGAATTCATACGCCGATCGCCAAGCGCGCCCGGCTTGGGGCACACGCATCTGAAAGCAAACGTGAAGCAGCGATCGCCTTTTTCGAGCAGGTCACGCCTACGTCACCGGAAGCCGCTGCGGCCCGCATCCTCAAGGGTGTCGAACGCCGCGAACCGCGCATCCTCATCGGGCCAGACGCGCGGAAGATTGACATCCTGCAACGGCTGCGCCCGGCCACGTATTGGAAAACCATGGAAAAAAAGGCTAGTGGGCCGGTCACCGCGAAGTGATTCCCGCTCGCGATTGTTTTGACGGGCCATGCCATGGAAGTTATACTCAGCGGCCTGAAACGACAATTGCGACGGAGTCCGTGCGTCAGGCTTTTCACAAACCTCAAGGAGCGAATATGCCGTTTGTACGCGCCGCTAAATTGACCGAAGTGCCAGCGGGCAGCATTCGTGAAATCCAGGTGGCGGGTAAAACCGTGGCGCTCGCCAATGTGGCAGGCAAGTTCTTCGCTATCAACAACACCTGCCTGCATAGGGGAGGGCCGCTCGGCCAAGGGTCGCTCCAGGATAAAATTGTTACCTGCCCCTGGCACGGTTGGGAGTACGACGTAACCACCGGCAAGGTGGCCCAGAACCCTAGCATGGGTGTGGCCTGCTACGCGACGGAGGTCCGGGGCGACGAAGTTTTTATCGATATTGCGTGAGAATCCTCCTAAGCCGTTAAAAATGAAAGAGATAACTGATATTCCGTAGTTTTCTCGAATCCCGGACCGGATTTCTCGTTACAAGGCAAATTCCAGCTAAGCAGCACATTTTGTTTCGCTTTTTGGTCTTCCCCGTGTATATTGCTGCCGACTCGACGCCTCGATGGCAACTCCGACTTCGCAACGACACTACTGGGTATTCAGCGCTGATCCGCACCACTATCATTGGGATACGCTGTTCGTGAAGGGTAAGGAAATGTGGCACGGCGCCGAATCGAAGCCTGATGCCATTCGCGCCCTCAAGCAAGTTCGGAAAGGGGACCGCGTGCTGTGTTACCACTCCGCCCCAGAGAGGACGCTCTACTCGATTGCGGAAATCACCCGCGACCCGTACCCCGATCCTCATGACCACAAGGAAAAGAACCTGGTTGCGGACCTGCGAGCGTTTGACCGCTTGCCGAGGCAAGTCACATTGGCGGAGCTGCGTGCCAACCCGCTCCTGAGAAAAATGAAACTGCTGAAAAACGTGCGCGTGCTGGTTTCGCAGATTACCGAAGCGGAGTACCAGGAAATCCTGCGCATGGCCGGAATTGTGGCTTCGCCTGGCATCCCGCTCCCCTGATGTCATGTTTGAGGGAATCCTCTCCGGGAAGACGCGGGTCTTGGACCTCGCGTACGCCATAAACGACCGACTCGTGCCGTGGCCGGGCGATAAGCGGTGGTTCGAGGCCGACGTCAACGCCAGCGTCGAGCGAGACGGCTACTTCACGCGCAGCTTCTGGATGCTTGAGCATTACGGGACGCACCTGGATGCGCCGATTCATTTTCCGCCGGGGAAGACCCCGGTAGACCAGATTCCCCCGAGACAGTTTTTTGGGATGGCTGCTGTATTTGATGTGCGAGCGGAAGGCGCTGCCGACGCGGACTATCAGCTTCCGGCCCCGCGCATTGACGATTGGGAGAAGCGACACGGGCAAATTTCAGAGGGAGCCATCGTCCTGCTAAGGACCGGCTGGGCGTCACGCTGGCCGGACGCATGGAGTTACCGAAATGAGGATGAACGAGGGCGCATGCATTTTCCCGGGTTTTCTATGGAGGCAGTGGAACGGCTGATCGAGCGCAAGGTCAGCGGCATTGGATGTGACACAATGAGCGTCGACTGCGGAGCATCACAGGAGTTTCGGGTGCATCACTTGGCTCTGGGGGCAGGGCTCTATCATCTTGAAAATCTATCGGATTTGAGCGAATTACCGGAGAAGAGTGCCTTCCTCGTTGTGGCGCCCATCAAGCTGGAAGGTGGTTC
>Ga0210384_10008051_pt1 | contig 11039 bp, 8 predicted proteins | sample IncBWH2MmetaG_FD_160574 | JGI IMG/M metagenome (GOLD analysis project Ga0210384, IMG submission 160574) | Forest soil microbial communities from Barre Woods Harvard Forest LTER site, Petersham, Massachusetts, United States - Inc-BW-H-2-M | ecosystem: Environmental > Terrestrial > Soil >...
ATTCAAGGACTTCAGTTGGGAGAAGCATGTGGATCAACTGGTGAGCGTGGCGCAGGGCTTGCTTCAGCGGCCCGCAATTAACTGAACTACGATCATAGCGTGGTACGATACTGTCAGTTTTCGCGGTATTTCAGGCGCCTCGAGCTGTCGAGCCTCATGAACCCAACTACTGGCGTGCCAACAACTTACGAACCTGATGATGTTGTTGCCTATCACGGGAAGCTGGCTGCGGATTGGGAGGAGCGCTATCAAAAACCTTCCTTCCAGGCGCGCCTTGGGGTGCTGGAGGAATGTCTACAAGGCCGAAGTCTGACGGGTACGCAATGGCTGGATGCTGGCTGCGGCACAGGCACGCTCTCGCGGTTCCTGGCGGAGAAGGGTTGTTCGGTGGTCGGACTGGACGCCGCGCCCCGTATGATTGAACTCGCCCGCGCGCAGGGGAAACGGCACGCTTTCAGTGAGCGAATGCGTTTCGAGGTTCTCGGAACTGAAGCCATCGGGACGGGTTTTACCGGGACCGGCTCTACCGGAACAATCGAGCAACTGCCGAATGCCGCTGCATCTTTGGATGGCGTGCTTTGCTCCAGCGTTTTGGAGTATGTTCCAAATGTGGAGAATTGCCTCATGGAGTTTGCGCGCGTGCTCAAGCCAGGCGGGCTTTTGCTGATCTCGGTTCCGAATTCCCAGTCGGTAGTCCGGCGCGCGCAGGTTAGCGTTCATCACTGGGGGCGCAGGGTGGGGAAGCGATGGCTCGCTTTCATCGAGTATTCCCGCAACGAATACTCGGCTGATCGATTCGAGACGTTGCTGCGGTCGCATAGCTTCGAAGTGCAAAGACTCATCGTATTTGGTAGCCCGATTCCGCGTTGGCTCCAGCGGTGGCGTGTAGGTGGATCGCTGCTGATGTTCCTGGCGGTTCGCAGGGGATCGTAGTCCGAATGATTTGGTGGCATGGCCAACACTGAAGAAGTCGTGAAAACGGAAGAAACCTGTCGCGAGCGGATGAGCGGCCGGGCTGGGTCGCTGGCCATCAGCGTGATTGTTGCTGTCCGCAACGAGGAGCACAATCTGCCGCGCTGCCTCGATGCTTTGCGGAACTTCAGCGAAGTCTACGTCATCGACTCCCATAGCATGGACAAGACTTGCGAAATTGCCGCATCGCATGGCGCCAAGGTCGTGCAATTCGAGTACCACGGAGGGTGGCCAAAGAAGCGGCAATGGGGTTTGGATACGCTGCCTATAGCGCACGATTGGGTGCTGTTGCTGGATGCGGATGAAGTCATGACGCCGGTCCTCGAGGCGGAGATTCGCAGCGCTGTAACGGATTCCAGATTCAATGGCTATTTCATCGCCTTGCAGATGCATTTTCTCGGGCGGCAGCTTCGGCACAGCGACGCGAGTTTCTGGAAACTCTCTTTGTTCCGTCGCGGTAAAGCCCACTACGAATGCCGTCTCAAAGAGCAGGACATCTCCATGGCCGACATGGAGGTCCACGAACATGTTGTTTGCAACGGACCGACTGGCCGTCTGAAGAATCCGCTGGTTCACCGCAATGTGGAGTCGTTGTTCCGGTACATTCAGAAGCATAACGAATACTCCAATTGGGAAGCGAAAGTCTGGCTGAACCGTGACGGCGAGGGTGGCGATCAAGAGTTGCAGCCGGCTTTCTGGGGCACGCAGGCGCAGCGGCGGCGCTGGCTGCGGCGCAAGTTTCTTGGATTGCCGGGATTTCCGCTGTTGTTTTTTGTCTATAAGTATGTTTTTCGTTTAGGCTTTCTGGATGGAATTCCGGGCCTGATTTATTGCGGCTTCCAGAGCATACAGTTTTTTCACATCAAGGCAAAGATTTACGAGCTGCGGGCTCGCCAGAGGGAAGCGGAGACAGTTGAGTTTTGAGTTAAGTACATTCTTTGAATGAAACAAATACTTCAAAATGCGCGCACTGGGGAGATTTCGGTGGCCGAAGTGCCTGCTCCACAGTTGCTTCCGGGTTGCGTTCTAGTCCGTGTTGCGGCTTCCGTAGTTTCCGCGGGAACCGAGCGTGCCTCGTCTGAATTTGCCAGCAAAAATCTTCTGCAAAAGGCGAATGCGCGTCCCGATCTGGTGCGTGATGTTCTCGCGAAAATTCAGCGCGACGGAGTTTCCTCCGCCGTGAACGCGGTTCGCAGCCGCCTCGACCAGCCGCTCACGCTCGGCTACAGCAGCGCTGGCACAGTGATCGCTGTTGGAGAGGGAATCACGGATATTCAGTCTGGGAACCGCGTCGCTTGCGCGGGTGCTGGATACGCCAATCACGCGGAGTTTGCCTGCATTCCACGGCTGCTTCTGGCGAAGATATCTTCGACCGAGGTCAGCTTTGACGAAGCAGCGTTTGCGACTCTCGGAGCTGTGGCGCTCCATGGAGTTCGTACTGCGGAAGCCAAGCTGGGCGATGCAGTTGCCGTGATCGGTTTGGGACTGCTAGGTCAGCTCACGCTGCAGGTATTGAAAGCTGCCGGGTGCCGCGTCATAGGTTTCGATATCAACCCGCAGCGTGCCGCACTCGCGAACAAGCTCGGTGCGGATGCGACCTGCGACAACGTAGCAGCGTTTCGTGATCTTTGTATGCAGAAGACCGGCGGGGTTGGAGCGGATTGTGTGCTGATCACCGCAGAAACTGCGAGCAGTGATCCTGTGAATCTCGCGGGAACAATTGCGCGGGACCGGGCTATTGTTTGCGCGGTTGGCACCGTTGGGATGGAGATTCAGCGTCGCGTATTTTTCGAGAAAGAACTCGAGTTCCGCATTTCTCGATCCTACGGGCCGGGCCGCTACGATACCGCATTCGAGCAAAAGGGCCGCGATTATCCCATCGGCTATGTGCGCTGGACCGAAACTCGCAATATGGAGGCGTTTCTTGACTTGCTGACGAGCGCAAAGATCAATGTACGTCCCATCATTACACACCGCATTTCCGTCGAGAACGCGCTGACGGCCTATGACGTGATTAACGGGAAAACCAGCGAACCTGCTCTCGGCGTGCTGATTACCTATCCGCACTCCGGCTCTGAACCGACACACCGTGTGAATCTTGTTCCAGAGAGTGGATCCAAAGTATCGGCGGTGGGAAAAGTCAGTCTTGGTGTCATCGGAGCAGGGACGTTTGCCATGACCACTCTGCTGCCTGCTATCAAAGAAATCGGTGGCACAGAATTCGCCGGAGTCTGCACGGCGACCGGTTCGCGTGCCCGCCATGCTGCTGAAAAATTTAGCTTCCGCTATTGCGCGACCGCCGAAAACGAAATTCTGCGCGACGAGCGGATCAACACGGTTGTGATTGCCACTCGCCACAATTTGCACGCTCGGCAGGTCGTCGCCGCTCTTGGTGCTGGAAAGCATGTGTTTTGCGAGAAGCCGTTGTGCCTGACGGAAGAAGAATTAGCTGACGTCGTACAGGCTTGCATGAAAGCGGAAAAAATCGCGCTCATGGTTGGCTTCAACCGGCGCTTTGCTCCCATGGCGCAACGCCTGAAAGCGTTCTTTGCCCCGGTGAACGAGCCGTTGCTGATGCACTACCGTGTCAACGCAGGCTTCCTCGCCGCCGACCACTGGACGCAGGATCCGGAAGTGGGTGGAGGCCGCATTCTCGGCGAAGTTTGCCACTTTGTTGATTTCCTGACTTTTATGGCGGGTGCTTGGCCGGTACGCATACACACAAACGCACTCGCCAACCCTGGGCAATACAGCGACGACAACTTGACGATTCAGCTCGAATTCGCCAACGGCTCGCAGGGAACCATTACCTACGTAGCTAACGGCGATAAGACGTATTCCAAGGAACGCGTCGAGATTTTTGGAGGCGGGACGGTTGGGGTTCTGGAAGACTTTCGTGAAATGGAACTCAGTCGTGGTGGTCACAAGCAATCGGAGCGTTCGCGCCTGAGCCAGGACAAAGGCCATCGCGCCGAGTGGGAAGCGTTCCTCAAGACGCTGCGGATGGGCGGGCCGCCACCGATTCCGTTCGAGGAGATTGTCGCGGTTTCCCTGGCTACGTTGCGCGCGCTGCACTCGCGGCGCCTCGGCGAGCCAGTAACTGTGAATGCACCTGAGTTCCTTGCCGCCTTGCGTCCACACGGTACTGCCGGAGACAATTAAAAATTGCTGCGACTCATGCCATGTGTTCGGGGACTTGCCTTTAGGGCCATCAGGCCATTTTCTATAATTTCCATACGCAGAAAAGCAAGCAGGCCTAGATGCTCATTCTAGGCCTCAACATGTTCCACGCTGATGCCTCCGCGGCAATTGTGAAAGATGGTGAAGTCGTCTTTGCCATTGCCGAAGAGCGCTTGAACCGCCAGAAACACTTCGGCGGCTTTCCCGCTCTTTCGATCCATGCCTGCTTGGATTACGTCGGTGCGACCATCTACGACATCGATCACGTTGCCATTGGGCAGGATACTGACGCTAATCTGGCGAAGAAGGTTCAGTATGCGCTGTCGAATCCCAGCCGGATTTTGAACTTCATCAAAATGCGCCAGCGCAAGGAGTCGATGCGGGATCTGCGCACGCTCATCATCAAAGCGTTGGATGCCGATCCCGCGCGCCTGCGCTTTACTGAGCATCATTTGGAACATCATCTCGCGCACATTGCGAGTGCGTTCTACTGCTCGCCGTGGGAGAAGGCGGCTGGCTTCAGCTATGACGGCTCTGGCGATTTTGTGTCGACCATGACGGCGCGTTGCCAGGGCACGGACATTGAAGTGCTGGAGCGCGTGTATCTTCCGCACTCCTTGGGCACGTTTTACACCATGATTTGCGACTTTATCGGCTACCGAAAATATGGTGATGAAGGCAAGGTTATGGGCCTCGCTCCATACGGTAAAGATACGTACTGCGAGCAAGTGAAGCGTTTTGTCAGCACAAAGAATGGCAGCTTCCGGCTGGATCTCGACTACTTTCAGCCGCTCGGCAGCAATCAAGGAATGCAGGTGAAAGACGACGGCACGGTGGAACTGGCGCGGCATTTTTCTGATCGCATGATTGAAATGTTTGGCGAGCCGCGCGTGCCCTACAGCGAGATTACGCAACGCGATATGGATCTTGCCTTCGCCATGCAGCACTGTTTTGAAGAAGTGTTCTTTCATCTGCTCAAGGGGTTGCATCAACTAGTTCCAACGGAAGAGATTGTGATGGCTGGCGGGTGCGCGCTGAATAGCGTCGCAAACGGAAAGTTATTCGACCGCACTCCATTTCGCCAGACCTACATCCAGCCCGCTGCGGGCGATGAGGGTCTGGCGATTGGCGTCGCGCTGCATACCTATCACAGTGTTCTGAAGCAGCCGCGCCGGTTCGCGATGAAGGACTCATACCTCGGGCCGGAATATTCCGATGAGCATATTGAAGGTTGCTTGAAGGCCGCGGGCCTACGCTATCGCCGCTTGGCACGCCAGCCTCTCCTCGATGCGGTGGCAGACCAGATTGCGGCGGGCAACGTTGTCGGCTGGTTCCAGGGGCGGATGGAGTGGGGGCCACGCGCGCTTGGTAACCGCTCGATTGTGGCGCATCCGGGATTGCCGACGATGAAAGACACGTTGAATGCTCGCATCAAGCAGCGCGAGTGGTTTCGGCCGTTTGCACCGTCGATTCTCGCGGAGCGACAGAGTGAATATTTCGAGCACGATCACCCGTCGCCCTTCATGTTGCACGTCTACAAGATTCGTCCAGAGAAACGCGCGCAACTGTGCGCGGTGAACCATGTGGATGACACGGGCCGCCTGCAGACCGTGACCCGCGAGGAGAACCCTCTCTACTACGATCTGATTCAAGCTTTCGAGCACAAGACGGGCATTCCGGTGATCTTGAATACTAGTTTTAACGAAAACGAGCCGATTGTGTGCAAGCCCGAGGAAGCCATCGATTGCTTCCAGCGCACCAAGATGGATGTGCTGGCGATTGGTTCGTATTTGGTTCTGAAATCGGAAACATAGACCGATGGCGATTCCTCCTGAAGCGCTTCCTCGCGAGACTGGACCTGAGATCAAATTGACTTGCGTTGGGCGCTTTCCGGACACGCGGGTTCTGGCTTGGGATGCCGATGTGCTGTACGCGTCGCGCAAGTATGAGCTGCTTCGGTGCCGGCCAACTGAATCCCCAGTTGTGTGGGGGACCGTAGGGCGATTCTCCCGGGTGTGGTGGCGCAACCTTACATCGAAGAGCAAGTTGGGATTTCGTTTGGTGCGTGACGGCTTTCATGCCTTGGCCGTTTTGCCGTCGGGAGAGTTGATTGTCGCCGTTCCCGGCGTTATCGCAACGCTCAAGCCCGGCGAAAAAGAATTTCAAGTAACGCATGCTCTCCAGCGTGGTACCCGTCCACTGAACATCGCGGTCACGCCGGATGGCCGCGTTTTTTGGGGAGAGTATTTCGACAATCCAGCGCGCGACGAGGTCCACGTCTACGGATCGGATGATCGTGGAGCCAGTTGGAAGATTGTCTACTCCTTTCCCAAGAACTCCATCCGCCACGTTCACAACATCGTCTACGATCGCTGGGAAGACTGCCTGTGGGTGCTGACCGGAGATGTAGGCGAAGAATGCCGTGTGCTGCGCGTCTCGCGGGACTGGAGCCGGGTCGAGACCGTGGTGTCCGGAAATCAGCAAGCGCGGGCCGTCGCCGCGGTTCCTATGAAGGATGGTCTTTATTTCGCTTCCGATACGCCACTGGAGCGGAACTATATTTACAAACTTGATCGCAAGAGAAATCTCACGCAGCTATCGGATATCAATGCTTCTGTGCTCTACGGCTGTGCAGTAGGGGAGGCTGTTTTCTTCACCACGATGATTGAGCCGAGCAAGGTGAATCTCGATCGCAGCGTTGGTCTTTACGGTAGTAGCGGTGGGGGATCTTGGCAACTTCTACAGTCCTGGAAGAAAGATCTCTGGTCTATGAGGTTGTTTCAGTATGGAAATGCGTTCCTGCCTGGAGGGAGCAACAACACGAACCTACTGGCGCTGACCACCACCGCTGTCGAAGGCAATGATCTGGAAGCTTCGCTTTGGCGGGTTGAACCGACTTCGGCAGTGCTGGGTGAATCTGGAAGCCACTAGAGTTGTCTAATGACGGTGCGTCTGCTTCTATGCCGTGTAATTTCATTTATGCGGATTTTGCCGAGCAGCCAATCGGAAAGGTAAACATCGACCAGCGCTAAAGGCAGAAGGATTCCTAGAAACATCCACGTGGACCAATGGTGTCCGACGGCGTACCACACAATTAGTGCCATGCCGAATAGCGCTATCACCAAGTGAAGAGCGTAGGCGAATATTGAAAGAATCGGGAATGCCCCCGTCTGACTCTTGTAGTGTTTCCAATCCTTAATTCTTGCAACAAGCCATTTCAGTTCCGGAATAAAGAAGTAAATCGCCCTGGGATTCCACTGTCTTTCGAGACTATTCCTAGCTTTAACTTCTTGCTGGAGTTCCTTGGATAGGTTTTGAGGATTGATTCGGCGCCATGCGAGTTCGTTCTTGAGCGAGATTTGGGCTTCTGGAGTCAGTTGATCCGGTTCTGCCGCTAACGCCAGCAATTCGCCATCGTTCATGCTCCGGTAGCGCTTGTCGAGGTCTGCGGTGTTCACTGCGCCGAATCCTAGCCTACCGTGCGACGGCGCGCAAGTCGCTCGCATAATTCCTGCTGAGATATTGACGTGTTGTCTTCGACTGGAGGGCGGCGCATTTGTGAGACGATCTCTAGTCCGGACTCATTCCGGGTCATATGGTTTGAGCCTCTGCTCTTCTAATGCCTCTCGCGAATCGCATTCAATATTACCGGCGAATTTTCAGTGCATACTTGCTGCCTGGCAAGAGCCAGCTTACGTTTTGGCACGAGACACCGGAACTCAATCCCCACCTGCGAACGGACCAGCTCGGCGAATACTATATGACATTTGCCGCGAAGGCCGACTACTCCGGACACTACAATCCAAATGGCATTCCGATGCTCGACTATCACGGCAAGATCGGCCGCCAGTACAACCCGATTGCCGTCGCGCAATGGGGATTAGGGAACTACAACCAGCTTCGCAGAACTGGGCATCCTTCACGGCGGGAGAAGCTCGTGCGCTGCGCAGACTGGCTGCTGACGGCGCTGGATCAGAATTCGAGCGGCGTGTGGGTTTGGAGCCATCATTTTAACTGGGAGTATCGCGATACCTTGCGTGCGCCTTGGTATTCGGGGTTGGCGCAGGGGCAGGGGATTTCACTGCTGCTGCGCGCGCATCTGGAGACTGGCAACGCAAATTATCTGGGAGCGGCGCGGGATGCTTTCAAAGCTTTCGAGCGCGTGGTGGACGATGGCGGTGTTGCGTTCACGGATACTCGCGGGGATTTGTGGATCGAGGAGTACATTGTCCAACCGCCTACACATATTCTGAATGGGTTTATCTGGGCACTGTGGGGCATCTATGACATGTTTCTGGTGACCGGAGAGAACGCGCACCGCGCCCTCTTTGAACGTGGCGTCAAAACGCTGGAAAGAAATCTGGAGACGTATGACACGGGATTTTGGTCGCTCTACGAGCAATCCGGCACGCGGCTGAAGATGCTGGCGAGTCCGTTTTATCATCAGTTGCATATTGTGCAGTTGCGAGTGATGCATCGGCTTACCGGTTCGGAAGTGTTTGCGCGATACGCTGAGCGCTGGGAAGGCTATCGCGGCAGCCGTCTGGGACGCACACGTGCGATTCTCTACAAGGGAGCATTCAAGCTTCTCTATTACTAGCCGTGAAAATTCTTTACGTTTCGCAATATTTTCCGCCGGAAATGGGTGCGCCTGCGGCGCGGGCGGCCGAACTCGCTCGGCATTGGGCGAGCGATGGCCATGACGTCACCGTGTTGACGGGTTTCCCGAATCACCCCACCGGCGTGGTGCCGCCCGAGTATCGCAGCCAATTTCGCCGCCTGGTTACCCGTGAGGTGTGGAACAGCGTCAAGCTGATTCGCACGTGGCTGTTGCCGTTCCCGAATCGCAAGGCCTACGAACGCATGCTGAACTACGCTTCGTTTTGCGTTTCGTCGAGTCTGACCGGTCTTTTTGTTGCCACGCCGGATGTTCTGATCGCCACCTCGCCGCAGTTGCTGGTCGCGCTAAGCGGCTGGTGGCTGGCCGCTATCAAACGGGTTCCGTTTGTGTTCGAGGTGCGTGACCTCTGGCCAGAATCTCTCATTGCAGTTGGAGTGGGCGATGGAAACTCGCTGCTGAACCGCGTACTCGGAAAGATCGCGGGTTTTCTCTACCGGCGATCGAACTGCATCGTTGTAGTTACGGATGCGTTCAAAACTCATCTGATCGCCAACTGGAACGTACCCGCGGAAAAGATATTCGTGGTGGAGAACGGTGTGGAGACGGATATGTTTTCTCCCCAATCGGACGCCGCTGTGAAGAAGAGGGAACTCGGGGCGGAAGGGAAGTTTCTCATCTGCTACACCGGAACCATGGGTATGGCGCACGGATTGGATGTATTGATCGAGGCGGCGACCATCCTGCAAAGCAAGAACCCACGCGTGCAATTCCTGCTCGTGGGTGAAGGAGCGGACAAGGAACGCATCGTTCACCTTGCCCGGTCCCGGGACCTGACCAACATGACCTTTCTCGATCAGCAGCCGCGAGAAAGTGTTCCTGCATTCATTTCCGCTTCGGATGCCTGTCTGGTTATGTTGAAGAAGGCTGACTTGTTCAAAACCGTGATTCCCACGAAGATGCTGGAATTCATGTCGTGCGCGCGGCCCGTGATTTTGGTGGTAGATGGGCAAGCCCGGGAAATCATGGACGCTGCCCAGGCTGGGGTCTTCGTGGAGCCCGGAAACGTAGAGCAATTGGTGGAGGTGATCCAGCAACTTGCCGCCAACCCGGTCCTGTGTGCAAGCCTCGGACAGAATGGACGTAGCTACATAGTGCGAAAGTTTTCACGGCAACAAACGGCACGGGCTTACCTGGATCTCCTGAGGGCGTTAATCTCCAAGAAGGAATAGGTGAAGTTCGAATGGAGGTGCGGGCCCATTCGCTTCGCTCAGGGCAGACTAAGAACCTCGCCCGTGCGTTGTGAGGGAGCCATCGGAGTTCGAGGTAAACAGAGGTTCTTGGGATTCCGCACGTGCGAGGACGCCCGCGCCTCCATCTGATGTTCCGAAGCCCGCTCTCTACGGCCGGACGGCCACCAGGGTTAGAGCGGTTGCCATTTGGGTCATGGCCTCGGCCGAACGCGCCATCACAATTTTTCTGGTGCTGCTGGGGACAAACAAGATATCTTCCGGTTGCATGGGAATATCCTGTGCCTTGGCGTTCAAAATTCGTTTGAGGGGGATCTTGATCTGCTGCGTGCCATCGGTCGTTTTACGTAGGATTGTGGTCCCGTTCAAGGAGGCTGTCCTGTTCGCTCCTCCCGCAAGAGCAATCGCCTTCAGGATAGAGAGATTTTCCGAATCAGAAACAAACCCGCTGGGCTTGCCCACGTCGCCTAGCACGTAGAAGACGGGCCCTTTCTGCGCGACAATCGTGTCGCCGGGCTGTATCACGACGTTGGCGGGGCTGGAAGGGGAGAAGTCGAGGGGCAATTTCAGCAAATCGGTATGGGATTGGTCGCCGCGGTGCGTGATGGAGACGACGCGCGCGGAGCGGTCCGTGAAACCGCCCGCAACTGAAATAATGTCCAGGAGGCGGCGTTCACCCATAATATTGTAAGAGCCGGGATGAGCCACCTCTCCCAAGAGGCTCACGCTTGAACCCGCAGATTCAGACACCAGCACAACTACGTGTGGATTGTTGACGAAGCCCCCGTCCGAGAGTCTTTTCTCGATTACGGCTTGCGCTTCCTCGGGGGTCAGCCCATCCACGCGCACATAATCCACCAGCGGAAGATAGATGTCGCCACTGTCGTTGACGCGTACCTTTTGTGAGAGTTCCGGTACGCCATAGACGGTAATATCCAAAAGATCCGCGGATCCCAAGCGCATTCCTGCCGGCGGGGCTGAAGGCGGGGGTGGAGCCGGGGTGACTGCTTGAGGGATCG
>Ga0210384_10008054_pt1 | contig 11035 bp, 6 predicted proteins | sample IncBWH2MmetaG_FD_160574 | JGI IMG/M metagenome (GOLD analysis project Ga0210384, IMG submission 160574) | Forest soil microbial communities from Barre Woods Harvard Forest LTER site, Petersham, Massachusetts, United States - Inc-BW-H-2-M | ecosystem: Environmental > Terrestrial > Soil >...
CCGGACTCCTCTGCGTAGCTGGCAATCTGCGCGTCGCCCTGGGTCACTCCCTGCTCTCCATCCACCACCAGCAACGCCACATCGCACCGCTCCAACCCGCGCCGGGCCATCACCACGCTCAATTTCTCCGCCACCAAAGTCGTTTTGGCCTTGCGACGGATCCCCGCCGTGTCCACAAACCGGTAGGTACGCCCCTCGCGCGTCACTTCCATGTCCACATTGTCCATGGTAGTTCCCGGAATCGGTGAAACGATGGAGCGCTCCTCCCCCGCCATCCGGTTCAAAAGTGTAGACTTCCCCACGTTCGGCCGCCCAATAATAGCCACTTCGACGGCGCCTTCTTTCTCTTGTTCCTCTTCTGATTCCACCGCTCCTACTTCTGCCAGAGCGGCGTCCAGCAAATCGTCCACACCGGTGCCATGTTCCGCCGCAATAGGAAACACCGGAACACCGAGCGAATGAAACACCGCCGCATTCACTTCCTGCGAAACCGCATCCACCTTGTTGACAGCCACCACAAAGGGCTTCCCGGTCGTGCGCAGGAGCCGCGCCAGCTCCTGGTCCAAAGGCGTCACACCTGCCTGGCTGTCCACCACCAGCACGAGCAGGGCGGCCTTCTTAATGGCTACATGCGCCTGCCGCAAGATCTCCGTCGGGATCAACGCCTTGTCGTCCGGAACAATCCCTCCCGTATCCACAATCTCCAGCGATTTCCCGCGCCACTCCGCTTTGCCGTAAATGCGATCGCGCGTAATCCCCGGCTCGTTGGTCACAATCGACCGCCGCGTGCCCGTCAACCGGTTAAAAAGCGTGGACTTGCCCACATTGGGCCGTCCCAAAATCACGAGCGATGGAAGTATTTGTGTCATGTTGTTAAAGCGGCGGGCGGACCGTCGAGAACCGCAACAGCGCTCGAACCTCTCACTCTACAGCATCCCAAGCGATTCCGCTCATCCCACCGCTCTGCCGAGTGCAATCCTTCGGAACGCGTTCCGCCGGCGCCCGCCTTCCCAAGCGAAAAAAAAGCGCCCCGGCAGAGACGACCGGGGCGCTTCGGTTAATGGTTGAGGCAGCCGTTAGAAAATGATCTTGATCGCTAGCTGCATGTTAAACGCTTCTCCGGGGCCGATGCCCGGAGCGCCGTTGAAGTCGCCAATGGTGTCCGTGACCTTCCCGAACCCTCCATAAAGGGCGCTGGACGGTGCCGCGCACCGGCTGGTCGCCGGATCTTGGTGACACGTGGAGCCTGTGCCGATCGAGACCGAGCCGGGTCCCGAAGCCAGGTTAATCCGGTTGAGAAGGTTAAAGATTTCCGCGCGCAACTGGACTCTGACCCGCTCGGTAATCGGAATGTTTTTAATCACCGAGAGATCCACGTCCCCGAAGCCGGGTCCGAAGTATTTGTTGCGGGCAAGATTCCCGCCGGCTGTACCTGGGCAACTTGGCGCCCCGGCCGCAATCGTCGCTGAGGGGTCGCAGAAGGCCGCTGGGTTAATCCAGAGCGTACCGCCATTCGCCGCGGAGAATTGATGATTAAGCCCGGTGAATGGGTTGCCGACCAGATTCAAGCCCGTCCGTGTGATGTCAAAAGGCTGCCCGGAGTGGAAGTTCCACAAGCTGCTCACCTGCCAGTTGTTGACCAGCCGGCTGGCCCAGGCAGAAGAAGCCCAAGCTGCTTTGGGAACGTCGTAGGTGAAACTGGCGGTGAACAGATTTGGCGTGTCGTAGTCACCGTTGCCATAGTCAAACTTAGGGTTCAGGCTGTCGGCGATAACGGCACGGTATTCGCTGATCTCATCCAGAGAATGCGCCCAGGTGTAGCCGAATTGCGTCGTCAGGCCATGCCAGGAGCGGATTCGGAAAGTGGTCTGAAGGGAATTGTAGTTGGAAGTGCCTGTGCTGCTGAGCTGAATGATCGAGCCGACGTTCGGGTATTGTGCTTGCAGCGTTGGACTGGAGATATTGAACATGATGTTCTCCTTGCGCCCTTCGCTGCCGACATAGCCGATCTGCCATACCGCAAAGTTGCCGAAGCTCTTCTCAACTTGCAGGTTGTAATTATAGAAGTAGGGTGTGCGGAAATTCTGGTTCACGGAGTACACGTTGTAGGTGTTTGTGCCGCAGCTTGGCGTCGTTGCAACATTGAGCGTGGCACAGTTCGTCAGGCCCGGGAAAACCTGCACGTTCTTGGCCCAAGTGTAGCCCGCGGGCGTTCCGCCGGACCCCGCTGCGAACGAGCCCAGGCTGTAGTTGTCAACCGGAGATGGGCCGATCGGATTGTCTTGCAAACCACTCGCTGCCGCGATCGGCGGACGGAAGTCCAGGAACGGATTCATATTGATCTGGTCGTAATACACGCCAATCCCGCCTCGTACCACCAGATCGCTCCTGGCCGTCGGTTGATAAGCGAAGCCAACGCGCGGAGCGACGTTGTTCTTGTCTGGCGGGAAAATGGACGAGATGCCCGCGCCTTGGATCTGTAATCCTTTGTCAGGAGTGAAAACTGCAAGGTCCTTGGCGTCGCTGTGAAGCGGCCCGAAGTACTCGTAGCGCAGTCCCCAATTGACGTTCAGCTTGCGAGTGACTTGCCAGGCGTCCCCAGCAAATAGGCTGAAAGCATTTACCTTCACTTTGCGTTCGGCATTGCCAACGCTGATCGAGGCGGACTGTAAATATCCGGCCAAGAAGTCGGCCAAGCCGGTGGTGTTAGCGTCGCAGCCTGCGGGAGGAGTAGCGCCGGCGCATACGGCGTGCCACGGACCTTGCGTTCCGTCGAAAGTGAATTTTCCAGTGCCGCGGCGGAAATAAAATTCATCCACGCGTCCCTGCCGGACCTCGCCCCCGAAACGGAATTGATGTTTTCCCGTGGTGAAGGAAACAATGTCCGCCAGCATACCGGTGATGTCATTGCGGCCCTCGGGAGGCGTGAGACCGATTTGCTCGAAGTTCCCAATCACGATGTTGGGGGCGCCGAGAATGGGTTTTCCGAGCTTCGTCGCATCGGGACTAAGGAACAGTCCCAAAGCTTTGGTATCGAAGCTATTGTTGAAGTCATGGAAAATTTGGTTGAAATAGTTGACACCAAACAGCACCTGGTTTGTGATGCGCGAAGAGAAGGTGGAGTTTAAGACCGCCGAGTAGTTGTAGACGTGAATGGGCGCAACTTCGAAATAGTATTTTAGATTTGAACTTGCCGTTCCGAGTGCCGGGCTGCCGCCAAGTGGCGCAGTCTGGCTGCCTTGGCCGCCGAACCAACGAACCGAAAGATGGTGTTTATCCGAGAAGTTGTGGTCCAGTTTGATGACCCCGTTATAGCTGTATCCGGTGGACGCGATCGGGCTGAAGAAGTTATTGGTCGTTCCCGGAAGAGAAGTGATCAAAGAAGGCCACAGAACCGGGTTGCTGTTCGTGGCGGGGTTGCCGATCAGCGTTTGGGAAAGCGCACTCGGTGTAATAGGCGCGTAGGGCCCGTATTTGTGGCCGGTGTTCTGGAGCAGCGCCAGCGCCTGGTTTTGCCACGCAAAGGAAGGTTCGGTGGCCACACCCGACAACCCGATGATGTAATCCTGCTTTTCGTAGCTTACGAACCAGAAGGTCTTGTTCTTGATGATCGGCCCTCCCACGCTTAGTCCGTAGTTTTCGTTGCGCAGCGGAGGAGCCTTGGTAACGGTCGCGCTCGGCTGGAAGAAGGGCGAGTGAGCGCCATAGAATTCGTTGCGGTTGTAGTAGTAAACCGAGCCGTGGAGTGAGTTTGTTCCGGATTTAATGACCTGATTTACGGTGCCACCGGCGTTGCGGCCGGCTTCCGCTCCCGACTGGGTCTGCGCGGAAAATTCATCAATCGCATCGATGGGCATTACCACACCCGCAATTCCCGAGACACCGCCCTGATTGACTGCCGGAATGTTATGCCAGAAATCGTTGTTGTCTACGCCGTCGATCTGCCAATTCATTTGGTTGGGGCGCGTACCGTTGAGCGAGCCAAATCCTCCGACCGAATAGCCGCCATAGCCGGGCGAGATGGCGATGAGCTGGGTGAAATCTCTTCCATTGAGCGGCATGTCCTGAACGACGTCGGAGGAAAGCGTCATGTTCTGTGTTTGGGTCGTGGTGTCAAGAGTGAGGGCCGCGGCCGAGACTTCCACCGTGGTCGTTTGGTGAGCCATGGACAGCTTCACCGGCAAGGTGTAGATCGATCCGGCCACGACTTCGATTTTATCAACCGTGTAGGGAGGGAACCCGCTGGCCGTGACGGTGACTTTGTAAAAGCCCAGCCCAATATCCTGGAAGGCAAAAACGCCGTCGCCGGTGGTGACCGTGGCATGTTCGATTCCGGTGGCCGTCTCCGTGGCTCTCACTTGAGCGTTGGGGACCACGCTGCCGGAAGGGTCCGTAACGGTTCCGTTGATCGCGCCGCGAAACGTCTGTGCATGGCCTGCCAACGCGATAAGAGCGAGCATGATGGCGGTCGCTCCCGCGCGCAAAAATGCAGATTTAAATCTCCTGGATACCCATTGCTTCTCGGATTGCATAGAAACACCCCTCCTAGTTGATGTCATGTCCCTCGGCACTCTTTAGTAGACCACTGCCCCTTTTGGCCACTAACTAACACCTTTGCCCGACACTCTGTCAATCCAAAGTTTTCGATTTGTCGGGTCAAAAGAATGAATAATGTGAATGAAAGGGAACCCGGGCCGTGGTCGCCACGAGACTCACCACGGCCATCGAAGGGCGCCGGATCCTCTTCCGCCGCCATCCCATCTCCATAATGGTTTTCGCGGGCCGGGTGGGGTGGCGGAACCTCCCCAAGCTCGGGTCCGTGCCGCTTCGGGGTCTCGACCCGGCTCGGCACGTTTCCCGAGCCTCCCTGGCCAGATATTGCAACCCGGCCGTGGTCGGGAGCCACATTTCTGGTAGAGTCCTGAGCAGAGAAGAGATAGCCCCCAACTGCAATATTGCTATTTGTTAAGATCGTGTAAGTTTTAGGGGCTTCCCTGCGTACTAGTCTATGGAACCGCTGAGACCAGGCTCCATGAGCGTGCCCGGAATGACGCAGACCACGGAGGCAGTTGCCCGGGCTCGTGCAGGGGATGCCGATGCTTGGGGGGAGCTTTACCGGGATTTTGCCCCAGCTATCTTTCGATTTTGCAGGAGGGCTCTGCCGACCCGGGAAGACGCCGAAGATGCCACCATGGAGATATTTATGAAGTTGCGGGACAAGCTGACCCAATACGACGAAACGCGCTCCTTTTCCGCGTGGCTTTACAGGGTCGCCGCCAACCATTGCTGGGATATCCTGCGGCGCCGCAAAATCCGCCAGGACAAAGAGACCGATGATGTCGAGACGGTCCCGCTGGAACATCCGGATCCCAACCAATTGGACAAACTGATCGAGCAGAAAACGAACGAAGAGGTGCGGCAGGCCTTGCACAAGCTGGGGGCGCGCGCCCGGATGGCTCTGGTGCTGCGCTATTACTCGGACATGAGTTATGACGAAATTGCCGACGAGCTCGGCGTGCGGCGCGCCTTTGTGGGCGTCGTGCTGCTCCGCGCACGGCATGAACTTCGGCAGGCGCTCGAGGGAAAGAATGCGCTGGCTGCGGGAGGGACCTCGTGAACGAACCTGCTAATCCTGAGTCGCAAGAAGGGCCGGACGGGACGATGGACCATCTGGATGAAATGACGTGTCTGCTTTATGCTGAGCGCCAATTGGACCGCGTCCGCGCACAGGCTGTCTCCGCGCACGCCCAGGACTGCGCTGCCTGCCGGACGCTGCTGCGGGCCCTTGACCGCGAATCCCGCTTGCTAACACGCGCCATGCTGGAAGAAGACGAACCGCTGCCATCGCGGCTGGCGGAGTTTCAGGAGCGCGCGCGGAAATCGTTTGGCTGGATTTGGGGCGTGGTTTTAGGCCTGTCCGCAACGGGCGTCTACACTCTTTATACGTATGTCATCGAGCCCTGGCAGGTACGTTTGGAGGAGGCCGGATTCGGCGGCACAAGCCTTCTGAGCCTGCTGGTTTTTCAAGGCGCCTTCTGGAAAGGATGGCAATCCGTGACGACACTTCTCGAGGTGCTGGCAATGCTAACCCTGGCGGGATTCGGCTTTGCACTCTTCCGGAGACGCCTGCGGCGGGGGTCGGCATTGGCGCTGGTGCTTGCGGGATTGTTTGCGGCGCTGGCTTTGCCAGCTCCGGCGGGCGCCGTGGAGTTTCACAAGACCGAGGGCGCTTATGAACTCGCGAAAGATGATACCGTCAAGAGCGATCTCTTTGTGACGTGTGGGCGAGGACGGATTGACGGCACGATCGAAGGAGACCTCTTTTTCTTTGGGCAAAGCGTTGAAATCAGCGGACATATCAAGGGAGATGCCATCATTTTCGCGGGGTCGACGCGCATCAACGGACAAATCGACGGGAACATCCGGTCGTTTACTAACAATCTGACGATCACGGGGAGCGTGGGGAAGAACGTCCTCACCTTCAATGAAGTCGTGAATCTGGATTCCGCGGGAAAAGTTGGCGGCAGCATGACCGCGTTTGGGGAGAGCGTGGGAGTGGATGGCCGCCTCGGCAGGGATCTTGTGGTCTTCGCTGACCAGACCATCATTTCAGGCGCCGTCGACGGAGGGATCCAAGCAAAGGGGCGGGCGATGTCGATTGGTTCCTCGGCGCAGCTCGCCGGGCCGGTTCGATTCGAGGGCGACAACCCGCCAACCGTTTCTTCCGGAGCGAAATTGGCCTCGGCCGTTCAATTTACGAAGGCGGAACACAAGTCGCGGTACACGGAAGGGCATTACTACCTGTGGCGGGTCATTTGGACAGCGGCTTTCGTGCTGTTCGGGCTTGTGCTGTTCTTGCTGCTTCCGAAATTCTCCGAAGAGACCGTAAGGGCCGGTGAACGCTTCGGAGCCCCCGTTGGGTTGGGCGTTCTGGTGTTCTTCGCCGTGCCGATCGCAGCCATCATTGCCTGTATAACCGTCGTGGGCATCCCCCTGGGTGTCCTTACCCTTGCGCTTTGGATTCTTGGTCTCTTTACCGCCGAGATTGTGGTCGGCGCGGTCGTCGGCAATTGGATTCTTGGCAGGGCCGCCGACACGTGGGGTTTGATTGGAAGAATGGCGTTGGGCTTCGCTCTTGTGCGCATCGTCTACACCCCGCTGGAGCACCTTCATGTCGTAGGCCACCTGGTCGCTTTGGGAATCTGGATGTGGGGCATGGGAGCCATCTCGCTGGCGCTCTACAACCGGTTTTCGCCAAGGGTTTCCTCTGGCGCGACGGCTTCAATACCGCCAGCCTCATTGCCGCCGTACACCACGGTAGGCGGAATCCAGCCAGCCTAACCTGCGGGCAAGATCTCCGAAGGGATAACTCGAGGTCTCTCCGCCACCCGAGAACGTATTGAAGTGACAGTGCCGCGAATCGGCAACGGTCCCATTTTGTGACGTGGAAATGGAAGGGCCGGAGCATCTAAACGCTCCGGCCCTTTGCCTTTTGCGGAGGCGGGTAAGGCTTTGAACGGGTTAGTGTTGGCGAACCTTTGCGGCAAAGAAGGCCGGAGCGAGCGTGTTCGCGGGGTCTTCAATGAAAAGAGCACGAAGGCCAATAGGCGGAGTAGTCGTGGGAGGGTTCCCATTTTGAATGCCGTCGAGATTGGTAACGTTCGTTCCTTGTCCTTGTATTCCAGAGAAGATTTGAACCTCAAAGGCACTGGTGGGACTAAGTAAGAAATACGCCGGAAGGGTGTTGATGTTGATAAGGGACGCCGTTAAAGCTCCTGTGGGAGTAGCAGTAAAGCGGGACCAGCGCAGAGTAACGGTGTCTACGTTGTTGGCAATCGCCGCCGTAGTGCCGTTGGCATCGGTGAAGGCCTTGACGTGAATTGCGACGGACTGACCCAGGCGGAGGGCGGACGTATCTGCCCCGCTTGTAAAATTAACGGTGTTGCCACTCAGCGCAAGGCCCTTCGAGTCGACCCTGAACGTCGGACCTGTTGCCAAATTCACCGTCAGCGGAAAGCCGATACCTAAGCTGGCGATCAAAGAGCCCGAGGCCGCGGGAATTATGTTTGTGACGATCATATTAAATTGCGTTGTGTTGTTCGGTTTAATGGCGACAACCGTTCCCTCGACAGTGTCCACGACTGGGCTGGCTAGCAGCGGCTCAATTTCCTGGACCGTAAAGGTTCCATCGGAATGGAGAATTGCATCCATGCTTGCGGCTTCACCGGTGGTCGTAAAACAGGCTGACAGCGAAGTCGCTCCGGTGCACAGAGAGCCGGTCGGATCGGGGTCGAAAACAGTGGTTGAAGTCGTCGAGGCGGCGATGGGCGGGCGGTTCACAGTCGGGGCCGCTGCGATGGTGACCGTTGTACCGGAGATCGTGGCGATGCCGGTGAGATCTTCGATGAGATCTAGCTGCCCGGAAGCGAGATTGGAGCTGGCGCGGGGAAGAGCGAAAGCGCTGACGACACTGGTGGTGCCGGAATTGAGGAAGTTAATCGTCAGTGCGGTGCCGGTGACAGACACGGCGCTCGCGAGATTGACATCGATGCCCAGCCCCGCGTTGGCAGCAATGGCCTGGGAAGTCGTGATCGTGGACGTGAAGGGCCCGGGGAAGGTAACCATGCATACTGTACCCGCGAGGCACGCGGGGGTCACATTGCTGATCGCACCGCCAGTGCCATTAAAAAATGCGAGCTCCGCACCAGAGAAAGTGACCGCGATTGTGGTATAGGTGCCGGTCGGAACGTTAGGCACCGTGCCCAGAAAGGCAGAGTCGGATTGCAGGCGAACCAGATCAAAGGAGTAGCCGTTGCCGCTATTGATGTTGAATGTTGTCGCAGTGCCGGTCGTGGGAGTCAAGGTAATGGAAGTAGGAACAACCTTAAGGCTCACAAGCCCCAGGTTCGGAGGAGGAGTGTCGGCGACCAGGACAAAACTCACGTCGGCCGTCCCTCCCATATGGCCGTGGCCTTGGGTCAGGCTGTGGCAAGCGGTGAGCAGCAGCGCTGTTGCTAAGGTTGTAAAAAGAAAAGACTTAGTGCGTTTCATCGAGTACCCCACAAGGATGAAGGTGCGCAGGCCAAGCCGCGCAAATGGCCTCCGTCGAACCCCACGCTGGGATTTTACGCGGAACAAAGAATAACAGGATTCCGGAAACAAAGGCGGTTGCTCAAGTACTAAATGAACCGTCGAGACCCATGAAGCAAATCTCGGGCGCATCAGCGGAGTGCTTGGAGATCAAATCTGGTTTCGCCGTGCTGGCCGTCCGAGGTGTCGATGAGCACGGTCAGGTCCGAGGATTCGATTTTGGCGGCCGTGAACTCCAGGACAATGTGCTCGCCGTTTGGGGGAAGAGAACCGAATTCCGTGGATTCACTGTACGGGGAACTCTTGAACGAATTGGGAACTACTTCTTTCTTGTTCTGCATGATTTTGACGGTGACGGCGTTCGCCGGGGCGCGCGGTCTGTAGCAAATGTCCAAATAGATGCGAAACGACAAGGGTTTTCCGGAGAAGTCCTTGACTGCACCTTGAGCGCTGTAGTTAGGAGCTGTGCGGGAATACTCCGCCACTTCGAGAAATGGGGTCGCAAGCCTCGCCTGCGATGTACAGTTTCCCTGCTTGAGATCCGGAACCAATCGCGCGTACCTGGCGAGGAAATCGGGATTGAGCCCTCCCAGTCGAGTTCCGAGAAAATAGGCGTCACGGATCGAGCTTTCCGTAAGAGAGACGTCGTAGGCGCAGACGGGAATCCCGAGGGAGAGAGCGAGAAGCACGGTGCCGAATGCGGGCCAAGCCTTGAACATGGTCTTGCTAGAATGAAGGACGTTCTTTGCCGCCGGCGAGTTACAGCAAAATCCAAGTCACCGCATGGACAGCTGCCGCAACGCGTGGGATGACGAGGAGCAGGCAGAGACTATGTTATCGTTACGGTTTCTAGAGTTGAGTTTCGAGGGATTGGTGCGCTTGGCGAAGCGGGTTGCCAAAACGGGTTATGCACGCGAGAGCGGCACGGCCGAAGATGCCGTGGCGTTGCCGGAAAGGGAAGGCGCGTCCTTTGAAGACGATCAGGCTCCGGAGTCCGCTGTTTTCGAAACCGGGGAGCCGGCGGATATCCCTGCCAAACCGTCGATGCGGGATGTGTTTGGGCCGAGGGGATTTCTCGAACGGTGCATGATTGGCGGCTACGAGCACCGGCGCGGCCAACTGGAAATGGCGGAGATGGTCGACGACGCGTTTGAAAAGCATCACCACGCGATTCTGGAGGCGGGCACGGGAACCGGGAAGACGCTGGCGTATCTGGTGCCGGCGATTTGCAGCGGGCGGCGCGTGGTGATTTCGACGGCTACGAAATCTTTGCAGGAGCAGCTTTTTCAGAAGGATATCCCTTTTTTGCAGAAGCACTTTGCGCCGAATTTGAAGGTGGCGGTGATGAAGGGGCGGTCGAATTTTTTGTGTATTGCAAAGATGAACCAGATGGCGGACCAGGCGGTTTTGAAGGGCATGGAGGAGCTGGATGCCTTTCAGCAGATCAAGCGGTGGGCGAAATTGACAGAGACAGGGGACCGCGCGGAACTGACTTTTTTGCCGGATGATTCGGATTTGTGGGCGCAGCTGGATGCGCGGCGGGATACCTGTTTGGGGCAGAAGTGTCCTTCGTTCAATCCGTGTTTTGTGACCGGAATGCACCAGCGGGCCAAGGACGCCGACCTGATCATCGTGAATCACCACCTGTTTTTCGCAGACCTGGCGCTGAAGCAGGACGATTTCGGGAGCATTTTGCCGGAATACTCGGCGGTCGTTTTCGATGAAGCGCACGAGATGGAAGACGTTGCCAGCGATTATTTTGGGCGGCAGGTTTCGAACTTCCGGTTCGAGGAATTGGCGCGCGACGCGGACCAGACTTTGCGGTTGCTGCATTTGGGCACGCCTTCGCTTTTGCGGCGGACGCAGAGAATTCGCGAGAGAACCCGGGCGTTTTTTGAGAGGTTTCCGCCGCGCGACGGGCGGTATCCGTTTTCTAGGAATGAGC
>Ga0210384_10008055_pt1 | contig 11032 bp, 9 predicted proteins | sample IncBWH2MmetaG_FD_160574 | JGI IMG/M metagenome (GOLD analysis project Ga0210384, IMG submission 160574) | Forest soil microbial communities from Barre Woods Harvard Forest LTER site, Petersham, Massachusetts, United States - Inc-BW-H-2-M | ecosystem: Environmental > Terrestrial > Soil >...
AACCTCGCAAAACAGAAGCCGCAGATCCCATCTGCAGCAGTCATGGAGCATGCCATGTCAACCAGCCAACAATCACACCCGCCGATCGATTTCGCACGAGTGGAATCAGCAGACGGCTACCTTCTGACGGCCGAGGAGGTCGCGGCGATCCTGCGTGTGCCGAAAAGTTGGGTTTATTCCCACTTGAGTGACCTTCCCACGATCCGCCTCGGCCGCTACGTGCGTTTCAAGCGCTCTGACGTGGAGCGTTTTCTCGAAAATCGTGGGCCTTGCCAATGATTTCTGTTGGTGTTAGTCCTAGATCACGGTCGAAGCATCACGGAAAGGAAATCGTGGTGCGAGAGCGACACCAACGGCCCCGAGTACAGGACTGCGGGGTCAAATGGAGAATCTGTTATTGGGAGTACCGTTCCAGGAAGCGTAGCGGCCGGACAAAAAGCTGGGCAAAACACTTGGTTCCCACCAGAACCGAAGCGCAGCGTTTGGCCGACGGCTTCATGGAGGCGGTCAACCAACGAAACAATCAACCTCAACTTTTTCCTGGTGGGGAAGAAACACTCGCAGCTTTGGTGGCAGTTTGTCGGGAAAAGATGTGGCCGTTGCTCAAGAATTCAACGCGCGGCAGCTACGACTTTTATCTTGACTCGTACATCCTGCCAAAATGGGGTTCGAAGAAACTCACCAAGTTGAGAACCATCGAACTTCAGGATTTCTTCAACTCTTTTTCTCCGCGACTGGCTTCGAAAACGATTCGCAATATGCATGCATGTCTGCGAGCGATGCTCAACCAAGGAAAGGCGTGGGAATTGGTTCGTTCGAATCCCGCGCAAGGTGTCCGCTTGCCACGCAAGAAGGCACGCAAGCCTCCGGTTGTGCTTGCAAAGCAGGACATACGCCGTGTAATCGATGATTTGCCGGAGCCGACGAAATCCATTGTCACGTTGATAGTGGTCGGCTCGTTGCGGGTCGGGGAGATTGCAGCTTTGCGTTGGGAGAGAATTCACCCGGATCGAATCGACATCGTAGAGCGTTTCTACGAAGGCGAATTCGATGACACGAAAACCGATGCCGGTCGCAGGAGCATTCCGCTCGATTCGCATGGAATCTTGCGGGGTGTTTTGGATGCGGCATGGAAACAGTCGAAACATCGCAATCCGGGCGACTTGGTGCTCACCAACACAAAGGGAGGTCCGGTAAACCGGCGGAATCTGCTGCGGCGGCATCTCAAGCCAACGCTCAAAAAGCTTGGATTGCCCGCCTCCGTCGATTTCCGCAGCTTCCGCACCATGCACTCCAGCCTGATGAGCAGCATTGGCGTCCGGCCGGAAGTGACGCGGGACAATATGGGACACGCGAACATCGATGTGACCCAGAACGTTTACAACCGGACGTGGTGGGAAGAGAGAGTTGAAGCGGTGAGTATGGCTGCGGCGACGGTGTGGCGCGAGTTTTTGGCGCAACCCGTGCCCGCGCAACCAATGTAAGTCCTTTTGTGGAAGTCCTCGGATCCGGCGATTTCGGAAGTTGTTGATTTGAAATGGTCGGGGAGAGAGGATTTGAACCTCCGACCCCCTGGTCCCGAACCAGGTGCTCTACCAGGCTGAGCCACTCCCCGACTGCGCGCGAGAATCTCTCGCGCCACGACAATAGAAAATCTCTCAAGAATCTTTGTTCGTTCAAAAGAGTATAACATTGCGGAGTTCTCCGACGGTCGACTGTCGAAGTTCCACCGTTAGTGGGTGCTGGTAAGCGGGCTCGCATGTCCATCGCGAGGCTACCTCCGGCTCGGAGGATTTCGAGGCATTGTCGGCAGTTCGATATAATGCCGCATTAAAACGTTTCAATGACGATCGTACTCCAAGCCGCTCTCCTGTTTACACCGCTCGAGCGCGTGGAGCGGCCATTAGTGTGTATTGAGGATGGGATTATCTCGAGTATTGGCAGTGCCGACGCCATGGAGATTCCGCGGCATGCTCAGGTGGTGGACCTCGACGAAACAATTTTGGCACCGGGCTTCATCGACATGCATATTCATGGCGGCGCTGGCCATGACGTGATGGAACCCGATCCACAGGCACTGCCAACGGTGGAGCGTTTTCTGTACAAGCACGGCGTGACAACTTATTTCCCCACCACGGTCACCGCTCCTTTGGATCAAACGTTAGCCGCACTTGATCGATTAGCGAATGCGATCGAGCGCGACGCTGGTCACAGTCACCAGCAGGCTCGGCCCATTGGCATTCATTTGGAAGGTCCTTTCATCAGCCATCTGCGTCCGGGAGTGCACCCGCCTGCTGATCTGCTTCGGCCCACGCTGGCTACGTTCGATCGATTTTGGGAGGCAGCGCGCGGTCACATCAAGGTCATGACCATCGCTCCGGAATTGGAGGGAGCGCGCGACGTCATTCGAGAGGCAAATCGTCGCGGAGTTTGTGTGAGCATGGGACATTCGGATGCGGATCTACTACAGGCGCAAGAAGGGGTTGCTGCCGGCATTCGCCACGCTACACACACGTTCAATGCCATGCGTCCGCTCGAGCATCGTGATCCGGGCATCATTGGCGAGGTGTTGACCGACGACCGCCTGAGTGCAGAGATCATTGCCGATGGCATCCATGTCGATCCGGTGGTGGTGCGGGTGTTTCTTCGCACCAAGGGCACCGATGCGGCTGTGCTGGTGACGGATGCGACCGCCGCCACCGGGATGCCGAATGGGCGCTATCGGCTGGGTTCGCTTGAAGTTGAGGTCAAAGATGGAAAGTGCATGCGCGACGGAAGGCTCGCGGGCAGCATACTCACAATGGATCAGGCGGTTCGCAATATTGTCAGGTTTGCCGACTGGGACTTGCAGCAAGCGGTTCGGCTGGCAACCATAAACCCGGCTCGCGCGAGTCGCCTGCCGGCAAAAACAGGGACGCTCGCTCCCGGAGCAGCCGCGGATATCGTTGCCCTTAATCGCAGAGGCGACGTTCTTCGGACTATCGTGCGAGGCCATATCAGTTAGGCTAAGAATCGGAGCAGGAGAGGCGAAAGATGGCAGAGAAGCTTGAGTTTCCTCATCACATGATCCGAGAGATCTTCGAGCAGCCCCGTGGGCTGCATGACACAATTGCGCCCCGCATTTCGCTGCCCGATGGCGTGGTTCAGTTGAATGAGGTGCCTATCAGTCGAGAAGAGCTGCGCAAGCTTAGCCGCATCAATATTGTGGCTTCAGGGACCAGTCGGCACGCCGGGATGGTGGGACAGTACATGATCCAGGAATTAGCGGCCATTCCCGTGGATGTTGACTATGCCAGCGAATTCGAATATCGCAACCCTCTCATCGGCCAGAGTGAATTGACCATCGTCATCACGCAGTCGGGCGAAACCGCCGACACCGGCGCCGCACAGCGGGAGGCCAAGGCGCGCGGCTCGCGCACCGTCGCGATTTCAAATGTCGCCGGAACAACCATTGCGCGCGAAGCCGACGGCGCTATTTACACGCTGGCTGGCCCCGAAATCAGCATTGCGTCGACCAAGGCTTTTACCGCACAGATGGCGGCGTTGTTTCTTTTCGCTCTGCACCTGGCACAGGCTCGCGAAACACTGACCCCGGAATTGCAAGAGAAATATGTCCGTGAATTATTGGATCTGCCGGGAAAAGTGAAGACGGTGCTGGAGTGTGCGCCACAGTGCGAGCAGATTGCGGGCGAATTTTACAAGGTGAATGACTTCCTGTTCCTGGGCCGAGCGATCCACTATCCGGTGGCCATGGACGGCGCGCTGAAGTTGAAAGAAGTATCGTATGTGCACGCAGAGGGCTATCCAACCGGAGAAACCAAGCATGGACCGAACGCGCTCATCGACGAGCACTTGCCTGTAGTGATCATCGCGACGCGCGACACAAGTGATTCAGGTTCGGCCCTGCGTTACGAGAAAACCTTGGGCAACATTGCGGGCTTCAGAAAACAGGGAAGTCGAGTGATTGCCATTGCGACGGAAGGCGATCCGGAACTTCAGCAGCTTGCCGATCATACGATCTTTGTCCCACAGGCTCCTGAGCTACTTTCACCGATTCTCGAAATCGTACCACTTCAACTGTTCGCCTATTACATGGCGGTCAAGCGCGGATTGGATGTGGACCGTCCGCGAAACCTGGTGAAATCGGTAACCCGCGAATAACTGCAATGCAATCCACTGCAATTACGAATATCGCACTCATCCCCGACTTGCTTTGGGAGCAAGTCCTTCACGAATGCGCGCGTATCCGGGCTTCAGAATCTTATAAATCAAATCACAGCGCTGATCGTAGGGCAGGAATGCGCTTTTCATCGCATTGATGGTGAGTTTCTCGAAATCCTCAAGTGTCAGTCCGAAAGTCTCGGCGGCCGCTTCGAATTCCCGAGTCATACTGGTGTCGCTCATCAGGCGATTGTCGGTATTCAGCGTCACGCGAAACTTCGCCTGGTAGAGGATTTTGAAAGGGTGCTCCTTTAGACTGGGCGCGGCGCCGGTGTGGACGTTGCTGATGAGACAGATTTCAAGTGGTATTCGCTTGTCGAGTACGTACTGCGCCAGATCTCCCAGCTTCACGACTTTGCCATCGGCGACGGCGATATCGTCAATCAGCCGCGTGCCATGCCCAATGCGGTGTGCGCCGCAGTATTGAATGGCTTGCCAAATCGATTCCTTCCCAAATCCTTCCCCCGCGTGGATCGTGATACTGAAATTCTCCCGCTGAATGTAGTGAAAGGCGTCCACATGCTTCTTTGGAGGGAAGCCGCCTTCTTCCCCGGCAAGATCAAAGCCGACAACACCCCGATGACGAAAGTCCACGGCCAGCTCTGCCGTTTCAAGAGACACATTCATATTCCGCATCGCGCAGAGGATAAGACCCGAGCGAACGCCGAAGTCCTGGCGGCCTCGAGCCAGGCCTCGCAGCACTGCGGCAACGATCTGTTGCGGCGTGAGTCCTTTCTTGCCGTGAAACACAGGAGCGAAACGCGTTTCGAAATAGGCCACACCATCTTGACTCAAGTCCTCAGCCTGCTCGTAGGCGACGCGCTCCAGAGCCTCTTCCGTCTGCATGACGGCAATGGTGTGAACGAAGCCTTCCAGGTACTTCGCCAGGCTGCCTTGGTTTGCCCCTTGAAGAAACCACTGTTTCAACGCCTGAGGGTCGCGCGTCGGTAACCCCGTGTACTTCACTGCGTCTGCGAGTTCCACGATCGTCTGTGGGCGTAAGACTCCGTCCAAGTGCTCATGCAGCAAGACCTTTGGGAGTGCTTTCAGGACGGCTGGGTCAGGCTTCATTCCGGCTCCGTTCTCGCAGGGTAACTAGTAGCAGTAGTATCCCACGCACTTAGAGAGTCGTGGAGGACAGAGCTCATCTTTCTGGCACGAGTTTTGCGCGCAGCGCGTCCGGGAGCCACACCAACTCATTCCACGCCGATGTCTTCGTTCCAGATTGCCGGGTTGGCTTGAATGTATTCACGAAGCAGCGTGGCGCATTCGTTGGAATCCAGGTCGATCACTTCGATTCCAAGGGAACGCAGCCAGTCCGCGCCGCCTTGAAAATTCCGGCTCTCGCCGACCACGACCTTCCCAAAGCCAAACTGCCGCACCAGGCCGCTGCAGTACCAGCAAGGCGCCAAGGTGGTAACCATGATCAGGCTGCGATAGCTCCTTTGACGTCCGGCATTGCGAAACGCGTCGGTTTCAGCATGCAATGACGGATCGCCATTCTGCACACGTCGATTGTGACCGGCCCCAATCAACTTGCCGTTGGAATCGAAAATCGCCGCGCCAATTGGAATCCCTCCCTCGGCCAAACCCTTTCGAGCTTCGGCAAGCGCGACCGCTAACATTTCAGAGTTTTTCAATCGAAGAACCTCCGATCCAGAAAGCCGGCAACTCGGCTCCTATTCATGCGTCATCACATCTTCCGCCGCTCCAGTTCATCGACTGTCGCGATAGTGAATTGGCGAGACTTGTCGAAGTCGCTCGGCCGCCGCTTCCGGCGTTATGTCTCGTTGCGGAGTGCCAAGCATTTCATAGCCCACCATGAATTTTTGAACCGTAGCCGAGCGAAGCAGGGGTGGATAGTAGTGTGCGTGCAGGTGCCACTCAGAATGACTCTCGCCATCGGTCGGCCGCTGATGGAACCCCATGGAATAGGGGAACGACACTTCGAACAGGTTGTCATAGCGGGTCGTAACCTGCTTCAGAATGTCCGCTAGAAAGGTTCGTTCAGCGGCATCGAGTTCTGGCATTGATCCCACATGACGCTTGCTGATCAGCAGCGTCTCAAACGGCCAAACCGCCCAGAACGGCACGACTGCGAGGAATGCGGCGTTTTCGCAGATTGCACGTTCGTGCAGATCCTCTTCGAGTCGCTGATAGTCGCATAGCATGCATGTGCTGTGCGTCTGATGATATTCACCAAAAGATGTCTGCTCGCGGCTGGATTGGTTGGAAAGATTTGCGTTGGCCCAAATCTGGCAATGCGGGTGTGGGTTACTGGCGCCCATCATGGCGCCACGGTTTTCAAAAACTTGTACCTGCCTTACCCATGGCATGGCGCCGAGCTGGCTGTACTGATCAATCCACATCTCAATAACCGGGTTGATTTCGCCGGCTTGCATCCGCGGAATCGTCAAATCGTGACGTGGAGAGAAGCAGCCTACCCGGCAGAGGCCCTTCTCCGTGTTAGCGATGATGAGATCCGACTGTGCCACAGAAATCTCAGGAGCATCGGGCAGCAGAGCAGCGTAATCGTTGTCGAAGACAAACGTCGTCTCGTACCCCGAGTTTTTCACGCCTCCCGCGCGAAGATTTCCCGGACACAAATAACATCCGGGATCATAAGAAGGCTGATCCTCAATCGGTGGTGTCTCTACCCTTCCCTGCCACGGACGCAGGGTGCGGTGTGGTGAAACCAGAACCCACTCGCGCGTGAGGGGATTGAACCGCCGGTGTGGCGTTTCCTTCAGCCTGATTAGATCCATGCACAATTCCCGTGGTTCATGGCCGTGTATGCCAATGCGAAGTCAGGCAGCAAAGTCGCCCGGAGAAATTGCCTTGACGCCATCAGTGATATTCAAAATGTAAATATCCGGACTTATGCCGGTGCGCACTTTGTATTCTGCGGCCACTTGAGCCTTGAATTCATCTGCGGCTGCGGCGCGAACGACGTTGATCGTGCATCCGCCAAATCCGCCGCCAGTCATCCTCGACCCGAATACACCAGGCTTGTTGCTGGCGATTTCCACCATGAGATCGAGCTCGGTACAGCTGACCTCATAATCGTCGCGCAGGCTGGAATGGGACTTTGCCATCAGCCCGCCAAGTGCCACGAGATCATTCTTCAAAAGGGCCTCGGAAGCCGCTTGCACTCGTTCGTTTTCGGAGACCACATGACGGCAACGGCGGTAAATTACCTCGGGCAGCATCGGCTTGCACTCCTCGAGTTGCGTAGGAACCACATCGCGGAGTGATTTGACGCTCGGAAAAGCTGCCGAGATTCGCTGAACCCCCTCCTCACATTGTGTGCGACGCACGTTGTATTCCCCGCCGGCATGTCGATGCTTAACCCCCGTGTTGCAAACGACCAATCGAATGTCGTTCGGGACCGGCAAATAATTTGCCCTCAGCGAACGGCAGTCGAGCATCAATGCATGCTCAGCACGGCCGTGCACGGCAATGAACTGGTCCATGATGCCGACGCGCGCTCCAACAAATTCGTTCTCGCCTCGACGGCAAGTGACGGCGAGCTGCAGCAGATCAATGGGTGCATCGCCGCTGTCGAGCAAGGCATAGCCTGCAGCTACTTCAATTGCCGCCGAGGAGCTGAGCCCTGCTTCGAGAGGTATATTGCCGCCGACAACGAGATCCGCGCCGCATACCTGGTAGCCACCGAGCTTCAATGCGACCGCGGTGCCGGTCACGTAGTCACTCCAATCCCCACGCGGAGCGAGATCCGTTTCCAGATCGACTGTGACGCTTTGGTCGTAGTGAATTGAGTGCACCGTGACTCTCTTATCTTTGCGAGGCGCCGCCGCCACCCAACAGAAGAGGTCAATGGCGGCTGGCATCACGAATCCGTGGTTGTAGTCGGTGTGTTCGCCGATGAGGTTTACGCGGCCCGGTGCGCGGTACAAGCGTGGCGGCCTCCCGAAGATCCGCACGAACTCCCTCCCGACAATTTCAACACTGGGCGCAGAACTCATTTGTTAGGTCTGTGCAGATTCCTCATCTGGCGAGATCAACCCTGGCCCCATGACTGCAGGCGCTAGGACGAATGCTCTGCCGGTTCCTTCACGCACCGCCCGGCAACTCCGAATGGCGTCCGCATGGTACCAAAAACAAACTTCCGCCCTGTTCTGACCGCCAATTCGAGCGGATGGGGTACAATAACCGCTCGCTTCTCAGATGAGGGGCGCGATTTCTCCGCCAATGAGAACCCGAGTTCAGATTCGTCGAATTACCATCGCCATTTACGGGCAACCCATTGTCCGGTGCGGAGAGCTAGCATGATTTGAAGATCACGAAATTCCAAATCTTGTGAGCCCACCCGCAGAAGGTTCTGACGAGGTGGGCTTGCTTTTTGGACGAACTTCACCGGAGATCGAGCATTGTTTCGATCGCCTGGAAGACCATGGGAGAAACATGTCTAAGGCTACAGTAACGCTGGAGTCTGTGCAGGACGCTCGGCGCCGTATCCAAAGTGCAGTTTATTTTTCACCCTGTCCTTTTTCGCACAACATCTCCGAACTTAGCGGCGAACCCGTTTATCTGAAACTCGAGAACTTGCAGCGTACCGGCTCGTTCAAAGAGCGAGGAGCGCTCAACCGGATACTGACACTAAGTGATCACGAAAAGAAACACGGCGTGATTGCCGCGAGCGCCGGCAATCATGCGCAGGGCGTCGCCTTCCACGCGAAGAACAATGGCATCGCTGCAAAAATTGTCATGCCCGTGATGACTCCGCTCGTGAAAGTTAATGCGACCAAAGCCTACGGGGCGCACGTTGTCCTCCATGGCGACGGCTATGACGAAGCATATGACGAAGCCTGTCGCCTGGCTCAGCGCGAGGAACTGACCTTCGTGCACCCTTTCGATGACGAAGCCGTGATTGCCGGCCAGGGAACCATTGGCCTCGAATTACTCGAGCAAGTCCCCGATCTTGAAGCCATTGTGGTTCCCATCGGAGGTGGAGGGCTGATCAGCGGCATCGCCTGTGCGGTGAAGGAAACAAAGCCGAGCGTTCGCATCATAGGGGTGCAAGCCGCCCGCATGCCTTCGATGCTCGAAGCCCTTAAAGCCCATCAGCCCACCACAATCGCATCGAATCCCACCATCGCCGACGGCATCGCCGTTCGGCGTGCCGGGGAAAAGACACTGCAGCTCATCCAGAAATATGTTGATGATGTTGTAGCAGTCGAAGAGGAAGAAATCGCCAGTGGCATTCTGACCCTTCTGGAACGCGAAAAAATGCTCGCTGAAGGCGCCGGCGCCGCGGCGGTCGCCGCCCTACTTCATCGCAAAACGAAACTGAAAAACAAAAAGACGGTTGCTCTGGTCTGCGGCGGAAATATCGACGTCACTTTGCTCTCGCGCATCATCCAACGGGGCTTGGTAAAGGACGCGCGCCTGGTCCGGATGCAGATCCATCTTTCCGACCGTCCCGGCTCTTTGCACCAACTTACCAAGATCATTGCAGCCCACCACGCGAACATCGTGGAACTTCAATTCGATCGCGCCTATTACGGAGTCAGCCTGGGCGATACGCTCATTGACGTGACGCTGGAGACCCGCGGCAAGGACCAGATCCAGCGCATCCTCGAGGCGCTCACGGAAGCTGGCTACCGGCACGAGCGCGTTCTCTGACGAGAAATCTGACCCGTCACGCGGTGGCGGACACAACCGCCTTCATCGTGCCCCCTCGATGGTTTATCCTTGCCTCCGCTTTCGGAGGACATGTTCGATGGCATATCGCCGTGCGCTGTGTTTGGCAGCGTTGCTCTCCCTTGCCGGGATGTTTGTGACTGCGGTCTCGGCACAGCAAGTCAATCCTGCGCTCTACCAGGGAATGCGGTGGCGGCTCATCGGTCCATTTCGTGGTGGCAGAACCGTCGCGATCAGTGGCGTGCCCGACAAGCCCAACGTTTTTTTTATGGCGCCCAATAATGGGGGAGTCTGGAAAACGACCGACTACGGGCAGACCTGGCAGCCGATCTTCGATGATCAGCCTACCGGGTCGATCGGAGCACTTGCCGTCGCGCCTTCTAACCCGAATGTCATTTACGTAGGCAGCGGCGAAGGCTTGCGCAGGCCCGATCTTTCCGTGGGCGATGGCCTCTACAAAACCGCTGACGGTGGCAAGACTTGGCAACATCTCGGCCTGCGCGATGCCCAGCAGATCGGCGCAATACTCGTGGATCCGAAAGATCCGAATCGCGTTTTTGCTGCCGCAGTGGGACACCCGTACGGACCCAACCCGGAGCGCGGAATTTACCGTTCCCTCGACGCTGGCGCCAATTGGCAGAAGGTGCTCGGCAAGGATGACGACACCGGCGCCATCGACCTCGCATTCGATCCGACAAACGCGCAAACCGTATATGGAGTCTTGTGGGCATCGCGCCGCCCGCCCTGGACCACGGGAAACTCCTATGGCGCAACTGGAAGCGGTCTCTATAAATCTGTCGATGGTGGTACCACCTGGCACGAATTAACGAAGGGCTTGCCTTCCGGGAAATCTCTTGGTCGCATCGGCATCGCCGTGGCTCCGAGCGATCCAAACCGGATGTATGCCCTCGTGCAGTCCGATACTGCGGGTGGCGTCTACCGCTCGGATGATGCCGGCGCCAACTGGCAACGCGTCAATAATGAGGAGCGTGTTTACGGTCGCGGCGATGACTTTGCCTGCGTGCGCGTTCATCCCAAGGATCGTGACACGATCTTTATCACCAATACTTCAACCTATCGTTCCACCGATGCGGGCAAGAGCTTTACTGCCATCAAAGGCGCCCCGGGAGGAGACGACTATCACACG
>Ga0210384_10008056_pt1 | contig 11032 bp, 10 predicted proteins | sample IncBWH2MmetaG_FD_160574 | JGI IMG/M metagenome (GOLD analysis project Ga0210384, IMG submission 160574) | Forest soil microbial communities from Barre Woods Harvard Forest LTER site, Petersham, Massachusetts, United States - Inc-BW-H-2-M | ecosystem: Environmental > Terrestrial > Soil >...
CATCACTTTCAAAGGCGCCAGCATAACTCAACACGGCGTACTGGTTGATGTACGCTTCAATCTCGCGCTCAACCAACGGACGAAACGTGATATCCGAAGTTTCCACGGCAGACAGCATTTTCCCGGTCTGTGAGTGAACGACCGCGAGCGCGGTTACAAACTGAAACAAACTCCCGGACAATTCTCTCAAGAATTGAGCCGCCTCTTCCATGCTGCGCGGCTTTTCATAAATCCTGTTGCCCTTCGACACGACCGCGTCACCCGAAATGACCACTGCGTCGGGATACTCGCTTGCAACCTTCCGTGCCTTTGCTTCTGCGAGTTTTCCAGTCAAAATGACAGGATTGCTGTCTCTGATCGCCTTTTCGTCGATTTCGCTTGGACATATTTCGTAGGCGAGGCCGAGCATGTCCAACGCTCGTCTGCGAAACGGAGACTCAGAAGCAAGGACAATCTTCATTTTGAGAACCTTGGAAATATGGACTACTTTACCAAGTCGCGGATCTGTGATGACGCGTGTCTGTCCGTTCAGACAGCAGGGGGCGAAACCGGAACTGCTGCGTCCGCTTCTTCCTGGTGGCTTTCTTGGGAGAGCTTGCGCAAAGACAACCGCTCGTGATGGGCCAGCAGCAGACCCAGGGGTATGACTGCGACGAACGTCACCAGCCAGAGCATGATGCCGCAACTGGCGGCCAACTCCTTGGGTACATCAAAGATATGTTCCAGTGCGGCGATGGTAGCCAGCTGCGATCCCCCACCCACGCCTGGCAGTTGCAGCACCGAACCCAGCATGCTCGAACCCATGAGCAGAAGCACCTGCACCAGCCGGATATCGAGTGGATCTTCTCCGAAGAGGTGCGCGGTTTGATGGTAGGCGAGAGTGACTTCATGGTAGGCGACTGCGATGATCCACCACATTGCGATCGATACTACGATCAGCAGGGCCAGGGAAACCGGGCCGTGAATCGTATTCAGACCCTGGCCGAATTCACGGATTTTAAGCGCTATCCGATGGCCGAGACGGGAGCCTAAATGGGAGAAACGGTGTTGCACCCAGTCGGCCACCGCGTCCCCTTTGCGACTCACAAGAACAGCCCCAAGCGTCAATGCAACGACCAGGCCGAAGAACAGAAAGCCGCCGTTGCGGAACCGGGTGTAGTACTCAGGGTGGGGGAGCGTTCTTCTCGAACTCGGGAGGAAGATCCCCACCGCCATCAGGACAGCAAACGCCCCGATGTCGAATATCCGCTCCACCGCCCACACGGCGACCTGGGAGGAAACCGGCAGCTTCTGCCGCCGGGCAATCAGATAAGGACGAATAAACTCTCCCGGACGTCCCAGTAGCGCCAATCCCGTGAATCCAATAAGCGTAGGGGGCACCAGTTCCAGCCAGGATGCTTGGGGGCGCACCGGGCGCAGGAAGATTTTCCAGCGGATGGCCCGGAACACGTAAGCGACATATATAAGACCGACGGCGTGAGCGATGTGCCAGGGTCTGATCTGCTCGGTCTCCCCCCAGAAAGTAGTCCAGTCGAAGCTTCGCCAGTGACGGAACTGGAAATACACCAACAAACCAAAAATAGTCAGGATCCCGCCGGTAATCAGAACACGTTTTCTATCCATATCAGGGGAGGACCCGAACCACCGAGCACAAAGCTCGATCCAAGGTAAATGACGTAGACCCGGGGGTCAACGCGCCACGGTCTCTGGAGAGGTTCAGTTCGAACTCCCTCCGTCTTGATACTTGGGGTCATCCTGAGCTTGCGAAGGATCTGGCGTGGAGCGGATATGTACGTCAGTTCGCCGAATGTGCCTGTACGCGCGAGATCCTTCGGGACTGAAGTCCCTCAGGATGACGTCGATGTGGGATTGGTTCAAACTGAGCCGCTACGCGTTCACTGGAGAGGTGCAGACACTTACCGAGAGGCCTGAGGCACAACATTGGGAAGGGCTGCCTGCTTGACTCCGGCCGCGGCCTTCGGGGTTGCCGGCTTGACCCGGGCAGCTTTTGCGGTCGCCGCGGCTGCCTTACGCTCCGCGATTTTCTTACGATTGTAGTCGCGAACGATTCGGGCGACGTAGGTGCGGGTTTCGTTATAAGGCGGCACGCCGCCATACTGTTGCACTCGGTGCGGTCCCGCATTGTAAGCGGCCAGCGCCTTGATCACGTCGAAGTTGTAGCGCTCGAGCAACTCGCTCAGATAGCGGGTCCCGCCCTCCACATTGGCCCGGGGATCGAAGGTATTGGATACTCCCAGCTTCGACGCGGTCCCCGGCATCAGTTGCATGAGCCCTTGCGCTCCCTTGGGAGAAACGGCGCGCGGATTGAATCCGCTCTCGGCGTGGATCACGCTGCTAATGAAGTCAGGATCGAGGTGGTGTTGGTCGCTGATGGTGTTGATCACTTCCTTGAGATCTTGCGGTTTCACGGCCTGCGGTTTCGCTAACCGCACCGGAACAGGGGACGCAGCGGCCGCTACGGTGGCCGGTACAACTACCAGCGCTTGATCCTTCTCAAACCGTTCGATCTGGGCGGTGGCAATATCAACATAGTCCTTGCCTGTTCCGAGATAGAGGCGAGTCACCGACCCGACGGTTTCCCGACGCTCGTGGCGAATCGAAAAGCCGTTATGCAGAATGGCGAGGTCAGTGCCCAGGGCCGGGAGGGCAAGGAGCAGGAGGCCCAGCGCAAGCCCGAATTTTTTCGAGAGCATCATGCTGACCTGAATTTGTCGCGCCCACCCGACAGCCGCCTTGACAGCGGCGCTACGAAAACCTACCCCAACACCTGTTCAATGGCTGCGGCCACGCCGTTCTGATCATTGGGCAGGGTCACCGTCCAGCCTTCTCGGCGCAACTCTTCAACCGCGTTTCCCATGATAAACGGGACTCCCGCGAAGGCAAGCATTTCTATGTCGTTATAGTTGTCACCAATGGCCATGACCTCCTCACGGGGGATGCCGCGATGGCCGGCCCATCGTTCCAGAGCATGCCCCTTCGAACAGCCTTGGTTAAGCACGTCGACCATGGAGAGATCGCGGGCCTCGTATTCGGTCCGAAGCACGGTAATGTCCTGGTCCAGGTTACTGGCCGCCAAAGTAGCCAACGCCTCCTGCATGCGAGGGATCGAGCCGCAGAACATGGCCTGTACCGGGTCGCGGGTCAGCGAGTCTTCAATCGGGATGACGAAGTCAATGAACTGCCGGTTCTTTTCCAGCCAGCGCTGAATGCTGGTGCTCAGCTCGTTCATATGCTCGAGCACAATCGCGCCCTTGGTTTCCTTATCGAAGGTCAGGACCGTGTTGCCCCGAAACCCCAGCATGCTGGCGCACAACCTGCGACAGGTCTCGGCGGGAAGCAGGTCGCGATGAAAAGTCTCGCCGGCCAGCGAGCGCGTGATCGCGCCGTTTGAACTGATTACCCACAAGTCGAATCCCAGTTGCTGCACGATCGGAAGGGCAAAGGTGTGGCGGCGTCCAGTGACCACCACTATTTCGACGCCTTCCGCGTGGGCCCGGCGCAACGCTGCCATATCAGCGGAAGAGATTTGGAATTCGGGGTTCAGAAGAGTGCCGTCAATGTCGACACCCAGAAGACGGATGGGAAGCTTCACTGGAGCGATTTTAGCAGTCACATGCCACGTGGGGACAGCCGCCTCCGGCTGTCTGGCGGAGCGAAACAGCCGCGAGCCCGGTGCCGGCATTCTCATAACCACCCCGGCCCGCGTACTATACTGCTGCATCCGAATGGGATCTTTACTCTTTTTCGCGTTTTCGTGGTGGGGAATCCTGCTGCAGGCGTTCGCAATTGTTCACTTCATTCGGCGCCGGCCGGACACCTTCTGGCTATGGATCATCCTCATCGGAGGATGGCTCGGCGCCCTGGTATACATCGCGGTCGAAGCCGTGCCTGACGCGGGCCTGTTGCGCCAGTCGTTTAAGGCATTCCCGCGTCGCAAACGCATCCGCGAACTGGAGTCAGCAGTAATCGACAACCCTTCCGCCGGCAATTACGAGGAACTGGGCGATCTCTACCTCGAGGAAGGGCATTACGCAAAAGCCCGGCAGGCGTACGATAGAGCGATTTCGACGCGCACCGACTCGCCCGACCCCTTCTACCGTCGCGGCGTGGCGGCCATCCAGATGCAAGACTTTGCCGTTGCTCTGCCCGACCTCGAACGCGTGGTCGCCGCCGATCCAACCTATGATTTTCATCGTGCCGCGGGACTGCTCGCCCACGCCTATGCCAACACCGGCCAGCCCGAAAAGGCTGAAGCGCTGTTCCGGCAGGTGACCAGGATTTCAACGTCGTCCGAGACCTACTACAACTACGGCTGTTTCCTCGCCTCCCAACAACGCGAAGCCGAGGCCCGGGAGTGGGCCAGGCAAATCCTGGCAAAGAAGCCCACCATGCCGGGATACCTGCGCCGTCGCGAGCGCCCCTGGTTCCGCAAGGCGAAGGCGCTGCTGAATCGATTGCCCGGCTGAGAACCGGGAACTGGAAGCTAGAAACTGGTATTCAATGCCAAACTCAAGTCTTGAAACGGAATGCTAAACTTCCGAAGTGTCCCGCATCGCCTACCTCGAGTGCACCAAATGTGGTGCACACATCAGCCCCGATCACCCGCAGACAATTTGCCCCGACGACGGTGGCATCCTCTACGTTCGCTATGACCTGGAAACCCTAAAGCATCACTTCAACTGTGCCGCTCTGGCCGCACGTCCGGCAACCCTGTGGCGCTACGCCGAAGTCTTGCCCGATGCCCCTCCCGTTTCCCTGGGCGAGGGTTTCACTCCCATGCTCCCCAGCCGGGAATTTCCCAACGTCTTCATTAAGGACGAAGGCCTGAACCCCACCGGCTCTTTCAAGGCGCGCGGGATGTCGGTAGCGGTCACCATGGCGAAGGCCTATGGTCTGAAAAAATTGGCGGCGCCCTCGGCCGGAAATGCCGCCAGCGCCCTCGCCGCGTATTGCGCTGCCGCCGCTCTGGAAGCCCACATCTTCATGCCCAAGGATGTGCCCCTGGCTAACCGGATAGAGTGTGAAAGTTACGGCGCCCACGTGACGCTGGTGGATGGCTTGATCAGCGACTGCGCTCGGATGGTCGCGGAGCGCAAGGAAAAAGAAGGATGGTTCGATGTCTCCACGTTGAAAGAACCGTTCCGGGTCGAAGGCAAGAAGACCATGGGATACGAGGTGGCCGAGCAACTCGATTGGAAGCTGCCCCAGGGGATCATCTATCCGACGGGCGGCGGGGTCGGCCTCCTGGGCATGTGGAAAGCCTTCGACGAAATGGAAACGCTGGGCTGGATCGGATCCGAACGGCCGAAAATGATTGTCGTACAATCTGCCGGTTGCGCCCCGATCGTTAAAGCGTGGGATGAAGGCAAAACTACTGCGGATTTCTGGCCCGATGCCTCCACTCTGGCTTCTGGACTTCGTGTACCCAAAGCCTACGGCGACTACCTCATTCTCGAAATTCTAAGAAAGAGTTCAGGCGTGGCCGTGGCCGCGAGCGATGCAGAAATAATGGAAGCATTCCGGCATTGGGCGAGGGTGGAAGGAATCTTCGCGGCGCCGGAAGGGGCGGCGTCATTGGTAGCGTATCGCCAGCTGCGCACCCGTGGCTTCTTCTCTGCCGGGGACAAAGTAGTGCTGTTCAATACCGGCTCAGGTCTGAAGTATCTCGATGTAATCGAGAACCAGAAGCCCGGCAGGAAGCCCCCTGCCTCGCGACAAATCGGCGGCATCATTGGGCCTTACTAAGCATTTTGTCATCCTGTGCGGAGTCGAAGGACCCCCATAAACTAAGGAAGCCGTCGCAAAGTTGGATTCTGAATTTCCGCTGTAAGGTGAAACCCGCCATCAGCCGCACAACCGTTAAGCTCGTAGGGATCCTTCGGCTCCCAGGAAAGTTCGCTTCGCGAACTTTCCCCTCCGCTCAGAATGACAGCCCCGTGCTACATTTCCCACAGCGGATCTCGCAATTCGTCGAAAATGGAACAGCGACTCATCCTCATCAATCTGCTGATCAAGCTGGGCGTGGCCGCCTCGGCGGCCAGCATTCTGGGTCGCTCGGTCGAGTTCAAGTCGCTGCTGTTCCGGGATGAACGCACCTTAAGGCAGAAAATCTACCTGGTGCTGTGGATTGGTATTCCCCTGGCCCTGGGCGTCTGGATCCGCTTCAGCGCTCCCAAGAGTTTCGCTGCCGGCGACCTTTCTTTCGAGACCACGGTGTTGCTGGGCGTCGTTGGCGGACGGCTCACCGGCGTGTTGGGTGGCATTCTGCTCGCGCTTCCCGCGCTCTGGCATGGGGAGTGGGCGACATTGCCTTTTAACGTGCTGTGCGGCTTCGTTGCCGGGCAATTGCGCATCTTCGCTCCCAATCGCGAAGACATCTGGTCGTTCTCGCCATTTGTGGACCTCAGCATCTATCGCTGGATACGGCGCAACCTGCCTACACCGCACCCGTTTGAATGGCAGACCATGTTTTTTGTCACCATCGTGGCGCTGCGTTTTGTGCAAACCGAGCTCTCGCGCTTTGCACCTAATCGCACTTTCAGCCTGGAAAGCCCGACCTGGTGGGTCGAACTTCTGATCTACGCCACCTCGGTCACGGTCATCGGGACCGAACTCAAAATCTGGAACAGCGTGCGCATTCAAATCAAACTGGAAGAGCAGGAGCGCCTGCTGCTCCATTCCCGCATGGAGGCGCTGCAGAACCAGATCAATCCCCACTTCCTCTTTAATACGCTGAACTCGGTGTCCTCTCTGGTGCGCTTCGATCCTGATACGGCGCGTGAGTTAATCCTGAAGCTGGCCAACATCCTGCGCCGCCTGCTCAACAGCGGCGACGCTTTCGTGCCGCTGCGCGAAGAACTGGAATTCATCGACAACTATCTCGACATTGAAGTGGTGCGCTTCGGCCGCGACAAGTTGCGGGTGGTGAAGGAAGTCGAGACCTCGTCGCTCGACACTATGGTCCCCAGCATGTTGCTGCAACCGCTTGTCGAGAACTCGATCAAGCACGGCCTGTCGTCGAAAATCGACGGTGGCAGCATTTACCTGCGCAGCCGCCTGACTGATTCCCACCTGATCATTGAAGTCGAAGACGATGGCGTGGGTATGGCGTCGGCCAATTTGGTCGAACGGCCCAGCGGTCTGGGCGGCACGGGTATTGGGATGGCGAACGTGGCCGAGCGGATGAAGGTGCTCTATGGCGACACCGCGCGGATGACCATCGACAGCCGCGAAGGCAAGGGAACTCTGGTTCGGCTGCGCTTGCCCGTTTTGCAGGGAACAGGCGCGATTCCAGAAGCCTTCTATGAGGCGCGCTCCAGCACACGCCGGTAAAACTCCTCATATTGCGGGATGATCCGACTGGCACAGAAGCGCGATTGCGCCACGGCCCGGCTGGCCTGGGCCATCTGGTGCAAGGCGTCTTCGTCGTTCAGCAACTCGACGGCGTAGCGCGCCATCGTTTCCACATCGCCGACGTCAGCCAGGTAGCCGCTCTTTCCGTGTTCGATCAATTCCGGAATGCCGCCCACGCGGGTGGCGATGGGCACCACCTCACAGGCCATGCCTTCGAGCGCGGCCAGCCCGAACGACTCCAGTTCGCTGGGCAGCAGCAGGATGTCGGCCATCGCCAACTTCTCCTGCACTTGCTCCTGCTTGCCCAGGAAAATCACGTCGTTGTGAATGCCCTTCTGTACCGCCAGCCATTCCGCCCGGGAGCGGTCGGGACCGTCGCCGATCATCAGCAGCTTGGAAGGGATCTGCTTGCGCACCCGGTCAAAAACCTCGATGCAGTCGGTCACCCGCTTCACCGGACGAAAATTCGACAGGTGCACCAGCAAGCGCTCTCCGTTTGGCGCGTACTCCTGTTTGAGTTCTGAAACCTCGTCGCCTCGGCAATACACATCGCAATTGACGAAGTTGTAAATAACCTTAATCTCGTTGCGAATGTCGAACTCGCGCAGGGTACGCTCCTGCAGATATTGCGAAATTGCAGTCACACCGTCGCTCTGCTCAATGGAGAAACGGGTAATCGGAAGATATGAACGGTCGAGCCCTACCAACGTGATGTCGGTGCCGTGCAGCGTGGTCACGAAAGGCAGCTTGCGTCCGCGCGGTTTGGCCGCCATCATCTGACGCGCCAGCAGCGCGCTCACTGAATGCGGGATCGCATAATGCACGTGCAGGAGATCAAGGTCGTAAAGTTCGGCCACTTCTCCCATGCGGGAGGCCAGCGCCAGGTCGTAAGGAGGGTACTCGAACAGCGGGTAGCGCGAAACTTCCACTTCGTGATAGTGAATATTCGGATGGGGGCCACTCAACCGAATCGGCTGGGCGTAAGAAATGAAGTGAACTTCGTGGTCACGCTCGGCCAGTTCCATCCCCAGTTCGGTCGCGACCACGCCGCTGCCTCCATAGGTGGGATAGCAGGTGATGCCGATTTTCATGCCTGTCCCTTTCGGATCAGTGCTCGCGCTCTTCAGATTCGATGGCGGGCGGAGAGCCGGGATTCAATTTTGCCTGGGTTTGTGGGGCGGACACTTTTGTCCGCCGCCTTTGACATTGTTTCTTGTGCCTCTTGGGCAGCGAGTCGTCGAGTCTTGGCCCAAAGCTCAAAGTCAAAGACGGCGGACAAGAGTGTCCGCCCCACAAAACCCAAAGTATGCTAAGTTCCAAAGTCTGAATTTTCTGAGAAGAGACCAACAAACTATCCAGCGCCTTGGGGCTTTCCCGAGGTCTCCGACTCCGCGGCCATGGTTTCGATCTGCTGTTGCAGCCGTTCTCGGGTCCTGTCGTCCAGGCCGGTGAATTCAATCCCCATGCCTACTCCGCCATCGCAAGATCGGACCACAGCGGGTGTGCTGACGCGTTCAGTATCCAACCAAAAGGTGATATTCAGGAGCTTTCCTATGGGAAGGGGCAGCATGGTCTCCACATAACAGCCACGGCCGCTTATGTCTGCCGATTTCGTATTCATGTGCGAGCCGATGCCGTCCTGGTCGCGTATTTCGATGGGAAAGGGAACTCTGTGCCGCGGAAACTTCCTCTTCTCTTCGTCAGAGGGCGCGACTCGAGGTGTCGGCGCAGACTCCTGTTGGGTTTGCTGTATTTCCTTTTCCCAGGGACAGGGTTGCCCCTCCACCAGGTTCACGCCCACTGAGATTTTCTGCGCTTGCCCGGCGTCGACCACCCATATCACCTTGCAGCGGGCTTTCTTGTCGCCGACCTGCACGCCGATTACGTCCCCCGGCTTCAACTGAGCCTCCAGGCCGAAAAGCTTGGCCCCATGACGGCTGATATTCCGCGCCTGCGCATTGTGCAGGAATGGACGACCGTCCGCCCCCATGCCAAACACGCGGACGGGCAACTCTACATCCAGTCGAGGCTCTAGTTCGTCGGACATGAAAGGGCCGCTGACGGCTCCGCCTAAGCAAACCGCTAGCATTTAATCATAAATCGGAGGCTCTGAGCCGGTTGTCATCGACGTGTCTATTCCCTCCATGGTTCGTCAACCGCGAGGAAAATCATACGGCCATCGGCAGTTCGCGGAAGGATACGATTTCGATCCCGTTGGCCGCCAGCAAATCGCGGGTCGCGGACGAAGTCAGGATACGCAGCTCCTGCTCGCGTGACTCACGCAACCGGGTTTGCACTGTCCGCAGATCGGCATCGTTATAGCCCGGATGACAAACCAGTTCCCAGGTTCCATCCGGAAGATTCTCCAGCATGAGGCGGAGCAAACGTTCATTCAACGAACCGGTGGCTACGATGGCCAGTGTCCCATCGGGCGTTGCTATGCCAGCTTCCTGCACCGCCTCGCGAAATTGTCTGGCCAGGCCGCGCAAAATGCCCACTTCTGTCCATCGCCGCCATAGGCTGGGCGAAGCAGCCAGTTGAGAACCCTGAATCCGCTCAAACGGATTCCGTATCGCCCTCACGCCGCAACTTGCCGCGGCCCGCAAAAGGGGACGGAGTACGCGTGGGAAAAGATGTGTATGTTTGTGCGAGTCGATGTGAGTGACCGTGATGCCGGCCGCTTGCAGCTTGCGGATTTGGGCGGCCGCTTCCGCCTCGATCTCGTTCTCATCGAGCTGGCGCAGCAGCGCCAGCACGCCAAAGCGTGAGATACCCCGCCGGAAATGTGGCCTACCCGAATTGCCGCGTTGATCTAACAGACTGCGGACTGCTGTCTGGTCAAGCAAAGGAGCGCCATCCACCAGGACGATGTGACAGCCCACGCCCAGCCGAGGCTGGGATTGCGCCAGGGCAATCGCCTGCTCAAAGGCCTGGCCGTTGGCCATCAACGTAGTTGAAGTGACGACCCCATGTTCGTGCGCTTCCACGACGGCGCGATTCACGCCACTGGTCAGGCCGAAATCGTCGGCATTGATGATCAGGCGGCGCATCGCGCCAGTCTAGCAGGGACGTCTGGGCATGACGCGTCCCGCTCGCGATGGAGGCCGGGCGTCCCACCCGGCCTCCACAATCCGCGAACTACTTCTTTGCCGCCGCCCTGACTTTTGCCCATCGGGCCTTTTGAGCGCGTCGGATTGCTGCCCGGCCCTTGGCGCTCATGTGGCGACGCTTTCTCTTCACTGGCGGCGCGGACTTGCCTCCGCTGTTGCTATAGACTCCGGCAAACGCAGCCAGTGCCGCATTCAATCCCGATAACTGCTGTTGTACCCGGTCGCGCTCTTTCTTCAACTGACCAACAATACTTGACAAGTTCTCCATTTCTTTAGATTCCCCCTGCCGGAGATTGTAACAGCCAGGCTGGTGGAGGTCGGCGGCGCCCGGCCTCCAACTCATAGACGACGTCCGAGAAAGGGATTTCTTGGTAAGATTGCAGAAGTCCTCAGTTGGACCCCTCTTCTCAAGACGAGTCTTTGCGGTTTTGAAAAAGACGGGCGGTTAGCTCAGCTGGTTAGAGCGCCTGCCTTACAAGCAGGAGGTCGCAGGTTCGAGTCCTGCACTGCCCACCATTCTCAGACTTGTTTTTCAATTAGACGCGGCG
>Ga0210384_10008057_pt1 | contig 11032 bp, 8 predicted proteins | sample IncBWH2MmetaG_FD_160574 | JGI IMG/M metagenome (GOLD analysis project Ga0210384, IMG submission 160574) | Forest soil microbial communities from Barre Woods Harvard Forest LTER site, Petersham, Massachusetts, United States - Inc-BW-H-2-M | ecosystem: Environmental > Terrestrial > Soil >...
AAGTTCTTTCGCTTGCGCTGCGCGAAGTCGCGGCCCTCATCGGCTTTTTTGGCAATGTACTCGCGCGTGTCTTCCCCCGATTTCGGAGCAAAAAGAATACCCACGAGCGCGCCTACGCCGAGACCAACCAGGAAATAGGTGACCTTGGAACCAACATTGTCCGCCATGAGAACCTCCACAAAAACCGTAACATAGGGAACCGTGGCGCGCAATAAGGGCTAACCGGTCTGCGTTATTCAGTCAGGTTATCGGCGGATTGCAACGCGCCGAGTTGTTCGAACAGTTTTTCGGCCGTTTTTCGCGGGATTATCTCGCTTATTCTTTGCAGGCCGGCTCGCCGGACGTTTGAAACGCTGCCAAATTCGCGCAAGAGTTTTTGCGCCGTGCGCGGGCCGATGCCCGGGATGCCAGTTAGTGCGGACTTTGTCTGCCGCGCACTACGACGCTGGCGATGGAAGGTGACGGCAAAACGATGCGTCTCATCGCGAATCTGTTGAATGAGGTGTAGGACCGGCGAGTGATGTTCGAGAACGATGGGCTCGTCTTCCTGGCCAAAGACGTACAGAATTTCCTCTTTCTTGGCGATGCTGGCGAGAGGCTGATTGATGATTTGGAGCGCATCGAGCGCCTGCGCGGCGGCGTGCAGCTGGCCAATGCCGCCGTCAATAAGAATGAGGCTGGGAAGCGGTTTTTTCTCTTCGAGCAGCCGCCGATAGCGACGAGTCACGGCTTCGCGCACGCTGGCAAAGTCGTCGTTCTTGGCGATTGGGAGCGCGGCCAGGAGTAATGGCGCGGCAGACGGTCGGACGATGGGCGATGGATTGTTCGAATCTCCGCCACGCCCTTCGTCTCCGCGAATAATAAACTTCCGGTAGTCCGACTTTTTCATCCGGCCGTTTTCCCAAACGACCATCGAGGCGACCGTATCGGTCCCCTGAATATGGGAAATGTCGAAACTTTCGATGCGCTGCGGCTCCTCAGGAAGATTCAGGGAATTTTGCAAGGCTTCGCCGATGGCTTTCGAACTCGGCTTGAGCACCCGGAAGCGCTGTTCGAATGAGTGCTTGGCGTTGCTTTCAACCAGGTCCAGGAAGGAGCGTTTATTGCCACGCTGCGGCGTGAAGATTTCCACTTTGTGCCCGGCGCGATCGGCCAGCGTTTCCTCGAGAAGCTCGCGGTCTTCGAAGTCGATGGGCAAATGAATTGCTCTCGGAAGATAGTCGGCCTCCAAATAAAGCTGTTTGAGCAGCGAAGGCACAAACTCCTGCGGATCAAAGTCTTCGAGGTCCTCCCAATAAAATTCGCGACGGTCGACAACGCGTCCGCCCCGCAGATGAAAGAGATTGGCAGCGACCAGAGGGGGTTCGGCGTAGTAGGCGAGGACGTCGGTGTCGTCGCCCTGGGCTGCAGCGATGCGCTGCCGTTCTTCGATGTCCTCGAGAGTGTGCAGCAGATCGCGATAGGCGGCGGCTTGTTCGAATTGCTCTTTCTCCGCGGCGCCCATCATGCGCGATTCCAGGCTCTTCATCAGGTCGTGGCGTCGGCCCTCGAGAAAAAGGCGCACGTCGCGCGCAGCTTCGCCGTAGCGCTCCTCAGTCGAAAGGCCGGTGACGCAAGGGCCGAGACAGCGCTTGATGTAATATTGCAGACACGGCCGCGGATGGCTGCGCGTGAGATCAACGGTGCACGATGGGACGAGGAACCGTTTGTGAACGAAATGGAGAATGCGCCGAGCGAGCCCGGCGGGAAAGTACGGCCCGAAATAGAGCGAGCCGTCTTTCTTGATGCGGCGGGTGAAATAAACGCGAGGATATTTTTCTGCTGCGGTGAACTTGATGTACGGGTAGGTCTTGTCATCCCGCAGCATGACATTGAACTTCGGGCGATGCTGCTTGATGAGATTGTGCTCGAGAGCGAGAGCTTCCCGTTCGTTGCCCACGAGAATGGTTTCGAGGTCGGCAATTTCGCGTGCAAGCGAGCCGGTCTTTGCGTTCACCCAGCTTGACTCGAGAAAATAAGAACGCACGCGGCTGCGCAAAGACGCGGCCTTGCCGACGTAGAGCACGGTGCCCGCAGCGTCTTTGAAGAGGTAGACACCGGGGCTTTCAGGAAGCAGCGCAGCTATTTCTCGGGGTTCCATTGGGATTCGGAGCGGAATCTACGCTTAACCGCCAACTTCCATCATACTAGAATTGTAAAGAGGTACTGGTCGACGGTGAACGTGACGGGGGCATCGTGACTGCCCCTGGTTGAAGAGGTCTATTAGCAACATGCCAGGTAAGTGGCCGCATCCAAAAGACTGCATGAGAAGCATGAGATCCCTGCTGGTAAGCGCTCTCTACGTCACCGTTTTTGCTCGAGTGCTACTTGCTGCGCCTATTCCCAAGATGGTCCAAGACCCGCCGCCAAATCCAGACAAGCCCCCTGCCCCCAGTGAGAAGCCAAAGGCTCCCAAGCCGAATGCGGATAACGCGACCCAGAATTCGCCCGACCAGCCGAAATGGGACCCCTTAAGGGCAGAAAAAGATATGCAAGTAGGCCAATACTACATGCACAAAGGCGACCTGGATGCCGCTATCGATCGATTCGAGGATGCCACCACGGCGAAACCAGGTTACGCACTGCCTTTTCGTCTCCTCGGTGAAGCTCAAGAAAAAAAGGGGCTGAAGAAACAGGCAATCAAATCCTACAGGCGCTACCTGGATTTGTATCCGCACGCGGATGACAAAGACAAGGTCCAGAAGAAGATCGATAAGCTCTACAAAGATGTAGAGAAGGAAAAGAAGTCAGCACGCTAAACTGGGCCACGCTCTTTCAGGACCGCAGCCAGCCACTTCTTGAGGATGGACGTCGCCCGCTCTTTAAGATTTCGCAAGGCGGAATTCCTGCCGCGCGACCGTGCCACAATAACCGTTAGATGAGCCCGCAAGTAGTCCGCTTCGGTACCAATCTGTAATCTCATTTTAGTGATTGCTCCTGCAGTCGAAGAGTTTCCCTGCTGCTAAAGTCGTCATGAAAACACCGCTCTCACTGCCGCTGCTCTGCAACCGACGGAGCTGCGGCTGACGGCACGGCGGCGTGTAACCCTCCCCCGAACCCCTGCCTGATGAGTTTGAAAATCGTGCGCCGATTTTCGAGAATCGTTTTCAGCCAGGCGAAGCGGCCCATCTGCGGAAAATAAATCCCGCGAAAGCAGAGCCGGGCGATGAGAATGTTGATGCGATAACCGAGCGCCTTGTGATTGAGTGCATCCACCGCCTTTTCGATAGCCTCGGGACTGTAAGAGCTGGCCCACCCCAGGCGGACTTCGCGATGCGCTTCGTCGATGCTCATCCTCAGCGGCGTATGGGCCATCGCAAAGGGTATAAATTCTTGCCAATGCTTCGGACGCGTGAGCCGCCCCGCGGCTTCCAGCCTTTTGTACAGCGGCGTGGCCGGCAACGGGGTCATCAGACCAAAGATCGGCAAGCCCGGCGGCCAAGTACGAATTTCCTTCAGCGTTCGCTCCGCTACGCCGGGGGTGTCATTGTCCATGCCAAAAATAAAAGAAGTGATCGCAAAGACGTTGCGCTTGGCCAGGCGATCGAGCACGACAGCATACTCACCCGGCTTGTTAAAGCTTTTTTTAACGTCGGCCAGATTGGCGGGATCGATGGATTCCATTCCGATGAAGATCCACTTGCCTCCGGCGGCGGCGATCAGCTCAACGAGTTCCTCATCGCGCAGCAGGTTGGCGCTGATCTGGGCGACCCAATGCACTTGCGCGTTAGCTGCAATGATATCTCGCAGCAGTGATTTTGTGCGCTTTACGTTGATGGCAAAATTGTCGTCGATGAAAAATACCGCAATCTGGCCGCCCTCCTGCTTTGCACGCGCTTTCAGCAGCAAGAGCTCGTTCACCACGCTTTCATTGCTTCGAAAGCGAATGGAGTCGCCAAAAAATCCGGTCACGGTGCAAAACTCGCATCCGTACGGACAGCCCCGGCCCGACTCCACGGGAATAATTCGAAAGGTTCCCCAACCGGCGCCCACGCGCTTGAGCAGCGGATGCAATGCTCCGGGGAGCAAATTGAATTGCTCCAGCTTGATTTTGTTCCACGGAATCTCCGGATAAGGTCGCAGGGATGGTTTGCGCTCCTGGCCAAAATCGTCCACCGGCTCGTAGACATCCTTGAGCGTGCCGCGCACCGCATCTTCCACGATTCTGGGCCAGGTCTCATCCGCTTCGCCAAGAGCAACGGCATCCGCGTGGCGCGAACCGCCGTCACGCCCGAGCGCTTCGTTCGCCATTTCCGTAACATGCGGGCCGCCCATAACAACCTTCACTCCCACAGCGCGGACAGCATCCGCCATGCGATAAGCCTTGGCGATCATCCTGGTCATCGCACCAATGCCGACCAGTCCAATATTTTCTTCAAGCACGTAGCGCGCGATGCTTTCTTCATCCATGGGCTGCGCGTTGCCGTCAATCAAGACTACTTCGTGGCCCGGCGGAGTGAGCGCTTGCAGGAGAAACATCCAAAGATGCGGCATGAAATTGCGCGTCACACCATTATCTGGGTTGTACAGTAGAATTTTCATTAATGAGAAATTTTCATCCTGAAGTCTGGGAAAGGGGGAATGGCCTACACCTGCTGTTCTATTAGAGTTTACGCAGCTTCGCTAAGGCTTCACGCACGGAGTGTAGGCAACCAATCACCGTCTGACTGTCCAAAATTGAACAGGTCGGGAGCGGTACGTATCGGGAGCGGCACGATCCGCAAACAGGAGCGAACTTAGCTCCACTGCGGCTTCCTGCAGCGGACTCTCGAGCTCAGCGGGCCAGGTGATCGAGGACGCGGCGGGCGCGCTCGAATTCGGCGAAGCGTTTTTCCTCGGCGCGAAACTCGCTGGAATGCGAGACCAGGCTGCAGCCTGAACGGCGCGTGGGATGCTTGACGTGGAGCATCTCGTGGTAGAGGACGTACTCGACGGCAACTTGCGGGACAGCCGGATGATCCATTCTGCGATTTAAGAGGATTTGATTGGGGCCGGGATCGTAGCAGCCGAACTGGCGGCGCCAACTTCTGGTGCTCCAGCCAATGTGCGGGCGCTGCAAACTCCCCAAAAAATACTTTTCATTTAGCTGATCGAACATTTGCTCGAGGTCGAAGTGACGCCCGCGCGGACTTGTAGAGGCAAGTTGCACGCGTCCACGGCGCATGCGGCTGATGCGGCTGCGCGTGCGATCGGAGCGTGCGTAGTTCAAATAAGGCTCGACCAAAGCAGGAGGCGCCTTGCGGCCATACACGCGCGCGAGGAGCAAGGCCGCAGCGCCTACAAGAACCTCGAGCGGTGCACGCTGCAGCAAATCCGAAAAGCGCACGTAAACAGCATCCTCGCGGCGTCGAATCGTGAGCACAAGGCTTGCGTAGGGGTAATACTCGACACGGAAGCGCGGCGGCCGGCCGTCGCAGCCGAGCCGTGTGAACACCCGCTGAAAGAGAAGAGCCCCTCCGGGAACGACAACGTTCGGGAGGCGCCTCGTCAGTCTCTTCGCGCGGGGCACTTTCTTCCCGGAGGACAGTTCCTTAGCCGCGTTCATTTCTTTCGCCGCACCGGCGGGGGAGCGACGTTTTTCTTGGCAGCTTCGGCTTCCTTGGAAGCGTCGCGCGTGCCTTCCATGGCGTCGTCAAGATTGTCTTTGTAGAGCTCGGCGTCAGGGGCATCGGTCGAAACCTTTTGCAAGATGACCAGGAACTCTTTTGTCCGCGAAGCCATCAGGTCGATGCCTTTGCGAATGTTTTGCTGTTTCTCAATGCCCAGCTGGATGAGGTCCGCGGCATCATCGACGCAGCCAACGTAGGCGTTTAAAAGAGAATTGACCATTTCCGCGTGATTGGCCTGCGATGGGTGCTCCAATTCGTACTGAAGTTTCTTGAGCCGGTCATCGGCGAAGCTCAGGAACAGCGTGATGCGCTCGTTGGGTGTTTCGGCCTCGCGAATTTTGTCGGCCTCCACGCCAGAAAGATAATCCTTCTGGGCTTGCGGCGTTTCTCGGGCCTGCGGAGCGCTCGGAAAAATCACGAGGGAAAAGAACAAAATGTAAAAACAACGTTTCATACGTGCACATCCGCATCGCGTGGAATGCCTGGCGGCGTAGCAGTAGCCGGCGGCTTGTTTTCGTGCCTTCTCGGGAAGAGCGACCGCAGCAATTTGTCGTCGAGGACTAAGAGATCTTTTCGAACCAGCTGCAGAGGAGGCTTGAACTCTGGCGGCGCGATGAGCAGGAGTTCGTCGAGTTCGCGCAGGCCCTTTTGCACGTGCATTTCGAGCTGCTTGTACCCATTGGGATGGCGCTCGCCATCCGGACTTTCTTTCTCGAGAGCCTCGTCCGCGGCGCGGACATTATCGCGGTATTTCTCCATGATCAGTCCCACGGTGGCGTAATCGCCGGTCTTTTCGGCGCGATCCGCTTCTTCAAATTCGGCGTCGCCAAGTTTTTGCAACATCTTCGCCTTGTGCACGCCATGCGCTTCGCTGTCGAAACGCGCTTGCATTTCGCTGAGCTTGTCGGCGGCGCGAATGCCAACGCCGCACAACGCGGCCGACAAGAACGACAATGCTACGCGTTGCACAACGCGGGCCCCCATGCGGTTACCTCTTCTGATCCACCATACGACGCAAAACTTTGCTGCGCTGCTGCGCTTGCCAGACCTGGTCGGGGTTCCTGTCCTGATCGAGCTCGAGAAATTTCTCGTATGCCTCCAGCGCAGGTTTGGGCTGGTTCAGCTTATCGTAGCAGAGTGCGCGAATAAACCATTCGCCAGGGCCGGGAGTTTCGACTTTGGCGATGAGATCCTGGGCGGCGAGAGTGGCTGGAAAGTTGCCGCCGAGGTAGTACGTGGTCCTGAGGTCCTTCCAATAGACTAGATTGTCGCGATCGAGCTGCAGAGCGGCTTTCAGTTCCTTCTCGGCCGAGGGGAAATCGCGCTTTTGCATGTAGACGCGGCCCAGGCCGCCGTGAAGTTGCGCATCGCTGGGAGCGAAAGCTATGGCTTTGCGAAGAGTGACGATGGAGTCCTCCCATTTTTTCTGGGCGATTTGAATATCGGCGCGCGAACGCAGCGAGTCGAGCGTCGGCGGTTTTCCAGCATCGGCACGATCGAGTTCCGCAAGCGCGGCGTCGTATTGTTTTTGCTCGAGGAGGAGATGCACAACGCGAGACTGCGCGCCGGGAGCGTCCGGTTCGACGGCGAGATAGTCGCGATAAGCGGCGGCAGCTTCGGGCTTTTTTTGCGCGTCGAGGCTTTGCGCCAAGCCGAGAAGCGCCTGCGGAGATTTCGGCTGGGTTTCGAGCGCCGCACGGAATTTTGTCTCGGCTTCGGAATAGCGCTTCAGGCCGACGTAAAGACTGCCAAGATGGATCACCGTCTCGATGTCGCGAGGATCGAGACGGAGAGCGGATTCGTAGGACTCGACGGCGGCGGGAATGTCTCCGGAGCGCTCTTCGGCCAAGCCCAGGAGAAAGCGCGGCCTGCTTTGCGCCGGCAGGAGATCGACGGCTCTATGAAGGGGCGCCACAGCTGCCGCGGAGTCTTTGGCAGTTAGCAGAATGCCTAGATTCAGGAAGGCTTCCGACATTTTGGGATCGAGCGCAGTAGCGCGTTCGTATTCGGCGCGGGCTTCGTCCGTGCGTTTCAGAGCCGTGTACACATAGCCCAGTTGGAAATGCGCCCAGGCGACGTCGGGTTTTTCGTTGAGGAATTTCTGGAGGGGCGTGAGAGCCGCTTCGAATTGGTTGGCGTCAATGTCACGCTGGGCTTCGTCGAGCAGATCGTTTAGCGGATTGGCTAATTTTTGGGTACGGGTCTGCGGGGATTGCTTCGAGGAGCATCGCGGAGGCGGACTTGAGGCCTGCGATAGAGAGGGCACGATATATAGTGCCTCTACAACTAGGAGCGCGACGGCTAGGCATCTGGTGAAACTTGGGAGATTCATTGTTCGGGCGGAGGATTTCCTGCGCCATTCGCGATTGTACCTGAAGGCATCGTGGACTTGGATGCGCCGTTCGTGGAACGCTTTGCCTGGCCGTTACTGTTGAGAACGCGGGCAAGGAACCGCCCGGTATGCGAATGTTGGTTGCGGGCGACCTGCTCGGGAGTCCCCGCAGCGACAATTTTGCCGCCTCGATCGCCGCCTTCCGGGCCCAAATCGATCAGCCAGTCGGCGGATTTAATGACGTCCAGATTGTGCTCGATAACCAACAGCGACGCGCCGGATTCCAGGAGCTTACGGAAGGCGGAGAGCAGTTTGGCGATGTCGTCAAAGTGCAGCCCGGTGGTCGGCTCGTCGAGGATATAAAGAATGCCCCCGTTTTCGGTCCGGGCGAGGTGCGCGGCGAGTTTCAGGCGCTGGGCTTCGCCACCGGAGAGCGTGGTGGCAGACTGGCCGAGCCGTAAGTAGCCGAGACCAATTTCGTTCAAGATGCGCAGCTTGGAGACAACTTTGGGAACGCCGTTGAAAAAGGCCAGGGCTTCGCGCGCGGTGAGTTGCAGCACGTCGTGTACATTCTTGCCGCGGTAGCGCACATCCAGAACGCTGGTTTTGAAGCGTGTCCCGCGGCATTCTTCGCAGATCAACTCGACATCAGCCAGGAATTGCATTTCAACCGTGACGGTGCCGTCGCCCTGACAAGTCTCGCAGCGACCCCCGGGAACGTTGAACGAAAAGTGCCCCGCGGAAAAGCCGCGGCGCTTCGCGTCCGGCGTGGCCGCAAAAACTTCGCGAATGGAATCGAAAGCTTTGAGATAAGTCGCGGGATTGGAACGCGGTGTGCGGCCGATGGGCGACTGGTCAACGATAACGACTTCGCGGATATTGGCGTCGCCTTCGAGACGGTCGCAAAACTCCTTGACGCTGCCGCCCGTGCGTTTGGCGGCGAGAGCGCGGTAGAGAACATTGTGGACCAGCGTAGATTTGCCGGAGCCACTTACGCCGGTCACCACAGTGAGAGTTCCCAGCGGAATCATCAAATCAATATTCTGAAGATTGTGAAGCGTCGCACCGTAAAGGCGGAGGAATTTGCCGGTGGGCTTGTGACGACTATTGGGAATGGGGATGGCCAGCTCGCCGCTCAGGTAGCGGCCAGTCAGCGATTTGTGGTCGGTAAGCATGCCTTCGTAGCCGCCCGCGAAGAGCACCTTGCCGCCGAGTTCTCCAGCACCGGGTCCAAGATCGATCACATGGTCGGCGGCCCGAATGGTGTCCGGGTCATGCTCGACCACCAACACGGTGTTGCCAAGGTCGCGAAGCGATTTGAGGATGTCGATGAGCCGTTGCGTGTCGCGCGGATGCAGCCCGATGGAGGGCTCGTCGAGAACATAAAGCGCTCCGACAAGATGCGAACCGAGCGAGGTTGCAAGCTGGATGCGCTGCGATTCACCGCCGGACAGCGTGGACGTAAGGCGGTCGAGGGTGAGGTAATCGAGGCCCACTTCATCGAGAAATTGCAGCCGGGCGCGAATTTCTTCCAGAATTTTCTCAGCAACTTTTGTCTGCGACTCGGAGAGCACGAGCGTCGCGAAGAAAGCGCGCGCTTCTTTCACCGTGAGCCTGGTCAATTCCGTCATGGAGCGGCCCGCGACGCGGACCGCGCGAGCCTCGGGCCGAAGCCGAGTGCCGCCGCACTCCGGACACGTAGCGTAGCCGCGGTAACGGCTCAGAAAAACTCGCACGTGCAGTTTGTATTTCTTACGCTCGAGCCAGTTGAAAAAGCCCTTTACGCCCTCGAAATCGTTTTCCGGATCACCTTCAAGTACGAGACGGCGCTGTTCAGGGCTGAGCTGACGCCACGGGACGTTGAGCGGAATGCCGCGGCCGCGCGCCCATTTCTTTACGTCTTGAAGAAGCGCGCGATAACGCGGCTTGGCCCACGGCTCGATGGCGCCTTCGTCAAGCGACTTGCTGGAATCCGGCACTACGAGATTTAGATCGAAATCAATGGTGTTGCCAAAGCCCTGGCACCGCGGGCACGCGCCGTAGGGATTGTTAAAAGAAAACAGGCGCGGCTCCGGTTCCTGATGCAGAGTGCCGTCATTCTTGCATTCGAAGCGCTCGTTGAAGGCCAGCCGCTCGACACCATTACCCGTCGAATCGGCGATGAATTCGAGGATCGCTTCGCCGCCACCTTCACGGTAACAGATTTCAATGGAGTCCGTCAGGCGCGAGCGCGATTCAGGATTCACTGAGAGGCGATCAACGAGCACGTAGACCGGCTTCGAGAAATTCACATCGAGAAGAGTTTCCGGAGAGGAAAATTCGTGGACGCGGCCGTCTTGATACAGGCGGTTGAAGCCGCGCTTTTGGATGTCGCCGAGTGCTTGCTTGAGTGATTCTTGTGGTGGCTGCGGAGATTTTTTCTTGGGCACCCGGCGTGCTCCACCCGTGGCTTGTGACTGGGGCGCGATTCGCAGCGGATACATGATGTAGAAGCGACGGCCAGGGGCGAGTGAAAGTACTCGCGTCGCGATTTCGTCGGGGCTGTCCCGACGAACTTCCGCGCCGCATTTGATGCAAAAAGTCTGGCCGCAGCGCGCGAAGAGAAGGCGTAGGTAGTCATAGATTTCGGTGGATGTAGCGACTGTCGAGCGCGGGTTGCGCGTGGAATTTTTCTGGCGAATCGCAACGGCAGGAGCGATGCCGGAGATTTCGTCGACGTCCGGCTTTTCCATGCGTTCAAGGAATTGCCGCGCATAGGCAGAGAGAGATTCGACGTAACGTCGCTGCCCTTCGGCGTAAACAGTGTCAAAAGCCAGCGAAGACTTGCCAGAGCCGCTGACTCCGGTGACCACCGTGATAGCGTTGTGCGGGATTTCGACTGTGATGTTGCGAAGATTATGAACGCGAGCGCCGCGGACGCGGATGGCCTCTTGTTCGCTGAGCACGGTTGTCGGTTCTTTGGTGGCCAAGGGGGAGCCCAGACAGCGCGCTCTGAGCGTGCTGCCTAAACTTTCTATTATACGACCACGCGAAAAAGGGAGCAAACACGGGT
>Ga0210384_10008059_pt1 | contig 11029 bp, 11 predicted proteins | sample IncBWH2MmetaG_FD_160574 | JGI IMG/M metagenome (GOLD analysis project Ga0210384, IMG submission 160574) | Forest soil microbial communities from Barre Woods Harvard Forest LTER site, Petersham, Massachusetts, United States - Inc-BW-H-2-M | ecosystem: Environmental > Terrestrial > Soil >...
GGGAACTGATTGTTACGCCTCGAGCTATCAGTTCATTCCTTAGAAGCTCGCCCTGTCCTTTTGTTAACTGAAAGATCGCACCATGAATTCCTTCATCAGCGTCCACATATTCCAAAGTCAGGGTGTCGTACTTCTTGTGGGCAAAGAGACTGACGACTCGGCCACCACCGAATGGAGCCGCCGTCTTGCCCAATGTCATTGGCAAGCCGCCGACCTGCTTGCTCTCCGCACCCAGAAAGACATCCCGAACTAATGCGATCTTCACTTTTGTGCCAGGCTTCCCGTTCTGCTGGAATTGCAGAGAATCGTCCTGAACGGACAATGTCCCGGCGCTGTTATTCCTCGCGTTCGCGAACCCCAGCAGATGAGTCGCCCGAGTGCTGAATGACGCGCCCGTGTCCCCTCGCTGCGTTATTTGCTGCGCAGGCGCAGCCAGGCCACAGCAAATCAACACAGCCAAGAACCTCGAAACGGCGCGAAGCTCCGGGCGGCGACCCTGCCGTGGCATTGGCGGAACAACGAACCGATTCATTTTTCCTCCAATCGCGGCGTGGCTGTCGAGGGCAGCTCGTAACCCTTTCGACTACCCTAGCAATTACCGTGCCGCGACTCGGAGGTGTCTGCGCTCTGGGACCGGGCTCTGGCTTTGTGTTCGCACATCAACAGAGCGACGGTGGCGCGTAGAGCACCCCAACCGGTGTCACTCAACTTGACAGAAACGTCATAGCTGGTGACATCAGAGCCACCATCTTTCTGCAACCGAGAGTGCTTGACGTCAGTGATGGTGTCCATGTGCTATGCAAAGCACTTGTGTTGCCAACAGCGAGAACGATCTAGCCGGGGCTCAGCAGCTGCCTTGGTCCGACAGAATCATTTGACTCACTAGTCCCAATCAGATTATGCAAGTTCCGCAGCAGCCACTACGGTCCGGCGATTCACTCGGGTGTTTCAGACCTTCAATTCCTAGCTGGCAGAAGGAGATAGATGCGCCCATTCATTGAGCTTTGTTGTGGCAGCCTGCATGCAAGCAGCAGTGCTGAACGGCTCAGGCATGACTCAGGGTTGTGCGGTCAAACGGGAAACGGGTTGAGGATAGTGACACGAATGGCAGTTACTTCAGGCAGCAACCTCGAGATCTCAGTCGATCAACTGGGAAAGGACGTCATCGTCCGCCCGAGCGGCCGAATCAATGTAGATTCATCGCCCGACCTTCGCGATTGCCTATCAGCCATCCTGTCCGCGGACCCATTGCCTCGTGCGATCACCGTGGATTTAACAGGTGTTTCGTACATTGAGACATCGGGAATCGCCACCTTGATCGAAGCTCTTAGAATAGCTCGCCACCACCAGACGATATTTTGTTTGCAGGGACTCAGTGGTTCTATGCTCCGGTTGTTCGAAGTTACCGGAGTGCTCACCCTGTTCGAAGCCGGCAATTCCGGACAGAAAGTATCTTGATGGCCAATGTTCTCGAAAACGTCGGCGAACGATCGATCGAACATCTCGACTACGTCGGAAGTCTGAATATTCAGCTTTGGGCTACATTGCGGGCCATGAGACGAGCGCTGCCCTTTGTAGGAAATTGTTACCGTTGGCAGGCTACCGTGAGGCAGATGCTGGAAATCGGCGTCGATGCAATGCCCATGGTCTCTTTGATGGCGATCTGCACTGGATTCATTCTTGCGATGCAAGGAGCGTCTGAACTGCGTCGTTTTGGAGCTATGCAATACGTCATTGACCTGGTCGCCGTCGGCTTTACGCGCGAACTCGGCCCGCTACTCACGGCGATTGCCGTGAGCGGACGATCCGGCTCGGCATTCGCGGCTGAAATCGGGACCATGAAGGTCACCGAGGAACTCGATTCGCTCCGCGTCATGGCGCTGGAGCCGGTGGAGTTTGTGCTCGCACCCAAGTATCTGGCAGCCTTGATTTCGGTCCCCTGCCTCAGCATCATCTCGAATTTCTTCGGCATTTTGGCCGGTGGTGTGTTCATGTTCTTCAGCACTCGCCTGGCTCCACTGTTGTACGTCCACTATGTGTTCAATTCCATCAACTTGCGGGACGTGATCACCGGATTGATCAAGAGCGTGCTGTTCGCAACCATCATTGCTCACGTTGGGTGCCTGGAAGGGTTTCGGGTCCGCGGAGGCCCTGATTCGGTCGGTCGCTCCACCACCAGTGCGGTGGTGAAGTCGACGTTCCTAGTCATCGTCGCGGATGCGGTCTTCACCGCAATCTTTTATTTCACGGTGAAACCCTGATGCCCATCATCTCCATTCGTGATCTCGTGGTTGAATACGACGGTCGGCGCGTGCTGAATGGTGTGAATCTCGACATCGAGCACGGAGAGACGATGGTGCTGTTGGGTGGCAGCGGCTCCGGAAAGAGCACTCTGTTGCGTCAGATTATCGGGCTGGAGCGTCCCAAGTCGGGCAGTGTCCACGTAAAGGGTATAGATATTACGCGTTGCTCACAGTCCGACCTGAAGAAGGTTCACCTCTCGATCGGCGTGGCGTTTCAAAGCGCGGCTTTGTTCAACTCCCTCACAGTCGAAGATAACATCGCCTTGCCACTGCGTGAACACACACGGCTTGCACCCTCAATCATTGACCTAATGGTGTGGATGAAGCTTGCTGCAGTCGGTCTCGCGCAGTCTGGCAGGCTACTTCCCCAGGAACTCTCGGGTGGCATGAAGAAGCGCGCCGCCGTGGCACGGGCGATCGCGCTCGGCCCTGAAATCCTCGTGCTCGACGAGCCATCGGCGGGACTTGATCCCATCGTCGCCGCAGAACTCGATGAATTGATTCTTCTCCTCAAGGAAGCTTTACAAGTGACAGTCATTGTCGTCACGCACGAACTGCCGAGCGCGTTCCGCATCGCCGACCGCATCGCCATGTTGTACCAGGGCTCATTCAGCTCCGTCGGCACGAAAGATGAACTTAAGGCAAGCCAAAATCCGCGGGTGCGCCAGTTTCTCGATCGCATTCCCGAAAACGTAGCGAAAACGCCAGCCGTGGCCGCGTACTTCGAAAAGTATATGCAGTCTCAGGAGACATACCCATGACCACGGAAGCAAAGGTTGGAGCCTTTGTCCTTGGATGCTTCTCGATCCTCGCATTTACGGTCATCTACCTTGTCAATGCGGAGCTTAACGGACACACCGTTTCTTACCACACATATCTGCGGTATGCCGGTGGACTGGAGCCGGGAGCGGCGGTGTTGTTTGGCGGCATCAACGTGGGGAAGGTAACGGCCGTACGGCCGGCCGCGTCGGACCCGACCAAGATTGAAATTCTGCTTGATGTGAAACAAAACACCCCGGTGAACGAAAAGTCTGTAGCCAAGTTGGGTCTTGTCAGCGTGATGAGTGGAGCCGCACTGTCCATTACGACAGGCGGCAACGACGCCAGACGTCTGCCACCGGGCTCAACTATTTCATCACAGGAAGCCGCCAGCCTGGATGAAATCGCCGGCAAAATGGCCGTTGTGGCCGACAATGCGAACGGTTTGATCACGCAGGCGCGCGGCGAACTGGAGGGGATCAGCGGTGATGCGCACAGTCTGCTTGCGAACTTGAATACCGTGACCGGGAAGCCCAATCAGCAGAGGCTTCGAGCGGTCCTCGATAACGTCAACGAAATGCTGGCGACTGAACGGCCCAAGATCGATCGTCTTACCGATCAGTTGAATGCGCTGAGCCAGCACGCCGATGACACCATTCAAAACGTGAATGGCACTGTCAGCGAAGTCCGCGAGCCCGTCCGGAAAGATCTAGCGGAACTGCAGAACACTTTGCTCCAGGCCAAGCAATTGCTGGCTGACATGCAGGTGCTGGTGAGGGCGAATGATTACAAGATTGATGACACGATCGAAAATCTGCGGACGGCAACGGAAAACCTCGACCAATTGACCGAATCAGTGAAACAGCGTCCATGGAGTTTGATTCGTGTCAAACAGCCCGAAGACAGGAAGGTGCCGAAATGATGCGATGGAGTAAAGGGACAGGTATCCTCAGCCGTTTCGGCGCGCGCCGTCGGATGAGTATGAGAAAAACTGTAACGAAGATTGTTTTCTCCCTGGCAGGTCTTGTGATCCTGGCCGGCTGCGGAGGAAGGGTAAGGTACCCAAACTACTACACTCTCAACCTGCCGGCGCCGCCGGATCCGCCTGCTGCAGAAAACACACACGCCACGGTGGCAATCCGTGAATTCCGCGCTCCCGCTTACCTGAGGCAGGGAGCCATTGTGTATAAACCATCTCCAGAGCAAATCGGCTTTTATGCTTACCACCGTTGGGCGATCAACCCTTGTGAGTTCGTGACTGACTCAGTAATTGAGCGGCTTCGTGCTAGCGGAAACTTTGCCCGTGTGAAGCCCTACGACGGTCGCCCCGACATCGAATACGTTCTTAGCGGACGATTAGAGAAGCTCGAGGAAATCGACCACGCGAGTGGCGTCAAGGTCGAAGTCGCAATTTCCGCCCAACTGACAAATCTCGCTACCGGGGTGACCGTTTGGAGCAACGCTGTTTCGGAGGTAGGAGACGTCAATAAGCATAACGTCCCAGCAGTGGTTTCTGAAATGAACCGCACGATGGAACGGGCGATTGAGAAGCTGCTGAGGCCAATGCCTGCGGATGGGGCGATTGGCCCCACGGCTGGTCGATACTAAATTCGACAGATCCATGAGCCCGGCGCACCTACTGTGGAGCACAGGGCATCAAGTAAATTCGCTATGGCAGGGAGGTTCCATCGCTATGTGTTCCTCGTTCTCCCTATCGATTGAAGGAGTTTGTTGTGACTTGGTTCAGATCCGGTGGTTTCGGTTTTCACGCAGGCGGGTGGCTCGTGTTCGCACTGGTGATCTTACTTGTATTCGCGTTATGCGTTGTCTTGTTAAAACTTGTCTTCAGGCTCTTTAAGCGCGAAGGCGGCACAGACGAAAGCGAGAGCGACTATTGGCGTATACATGGAGGATAAAGTGTGGCGAGCACGGAGAAAATCGTTTGTTGCTATCAGCATACTAGCCAGTAAAATTCCTGTACCTTCCACGGATAGACATGAGCGAGAAAGCATCGCAAGAAAACGTCCCGCATGTCGAGCCACTCCATGCGGGAAGCTTCATCATTGCGGAATGCCTTCAGAATGTTATCGACTATGGATTGATTAGCGGCACTTGCACCAGCTCTACGTCGATCGCCAGCCCCAGGCGCCAGTCGAGTTGATAAAACAATGCGGTTTCCCTGCCGGAAAGAACCTTGCGGAACGCGGGCACGTATTTCAATCTCAGCTGCATAATTGACTGTTCAACCTCAGCGCGCTTGCGTATGTATTCCTCGGCTTGCTCACCCGTCATGCTGGCGTAGTTTTCGACATAGTCGTTCAGTAGGGCAATTTTCGTATTGTAGATTTTGGAGAGTTCCGCGGCATATCGATCGTAGACCGGCCAAAACTTCTCTGCCTCAGCATCGCTTAAGCCCATATTCTCAGCGATGATTTGTTTCTTCTGGGACCTTACATCCTTGCGCAAAAGCTCAATGAAGTCATCGGCATTTGGTTGGGAGGCGTCGCTTCCGGTCGAATCTTTGGGTGCATCCTTGTTGGCCGACGGGGAATGTTGCGCCAATGCTGAATTTGTCGCCACGAATACGGTTAACATCAGAGTGATCGCGAAGACTTTCTTTTGGCTCACGGGTTCCTTCCTTACAGTGAAGCTAGAGTTGGGCGCGAGTGCTGCCCACAACGGTCAACAGCGTGAACCTTCCAGCATGCACGATTCCAATCGAGCGGTATCGTGTATCCCTCGGCTGGAGCAGTTCTTGAATTGTCGGCGCGGCCACCTACGGCCGCTGCATCGGCATTCCGAGAAGATCAACTTGCATGGCAGAGTCAGGCGCCACGTGGTGTCAAGTGTCACGTGTCATGTGACATGGCGCGTTACGGAATGTAGCGGGCCACCGATGTTTTCAAAAAGAAGAAAACGATTCGTTCCGGTTCCCACCAAAAACCTGCGATTCATGTTGGTTAATGTTAGTCGTCGTGAGTGGAACTGCAGTTGCTCCAACTGAGTCATGCGAACTCTCATGCTTCTAGATCCCTTGACACTCAAGGAGCAAAGTTAATGTCCACTTCGCCAGTGTCCGCTGGGTCCGCGGCACCGGTAGCGAAACCGGTGCCTGCCAAGACCGATACCGATCAGGCAGTTCCTCGCCAAGGTGCTAGGTGGCAGAGCTACGCAACACCGATTCTGGTGGTGATTCTCGCTTTGGCCGTGTTGGTGACCATCACACGTAATTGGAATGCGTGGGAAGGTGGCAAAGTCGACCAGGTCACAGATGATGCTTACGTTCGCGGCGACCTGACGCCCCTCAGTACCAAAGTAGCGGGAATCGTGCGCGCCGTTGACGTGACTGACTACCAACAAGTTCACCAGGGCGACCTCCTCGTCGAGTTGCAGGACGATGATTATCGAGCACAGGTTGATCAAGCCAATGCCGCAGTTGCGGCGGCCGGTGCGGGTATTGAGGAAAATCTTCGCCAGCGACAGTTGCAGGATGCGCGGATCGCCAAAGCAGTGGCCGGTATCGATCAGGCAAAAGCGCAGATTGCAGCAGCTGAAGCTGGCAGGGAAGCTGTACAGGCTGAGTTGATTCGTGCTCGCTCTGAACGTAAACGCCAGGAAGGTCTTTATCAGAGTCATTCGACTACTCAGCAGAACCTCGAAGCCGCCGTCGCCGCGGAGGGAAACCTCTCCGGCCAATTAGCCAGCCGGGATGCCGATCTCAACCAGGCCCAAACCATGTTGCGCAGTAGCGAACTCGCTGCCGAAGCCGAACGCCGGAGCAAAGCCGTCCTCGAATCCCAGGAGACGCAACTTCAGGCCGATCTGCGCGGGAAGCAGGCGAACCTTGCGGTAGCGTCGGTGAACATTGGTTACACGAAGATCTACGCTCCGGGCGACGGGACCGTGGGCGAACGACAAGTTCGGCCCGGACAACTTGTCTCTCCCGGCACGCAGGTGATCTCGTTCGTTGCTCTCACGAAATGGGTGCAGGCGAACTTCCGCGAAACCCAGTTGACCAACGTGAAGGTCGGCGACCCTGCCGAAGTTCGTATTGACCAATATCCGGGCCAACTCATTCGGGGCAAAGTGGTCGAGATCGCACCGGCTAGCGGATCACAGTTCGCTCTGTTGCCGCCCGACAACGCCACTGGCAACTTCACAAAAGTCGTGCAGCGTATTCCGGTGAAGATCGCGTTGCAGGATTCGACGTTCGCGACGAAACTGCGTCCCGGAATTTCGGTGATCGCAACGGTCCGCACCAGACGGTGAGCTGGAGCATATGGCAGCTTCGAGCATCATAGTTCGTCCCTCTCCGATCGAGATCGCGCGCGCGGCCGGCGCCGCGATGCCGGCGGAGGTTTCGGCCAAGCCGTTGCTGGGAATTCTGGGCGTAGTTACGGGCGCAGGAGTGGTCACGCTCACCAGCCGCATGATCTCCCTCGGCATGCCCGATTTCAGGGGCCTCCATGGATTTGGGTATGACGAGAGCGCGTGGATTGGTACTGCCTTCGATTTCGGTCTGATGTTTATTGGCCCGTTCACCGTATATCTCGGCGGTCTGATGGGACCTCGGCGCATCTTGCTCACAGCCGCCGCGCTCTTCACCGTGCTGCTTATCTTTTTGCCCTTAGTGCACAGTTACAGTCTGGTGATTGCAATGGTACTCTTGGGTGGGCTGACCTCCGGCACGTTTTATCCACTCACACTTACTTTCGCGCTTCGCAACATTCCCCTTCGATACCTTCCTTTCACGCTTGCCTTGTACGCAACCTTCGTCGACGGTGCAGTGAATATCGCGCCTTCGCTCTACGGCTGGTATAGGGAACATCTCTCTTCGAATTGGATGTTTTGGAATTCGGCGCTCATCACGCCCGTGATGATGATTTGTATCTATTACGGGATACCTAAGGTCAGTGCAGCGAAGAAATCCGGGGAAGCGCCGAGCTTCGCAGGATTTTTGTACGCCAGCACTGGCCTCGCTATGTTGCTGGCCGCCTGCGAACAAGGTGAGAGGCTCGACTGGTGGCGCTCTGGAGTATTCACCGGATTGTTCGCCGGCGGGGCGTTCTTCCTGGTGTGCGCGCTGGTTCGGAGGCTACGCGGTCCCAATCCTCTGGTGGCGTTGCCTTACCTGCTGAAGTGGAACACGGTGCTGCTGGGGTCCTTGCTCTTTTGGTTCCGCTTCACCCTATGCACGACCATTATTCTGGTCCCACAGGCGCTGGCCATCCGCGGGTTCGAACCCGACCAGATTGGACCTGCGATCCTCTGGAGCGCCATTCCACTTATTCCTCTCGCGTTTACGGCTGCGCTTCTGTTGCTACGCAAATTTGATCCCCGTCTCCTCCTGGCCATCGGGCTTGCCTGTACTGCCTTTGCTGCGTGGTTGAATTCTCAGTACAGCAGCACGTGGGCGGCCCAGAACTTCTACCGCACTGAGTTGCTCACCGGCACGGGGCAGGCGTTTGCCTTCATCGGACTTGTCGGTTGCATCGTGCTGCAGGCAATCTTCGCGGGGGCTTTGGCCAAACCTGAGTGGGTCCTGACCTTTTCGGCGTTCTTTCACACCATCCGCATATTCGGCGGCACCGCCGGTGCCATCTACATGGGCCATTTTCTGGCGCAACGCGAAAAGCTGCATTCGAACCTCCTGGGACTCCATGTCAGCGGTGGCGACTGGGTCACCAGTCAGAACATCCACGCCATGACTGCAAGCCTTTACGCCAAGTCGGCCGGTATTGCTGCCGCGGGCACTCGTGCGGTCGACCTGATTGCAGCCCGACTGCGCCTTCAGGCTTACAGCTTGGGCATTAACGACGGTTTCCTACTGATCGCGTGGAGTTGCGCATTTGCATTGATTTTTGTCGCGCTGTTACGGCGATCACCCTTGGACTATGGCGACCTGAGCACGCAACAGCAGGTGCAAGCCTCCGCGAAGGAGTCGAAATAATGAAACGAAACCCCGCACTCTTACTACTAGTAACGATTGCCGTGTCGTCCTGCCTTGCCGGGGCCGAGGAAACTAGCAATACGCCGCCTCCGCGCCACATGACCCTGCAAGAAGCCGTTCAGTTGGCGCTTAAGCACAACCACGACATCCGCATTGCCAGCTACACGGTCGAGGAGAAGCAGCACGCGAAGGAGATCGCGAAGAGCTCATATTTTCCCTCCATACGAAACGACAGCAGCTTCCTGCACATTACAGACACGCAGCTGGTAGAGATTAACGCCGGAAGCCTCGGCATGGCGGGAGGAACCCAAATTCCTCCGGCGAGCAGCATCATCAACCAGGGTGGACGCAACCTAACGACTAGCGGAACACAAATCACCCAGCCTTTGACCACGCTGTTGAAAATCAAGCAGGCGAATGAGATAGGTCAAGCCGAGGTCAAAGCCTCCCGCGCGAAGGAGCAGCTCACGGGAAACGATGTAGCACTCGCGGTCCATCAGGTCTACTACAAGATCCTCGTCGCTCAGGCGCATCGTAGCGCCACTGAGGCAAGAATAAAAGCCTCCGAAGATGTTCAGAGCGAGCGTGTCGAACAGGTAAAGTTCGGCAGTACGCTGGAACAAGACTTGATCGACAGCCGTGCGCAATTCTTGCAGGCCAAGCAAGAACTGCTGACCACCGATCTTCAATTGTCAGACCTCAGCCTGAGGCTCAATGACCTGATCGGTCTACCGCTGACCACCCATCTGGACCTTGATTCTGCTATCGCTGAATTTCAGGAGACTTGCTCGCGCGAGGAGTGTGTTGCGGCGGCTATCGCCTCACATCCCGAAATTCGTGCGGCTCGTGCCGAGATGGAGAGAGTTGAAGCTGCAGTTCGTTTAGCCAAAACCGATATGTGGGTACCCGATGTTGAGGCTTTTGCTCGCTACAGCTACCAGAACAACGTCCCCTTCCTGGCACGCAACTTTGGCACTTTCGGTATTCACTTCGGTTTTGACGTGTTCGATTCGGGCCGTAAGAGGGCAACGTTGCGTGAACGTGAATCCCAGTTGTCTCAGGCGAAAGAGGATCTCGCGAAGCTGACGGATGAAGTCGAGCTTGCAGTCGAGACTGCCTACAACAAGCTCGATCGGACGCAGGAGATGCTCACGGTTTCCGAGGAAGTCGTGGCTCTGCGCAACGAGTCTAACCGCGTAATGCAGCAGAAACTGTTGCAAGGGGCTGCGCTGAATTCGCAGGCGGCTAATGCAACTGCCCAACAGTATGATGCTAAGGCGCTTTTGCTGCAGTCACAGTTGGACTTCCTGCAAGCTCACGACGAGCTCCTAAATGCGATTGGCCGCACACCCGAATAACCTTAGTTCTAAAAGTTCTTCGGAGGGACTTACGTGTGCAGATTGAAGATTCTGCGCACCGTCTCGACAAAAGAGACAGCCTGATTGCCGGCGCTCGCGCTCTCCAGCATGGCCGTTGGAGCCTGCAACACCCTTTCGACGAGGGCATGACTAAGCGAATCGATCGCATTTTCTTGTTCTGGGCTCAAATTGCCGAGGCGTACGCGTACACGTTGAATTTCACCGCGGCGCACCGCCTCGAAACGCTCTCGTAGCGAAACAAGTGTGGCCGAGATCTTGTCGATGTTGGTCATTACTTCTCTTCCTGATGGATGGGAAGCAAACCGGTCGCCACTTCGACTTGCTTTGCAATCGACGCGGACTCAGTGCCGTTTAGCAGGAACCGCTGATAGGGATCGCGCAGCCATTGGCGGGGATACGCCAAATGTCAAAGCCGTGACACTGTGTCACTGGGAAGCAGGAGCACTCTTCGAAGTCGATCAGCCAACCTATGTTTGCTTACGCTCGCAGGGCAGTTTGATCGCAAAGGTGATGGATATGAAATTGCAGCGAGTGAGAGACGCGAGGAGTGATTACGGTGGACTGAACCAGCATGCATAAGAGTGCACAACATCGCGGCATCCGTAGGGTGGTCTCCACTCACCTGCCTACGGGTTTTG
>Ga0210384_10008060_pt1 | contig 11029 bp, 20 predicted proteins | sample IncBWH2MmetaG_FD_160574 | JGI IMG/M metagenome (GOLD analysis project Ga0210384, IMG submission 160574) | Forest soil microbial communities from Barre Woods Harvard Forest LTER site, Petersham, Massachusetts, United States - Inc-BW-H-2-M | ecosystem: Environmental > Terrestrial > Soil >...
AGCCAAAACTATCAGGATTAGAGTTTTCACATACGGTGCATTCATGCCTGTGCCTCCGAAAATACATTGGCCAGCTCACGTTCAAATTCCTCTATCGAGTGGGGTCGCCGATTTCTCGACCCCTGACATACGAGACCAACCAGGACGCTTTATTGGCGAGCAATAAGATGAGCATTCCAAGCTTCATCAGGCACGTCCGTTTCGACTGGAAACACTTCGTGAGAAGAATGCAGCGTCCTTTCATAGTCAGCAATGGAACGAAAGTTTGAGAGGATGAAACTGAAGTGCTAGCGGCTTGTGGGAATTTGCAGAGCTCAATATTGACAGCGTTTACCAGGAGTTGCGAAGCAAATCGGGCACGGAGGGTGCATACTGATTGCAGAGGCACCGCATGTTAGCAACTTCAGTCGATTGGAAGAGTAAACGCGAAGAATTGAAGGCCAAGAGGAAACCGCTATTCACGCGGTACCTGAACAATCCAAACGATATTCGTATGGCGCTAGAACTCAAACAGATTGACGATCAGATCGCGGAATGCACCGAGCGGATGGAACTGAAGAAAGGAAAGCGGGCATAATCGTGGTTCCCAGTCCCTTCTCCTGTTTCGGCGTTAATCAGGAGTTAGCCGTGTCAGTTCGTTCTTCGCTACTCGTGCAGCACCACACTCAAGAGAGAAGTATTGATCTGGAGACCGCCGTTGTACTCGATGAAACCTAGCTTCCGGAATTTGTTCATGAAAAAATTGACCCGTGGGCGCGTCGTGCCGATCATATCTGCCAGCGTTTCTTGCGACATCTTGGGGAGAACTCCGTGGGGCTGGTCTTCTTTGCCGTAACGGGCAAGCAATAGAAGGGTGCGAGCGAGCCGCTTCTCGGTGGAGTTGAAAAGCTGATCGACCAAGTCTTCCTCGATTCGAATGTTCCGTGCCAGCATGAACTTTATGAACCGGTCGGAGAGGCCATGCTCCTCGTGAAGCACCTTGAACATCTCATTCTTCTCAATGACGAGCACAGTGCTAGGGGTTATCGCAGTAGCCGTTCCCATACGAACAGACTGACCTGCCAGACAGCCCTCACCAAAGAAGTCGCCGGGTCCCAGAATCGCCACGACCGCCTCTTTGCCGATCTCGTTAACGACGGTGAGTTTCACACCGCCGCTCTGTAAGTACATTACGCTCTTGGCGGCATCACCTTGAACGTAGACGACTTCCGCACTCTTGAACTCCGTGACCTTTCTCGCCACACCGGCCGAATCGAGAAAAGCTTGGGCATCGAATGCACGCTTTTGTTTGCGTTTTTTGTTGGATTTAATGGTGCTTGACCTCGCGATTGTTCTCACGCAAACCACCGCTTGGCCCAAATGCTAGCAGCATAATTCGTCTCCAAGCAAGACCCGCGAGGGCTAGTACTAGACTGGCACTCGGTACAGTTCGAATCACCTCAACATTTCGACTTCAATTTTCAGTGTCTGGAGGTTCCGCTCGTGTGCCACCAAGAGCTGAGCAGTTGCCATGGTGGGATTTCCCACATCAACCTCCGATCACTTCTTTACTCTGTTTGTGTGATCTCCATGCTGAAACGACGTGAATTTAGCCCGCCGACAAAGTTGGCGCGGCTCGATTGACGCCGACAATCGAAAGTTGCAGGATGAGGCCGGAGGTCGGTCATGCCACAAGTACAAATGAAGCCGTCTTACATCCCCATGACTATTTCCTGCGATCACTGCCTGCAAGAGCAGATCGTGCATATGCAAGCCCGAACCGGATTTTGGCAAATGGCGCATCAATCAGTTAAGTGTGTAAGGTGCGAGAAGTATTTTGAGGTGATGATTCCCGACGCAATCGTCGCCGGGCCGTTCCTTCCACCTAAAGTTTCATCGGCATAATAAGAAGAGCGATACGGATTACGCTCGTCGCTCTGAACGGCCCGGCAGGGTTGCCGTGATATAGTGGGGCAACTCCGAAACTCGAATGGTTGTGAAGGCCCGGTGCAAGCTGGGCTTTTCTTTTTGAAACCAACACGCCTCCCCGAGCACAAGAATTCTGGCGGTCTACTTCTGGACAATAAGAAATGTGGTAAAGTCCAAGCATAGTCGCTCCTCTGCCCAAGGAGAATCCAGCCGATGAAATTCACACGCTTCTTTTATTTTTTCCTTTTGTCGTTTGCAATCCTGATCCACGTTCCGTCTGCGGCGGCTCAAACCCTGAAGATAACAAGCAAGCCGAGCGGGGCAAAAGTCGAACTCGATGGAGTTGTGGTAGGCACGACACCCTACGAAGTGAAAGTGCCTGGCGGATACTTCCACAAAACACACAGCGTCTTCGGTGCCCGGCTCGAACATGCCATGCTCCTCCGCGTGAGTCTTGATGGCTACACCTCCAAAGAAATCACGATGACGGAAGGTCCGATGCGTTGGAGAGCCCTTAACGGAACAGACCACGGGGACTACTGGCTGTTGAAGACGGACCGCTTTGACGTTGACCTTGAACTTTTATCCAACTCTTTCACAGGAACAGTCGTTGCCACGGTCGCTGGAAATTCAAAAGTTGAGATGCGTCCGGAAATGCCGGTCGAGGAACTTGTGGCGAAATCTAAACCGGCTGTCGTCTTACTGAGTCGGCCCGATGGACAAGGAACTGGCTTCTTTCTCAGCGACACGGGAGTAATTGCTACAAATGCTCATGTTGCTCGTGGCGTACAAACGCTGGTTGCGATTCTCTCCACTGGTCAAAAACTGGAAGCCAAAGTTGTATACATCGATCCTGATCTGGATATGGCTCTGCTGAAGGTTGAAGGAAGCGGTTTCCAACATCTCGGCCTGACGGATGTAACCAATGTTCGACAGGGACAAACCGTGGTTGCCATCGGAAACCCTGGGTTAGGAATGCCTTTTTCAGTGACGAAAGGCATTGTCAGTGCGGCCGGTGGGGCAGGATGTGTGACTCATGGAACATGGATTCAGACCGATGCAGCGATCAATCCGGGTAATAGTGGCGGACCACTGCTCAACGCATATGGCGAGGTCGTGGGTATGAATACCTGTAAAATCGTAGACAAAAGCAATCAGAGCATCGGATTCGCCCTGAGTTCCACGGAACTGATTGCACTTTTGCGCCGCTTCTATCCAAGCGTTTCGGGTTCAAGCCAAACTCCGGCTGCAATGTTGGCTCAACCTCCAGACGGTGTTGGCTCCGTCACCATCGCTTCGGTGCCGGAAGGGGCAGAGGTTTTTGTTGATGACAAGTTCGTTGGAAATACGCCAGAAACGCTAAAGCTATCCGTTGGGCCGCACAGCATAAAATTGAAGGCCGATGGCAGGAAAGATTGGGAGAGGTCTATCGAAATTCTGAAAGACAGCCAACTAAATCTGAAGCCCCAACTTGCACCGATCAATTAAGGCCGTTTCACTTTTGCCCTAAGGCCACGTCCACAATCAGAGGAACATGATCGCTGACTTTTGCCCACTCCTCATGTTCTCCAACCTCGACCTTCTCGATTTGCTTGGCCCACGCTTCCGGCAGAAATACATAGTCAATGTGGAAGCCGCGATTTCTCCGATGATAGAAATAGTGCGTGGCTCGCTTCTCTTCACCGTGGTTTTCAGAGAAGAAACCATGGTACGCACTGACAATTTGCCGCTCCCTTAAGAACCGCACCAACCACGAGTGATTCTTCGTCTTGTTTTCATCCCAAATAGCGTTGCTGTTGAAGTCGCCACACATGACTACTGGCGTCCCATTGAACCATTCCGGGTTGCACTCAACCGCCTCGCAAGCCTGCCCGATGTAACTCTTCTTATCGCTGCCTTTGACTCTACCTGTCCAGACCGCAAGCAGGAGAAAGTCGATAGGACCGCCTATCCAGAGGGGAACAACCCATTTGTTGTTTGGTTCTCGAAAATCAAGAATCCGCCAAGGCTTGGCGACCAAAACTCCGAGGCCTTTCTTTGGGTTCTCTCCAAACCAGCGACATTCGAACTGATCGCCAGCGGGTGATTGGATTGAGGCTTGAGAACATTCAGGGATAACGGCGATGTCAGGGCAGAGGTGGCGCACGAAACGGCGCTTCTCTGAGAAACCCATTTTGCAATTCCAGACAAGAATTTTCATGGGCAAGCAACTAAGCGGAGAGGATCGTGTTCATCGGAGGTCCTCACAGTACGGACGACCGTAGAAATCAACGGCCTTCCCATCGGGACCCAGAGCAGGATACTTGTCCCAATCAAATTTGTCTTTTGTTCTGTCGGAGCCATATTTAACAATGTCATCGATAGGATTGCCGGTCGTTGGTCTTACTTTTGGGACAGTCGAACACATTTTCCCCGTTTCAGTGTCGAGAGCAGTTCCCGTTTCTTTTGAAATTAATTGAAATCTCCCTGCATCGTGGTGATGGAAACGCAGCAACGCGACACCAGCAGCCACAAGCAAAACCGATTCTGCGATTGCAATTGGTTTCCAATAATTCATCGAGCCCCCACCATCGGCGTAATTTCTGTGTGTCGGTGTCAGTTCTCTTTCTCGGATCGACCTAGAACCACCTTTTCTCGCTGAACCACCTTTTCACCGAGAACCACCCTTTTTCCTTCTCCGGAACAATAATCCCTCCTTCTTGTTTGAAACCTTGGAGGCCTAGATCACTCCGAAGAGCGTGTTCGAGATCCTGGGCAAGAACTTGCACGTCACCAAAGCTGTCGATTTGGCTTGGCACGCGCTTCTTATGCACCGCCATGACAAGCGCATGCCGGAACCTGGAGCAGCAGTTAGACGTGTCACTGCTCATGAGGATGGCGTGCTGCGAGTCCCACTCGTTAAATTTCTTCAGGAGGCCGGCAGGATCGAGTGTAACGGTCGGCCAAAGATCGAACGCCTTCGGTATATCGCTAAGCAGGGCATAGAGAGCTGGATACTCCTTGAGGCGGGCGCCGATCAGGATCTCGAGGTTGCGCTGCTCCGCCGCGAGCCGGGTTTTCTCTCGGTCGCTTACTCTACTAGTTATCCAAGCGACTAGGATCGACACCATGGCACTCAGGACAATCGTCAGCAAAGAAGCCAAAGTCAACTTTTCTCCAGACATACTAACCTCCGGACCTTTAGGCGAACCCTTGCAGGGAGTGATCTCCGCGCTTGGCGTCGACTCTGGACCGATGACGGGCTATCCGAAAGGTATTGTGGGCCAGAAGTCAGGTTCTGGGAAGTTCCCGCTTATTGCTTTTGTGTCGCCGAGAAATGCGCGTGGATCGCTTCGGCCACCACTTTTGGATCCTCGTCGGCAATCAAATGTGTCCACGAACTTTTGTCTTGATGCATGTGAAGCCAGTTGCCGCGGTTGTTTGGTGCGTACATGAAGGCATGGTTGGGGAATTCGATGTAGCCGGGACACGGCACGGCGCATTCTAGGCCACGTGAACGGAGCGCTTCGTACACCCGGAAGAGCACATCCATTCTGGAAGATTGGTCCATTTCTCCCCTTCGGCGCGCCATTACAGGGGCTTTGGGGCGCTTTTTCTGTCTCTAGGCTGAAACAACTTGTTCCACTCTTTCTTTTCTTTGAAATAGGCATCCATTTTTGCAAACGCAGCTTCCCGCTCTTCGGGCGACTCCCAGTTGAAAACGCGGCCTGCCGCCTGTTTGGTAAGCTGCTCTTTCATCCGTTCGGCTTCTTGTTTCAGCTGCTCAGGCGTAAGAGGCTCATACTCACAGTTTTCTTTCATGTAGATGCGTATGAGTTCTACAAGCACGGACATTTCAGAAGGTGTCGGTTCCATTTGTACGCCCCAGTTTTGAGAGGGGAAGACCTAAGCCTTCCCTCTACTACATCACATGCTCAATTGCAGAACGACGGCTCTGCCGATCTTACCCGAGGTGAAAACCGAGGCCGGCGCCTTCGACTGCCGCGCGTACGGTGTTCTCGTCCTGGAAACTGTAAATGTCAGTGATTGACTCATCCGCATGTCCTACTTGGCCCCGGATGATCTCCTCCAGCACGCGGCACTTTCGGAGCCATGAAATTCTGAACCTTCTGGCCGCGTGGGGTGCGGCACCGGGAATTATTTTGGCCATCCTCTCCCGCACCGTGCTCAACCGGATTGGCTGGCCGGGTTTACTTTGAAAAAGAAAACTGCCGGGCTCGCGCTTCTCTCGTGAGACGAACGCGATCAGTGCTTGATTCAATTCGCTGTATAGAAATACCATGCGTTGCCCCGCGATCGTCTTCGTGCGGCCGGTTTCCTTGTTGCGAAAGCATGAATTGCGGACGAAAATCGCAGACTTCTCTTGGTCCCATGAGGTCTGCAACTCATTGCCGTTGACTCGCACAGACTGAGCTTCTGAAATTCTCAGCCCCGAACCGGCCAAAAAAGCATAAAGGGTTTTGTCCTGCTCTCGTATGAGCTTCTCCACATCATCCTTGGTGAGCACGGGGGTCTTTTGCTTTGAACGTTCTACGCGAGGGGCATTGATGACCCGGCGATCCCACGCGCGGGGGAAAAGTTTCTCACCTTCTTCATTTGTCGCGGAAGCGATAATCAACTTGATGATGAGGATGTGCTGTGCCAGTGTTGCTGGGCTCCAGTCCCAGCACTTCACGTCCTGCACGAACTTCCGCATTGCGGCGTTCTTGAAACTCTCAAGCGGAGTCAAAGGTCCGATCACGGAGAGGATCGTTTTTGCGCAACTGATAAAGTTGGCTAACGTACTCGGGGCAATTGGGTCGTATGCGCGACTCTTAAGCTCGTCAATCCAGATCAAATATTGGGAATGAAAGGTGCGTTGAGGAGACGCGGCGCTGGGTGCCCCGTTCGGGAAGAAAGAAGAATCTAGGTCAGAGTCATCCGCGACATAGATCGGTTTCTCAACCAGCGCTTGTCGCGCTTCCTGCTCACCTATAGTTAGATACGATGCCATCGCTACTCCTTAACTCCCGCCTCTTTGCAAAACTGCTCGATTAGTTGACGCAATACATAACTACGATTGGCCCCCGGAAATTTCTTGGCCATTGCTTGATTCAAGCGGTGAGCCAGGTCAGGCGGCAACTCCAGCGGGATACGAACTACACCGCGGGGCTCTTCCGTTATTGACGTTGAGCTTGCTGCTTGCTGTTTCTTTTTCATTACTGGATTGTTCCTTTCTATGGCATCAGCTGCAGTAGGAATACTAGCAGATGCGTGCACAGATATGCGCATATTTACATACCCACAGGTGTCCATGACATTACCAATTTGGATTTAACCCTTCCGCAATCCATTCGAGTACTTGCAAGCGCTCCTTGGGGGTTAGTTCGATCCAAGCGCGTCCGTGCTCACTGACGGCTAGGCTGTTCAGTATTCCCAAGTCCACGGATTCAACCTGCAGGCCCGTCTCCAGTTCGAAACGGCGCAAGGTCATGCCTGTCAAAAAGCTGGATCGGGTTCCACGTTTGGTAAGTAGGATTGGCGCTCCGCGCTCGCCGCGGTGAATACAAACACGCCGGCGAACCTCGATCTCGTCTGGCTGCAGGCTCCGATCAATGCGAAAGCACTGCGCCCACACGGCCACCAGGCGCTCGGAGTTGCGCACGAGCATCACACCGCTTCGGGTGTCGTTCACCACAAGAAGCTCGCTCATACCTGGTCTCCCTTTCAATTGGGCGAGTGATGCCCGACAGCGCCACCATCCTCGTGATGGCGCTGGCATGCTCACTCCTCTTCCGAGAGGTGCTCTAGGTCCCTCTCCATCGCCAACCACTCCTGAAAGTCAAGCGTTGGCTCTTCTCCAATCTCCCGCTTGGCTTCCTGCCATTCGGCGTATGCTCTCTGCAATTCCTCTGCGTTGAGATTGTCGATCCAGCTCATGCGTCCTCCCTTTTCGCGTAGGATGGCGCGAAGAACTCGAACAACTCCGGATCTGTTCTTTTCAGGTGTTCCCACTCTTTGTCTGAAAGGAGCAAATCATCCGGGCCGGTTTGTTCCAGGTTGTCGAAGTCTAGGATGTCCACTTCTACCGGGCAGCCCTCCGTGTGAGCGAGGTCGGCGACTCCGCCGCGTACTGTCACGAGAACATATGGTGCGAGAGCTTCCTTAACCTTCTTCTGCGCTGTCCTCAGTCTTCCGAGCTCCAAAGCGCTCGCTGCACTCCGAAGCAATCGTGCTTGTTTTGCTCTGGAGACTGCTTGCTCTTCCTTTTCAGTCCAGTCTGATTCTGGAATCAAACCGGCTCGTGCTTCTCGCACTGATTTGCTTATGGACATTGCCCCTCCGAATTGGAATCTGCGCGGGGATCGAAGTCCCCTGCGCGCTTTTCAAAATGCAAGCCACAGGCCCACCAAACTGTGAGGCCAATAGTCGTGAAGATAAAAAGCGTTAGAATGCGGCGCCTCACTTGGTCACACCTCCCATTGCCATGAATTTCTCCCGGAAGGTTTTGGCTGAGGTGTACTCGCCGAGACCGTCAGAGTCTTTGCCTGTCCGGATGTAGTGCAATTCGGTAGCGAGATGTGTGGAGAGTCTTTCGAGCAACGCATCCGCGAGAGTGCGTGCGGGATGATGCTGCAAGAATGGGAGCAGGCCAGTAAGGGCACTATTCAGAATGCCGTCTGTCATGCGATCCCAGTTTTCAGATTCGAGAGTCCGATGCGGTGGAATTTTCCTTGTCACCTTTCCTCCTTAAAAATGAATGAGCAAATAGAGACTGCTAACCTGCCTCGGCGTACGCACTCTTTTTGAATGCGCACGGTGTGACGGGTTACTTCTTTCTGTTCAACTTGTTCAACTCATTCCGCCTGACCCCTTGCGAGTGAAGGTGGCCGAGCAAATCACCACGGCTTTCGAATGTAATTCGTCGCACAGTCACACCAGCCTTTGAGTTTTTGCTCATTGCTTTCTCCTGTTTGGATTTGGGATTGTGAATCTAGAAACGGGCAAGCCGGTGTGTGTTAGATCACACCGCATAATTGCCGCGAAGCCTGCCCGTAGTGAATCACTCGCGTGGAATGATTCACGGCTGGCAAACTGAATTTGGGGTTAATGTTTGGTGCGCCGATAGTGGGGGTGGAGCAAAACGCACTCTTTACTTGCTCTCTGGCCTCGCAACGATCCATCCGCGCGAATCGTACTCGATCCCGCACAGGCAGACGTAAGTCATGGGCATACTGGCCACTACTGGAATACTCAGGTGGTGGCCACACTCACAGTCAAGATACATGCACGGGAGAACGCCTTCAGGCTCCCGCTTTAATGCTCGCTTGGTGTACATGGTTACTTTTCTCCCTTCGTCAGACTGTCAGCTAGGCCGCTAAAATTTCCGTTTCGAGACTCATTAGCGCGTCTCGCACATTGTTCTGACTGTCGCGCACGATCCGCAGAAAGTTCGGCGCGTCTCCCGTATGGCCTACCTCTGCCTGCCAGATTCGCTCAAGCAGGTTTGCCGTCTGTTCGGCCATGCCATGAGACTGGAAGGGTATCTGCCTTGTGCGGGAGAGAAAGCGATCCTCTAATCCCTCAACCGTGTTGCACGTAAAGAAGAAAATGGTATTGGGAGGAAAGGCAGTGGAGTCTAGCTTGGACAGTAGTGCAAGTTGTGCTGGCTTGCTCATTCGATCCGCCTCATCCACTACCACAACATGGAATGACTTGCCGGTTGAGGGTACGTAGTGGCATTGCCTGACAACATTTTCAATGTTCTCAACGTTGCATTGCTGGCTAGGTATGTGGTGGAGTTCGCCGCGGATCGCTTCACAGAATGCCAGAGCCATACTTGTCTTACCTGTGCCTGACGATCCAACGAAGAGCCAAGCGGACTGATAAGGCGCGTCCGCAAACTTGGCAAGGATACGCTTTGGCTTTTCCAGTCCAACGAATTCCGCGAATGAGTGCGGCCGGTACTTGTCTGCCAAGGACGCGGGAATCAATAACCCCGCTTGCTCTGGCAGGTTGCTGAATAGACTCATAAGTCTGTGCTCCCTTCCGTTTAGGTACATCGGACGCAAGCCAGGATCGCTGGCCAGCGTATGCCGTACCTATTCGCTGTCTTCCTGCTCAACGTCCGTGTCTTCCTCCTCGAACTCTCCGCCCGTTTCCGGGCAGCATCCGCAATACATCCCTTCCTCTACTTCGCATCCGCAATGAAAGCACTCAAGAAAGAGAACCCATTCGGCACGATCCGCGATCCAAGTTTTGCGGGAGTTCGGGCAGCCAGTCTCATGGCAATAGACGCCATTGATAACGAGTGCTTCGCACTGGTCGCAACGATTGTGCTTTGGACTGGCGTCGATTGCCTTCTCTATCGCTTTGACAAATTGCTTCGCCGATTGTTTCCGTTTCACGATTGCACCTCGTTTTCTTCCGGTTTTGCGGACGTGTTGCGGATGTAATCGCACGCCTTTTGCGCCTGACTGGCCGCTGAGACAAGCAATTTAGAGTCAGACTTGAGCCGAGTAATCCACGATTGCAGGTAGGCTGCGGAATTGGCGAGTGTGCCTTGCTCAATACCGGCCACTCCGCAGAGCATGGCCGCGCCAAGTTCAGCAACCAGTTCTTCCTTGCTGTAAGACTCAGAGCCGAACGTGTTCAACTGTTCGATTCCCTCGCGGCCTACGCGCGAAACATGGCCGGTTGAGTGAGTGAGTTCATGGAATAGCGTGGAGTAATACTCTGCAGGCGAAGCGAACAAATCACGCGCGGGCATGCCCACAGTATCGTTGCTAGGCCGATACCACGCGCGGGCAGACTGTTCTCTCTGCGGAGGGTTAGGCATACCGGCCACAAGTGACTCGCATTGCTCAAGAGACGGCACGCGCGTTACTTGCTTGTCCAAGCCTAGCTTCTCGGCAATGCCGTCCGTCTGGCACAGGTTAAAGACGCTGTAATATCGCAGGAGAATCGCTTTAGACTTGCGATCCGTGCCGTCCGTTTTACGGATTACCTTCTCTTCGCCAATGTGCCAGAACACCACAGGCGTACTCTTCGCGCCTGCCTGAATATGGCCGCCTAGTTTCTTGGCTTGATTGAACGTAAGCCAGTACCGCGATCCGTAACCCTGAGAGCCGAGGAGAAACAC